>Ga0136614_10002724_pt1 | contig 11101 bp, 10 predicted proteins | sample AntDrymUQ2792106_2_FD_106643 | JGI IMG/M metagenome (GOLD analysis project Ga0136614, IMG submission 106643) | Polar desert sand microbial communities from Dry Valleys, Antarctica - metaG UQ279 (21.06) | ecosystem: Environmental > Terrestrial > Soil > Desert | place: Antarctica: Dry Valley... | reverse complement strand
GGATCGCACGGCCGGCGAAGTTGCGCCAGTCCCTCTTGCTCGCGATCGCCAAATATGTGTCCATAGGGCGAGCCTAACCGCCGCCGTCGATCCTCGCGCTGAAAAACTGAAACAGCGCGTCGGCGACTTCCTCCGGCGCGTCCTCCATCGCGAAGTGGCCGGCCGCCGGGAGGACGACGAGGTCGGCGCCAGGGATGGTGTCGCGGAGCCGCGTTGCAAGAGCGGGACTCAGCCAGGCGTCTTCCGCGCCCCAGACGATCCGGACCGGAACGCGAACGGTCGTGAGCAGCGGCTCGAACTCGATCGTGTCGCCCTCGTTGAAGTGAGCGACCTTCTGCAGGTAGGCCGCCTGACCGTCCTGGCCTGCCCAGGGCCGTCGGTATGCCGAGAGTGTCTGCTCGTCGAGGACTCCGTGGACCGCCGTGCGCAGGTGCGTCGCCGTGAACACCTCGAAGATGTGGGTCGGCATCGTCCGGTACGCGTCGATGTGCGCCTGGACGTGCCGCGTCGTGGGGGTGATCCAGGGCGCGAAAACGACCGCGTCGACGAGCGCAATCTGCCTGAACACACAGTCATGGAGGAGGTGTGCGCGCAACGCGACCGCACCGCCGATGTCGTGACCCGCGATGGCCGGCGCCTCGAGGTCCCACTGGTCGAGGAGCTCAACCAGCGTTCGCGCGTGGCTCGCGATTGAGATGTCGGCGTCGGGCGCGGCCTGGGAGTAGCCGTAGCCCGGTAGGTCGAAGACGTAGACGGAGAACCGGCTCGCAAGCGTGGGTGCGACGTTCCGCCAGAGATACGACCAGCTGGGAGTCCCGTGCACGAGCACGACAGGCGGGCCGCTGCCGAAGATGTCGTAGGCGACATCCCCTTGCGAAACGCTCGCCCGTCGGCTGAGGCGCCATTCCTCCGCCGAGCCCTTACGCAACATCGGTCGCCGCCTCGGTCGCCTCCGCCGACGTGAGGGCGATCACGAGCTCGGCGAGACTCGCATGCGAAAGCGAATCGGGCAGCTCGGACGCGCGGGGGCGCGCCTCGGCGGCGGCGACCTTCGCCTCGACGATTGCCGTCAGGCGCGGGTCGTCCGGCTCACCGGGCGGCTCCGTCACCCGGGAGCTGACGCACACGCCGTCCGTCCGCTCGATGCGCACCTGCGCGAGCCGCCTTCCAGGAAAGGCGCGGTCGAACGACGGATCGACGGTCACGTCAACCCGGGCCGTGAGTTCTCTCCCGACCGAGTCCGCAAACGCTGGCTCGCGGACGTCTTCCACGCCGAACCGGCCGTGTGCAAGCGCAACTGCGACGGGCCAGACGACGCTGTACTGCGCTTCCTCGGTCGTCCTCGGAAGCCGCCTGGAGATCTCGGCCACCTGGGCGAAGCTCCGGACTTCCACACGAGCGATCCGGTCTGCTTCGAGTGACGACGTCCGCCGGAGGTCGAGCGCCGCCCGGATCGGCGCGTGCGACCAGCGACAGCAGGGGAACTCCTTGACGTACACGTCGAGGACGTGCCAGCGTGCGCCCAGATCGTGGCCGCCGTCGGTCTCGCCGAGGAAGGCGCTCGGCACCGCGGTGAACCCGCCGGCGGCGAGCAGTGCGGACGACGTGCCGAGGAACGCGCCCCAGCCGCAGGCGTCCTTCGTCATCGCCGGAGCGGCGACCGAGCGCATGACCGGGGCGATGGGGGCGTGGTACTCGGCGAGCCCGATCGCGTGCCTCGTCTCGGAATCTCCCAGACGCAGGAGGCGAGCGGCCGCCGCCGCGGCGCCCACCGCACCCCACGCGCCGGAAGCGTGGTAATGGGCTTCCCGGCGGTGGAGCGCAAGCCCGGCCCGGATCGCGACCTCATAGCCGACGGCGACCGCGGCGAGGAAGTCGTCCACGGTTGCGTCGGTCGCCTGCGCGAGGGCGAGGGCCGCCGGGATGACGTTCGCGCCCGGGTGACCTTTCGTCAGTCGGTGGCCGTCGTCGAAGTCGAGCGCGTTGGCGAGAACCCCGTTCGCCCACGCGGCGCCGGTGGCTGAGAGCTTGCGCCCGTCGAAGAGCGCTGTCGCGGCGCTCCCTCGGTGCTCGGCGGCCGCGTAGTCCGCGGCAAGACGGGCGGTCAGCGTGTGGCGACCCGCGACCGAAACCGCTACGTGGTCGCGGACGAGGGTGCGAATCCGGCTGCGAGCCGGCGCCGGGACATCACCCCATTCGAGCTCGGCGATGAGCTCCGTGGACGCTACAGCTCCTTCGCGAACTCGCGGTACTCCTTCTTCACCTGCGGGTCGGTGCCGAGGAACGCGTGCTTCGACATGTCCGCGCTGTAGCGACTCGCGGGCGGCGTGCGCCCGAGCGCCTCGGCGACGCTCCGGATGTGGTGAGGCGCGGCGCCGCAACAGACGCCGAGATAGGTGACGCCGAGCTCGGAGGCCGCGCGGGCGAAGTCGGCCAGCTCGTAGCGGTTGCAGACGAACGGGTCGAGCCCCGTCGGGAACGCGAGGCCCTCCGGAAAGGCGTCGTACCCCGGATCGCTGAGTGACTGGAAGGTCGGCTCTTCCTCGTGCGTGCGGTACGGAACGGGCAGCGCAGCGAGGTGACCGTCGAGCTCGGCGCGGATTCGTCCGAGCAGGGGCAGCATCGTGCTCGGGCCGCGGATGCAGTTCAGGCCGACGACGTCGGCACCGGCGGCTTCGAGGCGCTTGCAAGCCTCCTCGGGCGTCCAACCCTCGCGTGTCTCCGGCCGCTGGTGGATCGCGAGCGTCACGACCGCCGGAAGCCCGGCTTCCTTGACAACCTCGAGCGCGATCGCCGCTTCCGTCGCCCAGGAAAACGTCTCCGCGATGACGAAGTCGGCGCCGGCCTCCACGGCCCAGCCGACCTGCTCTTCGAACATCTCGCGGACCTGACGGTGCGTCGCCTCGTCCTCGGGGACGAACACGTTCGTGTTGCAGATGTCCCCCGCAAAGAGGGCATCGGTCTCGTCGGCGACTCCCTTGGCGATCGCTAGAGCCTGGCGGTTCAGCGGCTCGAGATCGTCCTCGCGGCCGATGATCCGGAGTTTCTCGCGGTGCGCGTAGTAGGTAAACGCCTCGACGACGTCCGATCCCGCGTGGACGAACTCACGGTGGAGCTGCGCGACGAGCTCGGGGTGCTCCAGGACGACCTCGGGCACGAACGCGCCTGCCTGGAGATACCCGCGCCGCTCGAGCTCGAAGAGGTAGCCCTCGGCACAGATGACCGGTCCGTGCTCGAGGCGCTCGAGCAGCCCCGCTTTTCCTTCGGTCTGGTTCACGATGTGCCTCCCCTTCGATTGCATTTATGGCAACCCAGGTTGCGAGTATCGTTACGCATGAGGGGCATGGCCGCAACCAGCGTAGAGCGCGAGCCGAGCGAGCGGGTCTCCCCGCAGTACGCGCGCCTCCTGACCCTGCTCGAGCGCGGCGACCCGGTGATCCTCGACGGCGGGACAGCGACCGAGCTCGACCCCTCACAAGCGGGCGAGCTGCGCGATTCCGACCGAGGGCTCTGGGGAACCGGTGCGCTTCTCCACGCGCCTTACGCGGTGCTCGACGTCCACCGGCGCTACGTCGCGGCCGGATGTGATGTCGTCTCGACGAACACCTGGGCGATCCTGGCCGCCGCCGAGGCGCGGACGGGCGGGCGCGGCGGCCAGGGTGGCGTGACCCCCTGGATGGATCTCGCCCGGCTCGGGATCAGGCTCGTGCGCGAGGCCGTCGAAGAGGCGGGCAGGTCGGCCACCTGCGCGGTCGCGTTCAGCCTGAACGGGGACGTCGAGAGCGAGGAGAGGCTCGACTCCCTCCGGCTTCTGACGCGCGTCTTCGACGAGCGCCCGCCAGATCTCATCCTCATGGAGACGATGTCCCTTGTCCGTGACGGCCTGACCTTTCCGGCCGTCGAGCTCATGCTGGAGACGGGCATCCCGGTCTGGCTCAGCTTCCGCCGCTGCCGTCACGGCGTCTGCGGGGTGTACGGCCAGCATTGGGGAGGGCCCGAGGGCGACCTGTTCGGGCGCGCGGCCCGGCGATTCGAAGCGCTGGGGGCCTCGGCGCTCCTCGTGAACTGCCTGCCGCCCGAGCACGTCGAGGGAATGCTTCCCTGGCTCCGAGATTTCACGGACCTCCCGCTCGGGGCCTATCCCAACCTCGGCTACTTCTCTGACTCCGGCTGGCAGTCGGACGACCGAGTCGGCCCGGAGGAGTACGCCGAGCTGGCTCTCTCCTGGCGCGAGCAGGGCGCGCAGATCGTTGGGGGTTGCTGCGGGACGACGCCGGCCCACGTCGAAGCGGCCCGGCGGCGTCTGGAGGGAACGAAGCCGCGCCGTCCGCGGAGCGAGCCTCCGCCGGCGCTGGCCGGAAACGACCAGCCGCTGACGTCGCTTCGGCCATGGGTCGACGAGACGGGCGGGATCGTCTACCCGCTTCCGCTCCCTGAGCTCACATCCGACCCAGGCGTCTTTGTGCCGACCGTAGGGAGCCTCCTCGTTTGGAAGCACTTGCTTCGGGAGCGAACGGGCGAGGCGAAACGCTGCCTCGACGTCGGTTGCGGAAGCGGCCTCCTCTCCGTCCAGCTTGCGCTGAACGGCGCCGAGCATGTGCACGCGGTCGACATCCAACGGGAGGCGGTCGCGAACACGCTCGCCAACGCGTTCCGAAACGGCGTCGCCGACTGCGTCACGGGTGCGGAGGTCGACCTCTACATGGTCGAGCCCGCCGAACGTTACGACGTGGTCGTGGCGAGCCTCTACCAGATGCCGGTCGATCCGTTCGAGCGGTTCACGACTCACCGGCCACCCGACTACTGGGGTCGAAACCTGGTCGACCACCTGATCGGTCTGCTCCCGCGGCTCCTCGCCGACGACGGCGTTGCTCTAGTCATGCAGCTCTCGATTCTCAGCCAGGTCACGACGGCGGAGCTGCTCGAGCGCGAGGGGCTGACCGCACGTGTGGTCGACTTCGGCTTCTTCCCGTTCACGCCGCTCTTCGAGGAGAACCGGAGGCAGATCGAGCATGTAGAGGCTCTTTCCGAGGCGCACCATCTCCGCTTCGGCACGGAGGACGTCATGGTCGCGTACCTGCTCGAGATCTCGCGCGCGTGACCAACCAGCCGCTTTGCATTCATCGCGTGCTGGGTCATAATCGGCAACCGTGAATGCTGAGGCAGCAACAAGCCTCCGCCGCGGCGTGGCGATCCTCCTCGCGTTCGAGTCCGGGGAGGCGTCCTCGAGCGGCGGCCTCGGAGTCACCGAGATCGCCGGCCTGATCGGGCGGGAGAAGAGCCAGGTCTCGCGGACGCTCAAGACCCTCGCCGAGTCCGGCTTCGTCGAACGCGACCCGGACACGCTCCGGTATCGACTCGGCTGGCGCCTCTTCGCGCTTGCCGCGCAGGCAGGGGAGCGGCAACTCCTGGACCAGGCCGGCGCGACGCTTCGCGCGATCGTCGGCGAGCTGGACGAGCGTGCACATCTCTCAGTCCTGCAGGGCTCCCAGGTCTTGACCGTCCTGTCGGAGTCGCCGACGCACGCCGTGCAGACGAGCGGCTGGGTGGGACGCGCGGTGCCGGCCTACTGCACCTCCTCGGGGCGGGCGCTGCTCTTCGACCACGATCAGGGTGCCCTCGCGGCGGTCTTCGAGGGCGTCGAGCTCGGCCGGCACGGCCCGAACGCGCCGCGCAACGTCGACGAACTCCACGAGCGCGTGGTCGCCGCCCGCTCGCGTGGATACGCAGCTGTCGACGACGAGTTCGAGCTCGGTCTCGTCGCCGTCGCCGCTCCCGTGTACGACTTCCGCGGCCGGATCATCGCGGCGCTCAACGTCTCAGCCCCGAAGTTTCGCTTCGCCCGGCGGCTGCGCTCGGCGGGCGTGACGGTGAAGGATGCAGCCGACGAGCTCTCGAGCCGCCTCGGCCGGCCACACGAGCAGCCTGCCGGCGCCAAGGCCGCCGGGCGATGAGCTTCTTCGACTATCTCTCGGCGCGGCGTGACCACCTGATCGAGCTCGGCCTCGAGCACATCCAAGTCGTCGCGCTTTCGATCGCGATCGCAACCACGATCGCCGTGACGCTCGGTGTGCTCGTCTACCGCCGCCCGCGCCAGGCCCAGATCGTGCTCGCGGTCACGGGAATGTTCTTGACGATCCCGTCGTACGCGCTGTTCGGCCTCTTCATCCCGCTCGTCGGCCTGGGCTGGCAGCCCACCGTTCTCGCTCTGGTCATGTACGCCCTCCTGCCGATCGTCCGGAATACGATCACCGGCCTCCAGGGCGTCGACCAGGCGGTCATCGAGTCGGCGCAGGGGATGGGGATGGGGCCCTGGCGGCGGCTCTTCCGCATCGAGCTTCCCCTTGCCTGGCCGGTGATCATGGCGGGAATTCGCGTCTCCACGCTCATCCTGATTGGCATCACCGCCATCGCCGCCGCCGTGAACGGGCCCGGGCTCGGCCAGGACATCTTCGACGGGCTCGCGCGGATCGGCGGCGCCTCCGCGCTGAACCTCGTCCTCGGCGGCACGCTCGGGATCGTCGCGCTCGCGCTGCTCTTCGACGCGGCGTTCGCCGGCGTGTCACGACTCACAACCTCGAGGGGGATCCGTGACTGATCCGAGCCACCATTCCGATCGTTCGAGCGGCGGGGAGCCGATGATCCGCCTCGAGGGGCTGACCAAGCGCTTTCCCGGTCAGAAGGAGCTGGCGGTCGATGACCTGACGATGCACATCCCGGACGGGGAGATCATCGTCCTCGTCGGTCCGTCCGGCAGCGGCAAGACGACCACGCTCCGGATGATCAACCGCCTGATCGAGCCGAGCTCCGGGAAGATCATCCTCGAAGGCGAGGATGTCACCTCGATCCATCCGGATCGCCTCAGGCGCCGGATGGGCTACGTGATCCAGCAGGTCGGGCTCTTCCCGCACATGACGATCGCGCAGAACATCGCGACCGTGCCCAAGATGCTCGGCTGGGACCGGAAGCGCATCGCCGAGCGCACGGACGAGCTCCTGACGCTCATCAGGATGGATCCCGAGACCTATCGAAGCCGGTATCCGAAAGAACTCTCGGGCGGGCAGCGCCAGCGCGTCGGTGTCGCCCGAGCCCTGGCGGCGGACCCACCGGTGATCCTCATGGACGAGCCGTTCAGCGCGATTGATCCGATCACGCGCGGCGGCCTCCAGGACGAGTTTCTGCGCCTCCAGGCTCTGATCAAGAAGACGATCGTCTTCGTCACGCACGACATCGACGAGGCCGTGAAGATGGGAGACAGGATCGCGATCCTCCGGGAGCGGTCGCAGATTGCCCAGTACGACACACCGGAGCACATCCTCACCCATCCGGTCGACGACTTCGTGAGGGACTTCGTCGGGACTGGAGCGGCGATCCGGCGGCTGAGCCTCTCGGCGGTCGACTCGGTCAAGTGGGCCGAGTGGCCCGTCGCTCAGCTCCCCGCCGAGGTTGCGCAAGTCCGTGAGGTGCTGGGCCGGTCGGGCAAGAGCGCTGTCCTGCTCCTGGACGAGGAGCGGCGCCCACTCCGCTGGGTCGACGGGCGCGCCCTCGAGTCGAGCGACAGGCTCTCGGTCGAGCCGGGAGCGATCGCGCTTCCCACGGTGCTGCCCACTACGACGCTCCACTCCGCGCTGGACGAGATGCTGAAGTCGGGGTACGGGTCCGTGATCGTCGCCGACGCTGGAGGGCACTACCAGGGAGTCGTCGACCTCGAAACGGTGTTGAAGGCGGTCCACGACATGCGCGAGGAAGTCGTCGTTCCGGCCCAGGACTGGACGCCCGAGGAGGTCGTCGCCTCCCCGTGAGACTGCGACAGACGGTTCCCCAGCCGGCGACCGCGGGCGTTGCGCCCGCCATGGTCACAGAGGAGCGGATCGCACGGCAGAGCCGCATTCCCCGCTGGGTGAGCTACGCGGGCATGCCGCTCTTCCTGGCGCTCGCGTCCCTTGCCCTCTACCTCTGGGTGACCGGGCAAGAGCTCGATTCGATCGAGCAGCGCCAGCTCAACTCCGAGTTCATCACCGACAAGCTGATCGAGCACCTGAAGCTCGCCGCGGTCTCGACCCTCTTCGTGATCGCGATCGCCGTCCCACTGGGGATCGCGCTGACACGGCCGTTGCTCCGGCGGGTCACGCCCCTCGTCGTCGGCGTCGCCAACATCGGGCAGGCAGTTCCTTCGATCGGGTTGCTCGTGCTGCTCGCTGTGGTCTCGGGCATCGGCTTTCGCTACGCCGTGATCGCGCTCGTCGCCTACTCGGTGCTGCCGGTCCTCCGCAACACGATGGTCGGCCTCCAGCAGGTCGACCGTTCCTTCATCGAAGCGGGGCGCGGAATGGGCATGAGCAAGGCGAGCGTCCTCGCCCGGATCGAGCTGCCGCTGGCCGTGCCGGTCATCATGGCGGGCGTTCGGACGGCGCTCGTGATCAACGTCGGGACCGCTGCGCTCGCAACGTTCGTCAACGCCGGAGGCCTGGGTGATCTGATCTCGAATGGGATCGCGCTCAACCGGACGCCGGTTCTCGTCACCGGGAGCGTGCTCACCGGCATCCTCGCTCTCTTCATCGACTGGCTCGGGGGCGTCACCGAAGACGTCGTCCGGCCGAAGGGTCTCTAGGCCCATGCCATGCCGGACGTCAACCGTGAAGGACCCGAGGGAAAGGGGAGCAACTGCAATGCGATCGACACACCCGAAAGTGATCGCCCTGTTCTCGCTCATCGCAGCGCTCGTGCTCGCGCTGGCCGCCTGCGGCGGCGATGACGAGAGCGGCGACGGTGGAGGCGGAGGCGGCGGAGGAGGCGGCGACGGCGGGAGCGCCTCCGAGTTCGACTTCTCCGGCAAGGAGTTCACGGTGGGCTCGAAGGAGTTCACCGAGCAGTTGATCCTCGGGCAGATCACGAAGCAGGTCCTCGAGGCGACGGGTGCGAAGGTGAACGACCAGATCGGCCTCGCGGGGAGCGTTGTCGCGCGGGAGGCGCTGACCTCCGGCGAGATCGACATGTACTGGGAGTACACCGGCACCGGGTGGATCACCCACCTCGGCGAGACGGAGCCGATCCCCGACCCCGAGGAGCAGTACACGGCGGTCAAGGACGCGGATCTCGAGAAGAACGACATCGAGTGGCTCGAGCCCGCGCCGTTCAACAACACGTATGCCTTCGCAGTCCGGGAAGAGACGAAGGAGGAGCTCGGCGTCGAGTCGATCTCCGACATCGGCGGAGTGATCGAGGAGAACCCGGATGAGGCGACGCTCTGCATCGGCACGGAGTTCTCGACGAGGGACGACGGGCTTCCCGGCGTCGAGAAGTCCTACGGCTTCGAATGGCCGGGTGACGGGCTCAAGAAGATGCAGGAGGGCGTCATCTACCAGCAGCTCGACGACGGCGACTGCAACTTCGGGGAGGTCTTCCAGACGGACGGGCGCATCCAGGCTCTCGGCCTCGCGCTGCTCGAGGACGACGAGAGCTTCTTCCCCGTCTACAACCCATCCCTCAACGTGAGGAAGGACGTCCTTGCAGAGACGCCCGAGCTCAAGGATCTGTTCGCCCAGGTCGCGGAGAAGCTCGACACCGAGACGATGCAGAGGCTAAACGCACAGGTCGACGTCGAAGGCCTCACGGAGGATGAGGTGGCCAAGACCTGGCTCGAGGACGAGGGCTTCCTCGGCTAGCTCCATCGGAAGGCCGGCGGCGCCGCCGAGCGCCGCCGGCCTTTTAGGGGGTGCGCTCATGGACGTCTCGTTCGTCGTCACCGAGCATCCGTCCGCGCTCACGGACGAGCGACGCCAGCACTTCGAGCGGATCGAGCGCTTGCTCGCGAAGGCGGCCGGCGCTGACGTGAGGAGCGTGGCCTACCTGGACGTGGGCGACCTCGGGACGGCTGACGCGGTCGTCCTGAGCGGCTCGTTTGCCCCCTGGGCCGCGCACGATTCTCGCGCGCTCGAGCGGTTGGGCGATGCCGTTCGGGCCTACGCGGGCCCGGTGCTCGGGATCTGCGCCGGAATGCAGCTCCAGGCCCGCTTCGCGGGGGGCGCGTACGGCCCTGCGAAGACCGTCCTCGAGACGGGGTTCCGGGACGTCGAGGTGCTGGACGACGGCGATCTTCTCCGCGCGGTCCCGAAGGTCGCGCGGATGTACAAGCACCACAGCGAGGAGATCGTCTCCCTGCCCGACGGCTTTCGCGTCCTCGCCCGGAGCGACGAATGCGCCGTCGAAGCGATCGCCGATCTCGAGCGACGGTGGTGGGGGACGCAGTTCCATCCCGAGGAGTTCTCGCCGGCACACCCCGCGGGGGAGCTCGTGCTCCGAAATTTCTTCGGGCTCGCGGGAGCGTCCCAGTGACCCTCCCCGCCTCGGCCCGCTACGTAGTCGTCGGGGCCGGGATCCACGGCCTGTCCACCGCGTGGCACCTCGCGAAGGAGCTGCGAACACGCGGCCTTGGGTCGGGTGCCGACATCGTCGTCCTGGAGAAGGCCGAGCCGGGCGCGGGCGCCTCGGGAATTGCCTGCGGGGTCGTTCGCAACAACTACTTCCAGCCTGCGATGAGCGAGCTGATGCAGGCCTGCGTGGAGGTCTGGGAAGCCGACGCGGAGGCATTCGCCTACAACTCCGTCGGCTACATCGCGCTCGGTCCTGCCGTGCAGGAGTCCGATCTCGCGGAGACCTTCGCGCGGCAGGAGCGGATCGGCTATCGCTCGGCGCTCATCACCGGTGAGCGCGAGGTTGACGAGCACATGAAGTCTCTCTTCCCGGACTGGCGCGCCCGCGGCGTCACCGTATGCCTGCACGAGCTACAGGGAGGATTCGCGTTCAACCGCGAGTCGGTCGCCGGCCTTTTCGGAAAGGCGCAGGAGGAGGGCGTCTCGGTGCTCACGGGCGTCGAGGTCACGGGCTTCGAGACGGCGGGCGACGACTCCGTCCGTGGCGTCGAGACAAACCAGGGCCGGATCGAGGTCGGAGAGCAGGTCGTGATCGCGCCGGGCCCGTGGGCCAAAGTCTTCTGGCGGCTGCTCGCCCTCCCCGAAGAGGTGAACGGGGCGCCGATGTGGACGTACTGGAACCTTCAGGAGGGCGAGATCGCGGTCGACCCGACGCTCTTCGCCACGGC
>Ga0136614_10002723_pt1 | contig 11102 bp, 12 predicted proteins | sample AntDrymUQ2792106_2_FD_106643 | JGI IMG/M metagenome (GOLD analysis project Ga0136614, IMG submission 106643) | Polar desert sand microbial communities from Dry Valleys, Antarctica - metaG UQ279 (21.06) | ecosystem: Environmental > Terrestrial > Soil > Desert | place: Antarctica: Dry Valley... | reverse complement strand
CACTTCGACGGCGAAGACCTCGACGTCCACTTCGCAGCCGGCGGTCCCCGCCACCTCCAAGCGCACATCGCCGCCGCGATCGCCGACGAGCACTCACCCCGCCGACCCCGCTAACGCATTACGATGGTTCTAGCCGGGCGCAGGGCCCGCGGGGGGGCGCCGGGCCGCTGCGGCGGCGCTGGAGTCGCCGAGCGTCAGCCGGACGAACCAGTGCGGCAGGCGCGCGTGCTCGATCGTGCGCTCGAAGCGCAGCCCGGCCTGCTGGGAGCATGCGCTGCGACGCGAGTTCGTCGTCAGCGTGAACCCGACGAGCTCGCTCAGCGCGAGCGCTCGTGCGCGATCGACGGCCGCCAGCGCCAGCGCGGTGACGTGACCCCGTCCCCGTACGGGTCCGCGTACAGCGGCGCGTGTTCGGTGCGTGGCGCTTCCCGCGCAGACGTGGTCGTCATCTGCTCGCCGGTCACGGCTGCGCCGTCGGAGCGCCGTGTCCGCCGCCGCCCGGCGTCTCGATCGCCAGCCGGTCGCCTGGTCGCAGCTCGCCCGTCGCCTTGGCGGGCAGCTCCTCGCCGTTGAGCAGGTTGCGCCCGCAGGCGCCCGGCTCGCCGCCGTCGGCGCCCGGCGGCGCGTGGCGCCGGCGCTCGGTGATCAGCGCGTAGGACATCGCGGTCTGCGCCTCGAGCTCGCGGACGATCCCGTCGCCGCCGTGATGGCGCCCGGCGCCGCCGGAGCCGCGGCGGATCGCGTGGCGCACGACGCGCAGCGGGAACTCGAGCTCGAGTGCCTCGACGGGCGTGTTGAGCGTGTTGGACATCGCGACGTGCACGGCGCTGGGCCCAGCCGCGTCCGGGCAGGCGCCCTGGCCACCGCCGAGCGTCTCGTAGTAGGTGAATCCGGGGCCGCCGGAGGCGGCCTCACCGGCCGTCGGAGCGCCCGTGCGCTGCGCGCCGCCGCGGGCGGGCCCCGGCGTTGAATCGGTCCCGAGCGTGATGTTGTTCATCGTGCCCTGGCCCAGCGCGCGGCCGAACGCCGCCAGCACGAGGTCGGCGACGCGGCTGGACGTCTCGACGTTGCCGCCCGCCACTGCGGGGGCGGGGCCGCCATCCGGCCCGTCCGCCGCGCGGGCGTTCAGCAGCGAGCCCTCCGGCGCGCGCACCTCGATCGGGCGGTAGGCGCCCGCGCTCGGCGGCACGTCGGGGTCGGTCAGCACGCGCACGGCGAAGTACGCGGCGGAGCGAGTGACGGCGAGCGGGCAGTTGAGGTTGCCGCGGTGCTGCTGCGCGCTGCCGGCGAAGTCGAGGATCAGGCGGTCGCCCCGCACGGTCGCGACCAGCCTCAGCTCGATGTCGCCGTCGATGCCCTCGAGCACGTCGCGCGCCTCGCGTGGGCCGTCGGGGAGCGCCTGGATGCAGGCGCGCGTGCGGCGCTCGGCGTAGTCGAGCACGGCCGCGGTCGCCTCGCGCAGCGCGCCGGAGCCCAGCCGGCCGGCCAGCTCGACGAGCCGGCGCGCGCCGATCCGGTTGGCCGCGAGCTGGGCGCGCAGGTCGGCCCGGCGCTGGGCGGGCTGGCGCATCGATTCGGAGAGCTCGTCGATCGCCTGCTCGTCGAGCACCCGCGGCGCGATGACGACGCCCTCCTCCGCCAGCGTCGTGGAGTCGGCGGGCATCGAGCCCGGGACGCGGCCGCCGACATCGGCGTGGTGAGCGCGGTTGGCGGCGAAGCCGAGCAGCGCGCGATCGTCGTCGAGCACGGGGGTGACGACGGTGATGTCGGGGAGGTGCGTTCCGCCGCGGTAGGGGTCGTTGAGGATCCACGCGCGGCCGCTGGAGTGATCCTCGTCGAGCACGGCGGCGACCGCGGCCGGCATCGCGCCGAGGTGGACGGGAATGTGCTCGGCCTGCATGACCATCTCGCCGGCGGCGTCGAACAGGCCGCTGGAGCAGTCGCGGCGCTCCTTGATGTTGGCCGAGTGCGCACTGCGTACGAGCGCGGCGCCCATCTCCTCGCAGGCGGCGCGCAGCGCGCCGGCGACGACCTGCAGGTCGATCGGGTCAAGCGCCATCGAGCGCCTCCTCTCGCTCGAGCACGATCGTGCCGGCGTCGTCGACGACGCCCCGCCAGCCCGGCGGCACGGCGAGCGTCGCCTCGGGCAGCTCGCAGACCGCGGGACCGGCGACCGTGTCGCTTGGTGCGGGCTCGCCGCGCAGCACGGCGGCGTCGTGCTCCTCGCCGCCGAACACGACGGTGCGCCGCGAGCGCTGCGCGGCCTCGCCGGCGCCCCCCGCCGCGAGGTCGAGGTCGGGTCCGGCCACGCGGGCGGTGGCGCGCACCGTGACGACCTCGATCGGCGTGTCGGCGTCACGATAGCCGTAGCGCTCGTCGTGCAGCGCCTCGAACGCGCCGCGCACGTCGTCCACGCCGGTCTCGTCGAGCTCGCGCACCGTCAGCTCGTGCGCCTGGCCGCGGTAGCGCACGTCGTAGACGACCTCGACGGCGGCCGCGTCGTCGCCGAGCGTGCTGCGAGCGGCGTCGGCCAGCGCGTCTCGCGCACGCGCGAGCGTGTCGTCGGTCAGGTCGTCATCCGTCAGCAGCACCGTGCGCTGCTCGGTCGCGCGACGGTCGGCGGCGGCGAGGCCGAGCGCGCTCAGCACCCCTGATGCGCGCGGGCAGAGGATCGTCGTCATCCCGAGCTCCTCGGCGATCGCGGCGGCGTGCAGCGGGCCGGCACCGCCGAAGGCCAGCAGCGCGAAGCGACGCGGGTCGATCCCCTGCTGCACCGTCATCACGCGCAGCGCTCGCACCATCTCGGCGTTCGCCACGCGGACGATGCCCTCGGCGCAGGCGATGACGCCAAGCCCCAGCTGCGCCGCGACGCCGCCGACCGCACGCTGCGCGGCGTCCCGGTCCAGCGCGACGCCGCCCGCCAGCGGGGCGTCCGTGCCGAGCCGGCCGAGCAGGAGGTTCGCGTCGGTCACGGTCGGTTCCTCACCGCCGCGCCCGTAGCACGCGGGGCCGGGGATCGCGCCCGCGCTGCGCGGCCCGACGCGCAGCGCGCCGCCCGGGTCGCGCCAGGCAAGCGACCCGCCGCCCGCGCCGACGGTGTGGATGTCGACCATCGCCAGCGCCAGCGGGCGGCCGCCGACCTCACGCCCGGCGGTCTCGCGCACCGCGCCGCCCTCGACGACGCAGACATCGCAGGACGTTCCGCCCATGTCGAAGCAGACGAGGTCCGCGCGGCCGCTGCGGCGCGCGACGAGCGCCGCGGCGGCGGCGCCACCGGCCGGACCGGACAGGACCGTGAAGGCGGCATGGCGCGCGGCGAGCGCGGCGGAGGCCAGGCCCCCGCTTGACTGCATGATCCGCGGTTCGGGCAGGCCCGCCTCGGCGGCACGCTCGAGCAGCCGCCGCAGGTAACGGCGCAGCAGCGGCGAGAGCGCCGCGTCGACCTCGGTCGTCGCCGCGCGCTCGTACTCGCGAAACGTGCCGACGACGTCGTGCGAGAGCGATACGTGGACCTCCGGCAGCGCCGCTGCGAGCGCGGACCCGATCGCCTGCTCGTGCTCGGGATGCGCGTAGGCGTGCAGGAGGATCACCGCGACCGCCTCGGGCTCGAGCGCCGCCACCTCGGCGGTGAGGGCGTCCGCGTCCTGGAGCGCGCGCAGCACGCCTTCGGGCCCGCAGCGCTCACGCGCCGCCACGCGGCGCTGCGGCGGGACGAGCGGCGCCGGCCGGCTGGCGCACAGGCGGTAAAGGTCGGCGCGCGCCTGGCGACCGAGCTCGACGACGTCGGTGAAGCCCTCCGTGGCCACGAGCACGGTGCGCGCCCCGCGGCCCTCGAGCAGCGCGTTGGTGGCCACGGTCATGCCGTGGGCGAAGCCGCGCACGTCGCCGGCCCGCGCGCCGGCCCGCTCCAGCGCCGCAGCGACCGCCGCCATCACGCCCTCGGACTGGTCGCCGGGCGTGGTCGGGGCCTTCGCCGTCACGAGCCGGCCGCCGGTGGCGAGCACCGCGTCGGTGAAGGTCCCGCCGACGTCGACGCCGAGCAGCACGGGCGATCAGCCGCTTCGCAGGCGGGCGAAGAACACGTCGGGCAGGTGGTCGCACTCCGGACGCCGGATGAGCGGCCCGGGCACGGGGGTGAAGCCCGCGCGGGCGGCGACGGCCTGGGAGGCGTGGTTGGCCGCCTGCGCGCGCAGCTCGAGGCGCTCGAGGCCGAGCGCGCCGAACGCCCACCCCGTCAGCAGCACCACCGCGCGCGTCGCGTAGCCGCGGCCGCGCGCCGGGGCCGCGATCCAGTAGCCGACGTCGGCCGCGCGCAGCTCCCGGTCGATCGGGTTCAGTGCGATCGAGCCGAGCAGCACGCCGCTGTCGGCGGCGTCCGCGACCACTGCCAGCGACAGCCGGGTGCCCGCTGCGCGCCCGGCCTCCATGTGGCGCATGTAGGCGCGCGCGTCGTCCTCCCCGTACGGGCGCGGGACAAGCGTCCAGCGCGGGATCTCGGGATCCTGGCAGGCTGCGACGACGGCCGGCACGTCAGCCGGCTCAAACCCGCGCAAGGCGACGACGCCGTCGCGCAGCGGGGGGTGGGGCAGCGCGAGCGCGGACATCGGCATATCTAAGCCGATGTCCGGTCCGGGATCTGAGCGCAGAGCGGCCCGCGCGCCGGGCCGGCCCCGCGACCGCGTGCGGCTATGCGGCGATGCGCTGCTCGATCTCCTCGATCTCCTCGGTCTCCGCGAGGTGCTGATGTGACGGGCAGTAGCCGTTGTGGGCGAGCGGCATGCGCTGGCACGGCGTTCCGCGGCGGGTCGTGGCGCGGCATTCCAGTGGATTGCCGTTGATGTCGTAGCCGTGCTGCGGCTGCTTGGCAAGCCACTCCTGGGCGGCTCCAACGTAGGCCGACACGACCTGCCAGACCCGCGGTTGCGCGGCGATCGGGAAGTTCGTGCGGATGTCGTTGAAGAGGGTCCGCGCGGGCTTGGCGAAGTAGTGGCGGTCCGTCGCGAGGCGTTCGATCGTGGCCTCGCAGGCGCGCAACACGTCGGCGTGGCCGTCCCGCGCGCTATGGGAGCAGTCGATGTGGGGCGACAGCTCTCGGTAGATCGCGCGGCTGAACTGATACATGGGGGCGGGATCTCCTTCCCTCGTACTGCTCTGGGGCGCGGCAGTCTTGCGTGGCCGTATGAAGTTAAGAACGAACCAATGTTGAGTTCGTATTAAGCTTGACGTCTTGTCAAGTCCATTGCACCGTCTGCGGCTGCTCGTCGACCCCAATCGCGGTGTGCCGATGATCGAGCTCCGGGTCCACGCGCGGGAAGTCGACACGCTGGTGCGCACCGCGGCTCTCCTCGCGCCGTAGCGCGCAGCCGGCGATCAGCCGCGCGAGCGGATGCGGGTCCTGCGCGAGGCGCTGCAGGCCCGACCGCGTGCGGACGATGCCGGCGTCGCGCCACAGCGCCTGCTGGGTCGCGCGCGCCGGGCGCTGGAGCGCTGAAGCCGGCGGCGGCGTCCCGGCAGCGGCGTCGGCCAGCGCGGGCTCGTCGAGTCCGGCGTGCGCTGCCCGCGCCCCGTAGACGAAGCACTCGCTGAGCGAGTTCGATGCCAGCCGGTTCGCGCCGTGCAGGCCGGTGCAGGCGGTCTCGCCGACGGCGTACAGGCCGGCCACGGTGCTGCGGCCGTCCAGATCGGTCACGACGCCGCCCATCATGTAGTGCGAGGCGGGGGCGACGGGGATCTGCTCGCGTGTCGGGTCCAGGCCCGCGTCCTGCAGCGCGGAGACGACGTTCGGAAACAGCGACGGGTCGACGTTGCGCATGTCCAGGCCGACCGACGTGGCGCCCGTGCGCGCCAGCAGCGCCGCGATCGCGCGCGCGACCTCGTCGCGCGGCGCGAGCTCCTCGACGAACCGCTCGCCGTCGGGGCCATGCAGCGTGGCGCCCTCGCCGCGGATCGCCTCGGTGACGAGAAAGCCCTCGCGGCCGGCGACGCCGATCACCGCGGTCGGGTGAAACTGCAGGAACTCGAGGTCGGCGAGCTCGGCGCCCGCAACGTGCGCGATCGACATCCCGATCCCGAGCGAGCCGGGCGGGTTGGTCGTGCGCGACCACAGCGCGGCCGCCCCGCCGGTGGCGAGCACGGTCGCGCGCGCCCGCACGGCGCGGCCGTCCTCGAGCGTGACGCCGGCGCAGCGGCCGTCGTCGTGCAGCCAGGCGCCGGTGGCGCGCGCGCCCTCCAGCACGGCGATGTGCGGATCGTCGACGACGAGCGCCGACAGCTGGCGTACGACGCGCCGCCCGGTCGCGCTGCCGCCGGCGTGCACCACACGGCGCGCCGAGTGGCCGCCCTCCAGGCCGAGCGCGAGCACACCGCGGCGGTCGGCGTCGAAGCGCACTCCCATCGCCTCGAGGTCGCGCACGCGCGCCGGCGCCTCGCGAACGAGCACCTGCGCGGCGGAGCGGCGCACGAGGTTGCGTCCGGCGGCCTCGGTGTCGGCGAGATGGCGTTCGAGGGAGTCCTCGACGGCGAGCGCGGCGGCGATCCCGCCCTGCGCCCAGTAGCTCGCGGTCTGGGCGAGCGGCGTGGCCGACACGAGCGTCACCGAGGCGCCGACGGAGGCGGCGGACAGGGCCGCGTACAACCCGGCCGCACCGGCTCCGACGACCGCGAGGTCGCTGCAGATCACCGGTTCGCCGGGCACAGGCGGGGTACCGTACTCCGATGCCTGCGGCGGTCCTGCTTCACCATCCGTCGTCGCTGGATCATGACACCGGCGCGCACCCGGAGAACGCCCGCCGGATCGTCGCGATCGAGCGGGCGCTGCAGGAACGCGACTGGCTCGGGTGGGAGGCGCGGCGGTCGCCTGCCGCCCCGCGCGAGGCGGTCGCGGCGGTCCATCCGACGGCGCACGTCGCGCGCATCGAGGCGCTGTGTCGTCGCGGCGGCGGGATGATCGACATGGACACGATCGTCAGCTCCGGATCGTTTGACGCGGCACTGCATGCGGCGGGCGGCTGCGTCGCGCTGGTCGACGCGCTCATGGGCGCTGCGTCGGACGCAAGCGCGGTCGGGGCGTCGCTGCATCGCCCGCCGGGCCATCACGCCGAGGCGGCGCGGGCGATGGGCTTCTGCCTGTTCAACAGCGTCGCCGTCGGGGCGCAGCACGCGCTGGATGCGCATGACGTGCGGCGCGTGATGATCTTCGACTGGGACGTGCACCACGGAAACGGCACGAACGCGATCTTCCACGGCCGCGACGACGTCCTGTTCTGCTCGATCCACCAGGCGCCGCTGTATCCCGGCACGGGTCCTGCGACGGATGTGGGCAGCGGCGACGGCGAGGGCTTCACGGTCAACATGCCGGTGCCCGCGGGCTCGGGTGACGACGTGTTCCTCTCTCACGTCGCGCACGTCGTGCGTCCTCTCGCGGGCGCGTACGAGCCCGACCTGCTGCTCGTGTCGGCGGGCTTCGACGCCCACGCCGACGACCCGCTGGCGTCGTGCCTGGTCAGCGACGAGGGCTTTGCCGGGATGGCGGCCCTGCTGCGCGCGTGTGCGCTCGAGCTCGGCGTGCCGCTGGGGATCGTGCTCGAGGGCGGCTACGACCTCGGCGCGCTGTCGCGGTCGCTGGTGGCGACGCTGGAGGTCGTCGGAGCGTCCGCGGCGGTCGCCGTGCCCGACGTGGCGGTGCATCCGCTCGCGCTGCGGGTGCAGGAGCGCCTGGCGAACAGCCACTGGCCCGCGCTGGCCTGAGCGACGGCGAAACGGCGGGACGCGGGCGAGGGTGGCCCGGTCGCGCGGCATCACGTCAGGTGCGCGTGGCGCTCTCAAGCTCTCGCCGCCACGGCCGATCACGGGGCACAGCAGCACCGTCGGCTTAACGAAGCCGGCGGACATCCAGGAGGAACCAGATGCCCATCAACGCTTCGGCCTCATCCGCGGACGGCGCCCCGACGCACGCAGCGCCCGCCGGCAGAGGCCCACGATGAGCTCCATGGGCTTGAGCGGCCTGGCATCGGGCATCGACACCGATGCGATCGTCGCCCAGCTGCTCAGCGTCGAGCGCCAGCCGCGCAACCGCCTGGTGCTCGCCGACACCCGCGCCCAGCTGCGCGAGACCGGCCTGCGCGATCTTGCGACGAAGCTCGGCGCCGTGCGCGACGCCGCCAATGCGCTGAAGGGCTCGACGACCTGGGCCAACGTGCAGAAGGTCACCTCCAGCGACGCCGCCCGCGTCACGTGCGCGCCGAGGCCGGCGCTGCGCCCGGCACGCGACTGATCGAGGTCTCCCAGCTCGCCGTCACCTCCCAGCACGCCTTCTCGTACACGCCCAGCGCCTCGCCGGAGACGATCACGATCGGCGCCTTCTCGCTCGCCGTGGATCCGTCCAGCAACGCGGCGACCGTCGCCGCGGCGATCAACGGCCGCGCCGACGCGCCGGTCTCGGCGGTCGTGGCTTCGGGCAAGCTCGTCCTGACCAGCCGCGCCAGCGGCGCGGCCAACGACTTCAGCGTCGCCGCGACGGCGCTGCTCGCCGAGGACCTCACCCACGCGCGGGCCGGCAAGGATGCGCTCTACACCGTCGACGGCGCCGCGCGCCCGCCGTCGGCGTCGAACGTCATCACCGATGCGATCCTCGGCGTCGAGGTCACGCTGAAGGCGACGACGAGCGCGCCGATCTCGGTCACCGTCAGCGATCCCGGGCCCGACACCGACAGCGTCAAGGCGAAGGTCACCGCGTTCGTCAGCGCCTACAACACGGCGGTCGACCTCATTCGCGGCAAGCTCGCCGAGAAGCGCGTCAAGGACCCCACGACGAACCTCGAGGCGGGCAAGGGCCTGTTCGCGTCCGAGCCCATGCTCACCAACGCGCTCTCGTCGATGCGGTCGAACATCGGTGACCTTGCCGCCTTCGGGATCTCGACGGGCAGCGCGAAAGCCGGGTCGACGTTCTCGGCCGACTCGGTCGCCGGCAAGCTGACGGTCGACGACACGAAGCTGACGGCGGCGCTCGCGGGCAGCGGCAGCGCGCTGCGCACCGCGCTGGACGGCCTCGGGCAGCGCCTCTCGGACGTCGTCACGCCCGTCGCGGGCAAGCACGTCACCGAGGCGCTCAGCACCGTCTCCTCCGAGCGCAAGCGCGTCGCGGACGCGATCGCGCGCACCGATGTCCGTCTTGCCAGCAAGGACAGCGCCTGCGCGCACAGTTCTCGGCGATGGAGTCCGCGCTCGCAGCCAGCCAGGCCGCACAGGCCCAGCTCTCATCGCAGCTCAACAGTCTCTAGGGCTGATCGCCGCCGGGTCATTGCCCGCGGCCGGTCCGATGAACGCTGACCAGATCGCTTGACCCCCCGGTCGTTCACCCGACCCCCGAACCATCGAGAAGAGGACCATGACCGCCTACGCACCCAGCAGCCACGCCTCGTACCGCACGAGCACGATTCTCACCGCGTCGCCCGAGCAGCTCGTCATCATGCTCTATGACGGCTGTCACCGCTTCCTGCTGCAGGCGATCACCGCTCTGCGCGAGGGAAACATCGTCGAGGCCGGCGAGCGCTTCGGTCGCGCCACGGCGATCATCGACGAGCGAAGAAGCCCTCGCCCTGGACGGCGAAGTCGAGTGGCTCGCCGGTCTCGCGCAGCGGGCCGGGGGTCAGGTCGGTGACCTGCTTGTCGATGCGCGCGCCGAGGCCGAGCGCGCCGATCGGCTGGCCACTGCTCGCGTCACGCAGGAGCATCTCGCTGAAGCTCTTGGTCGTGGTGCGATCGGCCTTGTAGCCGGGCGTGGAGGCATTGGCGAGGTCGTGCGAGATGAGGTCCTGGCGGGCCTGCTCAGCGAGCATTCCCGAGGCAGCGATGTAGAGCCCACGTTCCATGGGGTCTGTGATCGGCCGCCACGCGTCATGCTTGAGCGATGCAAACGTTGCGTGTCGAGGCCGCAATGCTGCGGGCCATGCTACCCGACCTCGTCCTGCGCGAGGGAATGCAGGTCGTCGCCAGCGTCGTCGAGCGCGCGGGTCAGAAGGGGATCATCATGCTCGCGGGCACGCCGCTGGCCGCGCAGCTGCCCGACAACGTCAAGACGGGCGACGTGCTGCGCATGATCGTGGCGGAGACGGGGAGCGAGCGCGTCGTGCTGCGGATCGCCGATACGCAGCAGGCCCCGCAGGCGGCGGCGCCGCCGCCGCCGCCGACGCCGACGGTGGGCGTGCCCCTTCCGAACGGGACCACCGCGCAGATCACCGTCGCCGAGCGCGACGCCGACGCAGCACGCGGGGGCAAGGCCGAGCAGCAGGAGGTCCGGCTCACGTTCGCCTCGGCCCGGCTCGGCGACCTCGACCTGCACGTCGCCCTCGCCGGGGAGGCGCTGCGCGTCAACGTCCGCACGCGCGCCGGCGCGCCCTTCGAGCTGGCCGAGCGCCACGCCGCCGAGCTGCAGGCGGCGGTCGCGACGGCGAGCGGCAAGCCGGCGCAGGTGCTCATCAGCGCCCGCCACGAGCCTTTCGAAACCTATGCCTGATGAGCGCAGACCGCGTCGCGCGGCGGCCCTGCGCTACGACGCCGAGACCGATCACTCGCCGCGGGTCGTCGCCGCCGGCAAGGGCCTGATCGCCGATCGGATCATCGCCGAGGCGCGCGCGGCCGGCGTGCCCGTGCGCGACGACGCCGCGCTGGCCGAGGCGATCGCGGGCCTGGACCTCGGCACGCAGGTGCCCGAGGCGCTGTACCGCGCGGTCGCCGAGGCGCTCGCGTGGGCCTACCGGCTCGACGCCGGCCGCTGACGCCGCCGTCAGCCGCGGTGACGCCGCCGCGATCGCGCGGCGGCGCCCGTCACGTCGAGGCGCTGCCAGGTCACCCTACGGCGTGGTCCTCGTGCTCCTCGTCGTGCTCGTGCCCGTCGTCCGCGTCGGCGTCGTCGCGGTCGTCCGCGTCGTGCGCGGGGTCGTGCTGGTGCCCGTCGTCGCGGTCGTCTGCGTCTGCCCCGGCACGGTCGTGGCGGGCTGCGCCGGGCCCGCCGGCGCCGTGCTCGTCGTCATCGTCGTCGGCGTCGTCGGCGTGGTCGCCACCGGGGGCGGCGGCACCACGGCCGCGGGCGGCGCGGTCTCGAT
>Ga0136614_10002722_pt1 | contig 11106 bp, 7 predicted proteins | sample AntDrymUQ2792106_2_FD_106643 | JGI IMG/M metagenome (GOLD analysis project Ga0136614, IMG submission 106643) | Polar desert sand microbial communities from Dry Valleys, Antarctica - metaG UQ279 (21.06) | ecosystem: Environmental > Terrestrial > Soil > Desert | place: Antarctica: Dry Valley... | reverse complement strand
GGACGCGTGGCGGTGCTTGACGTGACTCGGGGGGGACGCCTCACCTTGAGGTCGGGTCTACTCCGAACGTAGCGCGATGAGGGGATCGACTCTCGTCGCGCGGCGCGCCGGAATATAGCTCGCCACGAGGGCGACGGCGGCGACGGTGACGACCGCCGCTCCGATCGTCCACGGATCTCTGGCGCGCATTTCGAAGAGCATCGAGCCCACCCAGCGGCCCACCGCGACCGAACCGATCACCCCCACGATCAGGCCGCCGAGGGCCAGCCACAGGCCGCGAGCGAGGAAGAGACGCATCAGCGCCGGGCGTCCGGCGCCGAGCGCCATCCGGATCCCGATCTCCTGCGTGCGCTGAGACACGAGATACGCGAGCACGCCGTAAATGCCGATGGCCGCAAGCAGCGCCGCGACGACGGCGAACAAAGCCACGAGCGACGCGTTGAGCCGCGGCTGGGCCGCGCTCTGGCTGATGAGATTCTCCATCTGACGGACGTTGAACAGCGCGAGCTGCGGATCGAGCTCGCGAAGCGCGGCGCGCATCGCCACCGCAGGCTGCGCACTTTCGGGCGCCCGCACGATGACCGTCATCGACGGAAACAGAAACTTGGTCGTCGAGAGGTACATCGTCGGAGCCGGCGTGAGGGCGAGATCGAGATTCCGAACGTTGCCGACGACCCCAACGACGGTGAAGACGCCGTTCGGCCCGGCCTTGATCTGCCGTCCGATCGGATCGGTATCACCCCAGACTCGACGCGCCATCTCGGCGCTGACGATGAGCGCCGTGTCGTCCTCACCGGATGTTGACGGCGTGAAGTAGCGCCCTTTGAGCAGCGGAATGCGCATGGCGCGGAAATAGTCCGGGCTGACCATCCGCCAGTCACTCTGCAGCGACGCGGAGCCGAGATGGGTGTCGCCAACCGCATTGATCGGCATGCCGGTGTTGCCGCCGCCAAACGGCGCCCCGCTCGACATGGCAACCGACTGCACGCCAGGCGAGGCCGCGATCCGCTTCAGGAGCCTGTCGTAGAAACTCCAGCCAGCGCCCGGTTTGCTGTACCGGTCCGGTGGAAGCCCCATCATCGCGGTGGTGATGCCTCCCGGCTCGAAGCCCAGATCCACGCGCTGAAGATGCCGGAGGCTTTGCACCAGCAGCCCCGCCCCTACGAGCAGGATCGTCGCGAGCGCCACCTGCGCCGCGGCCAGCACCTGACGCGATCGCGTGGCCGCCGTCGAGCTCCCGCGCGTGCCGTCCTTGAGCGATCGGATCACGTCACCCCCGGAGCTCGCCATCGCCGGGAAGACGGCGAACGCCAGACCCGTCGTGAGGCAGACGCCAAGCGAGAAGAACAGCACCGGCGCGCTCACGGCCGCCTCATCTCCACGCGGCAGCGTCGCCGGCAACCACTGGCGCAGGACTGGGACCGACCAGTAGGCGAGAAGAATGCCGGCGGTGCCGCCGAGGATCGCAAGCAGCACTCCTTCGGTGAGCACCTGCCGGACAAGCCGCCGGCGCGCCGCGCCGATCGCCATCCGAACCGCAATCTCCCGCTTGCGGGACGCGGCGCGCGCGAGCATCAGGTTCGCGACATTCGCGCATGCGATGAGCAGCACGCACCCGACCGCGCCGAGCAGCACGAACAGTGCGCGTCGCGTCTCTTCGGGGACGATCCAGTCGTAGACGGTCGACATGTCGATCCCCCAGCCCTTGTTGGAGGCAGGGAACTCCGCTTCGAGTTGCCGCGCGATGGCGTCGATCTCCTGGCGGGCCTGCTCGAAGCTGACGCCCGGCCGCAGGAGTCCGATGACGCTCGCGGTGTGGTTGTCCCGCATTTCGGCCGCGGGATCGATGCGGAGCGGCGTGTAGAACTCCGCCGTCATCGGCACGCTGTTCTCGGGGATGACGCCAACGATCGTGTGTGACTCGCCGGCGATCGTGACTGCCGTGCCGATGACGCGCGAATCCCCACCGAAGTAGCTCCGCCATAGAGAGTCGCGAATCAGCGCCACCCGCTCCGCACCGGCTGCTTCGTCCGATGGCAGGAAGGCCCGCCCCAGCACGGGCTGTGCGCCGAGCATTCGGAAGTAATCGACACCGATGGCGACCGACGCCACGCGTATCGGATCCCCTGTTGCGCGCAAGGTGACGCTCCCGCCGCGCCACGCCGCAACTTCCATCGTGCGAAGCCGCTCGCGCCACGAGAGATAGTTCGGCAGGGACACAGCGAATCCATCAATCGCCAGGGAGTCGTTCTTCTCCCAGATCCGAACCAGGCGGTCCGCGGTTTCGTAAGGCAGGGGTCGGAGCGCGACGGCATGGACGACGCTGAAGATGGCCGTGTTGGCCCCCACGCCCAGCGCAAGTGTGGCGATGGCGGTGAAGGCAAAAATTGGCGCTCGCCGCAACGAGCGGAATGCGTACCGCAGATCCTGCCGCAGGACGTCGAGATGCTCGCCTGGCGCGCGGACGACCGAGTCGGCGAACAGCTGCCACCACAGGCGCAGGATGGCGCCCATACCGATCCCTCGATCGTGGGCAAGACGGTCCCGGAACGCCAGCAGCATCTCCCGCTCGTAATCGTCCCGGAATTCTCCAGGGTAGCAGCGGAGCAGGAGGCGGTAGAGCCGTTCGGCGAGAGTCAGGCGCGCCATGGCTACGCTCGCCTCGGCAGGAGGCCGGACTCGTGTGCCTGGGTCAGCAACGACGACAGCCGCTCGGCTTCAGCCGCCGCGACGCGCCGTCCGAACCTCGTCGTGCGGTAATATCGCCGCCGTTCGTCGGCTCCCGCCGCGCCCGTCGTGAGCTCCTCGATCAGCCCGTCGGCCAGCATGCGCTTGATCGACCCGTACAGCGTGCCAGGGCTCATGCGGACACGCCCGCCGGTGCGGTCGGCGACATCCTGCATGATGCTGTACCCGTGGCGCTCGCCGTTACCCAGTGCGATGAGGATGTGTAAAAAGGCGGGCGCCAGCGGCAGCAGTGCGTGAATCTCGGTGTCGAGGTCTCGTGACATATCCAACTCCGTTGCAACGAAATAAGATATATCACACCACGTTATAACCCGCAAGCGGCTGAGGCAGCAGCGACGCTCGAGGACCTGGTTTGGCGAATTCGGAGCGCGCCGAGGCTGGAAGCCAACTCAGCCGGGCACCGCTGGAGGCTGCGCCGAAGGGCAAAGTCCCGATGTCGATCCAGCCGCCCATGATTCGACTCACTGATGTCAGGCGCCGGTGCCTGTCGCCAGGATTAGAAGGAGCGATACCTCAATGCAGAAGATCATCACGTGCCTCGGGTTCGACAACCAGGCGGAAGAAGCCGTCAACTTCTACACGTCCACCATAAAGAACTCGAAGATTCTGAGCACCACTCGTTACGGCGACGCCGGTCCAGGTCCGAAGGGAACGCTGCTGGCCGCGACCTTTCTGCTCGATGGTCAGGAGTTCATGGCGCTGAACGGTGGTCCTCCGTTCAAGTTCTCGATCGGGATGTCCATCGTGATCAGGTGTGAGACGCAGGCAGAGATCGATTCGCTGTGGGAGACCCTCTCCGCGGGAGGAGAAAAAGTGCAATGCGGCTGGCTCACCGACAAGTATGGCGTGTCCTGGCAGATCGTCCCTGCTGCTCTCGCCGGGATGGCGGGTGATCCGGATCCGCGGAAGTCCCAGAGCGTCATGAAGGCGATGCTTCAGATGAAGAAACTCGACATCGCCAAACTCAAGGAGGCGTACGACCGGCCCTGAGAGAGCATGCTCCTGGGTTCGGCACGTCCGAACCCACCCCATTTTCAGCGTCCGGCCCGTCCGGCTACCCTCTTCACGAGCGCATCAGGGCGACGCCGTGTCCGCGGGAAGGACTGCGCGCGGACGCCGCAGCAATTCATGTCAGCGTTCGCACTTGACTTCTATTAGAGGGAAGTAGCAGTGTCTGAACAGATGAGACGAAGAGAATTCTTGATTCAAAGCGGTCGAGCCGCTCTTGGTTCTTCGCTGTTCCCACTTGCAGGGTGCGTCGCCGGGAAAACGCAGCCGATATCTGGCCAACCCCGGGATCCCACCTCATTGGGAACTCTGATAGCTGATTTGGAAAATCAGATTCCAAAGTGGATGCACGAGTCCAAGGTTCCGGGACTTTCCATCGTCATCATCAAAGACGCAAGATTGGCCTGGCGGCACGGATTTGGTGTCACGGACAGCGCTTTCAAAGAGCCTATAGATACCGATACCATGTTTGAAGCGGCATCCATGAGCAAACCTGTGTTTGCTTATGTCGTCATGAAATTGTGTGAGGCAGGCGTTATCCAGCTCAATACGCCTCTGACCCAATACACCTCCGATCGCTTTCTCCAAGGCGATTCACGGCTGGAACTCATCACCGCGCGTCATGTGCTTTCTCACACCAGCGGTTTCCAAAACTGGAGGTCAGACAAGAAGCCTTTGCGGATTCATGGTACGCCGGGTGAAAAATATCTCTATTCCGGCGAGGGCTACAATTATCTACAAACCGTGGTCACGCATTTGCTGGGGCAACCGTTCGATACGTACATGAGAACGAGGCTCTTCGAGCCGTTTGGAATGGCCTCCAGCGTATATTTGTGGAACGACACGTTGGCCAGACGGATGGCACGGTCGCATGATACCAAGGGCGAACCAAGTGGGGAACCAAACGATAAGAAGAAGCCGAGCCCCACGGCCGTCGCTCGATACGGGTCGGCGGGTGCTCTGCTCACCACGCCGACAGACTACGCCAAATTTGTTATTGAGGTGATTGATCCCAAGCCGAGCGATGCGTTTCGGCTCAAAAAAGAGAGCGTCAAGGAAATGCTCCGTCCGCATGTGAAACTCGAAGGCGGCCAGTATCCGGCTTCATGGGCTCTCGGATGGCAGATATTCCGCAACGAGGGGCGGGATTTTATCTTTCATGGCGGGGACAATAAAGGATTTCACTGCGCTACAGTTGCCTCGGTAAAAGGGAAGTCCGGTTTCGTAGCCATGACGAATGGCGATAATGGTCCAGAAATTCTGAAGAACCTGCTAATGGCCGATCCCATGCAACAGTTCCTTGCCGCCTAGTTGAGGATGACCGGCTGCCTAACCGGCCGCTACAGTCGACGGGCGGCGCTTCCGGCAAGTCGTGGCACCGTCTTCTTCCGAAACCGCGACCCGCCCCAAGGGGTGATCCCACTTGTCCCACTTGCTGGATATCTGATGTGCCTCCGCGCGCAGCGTTGCGAGCTTCAGCCTAAACTCATCGTCCATGCTGATCATCCTGAGCGGTCTTCCCGGCGTCGGCAAGACCACGATCGCTCGCGAGTTGGCGGGCACGATCCCCGCTGTCCACGTGCGGGTCGATTCGATCGAACAAGCGCTCCGCAACGCGGGCTGGCAGGTTGCAGGGGAGGGCTACAGCGTCGCGTACGCGGTGGCCGATGACAACCTGCGCCTGGGCCTCATCGTCATCGCGGATTCCGTGAACCCGTGGCCGCTCACGCGCAGCGAGTGGCGATCCGTGGGCGACCAGGCCGGGGTCGGTACTCTCGACGTGGAGATCGTGTGCTCAGATGCGGACGAGCACAGACGTCGTGTCGCCTTACGCGAGCCCGATATCAACGGCCACAGATTGCCGACGTGGCGGGAGGTCGTTGAACGGGACTACCACCCGTGGGACTGCGAACGCCTTGTGATCGATACAGCGCAAACGACCGTCGAACAAAGCGCCCGCAGGATCCTGGCGGGAATTGAAAAACTCCGAGCCTAGCTTGACGGCGGCACCAGGCCGAGCATCCGCATGTACGTGATCAGGTTCCCGTAGTGCAGGTTCGTGTGGCCGAGGTTCTGAATCAACGGAGGGTGGCCCCCTGCAGTGTGCGCCGCGTTGCACGCGTCAGTGGCCTGCTTCAGTTTGCTGACGACGGCCGCCCTGTCGGTGTGGCCTTTCTCAACGGCGTCCGACCATTCGACCTTCCTTCCCGCGGCAACGGCGCAGAAGTAGTTGTAGCCGTCCGCAATGTGGCCGATCAGCTGTCCGACCGTCCGAACTGACTTCGTCGGCTGGTAGGTGTATTTGTCGGCCGGGACCATTTCCGCCGATTTGATGATATAGGCGCTGACGTTGGCGAAACTCTTCTGCAGCGCCTCGTCCGTGCTCATCCCGCCGGCCGGTGGCTGGGTCGCCGCTGCGCCGGCCGTCCCCTTCGTCAGGCTGAATGTGCCGGTTTGACCATTGAGCGTCACGCTTCCCGTGGCCTTGTCGTTCACGATCTTGCCCTCGAAGGTTGCGACCGTCTTCGCCGTATCTTCCACCTCCACTTCGAACTTCAGCGCGCCGGACGCCTTGTCGAAAGTACCCCTCCTGATCGACCCGGGGTTCGGGGGACCCTCCACCGTTCCTGACATCGAGCTCCCGTCGAACTTCAACGTGATCGTAAGCGGCTGCCGGTCACCCTCGCGTGCCATGTGGCCGTTCCATATGCCGGAAACCGGATCGGCTGCAGGGGTCGCGGTCTGCGCGCCGACCGAATGCGCGTACAAGAACACACAGCATGCGAACGCCAGGATATTCACTTTCATCGCACTCCTCCAGGGTAGCGTGCATCGACCCGATGCTACTGCCCGCTGATGCATGCATCTTATGTCGTCCGGGCGTTCGCCGTTCGACTTGTTGATGCCGCCGTTGGCGCGGCGGGCAAAGTCGTCCCTGCTTGGGCTCGGGTCTCATATAATCCACGAAACCTTGCGGAGACCCTTTATGCACATGCGCAACAGGACGTTTGTCGTAACCGCGCTGGCGACGACGCTGGCCTCCGTCGTTGCTTTCGGACAGCAGTATCCGAAAGCCAGGAAGGCCGATCATGTCGATACCTACCACGGTGTCGCCGTGCCCGATCCGTATCGCTGGCTCGAGGACGACACGTCCGCCGAGACCGCCGCCTGGGTCGAGGCGCAGAACAAGGTGACCTTCGCCTATCTCGCGAAGATTCCGTTCCGGCGCGAGCTGACCCGGCGCGTCATCGCGCTCAACAATTACGAAAAGGTCTCGGCGCCGTCGCGCAAAGGGCCGTACGTGTTCTTCAGCAGGAACTCGGGCCTCCAGAACCAGAACGTCCTCTACGTGCAGAAGGGGATGACCGGCAGGCCTGAGGTCCTGATCGATCCGAATACGTGGTCGGAAGACGGCACGACGCGCCTTGCGGGTTTCACGCCGTCGAACGACGCGAGGTATGCGGCCTACGGGGTCTCGAAAAGCGGCTCCGACTGGCAGGAACTCAAGGTCATGCAGCTTGCGACGAAGAAAATTCTTGATGACAAGGTCGAATGGGTGAAGGTGTCCGGCGCCGCCTGGCAGAAGGACGGGTTCTACTACAGCCGCTATCCCGCGCCGGAGAAGGGGCTCGAGAAGGCGTCGATCAACGAGAACCATCAGGTCTACTTTCACACGGTCGGCACGCCGCAATCGCAGGATACGCTGGTCTACGACGACAAGAAGCACGCGCAGCGGTTCCACAACGTCGCGACGACAGACGATGAGCGGTTTGCGATCCTGACGATTTCCGAACGCGGCCAGGGAAAGAACGGCAACGCCGTCTTCGTCCGTGATCTCGAGAAGGGGGATCGCGAGTTCAGACCGCTGTTTCCGGACATCGGCAACGACAGCTACAACGTCATCGACAACGTGGGCGGGATGCTGCTGGTCGAGACCGATTTCAAGGCGCCGAACGGCCGTGTGATCCTGGTGGATCCGGCGCGGCCCGATGAGGCTGATTGGAAATCAATCCTCCCCGAAAAACCGGAGCCGCTGCAGGGCACGGGCACCGCGGGCGGAAAGCTGTTCGCGACCTATCTCAAGGATGTCACGACGCGCGCGTACGTCCATAACCTGGACGGCACGCTCGAGCACGAGATCGTGCTGCCGGGTCCAGGGAATGCGGGCGGATTCGGCGGCGAGCGCGATGCGAAGGAGGTCTTCTACACCTTCAACTCGCTCAACGTTCCGCCGACGATCTACCGCTACGACATCGCCACGAAGACGAGCAGAGTGTTTCGCGCCCCGAAGGTGCCGGGGTACGATCCGTCGCGCTATGAAACCACGTCGGTCTTCTACCCGAGCAAGGACGGGACGAAGGTCCCGATGTTTCTCGTCCACAAGAAGGGGTTGAAGCTCGATGGCACCAACCCCACGCTGCTGTACGGCTACGGCGGGTTCAACGTCGTGCAGTCGCCGTCGTTCAGCGCGGCCCGGCTCGCCCTTCTCGAGCAGGGGTTCGTCTACGCCAACGCGAACATGCGCGGCGGCGGCGAGTATGGCGAAACCTGGCACAAGGCCGGCACCAAGCTGCAGAAGCAGAACGTGTTCGACGATTTCATCGCGGCGGCGGAATGGCTGATCGCCAACAGGTACACGTCGACGCCGAAGCTGGCGATCCAGGGGGGCTCGAACGGCGGTCTGCTGGTTGGCGCCGTGATCAACCAGCGGCCGGATCTCTTCGGCGTGGCGATCCCCCAGGTCGGCGTCATGGACATGCTGCGCTTTCACAAGTTCACGATCGGGTGGAACTGGATCGCGGACTACGGCTCGAGCGACAACAAGGACGAGTTCGGCGCGCTCTACAAGTACTCTCCGCTTCACAACATTCAGAAGGGAGCGCAATATCCACCGACCCTGATCACGACGGCCGATCACGACGACCGCGTCGTGCCGGCGCATTCGTTCAAGTACGCGGCGACGCTGCAGGAGCTTGCGAGCCCCGAGCGTCCGCTGCTGATCCGGATCGACACGAAATCCGGCCACGGCGCCAGCAGTCTCACCAAGTCGCTCGAGACGACGGCGGACATTTACGCGTTCATCATGCACAGCATGGGCGTCACCCCGCGCGTCGCCGTGCGGAAGAGGCCGGCTGAGAAGTGATCCCGTGGGGCGGCTCTGGAAGCCATATACTTCGCATCATGCGAAACCTGCGGATTCTGTCCGTTGCGGCCCTCCTCTGCGCAATCGCGCCTTTCTCACCGACACTCCGCGCCTGGGTCGATCCGGTGGACACCAGGCTCCTCACGCAGCCGGCAATCAGCGCTGGCCACGTGGCCTTCATCTATGCCGGCGACCTGTTCGTGGCCGACGTGGACGGCAAGAACGTCCGTCGCCTGACGACGGATGACGGGGCGGAATCGAACCCGGTGTTCTCACCGGATGGCAACGCGCTCGCGTTCAGCGCGCAATACGAGGGCAACACGGATGTCTACACGGTGCCGATCACCGGCGGTGCCCCGGTTCGCCTCACCTGGCATCCCGGGGCCGACCTCGTCCAGTCCTTCACGCCGGACGGGAAGGCCATCCTCTTTACCTCGCAGCGCGCGACGTTCACCGGGCGGTACTCGCAGCTGTTCACGGTGCCGGCCGGAGGCGGAATGGAAGCGCAACTGCCAATCCCGAACGCCGCTCGCGCCACGTATTCCCCGGACGGCCAGCGCGTCGCCTACAACCCGATCTCGGGGCGCCATCTGCAATGGAAGGACTACCGCGGCGGCACCGTCCAGCGGCTGTGGCTCTACAACACCAAGGACCATGCGATCGAGAAGATCCCGCAGCCGGCCGGACGATCGAACGACACCGATCCGATGTGGATCGGCGACACGGTGTTCTTTCGCTCGGATCGTGCCGGGGAGTTCAATCTCTTCGCCTACGACGGCAAGACCAGACAGGTCCGGCAGGTCACGACGCACACGGATTTCCCGGTGCTGAACGCGGCCTCCGGCGGGGGGCGCATCGTGTACGAGCAGGCCGGCGTGCTGCACGTCCTCGATCCGGAATCCGGGAAAGCCGATCGGCTGAAGATCGGCGTGGCGTCGGACCTGCGCGAGACGCGACCACGCTACGCGCGTGGCGCGAAATGGATCCGTGCCGCGGCGCTCTCGCCGACCGGAGCCCGCGCGGCGTTCGACTTCCGCGGCGAGATCGTGACGGTGCCGGGGGAGAAGGGGGACGTGCGCAACCTGACGAATACGCCTGGCGGCCACGACCGCTTTCCGGCGTGGAGCCCCGACGGGCGGTCGATCGCCTGGTTCTCGGACACGTCTGGCGAGTACCAGATGTATGTGGGGAGCCAGGACGGCAAGGGGGCGCCGCGCGCGATCAAGGTCGCGGGCGAAGGTTTCTATCGCACGCCCGTCTGGTCCCCCGACTCCCAGAAGATCGCGTACTTCGACAACTCGCTCAGCATCTACTGGCTCGACGTGAAGAGCGGCGCGTCGACGAAGATCGCGTCGCAGCCGATCTATTCACCGGTGATCATCATCAGCTACGCGTGGTCGCCGGACTCGAAATGGCTCGCGTACGCGATGGACAATTCCGCCGGGATCACCACCGTCCACGCCTACTCGACCGACCAGGCGAAGGGGTTCCAGGTGAGCGACGGGCTGAGCGACGTCAGCAATCCGCAGTTCGACAAGAGCGGCAAGTATCTCTACTTCTTCGCCTCGACCGACGCGGGCCCCGTGAAGGACTGGTTCGCGCAGTCGAATGCCGACATGCGCGCGACCTCCGGCATCTACCTCGCCGTCCTGCCGAACGACGTCGTGTCGCCGATCGCCAAGGAGAGCGACGAAGAGAAATCGGGCGAGCCGAAATCCCCCGGCGATATGCCGGACAAACCCGCCGATAAGCCGGCGGACAAGGCGGCAGACAAACCCGCCGATAAACCCGTCGAGACCCCGGCGGACACCCCGGCCGCGAAGGACAAGGAGCGGCCGTTCCGCATCGACTTCGAGGGCCTCGAGTATCGCATTCTCGACCTGCCCGTCCAGGCCGGCACGCTGTCGAACCTGCAGGCCGGCGCCGCCGGCCACATCTATTACCTGCGGGCGGCCGACGGCGCGACGTCGCTCAATCGCTACGACCTCAACGCGCGCAAGAACGAGCCGCTCCTCCCGGCCGTCGACGACTACATCCTGTCGGGGGATGCCAAGAAGCTGCTGTACCGCAATGGCACCGCGTGGTCGATCGTGCCGACGACCCGCGCGATTCTGCCGCCGGAGGGACGAATCGCGGTGGACTCGATCGACGTCCGCATCGATCCGTCGCAGGAGTGGAAGCAGATCTTCGAGGAGGCGTGGCGCATC
>Ga0136614_10002721_pt1 | contig 11107 bp, 12 predicted proteins | sample AntDrymUQ2792106_2_FD_106643 | JGI IMG/M metagenome (GOLD analysis project Ga0136614, IMG submission 106643) | Polar desert sand microbial communities from Dry Valleys, Antarctica - metaG UQ279 (21.06) | ecosystem: Environmental > Terrestrial > Soil > Desert | place: Antarctica: Dry Valley... | reverse complement strand
GGAGACACCCGAGGGAACGATCCCTGCGACCGGCAAGCGACTCACGCTTCGGGGGGCCGACGCGATCACGGTACGCGACGGACTGATTCGCAGCCACCGGGTGTACTACGACCAACTGGGGTTCATGACCCAGCTCGGGCTCGTCCCCGAGGGAGCCCCCGAGGGCTAGCTAGCTAGTAGGCGGCGGCGCTCATCGGAGAGGCGACGTCGGGCGAGGAGGCGCGGCTCGGCGTCCAGTAAGTAGGAAAGCGTACGCCGCCGACCGGCGAGCGGGTGAGCCTGGTGGGACTTGGGACTACGTTAGGTCGCCGAGCGCGGTGGGCGCGGCCGGCCGGCAGCGCCCACTCGGACGCCGCGCTCAGCGCAGCTCGTCGACAGGCGTCGCCACCAGCCGCGAGTTCTCGCTCTGCGCAGTCGAGAGGCCGAGGGCGTCGCAGGCCAGCTCGATCGTCCCGGCCGCGGCCATCGTCGCCGAGCCGAGAAACGGCACGACCTGGTCGTTCGCGGGGACGACCAGCCGCAGGCCGTTGTAGTCGACGACGGTGCCGCTCGCGCGCAGCTCGCACGTCATCAGCTGGTTCTCCGACGCGTTGTACAGGTGCGTCTTCGCCGAGATCGTGTAGCTGCCGGCCGGGACGGAGACGCTCACAAGCACGGTCTCCCCGGTGGCCGACAGCCGCTCGTAGTCGTTCGAGTCGACGTACGCCGCCGCCGGCCCCGGCGCCTCCGAAGGCCAGTCGAGCGCGACCTCGGTCGAGCCGTTGCACCTCGCGCCCGAGTCGATGACGCGTAGGTCGCCGCTCTGCTTGTGGCGGCAGCCGTGGATCATCCCGTCGGGGCCCGGAATCGACGCGTACCCCAGGCCGCCGGCAGTGACGAGCGCGCCGAACGCGAGCAGCAGGCCGACGCCGCCGCGGCGCGATCGAACTCGGATCATGCCTCCTCCTTTTGGTCGTATCCCCTGTCACTAGCTAGCCTACGACGACGGCCGCGGCGATGCAAGAGACCGACGGCTGCGTCGCAGCGTTTGATGAACTGACTAGCTAGGCGACGCTCCTGTTCGGTGTCGGCGCGGCGAACGCCGACGTCGCGGCTGTCTCGGGCGGTGCGTACGGCTACTTCACGAACGTGAGCTTGTTCGGCGGGGCTGCGACCGCGCGTGGGCCGGCGCCGGCGGTGACGCTCGCGCCGAACGCTTCGAACAGTCCCGCGACCGCGTCCGCGTTGTCGGGCAGCGCGGTGTACGGGCCGGCCACCGTGTTCAGCTCGGGGCAGCTCGACGTGAGCACGCAGGGGTCGATCGGACCGGCCGGCTCCGTCACCAGCTCGGCCGCCGTCCAGAACGTCAACACGTCCGGGCAGGAGCCGTTCACCGCCAGTCGCGTGGCGAGCAGCTGCAGCGCGTCTGCGACCGGCGTCAGCGGCTCGACCACGATCACCGGCGGGACGCTGCAGACCGACAACGGCGACAGCGAACCGTCCAACTCGATCCCCGACCACCCGCCGGTCAACGTCGCGGTGCCGACGAACCCGGCCGCCAACGCCAGCTACGACGGCCACACCCACATCGGCAACACAACCGACTCCATCCGCTACGTCTTCAACGAGCAGACCGTGAACCCGGACGGCTCGATCACCGTCAACGCCGCCCACCAGTACCTGCTCGGGCCGACGGCCGTCGGCGACGTGATCATCGGCCAGTCGCGATGCGGCGTCATCGTCCCGACCGACACGACAGCGCCGTCGGGTGACGGTCAACCAGGCGAGCGGCCAGGCCGACCCGACCAGCAGCTCGCCGATCAACTTCACCGTCACCTTCAGCGAGGCAGTCAGCGGCTTCGGCAACAGCGACGTCACCCTCGCCGGCACCGTCGGCGGCACGCTCGCGGCGGCAGTGACCGGTGGGCCGACCGCTTTCAACGTCGCCGTGACCGGGATGACGAGCGCCAGCACCGTCATCGCCTCCATCCCTCGCCGGCGCCGCCACCGACGCCGCCAGCAACGCCAACACCGCCTCCCCCAGCACCGACAACACCGTCACCTTGACGGTGCCGACCCCGCCGACGCCGCCGTTGACGTTGCGCGCGGCAGCGCCGGTTGCCGTGCCCGCGGCCCGCAGCGGGCAAGGCGTTCGCGGTCCGGGTGCCGGTCACCAGGGGAGACACGGACGCGGCGCTTCCGAGCGGTATCGCCACCTGTACGGTCACGGTCGGCCTGAAACCGCTGCGGGCGGTAGGAACCGTCCGCGCCGGCCGTGCGACCTGCGCGATGGTGATCCCGAAGACGGCTCGAGGCAAGCAGTTGCGCGGGACGATCAGGGTGACGTTCCGGAACGTCACCGTCACGAAGTCGTTTTCCTATCGGGTACCGTGAGCGACGGATTCGGTAACGACACGAATCGGTAGTAATCGGCCGATTCACCGAGTACGATCGGCGTCCCGTGAGGGTTCTGCGGCTTGCCTACCTGTTGACTGCGGCATGTCTCGTCTTGCCCGCCGCGGCATGGGCGAACGGGACAGAGCCAGGCGCTTTGGCGCCTGCAGCGCGGGTGGGGATCTTCTACTACCCGTGGTTCGCGACGCCGCAGCAGGACGGCGCCTTCGCGCATTGGCAGCAGGGCGGGAGTGCGCCGCCCGCCAGCCTCGCCTCGGGCTTCTACCCGGCACGCGGGCCTTATTCCTCGGCTGACGCGCTCGTGCTCGGCGCGCAGATGCGCGAGATCGCCGCCGCAGGCGTCGGCACCGTGATCGCTTCCTGGTGGGGACGAGGGTCGCTGGAGGATCGGCGACTGCCGCAGGTGATCGCGGCGGCACGGGCGCGCGGGCTCTCCGTCGCGGCGCACCTCGAGCCGTACGGCGGCAGGACGGTCGCCGCCACCGAGGCCGACATCACCTTCCTCCGCACAATGGGCATCTCGGACTTCTACGTCTGGGCTTCGGACTCGCTCCCTGTCGCGGAGTGGGCCGAGATGAACGACCGCCTCCCAGAGGTGCGCACCTTCGCGAACACGAACCTCGCTGGTCGCGCGGCAGGTGGCGGCTTCGACGGGTTCTACACCTACGATGTGCTCCTCTTCGAGGGCGCCCTCTTCCCACGGCTCTGCGGCCAAGCGAGGCGGCTCGGGTTGCTGTGCGCCCCGTCCGTCGGCCCTGGCTACGACGCCCGGCGTGCCACAGACGACGATCGGGTGCGGTCACGGCGGAACGGCGCGACCTACGACTCGATGTGGCGCGGCGCGGTCAAGGCGCGCGCCGACCTGGTCACGATCACGAGCTACAACGAGTGGCATGAAGGCACGCAGATCGAGCCCGCACGGGCGGGCCAGCGCGGCTACGAGGGCTACGAAGGCGCGTGGGGCCTACGGGGCCGCCAGGCCGAGACCGCGTATCTCGATCGCACGGCCTACTGGGTGGGGCGCTTCACGCGCTGAGCACCACGTCGGCGGCGCAGCTCGAGACGAGCGCGTCGAAGACGTCGCCGGGTTCGACCCCGCGAAGCGACTCGTGCGCGAGGTCGACCTCGATCTCCGGCCACGACTCGAGCCCGAGCGAGCGAGCGCCCTCGTCCGCGCCGAAGCACAGCAGCCGCTCCGTGGAAAACACGCCGCGCTTCCCCGTCTGGCGGCGGGCGATTCCCTCGAGCTCGCGTAGCTCCTCGAGCGGATCGATGCGGACGTTCGAGTCGGAGCCGATGCAGAGCGCAATCCCACGATGCTCGATCCGCGCGGCCGGGAGGAAGCCGTCCGCCAGGTCGGCCTCGGTCGTCGGGCACGCGCAGACCGTCGCGCCGCTCTGCTCCAGCAGGTCCAGCTCGGCACCGTCGGCGTGGGTCGCGTGAACGACGGTCACGTGCGGCCCGAGGCAGCCGGTGCGCTCGAGCAGCTCGATCGGCCGGCAGCCGTGCTCGGCGATGCACTCCTCGATCTCGCGTGACTGCTCGTCGGCATGGACGTGTAGGGGCAGCCGCTCGGCGGCTGCGTAGCGCCCGAGCTCGTCGAGCCAGTCCCGGGGGCAGGCCCGGACGGAGTGGGGGGCAAGGCCGACCCGAACGCCCTCTGCGCGAAGGTCTTCGAGCTGCCGGAGATAGTCGGCGGGCGACTCCTGGCGCATCCGCTCGAGACCGCCTCGACCGTAGGCGGCGAGCAGGACGACGAGCTCGATTCCGGCCTCGCCGCCCGCGTCGGCCGCAGCGCGGGCCTCGGCGAGACCGAGGTAATGGAACTCCCCGACCGCCGTGTAGCCTGCGGCGCGCATCTCGCGATACGTGTCGGCGTAGAGGGCGCGGACGGTGTCGGGCGTCTGCCGCTCCGCCTCCGCGAGCATCAGCTCCCGCCAGGCCCAGAAGTCGCCGCCGCCGGCGCGGCCGCGCAGCCCGCGTTGAAACGTATGGCTGTGCGCGTTGACGAAACCGGGCAGCGTGACAGACTCGGCCACGCGCCAAACCCTATCCTTGTGAGGACTATGGCCTCCCGCGCCGTCTCGGCACCGCTCGCGCAGCTCCCGAATGCGCTCACGGTGCTCCGGCTCGCTCTGATCCCGTTGTTCGTCGGGCTCTACCTCAGTGCCGGCGACGGCTCGAGCTGGGCCGCAGGCTGGGTGTTTCTCGTCGCGGGGGTGACCGACCAGGTCGACGGCATCCTCGCTCGCCGCTGGGGCGTGGAGTCTCAGTTCGGAAAGCTTGCGGACCCGCTCGCGGACCGGCTGATGATCGACGCCGCTGCGATCCTCCTCGCGCTCGAGGGGAAGCTGCCGTGGGCCGGCGCGGCGATCATCGTCCTGCGTGATGCGTTGCTCGTCGGTGGGTACAGGCTGCTCATGCCACGCGGTTACGACCTCTCCGTCAGCACGCTCGGCAAGCTCGCCACCTGGCTGCTCTACCTCTCGGTCGGGATTCTGACCGTCACCGGCCATGCAACCGAGTGGCCGCTGTGGTTGTTCTGGCTCGCGCTCGGGCTCGCGCTGGCCGCCGCCGCGCAGTACGTCCTTACGGCCAGGCGCGAGGTCGTGTCGTGAAAGCCGTCGTCATGGCGGGTGGTGAGGGGACGCGGCTGCGGCCGCTCACCTCGAACCAGCCGAAGCCGATGGTCCCCATCGTCGGCAAGCCGTGCATCGAGCACATCATCGAGCTCCTCCGCAGCCATGGCTTCGAAGACGTCGTCGTCACGCTTGCCTTCCTGCCCCAGGCGATCCGCAGCTATTTCGGCGACGGCGAAACGCTCGGGCTGAACGTCGAGTACTCGGTCGAGGAGCTGCCCCTCGGGACCGCCGGGTCGGTTCGGCTTGCGAGCGGGAAGCTCGACGAGACCTTCGTCGTCATCTCCGGCGACGCGCTCTGCGACGTCGATCTCGGCTCGCTCGTCGCCAAGCACAGGGAGAAGGGCGCCGCCGTCACGATCGGGCTCAAGTCGGTGGACAACCCGCTCGAGTTCGGGATCGTCGTCACCGACGACGACGGCAAGGTGGAGCGCTTCCTCGAGAAGCCGTCGTGGGGTCAGGTCTTTTCTGACACGATCAACACCGGTATCTACGTGCTCGAGCCGGAGGTGCTGAGCCACATCCCCACCGACCGGCCGTACGATTTCTCGAAGGAGCTGTTCCCGCTCCTGCTCGAGATGGGCCGGCCGATCTATGGCCACGTTCTCGACGGCTACTGGCAGGACATCGGCAACCTCGACCAGTACCGGCAGGCGAACTTCGACGCCCTCGACGAAAAGGTGCGCCTGAACATCGCCGGGGTGCGGCTCCGGGGCAACGTCTGGATCGGCGAGGGCGCCGACATCCACGAGGCCGAGGATGTCGAAGGGCCTGCCTTCATCGGCAACCACTGCCGGATCGCGCGCGACGCCTCGGTCGGTCCGTACACTGTGCTGTCGAACGGCGTCACCCTGCGCGAGCGCGCCCGGACCGTTCGTACCGTGATCGACTCCTCCACCCACGTGGGGCGGAGCGCGCTGATCGAGGGCGCGATCGTCGGCCGCTCGTGCGACATCCGCGACCACGTGCGGATCCAGGAAGGGGCGGCGATCGGCGACGAGGTGACGATTGGCTCCGAGGCGAGCATCATGCCGCACGTCCGGATCTACCCCTATAAGGAGGTCGAGACCGGCTCCCAGCTCTACGAGAATCTGATCTGGGAGACGCGCGCGACGTCACGGCTGTTCGGCAAGGACGGCGTGACAGGCCTCGTCAACGTCGACCTGACCCCGGAGACCGCCGCGCGTCTCGCGACCGCGCTCGGAACCGCGCTCAAGCGGGGCGCGCGCGTCGTCGCGAGCCGCGACTCGGCGCCGGGCTGCCGCATGATCAAGCGAGCGATGATCTCGGGCCTGAACGCCGCCGGCCTGGACGTGGCGGACCTGCGCGTCTCGCCGCCGGCGGTCAGCCGGCACGTCTTGAAGATGCAGGGCTTCGCAGCCGCGGTGCACGTGGGCATCAGCCAGCTCGACCCCGAGGCGGTCTTCATCCGCATCTACGAGCCGCCTGGGATCCTCCTCACGCCCGGCCTCCAGAAGGAGATCGAGAAGAACTTCACGCGCCAGGAGCTGCGGCGCGTGGCCGCTGGCGGCGTCGGCTCGGTCTCGTACCCGGCGCGGGTGCGGGAGAGCTACGCCCAGGATCTGCTCGACTCGCTCGACGTGGAAACCGTCCGCGAGCGCCGCTTCCGGATCGTCGTCGACTACGGCTACTCGGCCTCGTCGTTCGTGTTGCCGCTCGTGGTCGGCCCGCTGGGGGTCGAGGCGATCTCGGCGCACGGCTTCTTCGCCGAGGAGACGGCTGACCGCGAGACCCTTGCGCAGACGGTGGGGCATACGAAGCGTCTCGTCACCGCGATCGGCGCCGACCTCGGCGCGGTTTTCGACCAATCCGGCGAGCGGCTGTACCTCGTCGACGAGCGGGGCCACGAGGTTCCGGTCGATCAAACGCTGCTGCTCTACGTACGGCTGCTCGCCCAGAGCGGGAGACGCGGCAAGGCTGCCTTCCCGATCACGGTCACGAACAAGGTCGACGAGCTCGCCGGAGACGCGCTCGAGATCATCCGCACGCCGAACTCGCTCAGCGAGCTGACGAGCGCGGCCGCCGCGCCGGGCGTCGTCTTTGCGGGGGGGGTCGGAGGGGGCTACGTCTTCCCGGACTTCCTGCCGGCCTACGACGCTGTGGCGAGCCTCGCCAAGCTGCTCGAGCTGCTCGCTCCAGTGCGGCGTCCGCTCTCCGAGCTCGTCGCTGGCCTGCCCGAGCCGACCCTGATCCACCGCAGGCTCGCCTGCCCATGGGCGAAGAAGGGCCTGGTCATGCGGGTCCTGAACGAGCGGCTCGCCGGCCGTGACGTCGATCTCACCGACGGGATCAAGCTGCTGGACGAGCGCGGGTGGTCGCAGGTGCTTCCCGATCCCGACGAGCCGCTGGTGCACTTGTATGCCGAGGGCGAGACCTCGCAGATCTCCGAGGAGCTCGAGCACGAGGTGCGAGAGCTCGTCGAGGAGATCATGCAGGGAGACGCCACGGTACCGCGAACTTCCGTAGAAGCCTCAAGCTGAGGTTGACCCCTCGGCGTGCCTGCTGCTTTACTGACTGAAACCCTCCACCGAACGCTGGTACAGGAAAGGCGCCATGGACACGCTGCCCGATCTCGCGACGCTCTCCGACGACGGCCTCAAGTCCCTGATCGAGGAGCTCGAGCTGGAGGAGAACGAGGTCTCCTTCCGCCGCCGCATGCTCCAAGGGCGGATTGACATCTTGCGCGCGGAGCGCACGGCCCGGTTGAAAGGGAAGGGCGTGACCGGTGCCGACGTCGAGAAGCTGACCGACATCCTCTCGTCGCGGAGCATGCCCCCGGACGAAGAGGGCGCGTGAGTCACGTCTACTGCGCGGAGTGCGGGTTCCAGAACCCTGAGGCGTCCAACTTCTGCTCCCGCTGCGGCGCGACGCTGAACAAGGGTGAGGCGGGGGAGCAGACGATGACGTTTACGCCGGAGGAGATCGCCGACGATGCGCTGCAGGATCTCGCCGGCAAGGGCCCTGCGCTCGTCGTCCGCTCAGGCGGCGGCAGAGCGGGGGAGAGCTTCCCGTCCGGGGACCGCACGCTGATCGGCCGCTCGCCCGAGTGCGACGTGTTTCTCGACGACGTCACGGTCTCGCGCAAGCACGCCGAGCTCATCCGCGACGGCGAGACCTTCACGATCAGCGACCTCGGCAGCCTCAACGGCACGTTCGTGAACAAGAAGCGGATCGAGTCGGCCGAGCTCGAAAACGACGATGAGGTCCAGATCGGCAAGTACCGACTGACCTTCCTACGCCGATGAGCTTGCTCTTCAAAGGGCGGCCATGGACGTGAGCGCGACTGTGCCCATCGAGCGGCGCCCGGAACAGCGCCTGCACACGATCGGCGCTGTCTGCGCGCGGCTGCAACCCGAGTTCCACGACATCTCGATCTCCAAGATCCGGTACCTCGAGGATCAGGGCCTGCTGACGCCCAAGCGCACGCGCGGCGGCTACCGGTTGTTCAGCGAGGAGGACGTCGAGCGGCTCGAGACGATCCTGAGGCTGCAGCGCGACGAGTTCCTGCCGCTCCGGGTGATCAAGCAGGAGCTCGCCTCGGGCACCGGCGCCGCGGAGCGCAAGCGGCGCCGCCCCGCGGGCTTCGGCGAGCAGGAGGGCGAGCTCGACCTCGCTGAGCTGTGCGAGCGTGCCGGCATCGACGCAGCGCTGGCACGGGCGCTCGAGGAGTACGGCCTGCTCTCGCCGCGAGTCGAGGGCGGAGAGCACTTCTATCGTGAAGGCGACGCGGAGATAGCAGCTGCGTGCGGGCAGCTCTCGCAATACGGCATCGACGCACGGCATCTGCGCACGTTCCGAAACTCGGCCGGGCGCGAGGCTGGCTTGCTCGAGCAACTCGTCGCCCCGGCGCTCCGGTCACGCAACCCAGAGCGGCGCAAGGCCGGACTCGAAGATCTGCACGTGCTTGCCGAGGCCTCGCAGGAGCTCTCACGGCTCCTGTTCTGGCGTGAGCTGCGGCTGCTCACCGAAAGATAGAATTCCCTGGTGACGATCTCAGGGGCGACGCTCGACCTCCGCGACCGCGTCCGTGACGTTCCGGACTTCCCCAAGCCTGGGATCGTCTTCAAGGACTTGATGCCGCTCGTCGCCGACGCGACGTACTTCCGTGCGACGATCGACCGCCTCGCGGAGCTCGCGGGGCCGCTCAGGCCAGACGTGATCCTGGGCGCGGAGGCGCGCGGCTTCATCTTCGGCGGCGCGCTCGCGGACCGGCTCCACTGCGGGTTCGTGCCTGCGCGCAAGCCGGGCAAGCTGCCGTGGAACACGATCGAGGCGACCTACGACCTCGAGTACGGCACGGACAGCCTCCAGGTTCACGCGGACGCGATCGGGAAGGGCGCGCGCGTCATCGTCCACGATGACGTGCTCGCGACAGGCGGCACCGCCAGCGCGAAGACCGAGCTCGTGGAGCAGCTCGGAGGCGAGGTGGTCGGCTTGCTCTTCGTGGTCGAGCTGACCTTCCTGAACGGCCGCGACAAGCTCGCCGGCTACGACGTCCAGTCCCTGATCTCGTACTAGGGCCGACGAGCGTCCGCTTGTGCGGACGCCCGTCTCTTGCGCTAACTACAAAGGGTGACAACCGTACCGTCCGCCGCGTCGATGAGTATCTGGACGATGTACAACGTGCTCACGGCCCGATACACGTTCGCGTGTCCCCGGCGAGGGCAGGCCCAGGTGGCCCTCTCGTCTTTCCGGCTGCTCGAGCGGCTCCCTGGCGCGGCACACCCCGCCGTCTACGGCGTTCGGTTCGACTGCGGCTGCGGCGAGGAGCATCCCGGCCTCGTCTCACACGACGATCTCGATTGGGCCCCCCTCGGAGGCCACGCGGGGAGTTTCGTCGACCTGATGACGTCCCGCTCCGGCGACGCGGGGGGCGAGCTACTCGACGTGGCCGCCACGCATCTGAAGGCGGGGGAGTGGCCCTGGAGCTTCTACTGCTACCCGGAGGGGCGGCCGCGGCCCGTCTTCCCGTCCTCGTTCGTCGCGGTCGCGCCCGGCGATCGGTCGCTCGGGCTCGCGGTGCGCTGCCCCGCCTGTAGCGCCCTCTCGGTCAATCTCGTCTCGCACTCGCATGTCGACCTGCCGTTCGCGAACGACGAGCGCATCGGCGTCGTCGACCACGTCTTCGCGGACGACGCCTTGCGCACAGTCGCCGAGTTCCACGCCGAGCTGCACTCCGCCCACTTCGACGAGCGCAGGCTGCAGCTCAACTAACGCGGTTCAGTTTCCGTTGCCGGCGGGCAGAACACGGCGTACCTTGGAACGGAGGCTGTGATGATCGGAGTGACACGTGGAATCTCCACGTTGGTGGGTGCGGCCGTAGCCGGCATCCTGCTGTGGTTCGCCACGCAGATCGGCGCCGAGACGTCCGGCGAGTACTGGGCGACGTACGGCTTGATCGCTGTGGCAGGTCTGACGATGGCGCTCTCCCAGATCCTCGGCGGCTGGACGAAGTGGGGGTGGCCCCGGTTCTCGACCGGTGTCTTCGCGATCGGCTTTCTGCCGGTGCTCGTCGCGGGCGGCTGGATCCTGCTTGCGCGCCAACCGGCCGACTGGATGAACACCTCGAATTGGTCGCGGGATCTCGGGATCTTCGGCGCCGTCGCAGACCTCGGCAACATCCTGCCCGCAATCGCCTTCGGGATCGGCCTCGTCTTCGGGCTCTCATTCGACACGTCCGGCCCGCAAGCCGAGGTGGTGGACCACGACGTCCGACGCGAGAGGACCGTGCCGACACCTTCGAAAAGCGCAGACGTGCGCGAAAAGCGCGCTGCCGACGAGCCGCCGACCGCGGATCGCGGGGAGTCGATCTCGGACTCCGACCGCGATTCGGGAACGACTAAGACCACGACGTCAGATGGGGAACGACGGGTCGAGCACTGAGTTCCCTGGGATAAGGGATTTCGCCCTGGGTGAGAGTCGATAGGGAGGGTGATGGACTTCGCCGCCGTCAGTCACCTCAAGCCAGCTGCCTCGGCGCTCCTGCTTGCGCACTGTTCCATGCTCGAGACTGAGGATCGGCACGCTCCACCGGTTGCTGCGCGGCTCGAGGC
>Ga0136614_10002720_pt1 | contig 11107 bp, 4 predicted proteins | sample AntDrymUQ2792106_2_FD_106643 | JGI IMG/M metagenome (GOLD analysis project Ga0136614, IMG submission 106643) | Polar desert sand microbial communities from Dry Valleys, Antarctica - metaG UQ279 (21.06) | ecosystem: Environmental > Terrestrial > Soil > Desert | place: Antarctica: Dry Valley... | reverse complement strand
TTGCCGCTCGGCAGGTACAGCGCCACTGCTTCCATCGCTAATTTCAGCCGCGTGACGAAAGAGAATATCGAAGTCACACTGAATCAAACCATCGTCACCGATTTCGAGTTGCGGCCCGCCATCAACGAAGACATCACCGTCACAACGGAAGAAGCCCCGATCAATACCACTAACGCAGAGGTCAAGGGCTCGCTCAACGCTCAGGAGATTCTCGACAAGCCGACTTTGAATCAAGGCAACTTTTTGACGTTGGCTGAGACCTTCACCGGCTTTCAGGAGAACCCGACATCGGGACAGAACAATCCGACACTTTCTTCCGGCTCGTCGATCAATTTCAACGGCACGGGGACGCGCGGCGCGACGTTCCAGATCAACGGCGTCAATAACGACGACTCGTCCGAGAACCAAAACCGGCAGGGCGCGTCGCTCTCGACGATCAAAGAGTTTCAGGTCATCACCAATAACTTCGCCGCCGAGTTCGGGCGCGGCTACGGCGCAGTCGTCCTCGTCCAAACCAAGTCCGGTACGAACAGCATTCACGGCGATGCTTATATCTACCACAACGACAGCGCGCTGAACGCGACCAATAATGTCTTCGCGCCGGGCGTGCGGAAGGCCGTCAACCGCCGCAACCAGTTTGGCTTCACCACCGGTTTCCCCGTCTTCAAAAACCGACTGTTCGGCTTCGTCAGCCTCGACCATACGGAAAGCACGGGCGCGAACAACTTCGCGCGCGACGTGTTCACCTTGGCCGAGCGCGACCCGGCCAACTGGTTCAATCAGTTGCCACCGGGTGCAACGAGTCACCCGAATGACACGCCCGCGAACCGAGCCTTTATCCAGTCGGTGATCGACCGCTTCGCCAACGCGGTCCCGAACGATCCCGCGAGCGGCCCCCGCGTCTTCCGCGGCCAGCAAGGCTTCGACTTCCCCGACCGCGACTATTCGGGCCGCTTCGATTGGAACCCGCGCGAGTCAGACAACATCTTCGGTCGGTGGCAGTACACGCGGCAGCGGCGCACCGCCGACGACATCATCATCGGCGAGCGCGCCGATCAGAACAACAAGCAACAAAATTTCGGCCTGACATGGACCCACTTATTCAGCGGGACGACCGTCGGCGAGTTTCGTTACGGGCTGGGGCTTCGCACCACGCTCGTCAACATCGCCGCCGGCAACGACACGCCGATCTTACGTTTCACCAACGCGACGCCCGTCGCCGGCGGGAGCATCATCGGCAACGCCGGCGCGTTCCCCATCCAGCGCTATCAGACAGACAACCAGTTCGTCTATAACCTCTCGACGCTATTCGGCGGCAACCACTATTTGAAGGCCGGCACGGACATCCGCCGCCAGCGACTCGACGACCTCGCCGATAATTTCTCGCGCGGCTTTTACAACATCACGGGGACGTGTAACGGCATCGCTTACAGAGACCTGCGCGTTGCCGGCCCCAACAACACGTCCGGCCTCATTTCCTTCCTCAACGGCTGTGTCACCACGTTCCAGAAAGGGTTCGGGCCGTTCTTCTTGGAGAATCGGATCAACGAGTCGAACTTCTACGTGGAGGACAACTGGAAGGTGCGCGAGAATCTGACGCTCAATCTCGGCGCGCGCTACGAGTACGTCTCCGCCCCGGAGGAAAAAGAGGGTCTCGTCGATTACGGCTTCGACGCGGACAAAAACAACATCGAGCCGCGCGTCGGCTTCGCTTACAGCCCGCGTTTCGAGTCCGGCTTCTGGCACAGACTTTTCGGCTCTCCCGGCAACTCTTCGATCCGCGGCGGCTACGGCATCTATCACGGGCGACTCTTTCAGTCGGTCTTCTCGCAGTCGGGTGCGACCGTGCGCTTCAACCCGCCGAACGCCTTCTTCTACAATCAGACGGGAGTGCAAACCACGCTCTTTAATCCGAACAATCTCGTCGATCCGACCAACGGTTTCGTCTTCGTCCCCGGCCCGCAGACAGCGCGTCATGGCGAGGCGCTGATCGATCCCGGTCTTGAGTTGCCTTACACACAGCAGTGGAGCTTGAGCTTCGAGCGGCAACTGCCACTCCAATCCGCCGTGCGCGCCACCTACACGGGCAATCGCGGCATCGGGCTACTGCGCTTCGCACTCGACAATCTGCCCGTCCACGAGCCGAGCGGTGTTCTCGTTGCCGTCAGCCCGAACAACGCGCCCGCCGCGCTTTACCCGGCGAGCCAGCGCGCGGCGGGCGATCCGCGCGGCGTGGACGTGCGCGGTCAAATGCTCCGGCCCGCCGCCGACATTCTCTGTGCCGGCACGGGCCTGCCCGGCGTGGCAATCACCACGCAATGTCCCGTCGCTATCCCGCTCGGCGCGCTCGAATACAGCTTCCGCGTGCCGCGCACCAACGAACGGCGACCCGAAGGCCTGTTCAGTACTAACACCGTCACCAGCAACTCCGCGTGGAGCTATTACCACGGCCTTCAGATCGAGTGGACAAAGCGTTTGAGTCGCGGCTTCAACTTCCAAGCGTCTTACACTTTCAGCAAGGCCATCGACACGACCTCTGAAGCGACGGCGGTCGGCGCGGGCGACACCAATCAGACCGGCAATGACGCGCGGACTGCGCGCGGTCTCTCGCGTTTCCACACGCCGCATCGTTTCACTTTTTACGGCACATACCGCCTGCCGTTCTTTAACGCCCGGCGAGACTTGCTCGGCCAAACGCTCGGCGGTTGGCAAATCTCAACGGTCGTGAAGCTGGCGAAGGGAACTCCCTTCACCGTCGTCAACGGTGCCGGCCTCGATCTCAACCTCGATGGCTTCGCCGAAGCGCGGCCTGCCGTCGTCGATCTGTCAGTCCTCGGTCAGAGCATCAATCACCCGGCCACGTCGCAACAACTCCTGCCGCGCGAAGCCTTCCGCGCGCCGACCCCCGCCGACTTCGGCTGCTGCATTCTCGGTCGCAACACCTTCTTCGCCGACGGCGTGCAGAACGTGGACATCGGCATCACGAAAAATTTCCTGCTGCCGTGGGAGAGCCACCGGCTAACTTTGCGCGCCGACATGTTCAATGCCTTTAACCACGTTCAGTACGGCTTTCCCAACACCGACATCAACAGCGCCAACTACGGGCGCATCCTCGGCACGGCCACGCAGTACAGTCCGCGCACCGTGCAGGTCTCGCTGCGGTATCAATTTTGATCGGCGTGGCACAGAAACAAAAGCGAAACTGCTGAGATGGGGGTACGAGAAAAACTGTTCACGAACACACACGAAACGAGGCGAAGCAAAGCGCACGAAAAATTCGTGCTGTGGTGTTGCTTGCTCTGGCTGCTGCCGCTGCCAGTATTTTCTCAAGCGTCGCCAACTCCAGCCGTCGCTGCCGCGCCACCGGCAAATGAAGTGCGCGCGTTGTGGGTCGTGCGGACGACGCTCGTCTCGCCGGAGAAGATTCGCGCGATGATCAAGAGCGCGAGCGCGAACGGCTTTAACACGCTGATCGTGCAGGTGCGTGGGCGCGGCGACGCTTATTACCGCTCGCGTTGGGAGCCGCGCGCGAAGACTGTGAAGGAGCAGCCGGAGAGTTTCGATCCGCTTGCTATCACGTTGCGGGAGGCGAAGCGCGCCGGCCTTAAAGTTCACGCATGGCTCAACACGAGCCTGCTCGCCAATCTCGACGATCTGCCGGCGGAGAGGGATCACGTCTATAACGCGCATCCCGAATGGCTCGCCGTCCCGCGCGCCGTCGCCGCCGAACTCTACGCGATGCCGCCGGCTGATCCGCGTTACCGCTCGCGGATCGTCGAATGGTCAAAAGCGAATCGCGGCGAGTTGGAGGGCGTCTATACCGGCCCGGCAAACCCGGCGGTGCGCGAACACATTTATTCGATCTGGATGGACGTGCTGGAAAAATACCCAGAGTTGGACGGACTACATTTTGATTATGTTCGCCTCGCTAGTCCTGATTTCGATTACAGCCGGACATCGCTCGATCGTTTCCGCAATTGGCTCGACCAACGCATCACGCCGGCAGAGCGTCGCTTGCTCGAACAAGCATTAAAGACGAATCCGCTGGCCGCCGCCGAAGCCTACCAAGAACAGTTCGCAGATTTTCAGCGCGAGCAGATTACTACGCTGGTCGAGCGCATTTATCACGGCGTCAAGAAGCGCCGCCCGACAGCCATCGTCTCCGCATCGGTCTTCGCCAACGACGAGAACGCCTACACGCGCCGCTTTCAAGATTGGCGGCGCTGGCTTGCCATGGGCGTGCTTGATGTCGTCTGCCCGATGGCCTATTCGCCCGACACCGCCATTTTCCAAAAACAGATCGAGGTGGCGACCGCCGCCGCGCACGCCGCCGGCAAACAAGTGTGGGCCGGCATCGGCGTCTATCGCATTCCCGCCGAGTCGGCAGTGGAAAAGATCAACGCCGCCCGCGCGCTCGGCGCAGACGGCCTCGTGCTTTTCTCTTACGATTTCACCGCCACGCCAAGCAATCCCAACAATCCGACCGGCGATTATCTTGAGCGCGTGCGCCGCGCCGCTTTTGCGGCTTTGATAACTAAAACAGCGCCATGACAAGCGCGACGGATCATGGTCAATCATCACACATGAGAAAGAGGACACACGTCATGAGAAAACGTTTAGCTTACGCCTTGCGCGGCTCGTTCTGGTCTTTGCTGCTTTGTCTGCTCTTAGGCGGCAGCGCCGCTGCACAAGTTAGCGAAACGGCGGCATCGATCAACGGCCAAGTGACGGACGCGACCGGCGCGATCATTCCCGGCGCGACCGTCGTTGTCGCTAACGAGGCGACCGGAGAGGAGCGCCGCGTTCAGACGAACGACGACGGCCTCTACGTGGCTATCCCGCTGAGTCCGGGGACGTACACGATCACCGTCGAACAAACAAACTTCAAACGCTACGTGCAGAACAACGTGGTACTAAACGCCACGGATCGACGGCCTATCAACATCGTGCTTGAACCGGGGCTGGCGAGCGAGACCGTCACCATCACGGCAGACGACATCAACAGCGTACAGGACAGCCCGACCGGGCAGACGCTCATCTCCGGCGCGCAGGTTCTCGAAATCCCGCTCGTCAACCGCGACTACACCAAACTCCTCGAACTCGTCCCCGGCGTCAGTTCCAGTGCTTTGGACGAAACCGATCTGGGACTGACGAACCGCGTCGATTTCTCAATCAACGGGATGCGGCGCAACGGCATCAACATTTTTATCGACGGCGTCTCGAACACCGATGTCGGCTCGAACATCACGCAGCTCTCGACGCCGACCGTGGACTCGATCAAGGAATTCAAGGTGCTGACCTCGAACTACACCGCCGAGGTGGGGCGCTCCGGCGGCGGAACTATCACCGTCGTCACGCGCGGCGGCGGGAACGATTTCCACGGCTCGCTCTACGAGTTTGTGCGTAACGACCGCTTCAACGCGAACAGCTTCTTCAACAACCGGCTGGGGACCAACCCGCTAACGGGCGAGCCGCGCGCCGACGTACCCAAGCTGCGCTACAACACCTTCGGCGGCACACTGAGCGGCCCCGTCTATCTGCCGCGCTTCGGCGAGGGCGGCCCGGCTTATTACAGCGGTCGGGACAAGACCTTCTTCTTCTTTTCCGAGGATGTGCGCCGCATCATCCGCGGCACTACCGATTTGACGGCGCTCGTGCCAAGCGTGTTGCAGCGGCAGGGCGACTTCTCGCAGAATCTCGGCTTGCCGCTCTTCCGCGCCGCGAACGGGACGAGTACGACGACCAGCACCGACACGCCGCTGCTTGTCACCGACACCAACGGCAACGTTATTCAAGCCCGCTCCGGGATGGTCTTCCGCCCGTCGGACGGACGCGCCTATGCGGGAAACGTCATTCCGTTGAGCGACATCAGCCCGATTGCCCGGAGCTTGATCGACGCTTACCCGCTCCCGAACATCGGGACGGTCGGTTTTACCTCCACGCCCGTCAACTTCCGCAACACGCGGCAGGAAGTAATTCGGATCGATCACAACTTCAATGACAATCAGCGCCTCTTCGGTCGCTACACACATGACCTGAACGAGACCGAAGAATCGGGCGGCCTCTTCAACGGCATCGTCATCCCGAACATCTCGACCACTGAAACGCGCGTGCCGGGGCAGACTTTCGTCGTCGCCCTGACGAGCGTGCTGTCGCCGACGATAGTCAACGAAGTGGCCTACAACTTCTCGTCGAACTTCATCGCCTCTAAACTCACGGGGCGTGGTCGCCGCTCGACCTTAGCCGGTGCTGCCGCCATCCCCGAAGCCTTCCCGGAGAATAACGAGAATGTCATCCCGACGTTCGGCATCTCCGGCATCAGCACGCTCGGCGCTTTGCAGGGCTTCCAAATTCAGTACAAGAACCAAGTCATCCGCGACAACGTGACATGGACGAGGGGCAACCACACCATCAAGTTCGGTGGTGAAATCTCGTTCGAGAATAAGAACGAGAACGCCAACGCCAACACGCAGGGGATTTTCAACTTCAACGCCACGCAGTCACGCGGCACGTCTGGCACAACCGCGCTGACCCAGACGGGCGTCGGCTTCGCCGACTTTCTCCTCGGTCGCGCCAACACCTACACGGAATCGGTGATCGACCCGACCGTTCATCTCACCTTCGGTCGCCACGAGTTCTACGCACAAGACACTTGGAAAGTGCGCCCGAACCTGACGCTCGATTACGGCGTCCGTTATCAGGTTTTCCGTCCGGTCAAAGACCGCGACGACAATCTGGCATCGTTTGATCCGGTGCTTTACAACCCGGCGAACGCGCCCATCTGCGCCAACGCGACCTGCACTTTGTTCGTGCGCGATCCGGTCCGTGAGCTGAACGGCATCGCCATCGCGGGCCAGACTTCGCGCTTCGGTCGCAGCACCATCTCGACGGACAAAAACAATTTCAGCCCGCGCGTCGGCTTCGCTTGGGACCCGTTCTCGCAAGGCCGGACGATCATCCGTGCCGGCTACGGCTTCTACTATGATCAGGTACTCGTCGGTGTCTTCGAGAACGCCACCTTCTTCACGCCGCCGTTTAATTCCATCGAGACGTTCACGAGTTCGTCCGCCGGAACGGTGACGCTCGCGAATCCGACGGCGGGGGCCACTGCGGGAACGTTTGGCGCGCGCAGCCTCGTTCAAGTGACGGCCCCCGACATTGAAACTCCTGAGATTCAACAATGGTCACTCGGCATCCAACACGAGGTCTTCCGCAACGCTGTCGCCGATATCAGCTACGTCGGGACGAAGGGCGACAAACTGCTTCGTCCTATCAACTACAACATCCCGCAACCGGCGGACGTGCTGCGCGTCGGGATCGGCTCAATCAACGCCGTGAGGCCGTTCCGCGGCTTTACCAACGTAGCCTCTTCAGGCTACATCGAGTCGAGCGGCATTTCGCGCTACCACGGTCTGCTGTCCTCGTTCAGCTACCGGCCCAGCACAGACCTGACGGTGACGGCGGCCTATACCTTCAGCAAGACGCTGACGAACGCGACCAACGACCGCGACGCAATTGACATCCCGCAGAACCCGCTCAACAAAGATGTCGAATACGCCGAAGCGCGCACCTCGCGCCCACACATCTTCTCGGCGAGCTACATCTATGTCCTGCCGTTCTTCACCAACAGCGAGAACGCGCTGCTCCGCAACCTGCTCGGCGGCTGGGAGATCGCAGGGATCACTAACATCGAGTCCGGCCCGCCTGTCCCGCGCGTCGTCAACCTCAGCACGCTGGGCGGCATCATCGGCAACCTTCCGAACCTCGTATCTGATCCAAACGGAGGCCGCGCAGGGCAGATCGACCCGATCAGCGGACTACCGTTCATCTTCGATCCAGACGCCTTTGCTACGCCGGCGGCGGGCACATTCGGCAATGCGCCCCGCGCGTTCGCCCGCTTGCCCGGCAGGAACAACACCAACTTGACGCTGACGAAAAACTTCTACTTCGACGGCGACCGCGAGAAGCGCCTGCAACTGCGTGCCGAAGCATTCAACGTCTTCAATCACACACAGTTCATCTCAGTCGGTGCGGTCCTCGGCACCGCGACGCTCGGCAGGCCGCTAGGGACGCGCCTGCCGCGCGAGTTTCAGTTCGGTCTGAAGCTCTATTTTTAACGCCACGTGATTTGAGGAAAGATCGGACGCCCGCTCATGTTCATTCGACGTGAGCGGGCGTCCGCCTGTCAGGGAGTGGGCGGCGGTTTCTGTCGGCGTTGTTCCATCTCGGCGCGGCGCTTGGCATCGTGTAACTCACGCGCCCGTTCTAACTCGCGCCGGCTTTCTTCACGCTCGCCAATCTGCATGAGCGCGCGTCCCAACTGATAGTGTCCGTCGGCGATTGTGTCATTGAGGAGGACGGCAGCGCGCAACTCTGTGACGGCGCGTTGTGCGTCGCCCGTCTGCGCGAGCGCGCGGCCCAATGCGAAGCGCGTGTCGAATTCGTTCGGGTAAGCACGTGCGGCGGTTTCCAGTAGCGGCAGTGCGCGTTGTGCATCGCCTTTGGTGAGATAAAGATCGCCGAGTGTGAAGGCAGCGCGAGCATTGCCGGGTTCGCGTCGCAGCACTTCGAGTAGTTCGCGCTCGGCCTCTTCGTAGCGGACGAGTTTCCAGTAGAGATAGCCTAGCCCGTAGCGTCGAAGAGTCGAATCGGGTTCGAGCGCGACAGCTCTCTCGTAGGCCGTCGCCGCTTCAATGGTGCGCTTCGCACCGTCGAGCGCGTCGCCGTACTGCGCCCACAGCGCGCCGGTTGCCGCCGGTTCGGACAAGTCCAGACGGCGGCGCAAAACTGTCGCCGCCTCCGCATAACGTCGCTGCCGCGTGAATGATTGCGCGGCGAGTTCAAGCAGCCCGGAGTCGCGCGGCGCACGCGCCAGCAGGAGCGCGATCTCGCGGCTCGCTTCGGGAAATTGCTCGACGCCGACAAGCGCGATTGCCAACGCGCGCCGTGCGCCTTGGTTTTCGGGCGCGAGCGCCAGCGCGCGGCGCAGCGGGGCCACGGCCTCTGCATATTTACCCGCGCGGACTAAAGTCAGTCCGATGTTGAAGTGCGCGCCGGAAATTTTCGGATCGATTTGAACGGCCTGTCGCCAAGCGTCGAGCGCGTCGCGCATTTTGTCCTGACGATTGAGCGCCACGCCGAGATTAGTCCACGCGCGTGCATCGTCCGGCGCGACGCTAACGAGTTGCTGCCACTCGCGCTCTGCCGCCGCCCAGTCGCCTGCCCGCTCATACCTTTGCGCGCGCTCGTAGCCGGCGCGCAAGGCTTCGAGTTTGTTACTGACATCGACGGTCTGCGCCGCGACAACACCAGAGACGAGACAGACGAAAATCAACAATTGAAAAATTCTGAACCACATAATGAAGTAACGCAAAAGTCCGGTGTGATACCATCGGCAGCCAAAGTCTGAATGAATTGATAATGAGATGCAAGTGACTAATCCGAACCGGGAAGGGTTGATTCATGCTTGCCGGAAGAATTAGCCACAGAGGACTCAGAGGAGAAAAAGACTGCCACTCTTCTTCTGTTCCTATCTCTGAGTTCTGCGGTGTCCTCTGTGGCAATATCGATGAATCAATCGACCCTGTCGAACTGGAGGTCTGCGGTTGACCCAACAGCCGTCTCGACGCTCAACAGCTTGCCAAGATAAGTATGACTGACGAGAAATTTCCCTCCCCACTTCTAATAACGGGAGCGCGCGTCGTCCGCCCGCATGGCGTCGTTGGCGATGCCGGTATTTTAGTTGAAGACGGTCGCATCGCGCAGCGCTTAACCGACGAGAGCGAATTGCCTTTGACGTCTCAGACGCTCGATCTGAAAGGCTTGACGCTCTTTCCCGGATTTATCGACGTGCATATTCACGGCGCGGTCGGCGTCGATGTATTGGCGGCGGGTGTTGACGAATTGCAGGAAGTCGCGCGCTATCTTGCCACACAGGGCGTGACGGCGTGGTTGCCGACGTTGGTCCCTGCGCCGGATGAGGAATATGGACGGGCGGCGCGAGTTGTTGGGGAGTTGATGCGCGTGCAGGAAGACAAACAGACGCCACCGGCGGCGCGCGCGCTCGGCTTGCATTACGAGGGGCCGTTCGTCAACTCGGCGCAGTGCGGCGCGCTGCGGACGGCATATTTCAAAGTCTTCGACAATCCCGCACAGTTAAACGCGCTGGCAATGGTGAAACATGAAAGTGTGACTCACCTGATCACGCTTGCGCCGGAGATTGAAGGCGGGATCGAGTTGGTGGGCGAGTTGCGGCGGCGCGGCTTCGTCGTTTCCATCGGCCACACGCGAGCGGAAGTCGAGACGCTTGACGCAGCGTTCGCGGCGGGCGCACGGCACATGACGCATTTTTTCAACGCGATGACGCCACTGCATCATCGCCGCCCCGGCCCCGTCGGTTGGGGACTCATGCGCGATGCAGTGACTTGCGACATCATCGCCGATGGCGTCCACGCCGATCCGTTAATGCTCGCGCTGGCCTTGCGTTGCAAGACGGCGGAGCGGCTCGTCTTGATCAGCGACGCGGTCGCGCCCGCCGGCCTCGGCGACGGCGAGTTTCAAATGTGGGGCGAGACGATCACGGTGACAGACCGCCGCACCAGCAACGAGCGAGGCAGCATTGCCGGTTCGGTCATCTCCCTGCGCGACGCCGTGCGAATGATGCTCGGCTTAGGCGTACCTGAACATGAAGTCGCGCAGATGGCCTCTTTGAATCCGGCGCGCTTGCTTGGGATTGATGATCGCTGCGGCTCGATTGAGGAAGGGAAGCGCGCTGATCTCGCCGCATTGGACGACGAAGGAACCGTGCAATTGACGCTCGTCGGCGGTCGCATCGCGTTCGACGCAAGATAACGTGTCCGGCCAACCGGCCCGCCTTCATCCTTCATGCTTGCTCTTAAACCCCCAAGCCCAGAAGCCGGAGGCGATAAGCGTCGGCAGTACGACGAAGGCTTGGAGGAGAAAAGCGATCACGTCGTTCTGCAAGTTGCCGGTGTAGTCGAGGCCGTTGACGCCGAGGAAGGAGGCGACGAGCGTGACGAGCCAGTTGGCGTAAGCGGGAATAGCGACGGCGAGCGCGAGCCTTCGCAAACCGCGCTCGGTGTAGTGC
>Ga0136614_10002718_pt1 | contig 11109 bp, 12 predicted proteins | sample AntDrymUQ2792106_2_FD_106643 | JGI IMG/M metagenome (GOLD analysis project Ga0136614, IMG submission 106643) | Polar desert sand microbial communities from Dry Valleys, Antarctica - metaG UQ279 (21.06) | ecosystem: Environmental > Terrestrial > Soil > Desert | place: Antarctica: Dry Valley... | reverse complement strand
CTCGGGCTCGGGCTGTGGCGTCAGCGTCGCGAGCCGCGGTGGCCGGCGCTCGGTGACCCAATTCGGCTGGTGCAACGGGTCGCCGGAGAACCAGGCCGCGAAGGCGGCGTCGTAACGGGCCACGTCGTCCGGATCGCCGCAGAGCGTGAGTCGGCCGGCCCAGTAGGCCTGCGGCTCGCTGGTGACCTCCACGGCGTCGAGTGCGGCCAGGAACGCCGCGACCCGCTCGGTGCTCACCGGCACCCCGGCATGACGCAGCGCTGTGGTGAAGCCGACGAGGCCGCGCAGCAGCAGCTCGGTCGCCTCGGGCGCCACGGGAGCCGCGGTGTCGGCCGCGGACATAGTCAGGAGGCCAGCAGGGTGTCGAGGCGATCCCGCACCCGGTCGGCGTCCTCGCGGTACTTCAACACCGCACCGAGGGTCGCCGCCGCGTTGTCGACGTCCAGCTCGCGGGCGCCGAGCAGTTGCAGGGCGAGCGCCCAGTCCAGCGACTCCGCGACGCCGGGCGGCTTGAGCAGCTCGGTACCGCGGAGCTGGTGGACCGCGGCGGCCACCTGCTCGGCCAGCCGATCGGGCAACCCCGGCAGCCGGCGGCGCAGGATCGCGATCTCGCGGGCCACGTCGGGGTGGTCCAGCCACACGTAGAGGCACCGGCGCTTGAGGGCGTCGTGCACCTCGCGGGTGCGGTTGGACGTGAGCACGACGATCGGCGGCGTGGCGGCTCGTATCTCGCCGATCTCGGGGATGGTCACGGCGTGCTCGGTGAGCACCTCGAGCAGGAACGCCTCGAACTCGTCGTCGGCCCGGTCCACCTCGTCGATCAGCAGTACGGTCGGCGAGCTCTGCAGCGCCCGCAGGATGGGGCGGGCGAGCAGGAACCGGCGGTCGTAGAGCGAGGCTGCGACGGCGTCGGCGTCGAGCCGCTCGTGGGACACCCCGGCGGCGGCCTCCAGCGTGCGTAGGTAGAGCAGCTGGCGGGGGAAGTCCCAGTCGTAGAGCGCCTGGCTGGCGTCTATCCCGTCGTGGCACTGCAGCCGGATCAGCTCGGCGCCGGTGGCCTGCGCCAGCGCCTGCGCCAGCGCGGTCTTGCCGGTGCCCGGCTCGCCCTCGCAGAACAGCGGCCGCGGCATCCGCATTGCGAGGTAGGCGGCGGTGGCCAGACCCTCGTCGGCGAGGTATCCGGTCGCCTCCAGCGCTGCGGCAACCTCTCGCGGGGAACCCGGCGCCGCCGGTGGCGGAGACGGCGGTGCGGCGTCCTCGCCGGGGCCGTCAGCTGCGTTCACGCCTGCCAGCATGACGGAACGCCCGCGGTCCGGCCACCAGGACGCCTCACGGACAGGTTGCGCCATTTGTGTGGGGAGCGCCACAAAAGCGCCCAACATTTCCACATTGAATGTATTGCGTCGAGCGTATTCATTCCGTTATAGAATGTGGTCTGACCTGCGGTGATTACGCAGTTCACGACCCGTCAACCCCATCGCTGTGACGACTATCACATTCATTTCAGTTGACGATGACGCTCGCTTACGTATTGTCAACGATCGACTGGGCGAAATGCGTTCAGTTGAAAGTAAATCGGTACCGCCGTTGTCGTGCCCTGCCCGCGGTTCCGAACCCCGAGATACAAACGCCGGGCAGGGACGGATCCGAAATTGTGCGACTGCGCTGGCTCGCCCACGCGCAGTCGCACAAGGCAGGACAACCGGAGACGCGGCCCCTTTGGAGAGAAGGAAATGGCTAGCACTCGAGGCACAAACCGCCGATCCCCGTTCGGGGGTCGGAACCTCGCACGGATGCTCGTGGCGGGGACCGTTGCGGTAAGCGCCCCGTTCCTCGTGGCCGGCACCGCCGACGCGGCCACCGGCAGCGACTGGGACCGTCTGGCGCAATGCGAGGCCCGCGGTAACTGGAACATCAACACCGGCAACGGGTACTCCGGCGGGCTGCAGTTCTCGCCCAGCACCTGGCGGGCCTACGGCGGCGGCACCGGCAGCGCGGCTTCAGCGAGCCGCGCGCAGCAGATCGCGGTCGCCGAGCGCGTGCTGGCGGGACAGGGCTGGGGCGCGTGGCCAGCATGTTCCCGCAAGCTGGGCTTGCGTGGCGCAGCTACGCCTCGCAGTGCGCCTGCTCCGCAACGCGCCGCGGCACCGGCACAACCGGCGGCCCCGGCGGCCCCCGCGGCCCCGGCGGCCCCTGCGGCCAGCGACCCGTCGCTGACCAAGGCAGGCTTTGACTACACCGCGGTGCCGGGTGACAGCCTGTCCAAGATCGCCAAGGCCCAGAACGTCGCCGGCGGCTGGCAGGCGATCTACGATCGCAACAAGGATGTGCTCGGGTCTGACCCGAACCTCCTGCGAGTCGGCCAGCAGCTCGACCTGCGCGACTAGCACGCACGGAGGGCCCGTCGGCACGTCTGCCGGCGGGCCCTCCGCATGCTTGCTTTACTTCTCATTTCGGCGCGGACAAATGGCGTCAATTCACGCATTGCGCCGAACAACATTTCATTCTGGGGGTGAGACATATCCCACCGGTCAGGGGCTGTTGACCCATTCCTCGGTACCGTCCGCGAAGAGCTGGTGCTTCCAGACCGGGAGCCGACGCTTGACCTCCTCCACGAGCTCCGCACAGGTGGCGAAAGCCTCCTGCCGGTGCTCGGCGGCCACCGCACACGCCAGCGCGACGTCCCCGATCTCCAGGCGGCCCAGCCGGTGCTCCACGGCTACGGCCCGCACCCCGCTGGCGCGCGCCGCCACCTCCGCCGCGACCTCGGCGACCACCTTCGCCGCGCTCGGGTGCCCGCTGTACTCCAGGCCGCCGACCCCACGCCCGCCGTCGTGGTCGCGGACCACGCCGGCGAAGGTCACCACCGCGCCCGCTGCGGCGTGCGCCACCAGGGCCGCCAGCTCCTCGACGTCCAACGGCTGCTCGCCGACGCTCGCGCGCAGCACCGCGGCCTGCGGCGCGCTCACGTGTGGTCACCGCCGCGCAGCTGGTCGACGGCGTGCTCCAGGACCTCGCCGAGTACCGCGAGACCGTCGCGCACGCCGCCGGTGGAGCCCGGCAGGTTGACCACGAGCGTCCGCCCCGCGACGCCGGCCAGCCCGCGCGAGAGCACGGCGGTGGGAACCTGCGGCGCCCCGGCCGCCCGGATCGCGTCGGCCAGCCCCGGCACCTCGTAGTCCAGCACCGCACGGGTTTGCTCCGGGGTGGCGTCGGTCGGCGAGATGCCGGTGCCGCCGGTGGTGATGACGACGTCCGCCCCGTCCTGCACAGCCGCCCGCAGCCTATCGCCGACGTCCGACCCGTCGGGCACGACGGCCGGATCGGGGCACTCGTAACCGCGCTCGCGCAGCCATTGCGCGATCAGCGGGCCACCGCGGTCGGCGTACACACCCGCGGCGGCCCGGTTGGAGGCAGTGATCACCCGGGCGGAGCGGGTCGGACTTCTCACGGGCGGACCCATGTGCCGGTCTTGCCGCCGTCCTTGCGCTCCACGCGCACCCCCTCGAGGGTGGCGGCCGGGTCGACGGCCTTGACCATGTCGTGCAGCGCGAGGCCGGCGACCGCGACGGCGGTCAGCGCCTCCATCTCCACGCCGGTGCGGTCGGTGGTGCGGACGGTTGCGGTGATCTTCACCTCGGCGTGGGTCGGTTCCAGGTCCACGACGACGCCGGTGAGCGCGATGGGGTGGCACAGCGGCACCAGGTCCGGAGTGCGCTTGGCACCCATGATGCCGGCGATCCGGGCGGTCGCCAGCGCGTCACCCTTCGGCAAACCGTCGCGCAGCAACAGCTCCACGACCTCGGCGGTGGTACGGAAGACCCCGGTGGCGACCGCGGTGCGCGCGGTGGCCGCCTTGTCTGTGACGTCGACCATCCGGGCCGCTCCGGCCTCGTCGACGTGGCTCAGCTCCACGCTCAGACCCTACGGCCGCCAGCGCGCCGGCCCGTTCGCAGGTGACAGATCTTTTACCCCGTTCGGCCGCACTCATGCTGTGATCCAGGCCACACTTCTCTCGATGCTGCGCCGTATCCCTGCCGTGTCCTCACCGTTATCAACTCAGCGATGAGCTGGGCAAACGCTTCCCGACTGCGCCATACGGTGTACGGCCGTGGCGCACGGGCGGGTCACGAACGGCGGATTTCGCAAGTAGCAGACGCTCCGTAACGTCCGCCGCGGTCCCCACCAGCATGGCTGAGTGCGGGCTCCGGTTCCGCAGCGCTCCCCCTGTCCGGCGGACCGGCCACCGAGCCCCTGCTGGACATGGGCACGGACCCGCGGCACGTCCGCGCTGAGGCTGTCAGCTCTCCGACGGCCGGGTCACGTGAGGCGCGGCACCGGAGACACCCTGATGCCTGGTTACCGTGGCAAGCACCGCAAGCCGAGCACCGGCGGGCGCACCCTGGCCACCACCGCGCTGGCCGGCGCCGCCGTCGTCGGCGGCCCGTTCGTGCTGGCCTCCCCGGCCGGTGCGGCGACGGACGCCACCTGGGACAAGGTCGCGCAGTGCGAGAGCGACGGCCGCTGGAACATCAACACCAGCAACGGCTATTACGGCGGGCTGCAGTTCGCGCCGCGGACGTGGACCGGGTTCGGCGGTGGGCAGTTCGCGCCGATGGCGCACCAGGCCACCCGCGAGCAGCAGATCGCGGTGGCCGAGCGGGTGCTCGCCAAGCAGGGCTGGGGCGCATGGCCGGTGTGCTCGCGCAAGGCGGGCGCGGTGGGTCAGCCGGCCGCGCAGCGCTCGGCACCGGCCGCCGCAGCGCCCAAGCCGGCCGCCAAGCCGGCACCGCCCAAGCAGGCCGCCCCCGCCGCGGTTGCACCCGCGGCCGGCACCGCCGCCCCGAAGCACGAGGCCGGCGCCATGCCGCCAGGTGCGGCCTACGTCGTCCGGCCGGGGGACACGCTGTCGGAGATCGCGGCGGCGAACAACGTCGCAGGCGGCTGGCAGCGGATCTTCGAGCAGAACCGGACGCTGATCTCGAACCCGAACCTGATCTTCCCAGGTCAGAAGTTCACCCTCAGCTGAGTTCGGGCCCGGCCTGGCTCTCGGGATTGGCCGCGAGGTAGCGGCGCAGGTCGGCGGGGGTGTCCACATCGGAGGCCTCGCCGAGGTCGCCGCACTCCACGATGCTCACCGCATGGGAGGCGAGGTAGCGCCGGCCGCCGAAGTCACCGCTGGCGGTGGCCCGCAGCCCGTCCCAATGCTCGCGCCCGAACAGCACCGGGTGGCCGGCCGTACCGGCGTAGGTGGCCCGCGCCAATACGCCCGACGCGCTGTGCGCCGAGAGCCGCCGCACCACCTGCGGCGTCACCCCTGGCAGGTCGACGAGGTGCACGACGACCGAGATCGGCGGTGGCCGGATCTCCTCCAGAGCGGCGAGCCCGGCGCGCAGCGAGGCACCCATACCGTCCTGCCAGTCCGGCGCCCGCACGATCTCGGCGTCCGCCGGCAACAGCGCTGCGACCTCGTCCGCGGCGGCGCCGACGACCACGAAGAGCGGGTGCACCCCGCCATCGCGCAACGCGTCAAGGGCGCGGATCGCCAACGGGACGCCGTCGACCTCGATGAGCGCCTTCGGGCGTCCCATCCGCCGGCCTTGGCCGGCCGCAAGCAGCAGCCCCGCCGATCGTGCGGGTCCGGTCATCTACTTGTTGATCTCGGTCACCGGGTGCTCGTACGGGAGCTGCTCGGCAGGCAGGGGGAACTCCAGGTCCCCGAACGGGGACGGCGCGCCCTGCGTGGCGCTGGCCAGCTCGCTGATCGGGTGTTCACCCTCGGGCAGCTGAGGCCATGCCGGGTCGACCCGGTCCTGACGCGTTTCCTTGGCCACGATGTCCTCCTGAGTGGCTGGTCCCCTTGCCCCAGGGACTGCACTTGCCAGCATTATCGCCTAGGCCACGCGATCGCCTCCACGCGAGCACCGGCGCGGCGGGGACTAGCCTGGCTGGGATGGCCGGTGACGACCCGACGCTGCTCGACTGGCTGCGTGCCCGGCCCGACGAGGCGCTCGCCGCCCTGCTCCGTGCACGCCCCGACCTGGCGCTCCCCCCGCCGCCGGACCTGGCCGTGCTGGCCACCCGGGTCGGGCTTCGAATCTCCGTGCTGCGGGCCAGCGAGGACCTCGACAGCGCGACCCTGACCGTGCTGGCCGCCCTGGTGGTGGCCGACGCCGACGCCGAGCCCGTGCCGCTGTCCGAGCTGTGCCGGCTGCTCGGCCCCGAGGCTCCGGCCCGACAGATGAGTGCGGCGCTGGACGCGCTGCGCGCCCGGGCGCTGGTCTGGGGAGACGACGAGGCGATCCGGCTGCTGCCTGCCGCCCGCGAGGTGGCCGGCAGCCACCCCGGTGGGCTCGGCGCGCTGGCGCCCGAGCTGGCCGACCCGGCCGTCCTCGGCGAGCTGCTGGCCAACGTCAGCCCCGAGGAGCACGCGATCCTCACGAGGCTGGCCGCCGGACCGCCCGTCGGGCGGACCCGTGACGGTGCGCCAACCTCGGCGGCAGTCGAGCACCTGGTGCAGCTCGGCCTGCTGTCGCGCGTCGACCTACAGACCGTCGAGCTCCCCCGGCAGGTGGCCCTCGCTCTGCGCGGCGAGCACCCGATGGGCGCGGTGCGCTGGCAGCCGCCCCGGCTGACCACCTCCGCCCGCGGTGAGGAGACCGTCGACGCCACCGCGGCAGGGGCCGTGCTGCTCGTCCTGCGGCAGCTGGAGGCCCTGCTGGCCGCATGGACGGCCGAGCCGCCCACGGTGCTGCGTAGCGGCGGCCTCGGGGTGCGCGAGCTGCGCAAACTGGCGCGTCTGCTCGACGCCGAGCCGGAGCGCGCCGCATTGCTCGCCGAGCTGGCGGTGGCGGCTGGCTGGGTCGGCGAGAGCGACGGCCCGGCGCCGGCGTGGGAGCCGACCACCCTGGCCGACTCCTGGCTCGGCGCGCTGCCCGAGCACCAGTGGCTGGCGCTGGCCCGGACGTGGCTTGAGCTGCCGCGGCTGCCCGGCCTTGTCGGCGCGCGCGACGAGGCCGGCCGACCGCTCGCCGCCCTGTCCGACGGGCTGCACCGGCCCACCGTTGCGGCCGAGCGGCGCCGGGTGCTCGACGCACTCGCTGCGCTGCGGCCCGGCCACAGGGTGCGCTCGGTCGACGAGCTGGCCGCGGTGCTGGCCTGGCAGCGCCCGCGTCGCGGCGGGCGGCTGCGCGACGAGGTGATCGGGTGGACGCTCGCCGAGGGCACCGCCCTGGGCCTGGTGGCCCTGGACGCCCTCGGCAGCGCGGGCCGCGCGGTACTGAGCGACCCGGAGGCGGCTGCCACGCTGGAGGCGCTGCGCTCGACGCTGCCGGAGCCGGTGGACCACGTCATGCTGCAGGCCGACCTCACCGCGGTGGCACCCGGACGGCTGCGGCCCGAGCTCGCTGCCGAGCTGGGCCTGCTCGCCGACGTCGAGTCGTCCGGCAGCGCGACCGTGTACCGGATCACCGAGGCCAGCCTGCGGCGGGCGATGGACGCCGGGCGCACCGCGAACGAGCTGCACGAGGTGCTGGCCACGCACTCGACCACCCCCGTGCCGCAGGCGCTGAGGTACATGGTCGACGACATCGCCCGCCAGCACGGGCGGCTGCGCGGCGGGCAGGCCGGCTCGTTCCTGCGCGCCGAGGACGAGGTGCTGCTCGCCGAGGTGCTGGCGCACCCGATCTCTGCGGCGCTCGGCGTCCGCAGGGTCGCGCCGAGCGTGCTGGTGAGCCCGCTGGAGCTCGCGGAGCTGCTGGACGGGCTGCGGGCGGCCGGGTTCGCCCCAGTCGCCGAGGACGCCGGCGGTGGCGTGCTGGACCTGCGGCCGCCGGTGCGGCGGCTACCCGCTCGGCCCCGGCCACCCGTGCGGCGGTGGCCGCCCGCTGAGCTGGACGGGTCACGGTTGGGTGAACTGGTCGGACGGATGCGCGCCGGCGACCGAGCGGCGGCGGCTCCGCGAGGTGCGGCGGTGGGGCTCGGCGGCGCCCGCAACGGCACGAGCGCGACTCTGGCCCTGCTGCAGGGCGCGGCGCAGCACCAGCGCAGCGTCTGGATCGGCTACATCGACGCGAGCGGGCTGGCCACCGAACGCATCGTGGAGCCGGTGAGCGTCGGCGGCGGGGTGCTGGAGGGCTATGACCCTGCGCAGGGCGGCCTACGCCGGTTCCTGCTGCACCGGATCACCTCGGCCGCCGTCGTCCAGGACTAGCCCCGGCGCGGCGTTCGCAACGCCAATCCGCGCACCGTTTGTGGTCCTCACACGGTCCCTGGAACGTGCGAGGACCACATTCAGCGCGCGAGCTGCGTGCCACGCATGCGTGGTGCGTGGGAGTGCGCAGAGCGGCTCAGCGCGCGTCGGCGGCGGCCGCGGCCCAGTGCCGCATGGCGTGCTCCACCAACGCGATGAGGCTCTGCTTGGTGGAGTCCCGCTCGCGGGCGTCCACGGTCGTCACCGGGACGCGCATGTCGATCGACATGGCCTCTCGCACGTCGTCGATCCGGTGGGCCAGCACGCCGTCGAAGCAGTTCAGCGCCACGATGTAAGGCAGCCCACGATCCTCGAAGAAGTCGACGGCAGCGAAGCAGTCGGCAAGGCGGCGGGTGTCGACGAGGACGACCGCGCCGATCGCGCCGCGCACCAGGTCGTCCCACATGAACCAGAAACGCTGCTGACCGGGCGTGCCGAACAGGTAGAGGATCAGGTCGGCGTCCAGCGACACCCGCCCGAAGTCCATGGCGACCGTGGTCGTCGTCTTGTTCGGCGTCGCGTTGAGGTCGTCGACCCCGGCGCTGGCCTCGGTCATGACGGCCTCGGTCGTCAGCGGCACGATCTCCGACACCGAGCCGACGAAGGTCGTCTTGCCCACGCCGAAGCCACCGGCGATCACGATCTTCGCCGACGTCGTCGCGGCGGTCGCGATCGTGGAGGAGGCGGAGCTAAAGCCGGCGGAGTCCACTAAGAACCCTTTCCATCAAAGCCAGGTCCGGCGCGCCCCCATCGGCACCGGTGGTCTGGTGAACGACGACAAGGCCGAGCCCTGCCATATCACCGAGCAGGACCCTCGCGACCCCGAGCGGCACCGGCAGCAACGCCGCCACCTCGGCCACCGATCGGGTCTGCTCGCACAGCTCGGCGACCGCCCGGTGTTCGACCTGGGCGAGCGCCAGCCGCTCCCTGGCCCGTGGGCTGGTCGAGACGAGTGTCTCGATCGCGAGGTAGTAGCCGGACTTGGTGCGGCCTCGCGTCCAAGTGTACGGGCGCACGGAGGCCGCCATGGACTCCATCGGAGGGCCGGTGTCCGGGGAGTGCAGCGCCATCGGTCCGGTGAAGGAGTCCGGCGGCGGCGGTTGTGGCGGTGGCGCCGGAGCCGCCGGGGCCTGCTGCGGGCTGCTCCCGTCGCGCTTGCCCCAGCGCCGCTTCCTCGACCGGCTACCGCTGTCGAAGCTGAAGCCGTTCATGACGTCGGCGAAGGTCGGCTCCGGCACCCCTGGGTGCTCGCGCTCAGAACCGTTCGACACCTGACATCACCTGCCCACTCAACGCCCCAACGAGCCCTGCAGCTCGGCGCGCAGCTCCGGCGTGAGGATCTGGCCAACGCGGTCGACCAGCAACGTCATCTCGTACCCGATCAGGCCGATGTCACAACTCGGCGAGGCGAGCACCGCGAGGCATGATCCGTCGCTGATCGACATCAGCAGGACGATGCCCCGTTCCATCTCCACCACGGTCTGCACCACGCCACCGGCCTCGAAGCAGCGGGCGGCACCTTGCGTCAGGCTGATCATGCCTGAGGCGACGGCCGCGAGCTGGTCAGCCCGGTCGCGCGGCAGCCGTGCCGAGCTCGTCAACAGCAATCCGTCCGCTGAGACAACCACCGCGTGTGCCACCCCAGGCACCCTCTCAGCGAAATTCGTCACCAACCATCCAAACCGGTTGGGTTGAGCCTGGGCCGCGGTCACCTGTTCTCCTCGTCATGTCCTTCGGACGGCCGGCCGCCGGTGGTCGCTCCGGCGTGGTCTGGCCCGCGACGAAGCCGCTGCTCGCGGCCTTGGCGGACCCCCTCCTGATAGCTGGCCAAACGCCCACGCACGGCGTCTGCCGTCCTGGGTGGTGCACCTGCCTGTGTCGGCGCCGCTGCCGCCGACGCAGAGCTGGGAATGAGCCGGGCCCGCGGCTTGCGCTTGGGCAGACCCGCCGCGGTGAGCTCCTCCGGCTCGTCCTTTGCACCAGAGTCCAGCGCCTGCGCTGCCTGCCAGCCGGCGTCGGCCGCGCTGGCGAACTCCAACGACGACGGCGCCTCGGCCACCGGCTCGGGCACGGCGCGTTCAGGTGCCTGCTGGAGCTGCGACTGCAGTGCCGCCGCGGGCTGCCTGGTGGGCAGCGGCGCCGCCACGGGCTGCGCTGGTGCCGGTGCCTGCTGGGCGATCGGCTCGGACTCGGACTCGGACTCGGACTCGGGCTCGGGCTCGGGCTCCGGCTCGGGCTCGGGCTCGGGCTCGGGCTCCGGCTCGGGCTGCTCGGCAACCTCTGGCTCCGGTGGCCGCTGGGCCTCCGGCGACGGCTCCCGGTCCGGCTCGCGGTCCGGATCCAGCTGCGCCACCGGCTCGGGTACCGACTCGTGCGCCGCCTCGGCGGCCTCCGGCTGCTGCGCTGCCGCAGGTTCGGGTTGCCGAACGGGCTCCGGGACGTAGGACCGGAGCGAGGACGTGACGCGGAGCCTGGGGTCGAGCGTCGGGCTCGGAGCGCTCGGCGCCGGACCCTGCGACGCCTGCGGCTCCCGCGGGGTGGCCTCGCCGGTGTCGGCCTCGGCATCGGCCGATCCGGCCGGCGGCCTGCTCAGCGGTGGGACCTGCGGTTCGAGCGTCGGCGTAGCGACCCTGGCGGCAGCGTGCTGCTCCGCCTGGTCCTGCTCGCCGCCGGTCTCGCCGTCGGCCTCACCGTCGACGGTGTCCCAGTCCACCGGCACCGGCCGGTTGGACTGGAACCAGGCCGACGCGATCTCCTCGAAGATCGGCGTGGTCTCCGACAGGTCCCGCCGCTCGGTGACGGCCGCCTCCACAGGACGCCGTGGCACCAACGGCGGTGCCGACGGCGTCCTGTGGAGG
>Ga0136614_10002717_pt1 | contig 11109 bp, 8 predicted proteins | sample AntDrymUQ2792106_2_FD_106643 | JGI IMG/M metagenome (GOLD analysis project Ga0136614, IMG submission 106643) | Polar desert sand microbial communities from Dry Valleys, Antarctica - metaG UQ279 (21.06) | ecosystem: Environmental > Terrestrial > Soil > Desert | place: Antarctica: Dry Valley... | reverse complement strand
GGGGCGGCGAAGGTCTCTGGTGCGGCCGGCGCGGCTGGGGGAACGATTTTGCCCTTTCGGGTGTCGCGGGCCACCTTGGCGTCGTGCGCCGGCGTGCCGGGGGCCGGGTTGTTGCGGATGACGTAGAACTGCTGCCCCATCGTCCACAGGTTCGAGGTCGTCCAGTACAGCAGCACGCCAACCGGAAACCAGATGCCGCCGACACCGAAGGCCACCGGCAAGATGTAGAGCAGCATCTTCTGTTGCTGCGCGTACGGGCCGGTCAGAGCGCTCTCCGGCATGTTCTTGCGCATCAGCTGGCGCTGGGTGATGAAGGTCGTCGCGGTCATCAGCAGCACCAGGACCGCGGTGAGGACGATGACGTTCCAGTCGCCGCCCGCCTCCAGGAAGCGGTCGGAGATGCGAACACCGAGCAGCGAGGCGCCGTCGAGCTCGACCGCGTCCTCGGTGGTGAGGACGCCAAGGGGGCGGGGCGGGCTCTTCGTCGCCTGGTCGATCACCCGGAACAGCGCCAGGAAGATCGGCATCTGGGCGAGGAGCGGCAGGCAGGACGCGAACGGGTTGGTCCCGGCGTCCCGGTACAGCGCCATCGTCTCCTGCGCCAGCCGCTCCCGGTCGTGCCCGTACTTCTTCTGCAGGTCCTTGACCCGCGGCTGCAGCATCTGCATGTTCCGGCTGGACTTGATCTGCTTGACGAACAGCGGAATGAGTGCCGCCCGGACGACCAGCGTCAGGCCCACGATCGACAGCGCCCAGGTCCACCCCGACGCGGCCGGGAGCGCGTTGGCAATCAGCGAGTGCCAGCCGGTGAGGACCACCGACACGACCCAGTACAACGGGTACATGACGGTGTTGAAGGCGTCAGCCATGCCCGGATCCCGGCTCGGCACCGACGATGGGGACCGGGTCGACGCCGCCGGCCGCCCACGGGTGGCAGCGGCCCAGCCGCCGGGCCGCCAGCCAGCTGCCGCGCACCGCGCCATGGGTCTCGACCGCCTCCAGGGCGTAGGCGGAGCACGACGGGTAGTACCGGCAGACCTGCCCGTAGAGCGGGCTGATGACCGCGCGGTAGCCGCGCAGCACCCACATCAGCAGTCCCCTCATCCGCGCGCACCGCCCGACCCGAGCAGCCGATCGAGGCAGCCGGTCAAGTCGGCCGCGAGAGCAGTGTGGTCGGCGCCGCCAGCCGCTGGCAGCGCACGCACCACAACCATCGCGCCCGCGGGTAGATCGGGGAGCCGATCCAGTACCAAGTGCCGTAAGCGGCGTCGGAGCCGGTTGCGGGCCACGGCAGGGCCACAGCTGCGGCCCACAACGAACCCAACTCGCGCCGGCTGCCTGTCCGGCCCGCCCGGCGGCTCAGCCGATCTCGCCAGGTGCAGCACGAGGGTGCCACTCGCAGCACGCCGGCCACGACGGCTCACCACACCGAAGTCTCGCCGGCGGCGGAGTCGATGCGGCGTGGGCAGCACGGCGGGCTCGGCGCTCTCGGTAGCAGGGATGGGCTCAGGCAGCGAGACGGTCGCGGCCCTTGCGGCGACGGGCCGCCAGGATCGCCCGTCCCGCCCGGGTCCGCATCCGCAGCCGGAAGCCGTGTGTCTTGTGCCGGTGTCGGTTGTTCGGCTGGAAGGTGCGCTTGCTCACGAGTCGCTCCGAGACGAGGTGCGGACAGCGGTGGCCGTCGCTGTGCCGGTCAACACGACCGGTCGACGGGTCCGCGCCGTCAAGGCGGACTGGCCCGAGACGCTCACGCCAGCTCCAGCGTGGCCGCCTCATCGGTGCCGGTAGGACCTGCCCACGGTACGCGAGCGGCTCCGAGGCGGTCAAACACCCGCCCGCAGACGGCGAAACGGGTGTGACAACTGGTTGCTGCGACTCCAGCCACGTCGTTACGGTGGGGCTGGCACCTGCCCTTCCCTAGCCCCCGGGTTCACACAGGCTGTGGACAACTGTGTGGACGGGCGGTGTGAACCGCGTCACACCACGCTATCGGGGTACTCGTCGCGGGTTCGCTCGCCGTGTGGTGCCCGCGGTGACGCCGCGCGGATGACTGCGCGGTGCGAGTGCGAGGAGGAAATGTGGTCGACCAGGACGTTTCGGGCAGCGCCGATACCCAGACAGAGGTCCGGGCCGAGCCCCGCACCGAGCCCCGCACCGGGCCGTACGCCGGGCCGGCTGCGGAAGAGGGGGGCCGATTGCCGAGGGGTGACGGCCCACAGCTCATGCGAGCCTGGCAGCGGGCGATCTCGGACCTGGCCCCGAGCCAACGGGCCTGGCTGCGGGCTTCGCGGCCGCTCACGCTGCACGGCTCCACCCTGATCGTCGCCGTCGCTAACGATTTCACCCGCACCCAGCTGGAGCACCGGATGCGCCGGCAGGTAGAACAGGTGCTGGGCACCGTCCTCGGTCACGACGTTCACCTCGGGGTCACCGTCGACGCCAACCTCACCGCCGTCGAAGATGCCGCCGAGGGGGGCGACCCGCTCAGTATCGACGAGTCTCTGCAGCGCTCTGGCGACTTGTCGACAGATCCATCGCGGGAACGATTCGGCGCCGCGAGCGCCACCGACCGGCTCATGGAGCGACAAGGTTCCGAAGCTCCGTTCAGCTCCCGGCAGGCGCGCTCGGCCGCGCTCGCGCCGGAGCGGGGTTCCCTCACGCCCGCTCCAGCCACCGCCGAGGCACGACTGAATCCCAAGTACGTGTTCGAGAGCTTCGTGATCGGCTCGTCCAACCGGTTCGCGCACGCGGCGGCGGTTGCGTGCGCCGAGGCGCCGGGCAAGGCGTACAACCCGCTGCTGGTCTACGGCGAGTCCGGCCTCGGCAAAACCCACCTGCTGCACGCGATCGGCCACTACGTGCGCAGCCTGTACAACGGCGCGCGGGTCCGCTACGTCTCCAGCGAGGAGTTCACCAACGACTTCATCAACGCCATCCGCGACGACCGGGCGGCCTCGTTCCAGCGTCGCTACCGCGATGTGGACGTCCTGCTCATCGACGACATCCAGTTCCTCGAGGGCAAAATTCAGACCCAGGAGGAGTTCTTCCACACGTTCAACACCCTGCACAACGCCAACAAGCAGATCGTCATCACCTCTGACCGCCCACCTAAGCGGCTCGAGGCGCTGGAGGACCGGCTGCGCAACCGCTTCGAGTGGGGCCTGCTGACCGACGTGCAGCCACCCGACCTCGAGACCCGGATAGCGATCCTGCGCAAGAAGGCAGCCCTGGAGAAGCTCACCGCGCCGTCGGACGTGCTGGAGTTCATCGCCAGCAAGATCCAGACAAACATCCGCGAGCTCGAAGGCGCCCTCATCCGGGCGACCGCCTTCGCCAGCCTCAACCGGCAGCCGGTAGACCTCACGCTGGCCGAGATCGTGTTGAAGGACCTCATCCCCGAAGGTGGGGAGCCCGAGATCACCGCGCCGCTGATCATCGCCCAGACCGCGGCGTACTTCAGCCTCACCATCGACGACCTGTGCGGCGCGAGCCGCAGCCGGCAACTGGTCACCGCCCGACAGATCGCGATGTACCTGTGCCGAGAACTGACCGAGCTGTCCCTACCGAAGATCGGCCAGCAGTTCGGCGGACGGGACCACACCACGGTCATGCACGCCGATCGCAAGGTGCGCCATCTGCTCAGCGAGCGGCGCACCATCTACAACCAGGTGGCCGAGCTCACCAACCGGATAAAGCTGCAGGCCCGGCAGGTCTGATCGGTCGGCGGGGACGAGAGCGCATGTGGACGACCGGTGCGAAGCACAGTCCCGAGCACGCGCCGGGGTGGACGGCCGGTGCACGGGGCGTGGCCGTCCCCCACCCCGGCAGCCTGTCCCCGGTTCGCCCGCGGCTGTCCACACCGACCGCACCGCCGTACCTGCCGCGCGACCTGGGTCAATCTCGGTTGTCCACAGCATCCACAGCTGCTACTAACCCGACGGGAGATCTAATGACCACCTGGTCCGCCGCCACTTTGCTGACCGGCGCACTGGGGACGACGACCGGGACCCGGGCGAGCGCGTGGCAGGATGCAGGCCCGAACCGCAGCACCCCCCGCAGGAGGCCCGCCTCGTGAAGTTCCGTGTCGACCGCGACGCCCTTGCGGAGTCTGTCGCGTGGGCCGCGCGAAGCCTTCCGTCTCGGCCGAGCGTGCCGGTGCTGGCCGGACTGATGCTGGAGGCGAGCTCGGACGGCGGGTCACAGGCACTACAGCTGTCCGGTTTCGACTACGAGACATCGGCGCGAGCCGGTCTGCCGGCTGAGGTCGCCGACAACGGCAAGGTGCTGGTCTCCGGTCGGTTGCTGGCCGACATCTGCCGGAGCCTGCCCGCCCACCAGGTGGAAGTTACGCTGGAGGGGCAGCGGGCCACCTTGACCTGCGGGAGCTCTCGCTTCACGTTGCAGACGATGCCGGTCGAGGACTACCCGGCGCTGCCGGCGATTCCCGCCACCAGCGGTACCGTGCCGGCCGACACCTTCGCCACGGCGGTCGCGCAGGCGGTGTCCGCAGCCGGGCGCGACGACATGCTCCCCCTCCTCACGGGGGTACGGATCGAGATCAGCGGTGAGGCGTTGACCATGCTGGCCACTGACCGGTTCCGCGCCAGCCTGGTCGAGCTGGCCTGGTCACCCGGTCGGCCCGATGCCGAGGCGGTGGCGCTGGTCCCGGCGCGGGTGCTCGGGGAGACCGCGCGCTCGCTGGCCGCGGGCACCGAGCTCGGTGTGGCGCTGGCTGGCTCCGGCACCGGTGAGCAGCTGATCGGCTTCACCGCCGAGACCGGCGGCAGCAGCCGTCGGACAACCACCCGGCTGTTGGACGGCGAGTTCCCACGGGTCCGGCAGCTGTTCGCCGCCGAGGCCACGTCGACGGTGTGGCTGGAGACCGCGCCGTTCGTCGAGTCGTTGCGCCGGGTCTCCCTCGTCGCCGAGCGCAACACCCCCGTACGGCTGACGTTCGAGACCGACCAGGTCCTGCTCGAGGCCGGCAGCGGGGACGAGGCGCAGGCCAGCGAGTCGATGCCAGGGCACCTTTCCGGCGAGCCGTTGTCGATCGGGTTCAATCCGTCGTACCTGCTCGACGGGCTCGGTGTGGTGTCGGCGCCGTGGTGCCATCTGGCCTTCACCCAGCCGACCCGGCCGGTGTCGATCGCCGGCTGTGCCGAGGAACAGGGTGCACCCGACCTGTCGTTCCGCTACCTGCTCATGCCTCTGCGGCTGCAGGGCTGACCCCACCATCGGACCCCGCTACCCCGGAAGGTGAGCGCATGCACCTCGGAATCATCGGCCTCGGAAAGATGGGGGCGAACATGCGTGAGCGGCTGCGCCGCGCCGGGCACACCGTCACCGGGTACGACCAGTCGGGCGACGCCGCCCGTGACGTCGACTCGCTCGAAGCCCTGCTCGCCGAGCTGCCAACCCCCCGGGTGGTCTGGTTGATGGTGCCGTCAGGGGGACCGACCAGTGACACCGTCGCCGCGCTCGCCGAGCTGCTCTCCGAGGGCGACGTGCTCGTGGACGGTGGCAACTCGCGCTGGACCGACGACATCGAGCACGCCGCGCTGCTCGACTCGCACGGGGTCGGATTCGTCGACTGCGGCGTGAGCGGCGGCGTATGGGGGCTGGACAACGGTTACGCCCTGATGTGCGGTGGGTCGGCCGAGCATGTGGATCTGCTGCGTCCGGTGTTCGACGCGCTGAAGCCGGAGGGCGACCTCGGCTTCGCCCATGCCGGACCGGTGGGTGCGGGTCACTTCGCCAAGATGGTGCACAACGGCATCGAGTACGCCGTGATGCAGGCCTACGCGGAGGGGTACGAGCTGCTGCAGGCTGCCGCGGTGGTCGAGGACGTCACCGAGGTGCTGCGATCGTGGCGCGCGGGCACCGTGATCCGTTCCTGGCTGCTCGACCTGCTTGTCGCCGCGCTGGACGAGGATCCCGGTCTGTCGAAGATCGCGGGCTGGGCGGAGGACTCCGGCGAGGGCCGGTGGACGGTCGAGGCCGCCATCGACCACGCGGTGCCGTTGCCCGCCATCACGTCGGCGCTGTTCGCCCGCTTCTCCTCGCGGCAGGAGGAGTCGACGGCGATGAAGGCGGTCGCCGCGATGCGCAACCAATTCGGCGGCCATGCGGTGCGGGCGGGCGGTGCCGCCGGCGCGACTCCCGCAGCCGACGTCAGCCACCAGTCCGCTTGACCGCGGCCCTCGAGCTGCGGGGACTCGGTGTACGTCGCCCACCTGAGCCTGGAGGACTTCCGGTCGTTCGCGCGCGCTGACGTGCCCCTGGAGGCGGGTGCCACCGTGCTGGTCGGCCCCAATGGTCAGGGCAAGACCAACCTGGTCGAGGCCATCGGCTACCTCGCCACTTTGGCCAGCCACCGGGTCGCGACCGACGCCCCGCTGGTACGGGCCGGCGCGGACCGCGCGGTGCTGCGTGCCCGGGTGGTGCGAGACGGTCGGGAGGCGCTTGCCGAGGTCGAGATCGTGCCGGGTGGGACCAATCGGGCTCGGCTCAACCGGGCGCCGCTGCCGCGTCCGCGCGAGCTGCTGGGCCTGCTGCGCACGGTGGTGTTCGCGCCGGAGGACTTGGCTCTGGTCAAGGGCGAGCCCGCCGAGCGGCGGCGGTTCCTCGACCAGCTGCTGGTGACTCGGACGCCACGGCTGGCCGGCGTCCGTGCCGACTACGACCGGGTGCTCCGGCAACGCAACAGCCTGCTTCGGACGGCTGGGCGCTCCAGGCGGACGGGCGGCTCTGCTCATCATGGGGCTGACCATGGTGCTGACCATGGTGCTGATCTTGGGGCCGGTGGGGCCGGAGGTAGGGCCGGTGGGGCGCTGCACACGCTCGACTCGTGGGACGAGCACCTGGCCCGAGCCGGGGCCGAGCTGGTCGCCGAGCGGTTGCGGCTGGTCACGGCGATCCGACCGCTGGTCGAGCGGCGGCATGTCGACATCGCTGCGTCCGGTTCGCCTGGTCGCGCGGCGGTGACGATGTGGTACGACTGCTCGTTCGAGGTCGACGGGCGCGACGACCCGGGTCGCACGCTGCTGCAGGCCGCCATGCTGGCCGGCCTCACCGCTCGCCGGGCTGACGAGCTCGACCGGGGAACCACCCTGGTCGGTCCTCATCGCGACGAGCTGCGGCTCGGTCTCGGTGATCTGCCGACCCGCGGGTACGCCAGCCACGGGGAGGCATGGTCACTGGCGCTGAGCCTGCGGCTGGCGGCCTACGACCTGCTGCGCGCCGACGGCGACGACCCGGTGCTGGTTCTGGACGACGTCTTCGCCGAGCTCGACGCCGACCGGCGCGAGCACCTGGCGAAGTCGGTGTTGGAGTCCGAGCAGGTGCTCGTGACCGCGGCGGTGGCCGCCGACGTGCCGCACGGCCTTACCGGTCCCCGGTTCGACGTCTTGTCGGGGCAGGTGAGCCGTGCCCGCTGAGCCGGGTGAGCACGACCCGACCGGCGGCGAGCTCGCCCGGGCAGTCGCCCGCGGCTACCGGGACACCGACCCCTCGCGCCGGTCCGGTGTGCGACTGGCTGGCCGGGGAAGGCGTGCCGCCGGAGGCCCGTGGACAGGGGGAGCCGCCGGCCGGCGGGAGGTGCAGCTGTCCGGGCCGGGGCCCGACGAGCGGGACCCCCAGCGTCTCGACCGGTCGCTGTCGAGGTTGGTGGTCGAACACGGCTGGGCCGCGCAAGTCGCTGTGCACGGTCTGTTCTCCCGCTGGGACGCGGTGGTCGGCGGCGAGGTGGCCCAGCACTGCCGTCCCGAGCAGTTCGTCGACGGCGCGCTGGCGGTGCGGGCGGACTCCACCGCCTGGGCGACCGAGATGCGGCTGCTGGCGCCGATGCTGCTGCAGCGGCTCAACGACAGCCTCGGCGACGGCATGGTCCGTCGCATCGACGTCCGGGCACCCGCCTCGCCATCGTGGCGGCATGGGCGCTTCACGGTCCGGGGTGGCCGCGGTCCCCGCGACACCTACGGATGACGGCAGCCCGCACAAGGCGGTCGAACGCCTCCCCGCTGGTACGGGGACACGCCCGCGGGGTCACGGGTGCCTCCCATCGGCCCTTGGACGCCGTACACAGCCGGTGTGCGCGCTCGGCGGCACCGCTGTGGGCCGGGGCACCCGCTCAGCGCGCCGAGCCGGTACACTAGAGCCCTTGGGACCGACCCGCCACGCAGTGCTCGCGGCCGGTCCTCCACCATGTCCGGCGCCCGTCTGCTCCGGCTCCGAGGTACCTGAGCACGCCCGCGCGAGCACACCCGCGCGCCGAGCCCGAGAGGCAGCTGTGACAGTGGATCGGACCACCACAACCGGGCTCCCCGCACCGGCCCCTGCGCGGTCCGGGTCGGCGGGCGGACCGCCGGCCAGCACTGCGAGCTACGACGCCAGCGACATCCAGGTGCTCGAGGGTCTGGAGGCGGTGCGCAAGCGACCCGGCATGTACATCGGGTCCACCGGAGAGCGCGGCCTGCACCACCTGGTCTACGAGGTCGTGGACAACGCGGTGGACGAGGCCTTGGCGGGCCACTGCGATCGGATCGTGGTCACCCTGCTCGCCGACGGCGGGGTGCGAGTGGAGGACAACGGGCGGGGCATCCCGGTGGACGACGTGGCCAGCGAGGGCCGCCCGGCCGTCGAGGTGGTGCTGACGGTGCTGCACGCCGGCGGCAAGTTCGGCGGGGGTGGCTACAAGGTTTCTGGCGGGCTGCACGGCGTGGGGGTGTCCGTGGTCAATGCGCTTTCGTCCCGGCTCGAGGTGGAGATCGATCGCGACGGGCGGCGGTGGACGCAGTCGTACGCCTACGGCGTCCCGGACGCCGCGTTGCGGCCTGGCGAGCCGGTCGAGTCCACCGGCACCACCGTGTGTTTCTGGGCGGCCTCCGACATCTTCGAGACCACCGACTACTCCTTCGAGACGCTTGCCAGCCGGTTCCGGGAGATGGCCTTCCTCAACCGTGGTCTCGAGATCGTGGTGCGCGACGAGCGGCCTGGCGCCGACGAGGTGGTCAACGCGGTGAATGCACTGCCACTCGGGCCGGTCGACGCCGATCGCGACGGCGCCGGGGACGGCGAGTCCGGCGGCGGACCGGACGGGGTCGCGGGTGAGGACGCCGTGCACCGCAGCGATACCGGCGGGATGGAGCGCCGGTTCCGCTACGACGGCGGGCTGGTGGACTACGTCCGGCACCTGAACGGACCCAAGGATCCGATTCACCGCAGCATCGTGTCGTTCGGGGCCGAGAACGCCGACGCCTCGTCGTCGGCCGGGCTCAGCCTGGAGGTGGCGATGCAGTGGAACACCTCCTTCACCGAGTCGGTGCACACCTTCGCCAACACGATCAACACCCACGAGGGCGGTACCCACGAGGAGGGCTTCCGCTCGGCGCTCACCACGACGGTGAACCGGTGGGGCGAGGAGTGGGGGTTGATCAAGAAGCCGGCCGACCGGGTCTCAGGCGACGACATCCGCGAGGGCCTCACCGCGATCGTGTCGGTCAAGCTGTCCGACCCGCAGTTTGAGGGTCAGACCAAGACCAAGCTGGGCAACACCGAGGCGCGGTCGTTCGTCCAGAAGACGGCCAACGACCAGCTGGGGGTATGGCTGGAGCAGAACCCCGCCGAGGGCAAGGACATCGTGCGCAAGTCGATCGCGGCCGCGTCGGCGCGGCTGGCCGCCCGCAAGGCTCGTGACCTGGCCCGCAACCGCAAGGGGCTGCTCGGCGGCGGCGGCCTGCCCGGCAAGCTGGCCGACTGCCAGTCGCAGAACCCTGACGAGTGCGAGCTGTTCGTCGTCGAGGGCAACTCGGCTGGCGGCTCTGCCAAGGGCGGTCGCGACCCCCGTACGCAGGCGATCCTCCCCATCCGCGGCAAGATCCTCAACGTCGAGAAGGCTCGCATCGACCGGGTGCTCGCAAACGTCGAGGTGCAGTCGATCATCTCCGCGCTCGGGACCGGCATCCACGACGACTTCGACCGGGCCCGCCTGCGCTACGGCAAGGTGATCTTGATGGCCGACGCCGACGTCGACGGTCAGCACATCTCCACCCTGCTGCTGACCCTGCTGTTCCGGTTCATGCGGCCGCTGATCGAGGGTGGCAACGTCTACCTCGCGCAGCCGCCGTTGTTCAAGGTGAAGTGGTCGAACGCTCCGCACGAGCTGGCCTACTCCGACCGCGAGCGCGACGGCCTGCTCACGGCAGGGGCCGAGAGCGGCAAGAAGCTCCCTCGCGACGGCGCCATCCAGCGCTACAAGGGCCTGGGCGAGATGAACAACAAGGAGTTGTGGGAGACCACGATGGACCCGGACGGGCGGGTCCTGCTGCAGGTGTCGCTGGACGATGCCGCACACGCCGACGAGCTGTTCAGCATCCTCATGGGCGAGGACGTCGAGCAGCGCCGCAGCTTCATCCAGCGCAACGCCAAGGACGTACGGTTCTTGGACATCTGAGGAGTGAGTGAGCCCTGGCGAACGAGCCCCGCAAGATGGCCACCGGACGCAGACATCTGAAGCGGACAGCGAGCGCCAGCGAGCAAGCCCCGCACGATGTCCATGGAACAGAACCATCTGGCCCCGACCCAGAGTGGCGTGACCTACGAGTGAAGTGAGCCGATGACTGACATCACTGCCGAGCCCCCATCGGGCCGGATCCAGCCGGTCGAGCTGCAGGCGGAGATGCGCCGCAGCTACCTCGACTACGCGATGAGCGTGATCGTGGGACGGGCGCTCCCCGACGTACGCGACGGCCTGAAGCCGGTGCACCGACGGGTGCTCTACGCGATGTACGACGGGGGGTACCGACCGGATCGCGGCTTCTACAAGTGCGCGCGCGTCATCGGTGAGGTCATGGGGCAGTACCACCCGCACGGCGACACCGCCATCTACGACACCTTGGTACGCCTCGCAGCCATGGGTGATGCGGGCGCCGCTGGTGGAGGGGCAGGGCAACTTCGGGTCACCGGGCAACGACCCGGCGGCCGCCATGCGCTACACCGAGTGCAAGATGGCGCCGCTGGCCATGGAGATGGTCCGCGACATCGAGAAGGACACCGTCGACTTCCGGCCCAACTACGACGGCCGCAGCCAGGAACCGGTGCTCCTTCCCAGCC
>Ga0136614_10002715_pt1 | contig 11111 bp, 12 predicted proteins | sample AntDrymUQ2792106_2_FD_106643 | JGI IMG/M metagenome (GOLD analysis project Ga0136614, IMG submission 106643) | Polar desert sand microbial communities from Dry Valleys, Antarctica - metaG UQ279 (21.06) | ecosystem: Environmental > Terrestrial > Soil > Desert | place: Antarctica: Dry Valley... | reverse complement strand
TCTCGACGCCGCCGTCCGTCACGTGGATGATGTGCTCGCCGCCGCGCTGGGCCTGCTGATCGGGCTGATCGTGGGCTCCGTCGGCGGCGGCGGCGCGATCCTCGCGCTGCCCGTGCTCGTCTACGTGCTAGGGGAGCCGATCGGCCCCGCGTCGACCGCGTCGCTCGTCGTCGTCGCCGTCGCCGCCGCCGTCGGCGCCGGCGCGATGGCCACGCGCGGCCAGGTCTGCTGGCGCCTGGCGCTGACGTTCTCCGTCCCCGCGGCGCCTGGCGCGCTGCTCGGCGCGCTCGCCAACGCCGCGGTCAGCCCACGGGTGCTCGCGCTGTCCTTCGTGCCGGTCATGCTCGGCGCGGCGGGTGCGACGTGGGGGCGCGCCGGCGCCGACGGATCCGACCGCGATCGGGGCTGTCCCGACCCGCCGTCGAAGCGGATCGTCGGGGCGGGTCTGTCCGTCGGCCTGCTGACGGGCCTCTTCGGCGTCGGCGGCGGCTTCGTGATCGTTCCGGTGCTGACGCTGCTGATCGGCGTCGGCTTCCGGCGCGCGGTGGCGACGTCGCTGGTCATCATCACCCTGACGGGCCTCGTGGCGCTCGTCAGCCACGTCGCGGCGGGCACCACGATCAGCCCCGGCGTGACGGCCGCGCTGGCGCTCCCGACCGCAGCGGGCGCGTTCCTGGGGACGCTCGTCGGCGGGCGCCTTCCGCAGGCCCTGCTGGGAAGGCTGTTCGCGGTCGTGGTCGCGTCGCTCGCCTGTCTGCTGCTCCTCGACGTGCTCCTGTTCGGCGGCCCGCCGGGAGGCTGACCGGCTCGTGCCCGCTTCAGGTCTGCGCGTCCAGCACCTGGTTGACGAGCGCGTCGGCGGCGGCGTTCTGTGCCCGCGGAACGGAGCGTATGGACCAGCGCTCGAAGCTGTGCAGCGCCGTCATGGCGGCCGCATGCAGCGGTTTGAGGTCGGGGTGCTTTACCTTGTAGACGCCCATGACCTGCTTGGCGACGAGCTCGGAGTCGTTGACCACCTCGACCTCGCCGGCGCCCAGCTCGCGCGCGCGCTCGAGGCCGAGCAGCAGCCCGCGGTACTCGGCGACGTTGTTCGTCGCCAAGCCGATCGTCTCGGCGGCGTCGGCGAGCACCTCGCCCGCCGTCGTCGAGACGACCGCGCCGGCGGCAGCCGGTCCCGGGTTGCCGCGTGCACCGCCGTCGACGTGGACGACGACCTTCATCTCAGCCTCCTGTCACTGCGACTCGAGCGGCGGGAAGTCTCCCGCGATCCGCGGCCGGCGGCGGTCGCGCGTCCGGCGACACTCGCGACTTGGCGCGTGGTCGGACGAGCGCCGCTCGGTCCGGCGTCGGTCGACGATCACCGTGACGCCGTCGTCGTCGGCGTAGTAGCCGCTGAGCCTGTCGAACAGCTGCGCCTCGAGCGTCTCCGGTATCACGCAGTAGATCATCGGCTCGGCCGCACTTCGAGGGACTGATCGTCGTCAGGCCGCAAGCGCGAGCCGTCCGCCCTCGTCGGCAGCCGCGTTGGCGTGCTGCTCCTCGGCGCCAAGCTCGCTCAGCTCGGCGCCCTGGCCGATGACCCGCACGCCCGCGGCCTCGTCGGCGAGATCGACCTCGTAGCGGTACCAGCACAGCTCCCAGGCGACGACGATCGAGACCATCGAGCCCTCGGTCTCCGACGGCAGCACGGTGATCGACGGCGTGCCGAGCGACCGTGCGATGCCGGCCATCCTGCGCGGATGCGGGCTGGCGTTGAAGACGTCGAGCGCGCGGCCCATCTTCAGGTCGGCGTTGGTCGGCACCGCGTGCACCTGGCGCGGCTCGCGCGCGCCTTCATGGCGCTCGGAGGGTGGCGCGGGCGGCTGCGCATCGCCGTGCGGCTCGGGCCGCGCGGGCTCGCCGTCGGGGCGGGAGGAGCGCGCAAGGCGCGCCCGGCGGGACCCGGCGTCAGGCTCGGCCGTGGGCTCCGTGCCGTCGTCGCGGCCCGCGCGCAGGCGCTCGAAGAACGAGCGTCCCGAGCGTCCTCCGTGTCCGCGGGCGGCGAGCGCGTTGTCGGCGCTCTCGCGGATCCAGCCCTCGTTGGCCGCGCGCGCCTCGCACAGCTCGCACACCATCCGCCGCGAGCCGCCGGCGATGTACGGGTCGGCGCGCTCCCCGCGCAGCAGCGTTCTGCCGCACACGTCGCAGGACAGGACAGCGTGGCTGGTGTTGATCGACTTGCGCACGTCCATCGTCGCGGGTGAGGGTACCGCCCGCCGCCGGCTCACCGATTGAGACCGGCCGTCGGCGACCAGCTCGTCGTTCACCGCTGGGCGCTGACGGCCTCCTGCTCGCTCGCCTGCTCGACGATCTTCTGCTGCAGGTGCGCCGGTACCTCCTCGTAGCGCTCGAACTCCATCGTGTAGTCGCCCTGACCGCCCGTCAGCGAGCGCAGGTCGGGTGCGTAGGTGAGCATCTCGGCCATCGGCACCTCGGCCTTGACCTCGGTCAGCCCGGCGCCCGCGGAGTCCATGCCCTGGGGCCGTCCGCGACGCGCGTTGAGATCGCCGATGACCTCGCCGACGGACTCTTCGGGGATCGACAGCGTCACGAGCATGATCGGTTCGAGCAGCACCGGAGACGCGTTGCTCATCGCCTCGCGCATCGCGATCGAGCCGGCGAGCTTGAACGCCATCTCCGAGGAGTCCACCGTGTGGTAGCTGCCGTCGAAGACCCGCACCCGAACATGCTTCACCGGGCAGCCGGCGATCGGACCGCTGCGCATCGCCTCGACCACGCCCTTCTCGACGGCCGGGATGAACGACGTCGGGATCACGCCGCCCTTGATCTGGTTGACGAACTCGAAGCCCTCGGCGTGGGCGGGATCGCCCTCCGCGATCGGCTCGATCCCGATGTGGCAGTCGCCGAACTGGCCGCGGCCGCCGGACTGCTTCTTGTGACGGCCGTGGGCCTTGGCCGGCTTGCGGATCGTCTCCTGATAGGGCACCCGCGGCGGCTTGAGCACGACCTCGGCGCCGAAGCGCTCCTTGAGGCGGTCGACGACCACCTCGACGTGCATCTGCGACAGGCCGGCGATGATCTGGTCACCGGTCTGCGGGTCGCGGTGCAGGTCGATCGTGGGATCCTCCTCCTGGAGGCGTCGCAGCGAGGTGAAGACCTTGTCCTCGTCGCCCCTGGCCTCGATCGCGAACGCCATGACCGGCGCCGGCAGGGCTATGGCGGGCATCGAGATCGGCTCGTCGCGCTCGGCGAGCCAGTCCCCCGCGCGCGTCGCCTTGAGCTTGGCGACCGCGCCGATGTCGCCGGGCCCGAACTCGTCGGCGTGACCGGACTCCTTGCCGCTGAAGACGAGCAGCTGGCCGATGCGCTCCTTGTTGTGGCTCGTCGTGTTCATGATCTGCGTGTCGTGGCGCATGACGCCCTGGTAGACCCGAAAGAGGTTGATGCGCCCGGCGAACGGATCGGCGCGGGTCTTGAAGACGTACGCGTACAGCGGTGCGTCGTCGCGCGACTGCAGCGTGATCTCGGGCAGCCGCAGGCCGCCGTGCTTGACGGGCGACGGCAGGTCCTCGACGATCGCGTCGAGCAGGCGGTTGGTGCCGAGGTTGCGCGTCGCCACCCCGCAGACGACGGGGAACAGAGAGCCGTGGTTGGTCCCGTCCTTGAGCACGGCGACGATCTCGTCGTGGGCGATCTCCTCGCCCTCGAGATAGCGCTCCATCAGCGAGTCGGAGACCTCGCAGATCTCGTCCATCATCATCTCGCGGTAGCGCCGCGCGGTCTCGCCGAGCTCGGCCGGGATCTCGATCTCCGAGCAGTTGTCGCGGCCGTCCGAGTCATAGCGGTAGGCCTTCATGTCGACGAGATCGATGACGCCGGAGACGTGGTGCTCGGATCCGATCGGGATCTCGGTGGCGACGACGTGAGCGCCGAAGGCGGTCTTCAGCGAGTCCAGCGCGCGGTAGAAGTCGGCGCGCTCGCGATCGAGCATGTTGACGAAGAACATGCGCGCGAGGTCGAGCTCCTGCGCGCGCGCCCACAGACGCTGCGTGGTGACCTCGACGCCCATGACGGCGTTGACGACGAAGACGGCCGACTCGCAGACGCGCATCGCGCCCAGCGTGTCGGCGACGAAGCTGGGCTCGCCGGGAGTGTCGAGCAGGTTGATCTTGCGGTCGGCCCACTCGAACGAGCTCAGGGCCGCGGAGACCGACATCTTGCGCGCCTGCTCGTCGGGCTCGGAGTCCGACACCGTCGTGCCGTCGAGCACCGATCCGAGGCGGTTCGTGGCCTGTGCCTCGAAGAGCAGCGCCTCGTGCAGCGACGTCTTCCCGCTGCCGCGATGACCGATCAGGGCGACGTTGCGAATGCGGTCGGCAGACTTGTGCATGCCGCGGCTCCTCTCCTCGGGAAGAGCGATGCTAGTGATTCCTCATGGGTCGCTCACGGAGCACCGTCGCGGTCGTCGCTCATGCGGCCGCGCAGGCGCAGGACGGCCTTCGTGTGCAGCTGCGACACGCGTGAGTCGGTCACGCCGAGCACCTCGCCGATCTCGCGCAGGGTCAGGCTCTCGTAGTAGTAGAGGACGACGACGAGCTTCTCGCGCTCGGGAAGGCGCGCGATCGCGTCGGCCATCCGGGACTTGAGGTCGGTCATGTCCAGGACCGCCGCGGGATCCTCCGCGCTCGGGTCCTGCAGCGTGTCGAGCAGCGAGACCTCGTCACCGGAGGCGTCGGCTACCGTCCACAGCTCGTCGAGCGCGATGACGGTCGAGTTGGAGATCTGCAGCAGCACGTGCTGGAAGTCCGTGACCGTCATCCCGAGCTCGCCGGACATCTCCTCGTCGGTCGGAGCGCGCTGCAGCTGGTGCTCGAGCTTGCAGCTGGCGCGCTCGATCGCGCGGGCGTGAGCGCGCACGGCGCGCGGCACCCAGTCCAGCGAGCGCAGCTCGTCGATGATCGCGCCCCTGATGCGCGTGAGCGCGTAGGTCTCGAACTTGATCTCCCGGTCGAGCTCGAAGCGCTCGATTGCCGTGATCAGCCCGCCGAGGCCGTAGGAGATCAGGTCGGCCTCCTCAAAATGGGCCGGCAGACCCGACGCCATGCGGCCCGACACGTACTTGACCAGCGGCGAGTAGGCGACGACGAGACGCTCGCGCGCTCGACCGTCGCCGTCCACCTTGTAGCGGCGCCAGAGATCCTTCAGCTCGACCGACTTGACGTTCGTCTTCAACCCCTACGCCCTCGGATGCGACCGCGCATAGGCCGTCCTCAGGCGCGCGGACTCCACCCGAGTGTAGATCTGAGTCGTGGAGATCGAGGCGTGACCCAGCAGCTCCTGGATCGAGCGCAGGTCGGCACCCCCCTCGAGCAGGTGGGTCGCAAACGAATGGCGCAGCGTGTGCGGTTGCACGCTGCCCTGCACGGCGGCGTGGTGACACCACACGCGCAGGCGGCGGCGGACATCCGACGTGGACAGGCGACGGCCGGACTTGCTCAGAAACAGCGCCGGCTCGCGCTCGCCGCTGCACAGCGCGGCGCGGGCCCGTTCCAGGTAGCGGGCGAGTGCCGCCAGCGCGGGTTCGCCGACGGGCACGATCCTGGTCTTCGAGCCCTTGCCCTCGACGCGCAGCTGCTCGCCGTCGAAGTCGATCGATGCGACCTGCAGCGAGACCAGCTCCTCGGCCCGCAGTCCGCTGGAGTAGGCGACCTCGAACAGCGCGCGGTCGCGCAGCGCCAGCGGGGTGGACGTTGGGATCCGATCGAGCAGCGCGCTGACCTGCTCGGGGCTCAGCACCTCGGGGAGCCGCTGGCCACGCTTGGGCGCTGCCAGCAGATCGGCCGGGTTGGAGTCGATCAGACCGTGCTCGCGCAGCATCCGAAAGAACGCGCGCAGCGCGGCGAGCTTGCGTGCGACTGTCGCGGGCGCGGCGCGATGCTCGCCACCGCCGTCATATCCACAGGACAGTGCCGCCGCATAGCGGCGCAGCAGCCGGTGCGTGACCTCGACGGCCTCGATCCGCTGCCACGTGGCCCAGCATGCGAACTGCCGGACGTCCGCGCCGTAGGCGCGACGCGTCCTGGGGCCGGCGCCGCGGCGGCGCAGCTCGTCGTCGAAGCGGGCCAGCGAGTCCTGCCACGCCGAGGTAGCCTCGAGCTCGATGGGTCTGTTCTTCATCGAGACGACTCAGGGAACCGTGGCCACCCAGCGCCAGCTGATCGAGGCCGGTGTCGCCGGTGAGATCCAGCCGCCGCCGCGACCGTGGCTGCGCATCCAGGGAACCGGCGACGCGTCGACCATGTGGTACGCGGTGATGCGCAAGCGTGTGCGTGGGATCTTCATCGGCACGCTCGTGCTTCGACACTCCCCGCACCATGCCCTCCTCGTGGCGCAGGGCTGGGAGGAGGTCGCCGTCGACGCGATCGGCCTGTGACGTCGCCCGCAGGTCACCGGTTCCGGTGACCGGAGGGCGAAACCCCCTGTTCCGCAGGTCACCGGTTCCGGCCGACCGGAAGGCGAAACCTCTCTCTAGTGGATGTAGGTCGGCGCGCCGGCCGGCACTTCGTCGTAGAGCGCCTCGACGTCCTCGATCAGCATCCGGATGCAGCCGTGGGAGGCGTTGGAGCCGATCGAGCCACGATCTGCGGTGCCATGCACGCCGACGCCGTCGTGAATGCCCAGCCAGCGTGACTTGATCGGGTTGTCGGGTGCGCCGCCGGGAATCACCTTGCCGGCGAGCGATCCGGCCCAATCCGAATTCGGGACGTGCCACGCGGGATTGATCGCCTTGTTGGCGATCGAGTAGAGGCCGGCGGGCGTCTCGAGGCCGACCTTGCCGACGGCGATCGGGTAGCTCTTGACCCGCTTGAGGCCCTTGAACAGCGTCAGCCGGAAGGCGCCGCGGTTGATCATGACGACGACCGGATAGCGGTCGGCGAGCTTGTCGTCGGTGACCTTCGGCTCGACGGTCCGCAGGCGGGGCCGCACGGTGCGGTCGGCGACCGGCGAGACGAGCTCGGCCCGCACGCCGGCGCGCAGACGCTTGGCATCGACCCTGCGGCCCGTCCGCGAGTCGCGCGTGGCGATGTCGTCGGGCTGAAACTCGACCTTGGCATCGACCGCGGGGCGGTTCAGGGACCGCTCGACGCGCGTGACCAGGCGGTCCACCGCGGCGGCGGAGTACTTGATCTGTGGCTTGAGCGTGATGTTGCGCTCAGCGCCCGTGATGCCACGCCACGTGCGGGCTAGCATCCCGCCCTCGCGACTGCGCTGCACCGCGTCGTCGATGATCGCATCGACGTCGGTGCTGATGCGCGCCTCGCGGGCCGTGAGGTGAAACTGCCTGTCGCCGGCGGGAACGGTCAGCGGCTTGTCCAGCGGCGCCACGAGCTGCGCGCTGACGCGCTGGCGCGCCTGCTCGGCGTCCAGGCCGCCGATGTCGACGTCCGCGACCTTGATGCCCTGCGCAACGGAGCTCGACCGGCTGTTGTCGTACACGAGCATCGCGAGCAGGCACAGCAGCAGGCCGGCTGCGACAGCGGCTACGGGGAGGATGATGGTCTTGTGGGGCATACGTTGCACGGTCTTCGCGGCAGAAGCGGCCGCGGATCACTCTACGGCACGCGGTCGGCGAGCCGAAAGCGCTGCAAGCCGCCTGTACTCAGCCGGCTCTCGCATCGCCGTCGAGGATCGGATCCAGCGCCCGCGCCAGCCCGGACCAGTCGGCAGCGCAGATCACGTCCTCGTCCTCGCAGAAGTCACGGTTCCAGGGGTGGGCGATCGTCGCCACCATGATGTCGTGCTCGAGCGCACGGGCGAGGTTCTCGGGGCTGTCGTCGATCAGCAGCTCGATCGCGCCGCGCACGCAGCGACCGACCTTGTCGTGCGAGACGTGCAGCTCGTCGTGCGGCACGCCGATCCGCTCCAGCCAGCGTGCCGTCGCGTCGCGCGTGTGGGGATCGCGGTGGCTGGTGACCTGGATGAAGTGGCCGGACTCGTGCCAGCGGCGCACCGTCTCGACGGCGCCGGGATAGGGCTCGCCCGCGAGGATCGCCGTGTCGCAGTGGGTCTCCTGGATGCACAGGTGCAGCTGCTGGGGACGCAGCCGCGTGATTCCCCAGTCAAGCTGCTCCTCGTAGGGCAGCTCGATGCCGAAGCGACGCAGCGCAGCAGCCGACAGCCGATCCCAGTAGTGATGAAGCGTGGAATCGATGTCGATCGCGATCCGCATGCTCGCTCGCCGCGCGCGGCGCTACGTGACCGCGCCCTCGGAGGCGCTCGACACGAGCTTCGCGTACTTGCCCAGCGCGCCGTCGAGCCTGCTGTGGTCCGGTCCGGCGTACGCGGCGACGCGCTCGGCGATCGTGTCGTCGCCCAGCGCGACGTCGATGCGGCGCGAATCGACGTCGATCGTGATCTCGTCGCCATCGTGGACGGCGGCGATCGGGCCGCCGCGCACGGCCTCGGGCGCGACGTGGCCGGCCATGAAGCCGTGCGTGGCGCCGCTGAAGCGCCCGTCGGTCAGCAGAGCGATGTGCTCGCCCATGCCCAGGCCGTTGAGCGCGGCGGTCACGGCGAGCATCTCACGCATGCCGGGGCCGCCCGCCGGGCCCTCGTTGCGGATCACGACGACGTCGCCGCGCTCGATCGAGCCGCTCATGACGGCCTCCATCGCGGCCTCCTCGCCGTCGAAGACGCGCGCCGGGCCGCGGTGGTGGCGGCGCTCGTGCCCGGAGAGCTTGACGACGCAGCCGCCCGGCGCGAGGTTGCCGCGCAGGATCGCCAGGCCGCCGGTGTTCTTGATCGGGTCGTCGAGGGCACGGACGACCTGCTGGCCCTCGGTCTCGACCGCCTCGCGCGCGTGCTCACCGACGCTGCGGCCGCTGACGGTGACCGCGTCCTCGTGCAGCAGGCCCGCATCCAGCAGCCGTCTGGCGACGAGCGGCACGCCGCCCGCGGCGTGGAAGTCCGTTGCGGCGTACCGACCGGTCGGCTTGAGGTCGCACAGCAGCGGCGTGCGCTCGGAGATGGCGTCGAAGTCGTCGATGTCGAGCTTCACGCCCGCCTCGCGTGCGACCGCTAGCAGGTGCAGGACGCCGTTGGTGGAGCCGCCCGACGTGGCGATCGCGGCGATCGCGTTCTCCAGCGAGTCCTTGGTGATGATGTCGCGCGGGCGCAGGCCGCGCTCGAGCACGTCCATGACGAGCGTGCCGGCCGCGACCGCGACGTCGGCCTTGGAGGCGTCGCCCGCCGGGACCATCGAGCCGCCCATCGGGCTGATGCCCAGCATCTCGAACGCCATCCCCATCGTGTTGGCCGTGAACTGACCGGCGCAGGCGCCGGCGCCGGGGCTGGCGACCTCCTCGAGCTCGGCCAGCTCGTCGTCGCTGATCGTGCCCGCGGCGTGCCTGCCGACGGCCTCGAAGACGTCCTGTATCGTCACGTCATGGCCGCGGAAGCGGCCCGGCGCGACCGCGCCGCCGTAGAGCATCACGGCGGGCACGTTCAGCCGCGCGAGCGCCATCACGGTGCCGGGAATCGTCTTGTCGCAGCCGCTGAGCGCAACGATCCCGTCGAACAGGTGGGCGAGCGCGACGAGCTCGATCGAGTCGGCGATGACCTCGCGCGAGACGAGGCTCGTCTTCATCCCGCTCGTGCCCATCGTGATGCCGTCGGAGATCGCGATCGTGTTGAGCTCCATCGGCGTGCCGCCGGCCGCGCGGATGCCCTCCTTGACCTTCGCGCTCAGCGCGCGCAGATGAAAGTTGCAGGGCATCGTCTCGATCCAAGTCGAGGCAACGCCGATGATCGGCTTGCTCAGCGCCTCGGCGTCGAAGCCGATGCCGTGCAGGTAGGCGCGCGCCGGCGCGCGGGCCGGTCCCTCGGTGAGCGCGCGGCTGCGGTGCTTGGGGTCCAGTCGTCCGTTCGTGCTCACGGCGCGCGAACACTACCCGCGCCGTGGCGGCGCTCGCGCATCCGGGCCTGCTCCCACCGGCTGAGACGCCAGAGGTCGCGCTTGACCTGCTTGGGATCGATCTGGCGACCGGGCAGGTGCATGTTGGAGCTCGAGACGATCCGCCGCTCGTCGCCGGTCAGCGCCATCCACTTGGCGAGCACGTCATCGGAGTCCGGCAGTCGGGCGGAGCCGTAGGGACGCGTCTCGTCGTGGAAGGTCACGCAGTACTCGCTGAGCAGGCGCCGGGTCTGCGGCAGGTAGGCGATGATCGGCTTGTGCGGATAGACGAGGTAGGCGTACGGCGCGCCGCCGAAGTCCTCGCGCTCGGGACCGTCGGCGAGTGCGCCCCAGACCCGGATGAAGCCGAGGTCGCGGTACATGTCCCACTCTTCCTCGTTTACGCACGAGCGCAGCAGCGCGCGCGCCCGCTGCTCGGCTCGGCGCTCGCGCCCCGGGTCGTAGCCCTCGACCTCGACGAGCGCGCGGCGCGCGCGCCAGCGCTCGATGCGCTCCGCCGCGACCGGCCACGCGACCTCCCACAGCAGCACGAGGGTGACTATCGCGCTGGCGCTGAGGGCGAGCAGCATCAGCGGCGCCGGTTACCGCCCGCCCGCCGCGCGCGGAAAGAAGATCACGCGGTCGGCGTCGTGCGGTACGTCCTCGAAGCGCGTCACCAGCTGCGCCAGGCGCCGTCCACCGGCCGTGGCGCAGGGGACCGCGGCCCACATGCCGGCGTCCAGCTGGGCGCGGAAGGCCTCGAGAAGCTCGTCGTGCTCCTCGGAGACGGCGACGTCGCCCTCCGCGACGAGCACCTCTCCGTGCCCCGGCTTCATGCGCAGCAACCTCATAGCCGCGCGATTATGACAAAGCGCTCGTGGGAGCGAGCAGCCGCGAGCAACATGGGGTCCCTCTCGGCAGGCAGACGTGCGATGTGCGAATCCTGATGAGGCAGATCCTATGACGAGGGGGTGCCCGCGAGCCCGAAGACGTCGACCGGCCCCGCCCCGGCCCCCAGGTCGCGCAACCCGTTGGCGACGGCACGCGCCGCCACCGTGCGCGCTGCCCGTGCGGCGCAGAGCGGGTCGTCGCCCAGTGCCAGCCGCGCGGCGAGCGTCGAGGAGTGCGTGCAGCCCGACCCGTGGGCGGCGCCGTCGGG
>Ga0136614_10002713_pt1 | contig 11114 bp, 9 predicted proteins | sample AntDrymUQ2792106_2_FD_106643 | JGI IMG/M metagenome (GOLD analysis project Ga0136614, IMG submission 106643) | Polar desert sand microbial communities from Dry Valleys, Antarctica - metaG UQ279 (21.06) | ecosystem: Environmental > Terrestrial > Soil > Desert | place: Antarctica: Dry Valley... | reverse complement strand
GGCTACCCGATCGCGAAAGTCGCCGCGAAGCTTGCAGTCGGCTACACGCTCGACGAGATTCCGAACGACCTGACGGGGACGACGCCGGCGAGCTTCGAGCCGACGCTCGACTACGTCGTCGTCAAATGCCCGCGCTTCGCGTTCGAGAAGTTTCCCGGCGCGGACGAGACCCTCGGCACGCAGATGAAGTCGGTGGGAGAGGCGATGGGGATCGGCCGAACGTTCACGGAGGCGTACTTGAAGGCGCTGCGCTCACGCGAGCTCGAGGGGGAGGCGACGACCGTGGAGCTTCCGCCCGGCGCGCATCCCTGGTTTCGCGCGGAGCTCGAGCGCGCGCAGTCGCCGCTCGGCCGACTCCGCTCGGTCGACGACCTCGTCGCGGACGACTGGGTCGAGCTGAAGCAAGCGGGCTGGGCCGACACGTTGATCGCCGAGCGATGCGACACGAGTGAGGAGCTCGTGCGCTCGAGGCGGTGGGCGGCCGGCGTGCACCCCGTGTATCGGCGGGTCGACTCGTGCGCCGCCGAGGTCGAGGCGAGCTCCAACTACTATTACTCGACCTGGGGGGAAGCGGACGATAACCCTGGCCGCCGGCCCGACAGGCCGGTGGCCGTCATCCTCGGGTCGGGCCCGAACCGGATCGGACAGGGGATCGAGTTCGACTACTGCTGCGTGCACGCGGCGAAGACCTTCCGCGAGCTCGGCTATGAGGCCGTGATGGTGAACTGCAACCCGGAGACGGTCTCGACCGACTACGACACGTCCGACCGACTGTACTTCGAGCCACTGGCCGCCGAGGAAGTGCTGGAGATCTGCGCGTGCGAGCGTCCGGCCGGCGTCGCCATCCAGTTCGGCGGCCAGACACCGCTCAAGCTCGCGCGGGCGATCGAGGCAGGCGGATACCGGGTGCTGGGAACCCCTTACGACGCGATCGATCTGGCGGAGGACCGCGAGCGCTTCGCGGCGCTCTGCGGCGAGCTTCGCGTTGCCGTCCCGCCGTGGGGGATCGCGGACGGGCCAGAGAGCGCCGTGGCGGTCGCGGAGCGAATCGGGTACCCGGTTCTCGTTCGGCCGTCGTACGTCCTCGGCGGGCGTAGCATGCGCGTCTGCTACGACGCCGACTCCGTCGCGGCGGCGGCGTGCACGGGATCGCGTGTCCTCGTCGACCGCTTTCTCGAGGGCGCGATCGAGATCGACGTCGACGCACTCTCTGACGGCAAGAAGACCTACGTCGCGGCCGTGATGCAGCACGTCGAAGAGGCGGGGGTCCACTCGGGAGATTCGTCGTGCGTTCTTCCGGCGACGTCGCTCGACGCCGTCACTATCGAGGAGGTGGGCGCAGTCGTGCGCCGCCTCGCACCGGCACTCGGCGTCGTCGGCCTTCTGAACGTCCAGCTCGCGCTTGCCGACGAGGGGCTCTTCGTGCTCGAGGCGAACCCCCGCGCTTCGCGCACCGTCCCGTTCGCGAGCAAGGCGACAGGGGTGAACCTCGTGGCGGCCGCGTGCCGCTTGCTCGCGGGCGATCGGCTGGGCAACCTCGCGCTTCCGCCCGAGGGGCGCGCGTCCCAGGTGAGCGTCAAGGCCGCGGTTTTCCCGTTCGCGCGCTTTCCCGGCGCCGACCCGGTGCTCGGCCCCGAGATGCGCTCGACCGGCGAGGTGATGGCGAGTGCCGACGATTTCCCCACGGCCTTCGCGAAAGCGGAGCGTGCTGCGGGCCGGCCGCTCCCGGCGAGCGGCCGTGCGTTTCTCTCGGTGCGGGACCGCGACAAGCCCGCAGCTCAGACGCTTGCGCGGAGGCTCGTGGCGCTCGGGTTCGGCCTCTACGCAACCGGGGGCACGGCCGCCGCGCTCGCGGCCGCCGGTACCGCGGTCACGCGCGTCCGGAAGGTCTCGGAGGACAAAGATGGCGCCACGGTCGTCGATCTCATTCGCCGGGGCCAATGCGACCTGGTCATCAACACCCCGGCGGGAAGCGGGGCCCGCTCGGACGGCTACCTGATCCGTGAGGCCGCGCTCGTCGCCCGAGTCCCGTGCGCCACGACGATCGCGGGTGCGGCGGCTGCCGTGACGGCGATCGGAGAAGCGCGTCACGCGGAAACTCTCTCCCTCCAGGAGCGCGTTGCAGCGGGAAGCGCTTAGAGTCCTCGCGTCGGAGCCCGTCGGGCCGTACCGGCTCCTCCGCCTCGCCCGCGGCCGCCTGGATCCCGGGATGCCCGGCCAGTTCTTCATGCTCTCCCCGCCGGGCCACCTGCTGCCGCGGCCGATGAGCCTGTGCCTGGCGCCGCCGCGCGAGCTCGTCTTCCTGATCGATCCCGTCGGAAAGGGCACGCGAGCACTCGCGGAGGCCGAGCCGGGCGAGACCATGACCGTTCTCGGCCCGCTCGGAAACGGTTACTGCCTACGCGTGGAGCAACCGCTCCTCGTCGGCGGGGGGATCGGCGTCGCCCCGTTTCCGTATCTCTCGCACGCTCTCGGAGAGCCTCCCGCGCTGCTGGGGTTTCGCACGGCGCACCATGCGGTGGCAGCGGCGCTCGTGCCGAACGCGGAAGTTGTGCTCGATCCGACGCTCGTGACGGACGTCATGCCAAGCGACTACGACATCTTCGCCTGCGGCCCAGAACCGATGCTCTGGGCCGTCGCGCGCCGCGCCCCGGACGCGCAACTCGCCTGGGAGGCGCCGATGGCGTGCGGATTCGGGGCCTGCTACGGCTGCGCGGTCGAGATCGGCGGCGAGCTCCGCCGCCTGTGCGTCGAGGGACCGATCCTCGAGCTCGAGGCCTCACGCTGGAGAAAAGTCAGGCGACGGGAGGCGGCGTGATCCTGAATGCATCGGGTTGTCTCGACGCCCTTGCGGCACCCGACGTGGCCCGTAGGCTCGACGCGTTCGTGACGAAGACCGTCACGCCGCTGCCGCGTGAAGGCAACGCGCCGGTTCGGATCGCCGAAACGGACGCGGGGATGCTGAACTCGATCGGCCTCGCGAATCCGGGCATCGATCGTTTTCTCGCAGCCACCCTCCCGCGCCTCACCGAGCTCGCGATTCCGCTCTGGGTCTCCGTCGGCGGATTTGCGACGGACGACTACGCCGACCTGTGCCGCCGGCTTGACGAGCGAGACGAGGTCCAGGTGATCGAGCTCAACCTTTCCTGTCCGAACGTAGAGGGACCGGAGGAAACCGTCGTCGACATCGTCACCGCGGCGCGCGCGTCGACCGACAAGCCGCTGTACGCGAAACTCTCCGCAGCCGTGCCCGATGTCGCGGCGACGGCTACGGCTGCCGCGGAGGCGGGCGCCGACGGACTGTCGCTCGTGAACACGATTCGAGGTCTCGCGCTCGACGAGCGCACGCTCGCGCCGACGCTCGCGACGGCGACGGGCGGCTACTCCGGCCCTGCGCTTCGGCCCATCGCGCTCGCGGCCGTCTTCGCTGCGTATCGCGCGACGGGCCTGCCGATCGTGGGCATGGGCGGTGTCGAAACGGGCCGTCACGCGCTCGAGCTGATCGCAGCCGGGGCGTCGGCATGCGCGCTCGGAACCGTGTTGTTCGCCGATCCCCGCGCACCGGGTCGGGTACGGACCGAGCTCGCCGCGGAGTCCCGCACGCACGGGTTCGAGACGCCGCTGGCGGCCCGTGGAGCTTCGCACACGATCGTCAGCAGCCTGTTGGCGGATAAGACGAAAAAGCCTGCAATCGCGTCGGAAATGTGAAGCTTGCGCGCGACGCGCGCGGTGCTAGAATCGCGCGCCATGCAAGCGTCGCGTACGCAAGTGCAAGCGCCTCTCCGTTCCCTCGACCAGCGGATGGAAGCGCTGCGAAGAGCGAATGAGATCCGCGTACGCAGGGCGCAGTTGAAGAAGGACTTGAAGGCCGGCTCGGCCCACGTCGAGACGATTCTGCGCGACCCGCCCGACTACGTCGAGACCGCCAAGGTGATAGACATTTTGATGGCGGTGCCGAAGTTCGGGCGCGTCAAAGCCGCTCGGTTCCTGAACCAGTGTCGGATCAGCCAGTCGAAGACTGTGGGCGGCCTCTCCGAGCGGCAGCGGACGGAACTCGTCGGTCTCCTGCGCCGCTGAGCCGCCGGGCGCGGATCTTCGTCGTCACCGGTCCATCTGGGGCCGGCAAGGGCACGCTTATCAAGAAGCTCGCCGGGCGTCGTACGGACCTCGAGGTCGCGGTGTCGGCGACGACGAGACCGAAGCGCGAAGGGGAAGAAGAGGGGCGGGACTACTACTTCCTCGACGAAGCCGAGTTTCTCGCGCGCGTCGGCCGCGGCGAGTTCCTCGAGCACGTCGAGTACGTCTCGGGCCACCGGTACGGGACGCTTCGCTCCGAGGTCGAGCGGATCCTCCACCACGGGCGGAACTGCATTCTCGAGCTCGAGACTCAGGGGGCCCGCCGGGTGAAGAGCGACCTGCCGGAAAGCATCACCATCTTCGTCGAAGCACCCTCGTACGAGGAGCTCGACCGCCGCCTGCGCGCGCGCGCGACGGAGAGCACCGGTGAGATCGAGGAGCGCCTCGAGCTTGCGCGGCGTCAGACGGCCGAGGCGCCCAACTTCGATTACCGCGTCGTGAACGCCGATCTCGAAAGCGCGGTCGCCGAGCTCGCCCGCCTGATCGAAGGAGTCCTCGCCGCGCGGTCGGAGACGTCTGCTCGGAGCTAGCGAAAAAAGTCCTGTGCTCGCCGGGCGTCTGAGCGCTGCGGGTAGACTGTTCGGGACATGATCCAACCACGCGTCGACGAACTGCTCGAACACGCCGATTCTCGCTACGGGCTCGTAATCGCCGGAGCGAAGCGGGCGAGGCAGATCAACAACTACCACCACCAGCTCGGCGAGGGCACGTTCGAGGACTTCCCGCCGCCCCTCGTCCAGTCGCGCTCCAAGAACTACCTCACGATCGCCCTCGAGGAGATCGCCGAGGGCAAGATCAAGGTCGAGTACTCGCGCTAGCGCGGGCCTTCTGAGCTGCGTGTCGCCGTCCGCCCGGGTGGCAAATTGCTGCTGTCTCGTCATACGACGGCACACACGCGCGCGCTTTTTCGCAGTACGCTGATGCGTGAGCAGGGGGGCGGGTCGGGACCCGCATTCCTCGCACGCGGGAGATGGTGGGAAGGCTCCAGCTGCAGTTTTGGCGCGTTCTCGCCTTCAATCAATCACCATGGATCCGGCCTCACCAAGGGCGGGACCGTCAGCCTGCGACAATGAGAGTGTTCGGTGACTGAGGAACCAGCCAAGAAGGTCCTGCTCGGGGTGACGGGAAGCATCGCCGCCTACAAGGCGTGCGAGCTCGTCCGGCTCTTCGTCAAGGACGGGCACGAGGTCACGCCGCTCGTGACGCACGACGCCGAGCGGTTCGTCACGGCCCACACCTTCGAGGCGCTCGCGCGTCGGGAGGCCGCGCGCGAGCTCTATCCACATCTGATGGAAGCCGATCTGCTCGTTCTCGCGCCGCTCTCCGCGAACACGCTTGCGAAGCTCGCGCAGGGCCTCGCCGACAACGTGCTTACCCAGACCATGCTCGCCTACCGAGGGCCTGTCGTGGCGGCGCCCGCAATGAACGCCCGCATGTGGGACCACCCCGCGACGAAGGAGAACGCGGCTCGCCTTCGAGAACGTGGCGTCGAGCTCGTGGGCCCCGAAACGGGCGAGCTGGCCGAGGGTGAGCTCGGCCCGGGTCGCATGAGCGAGCCGGACGAGATTTATGCGCGATGCCTTGCCGCCCTCGCTCGCGGATCCGAGCTGCGGGAGAAGAGGGTGCTCGTGACGGCAGGCGGCACACGGGAGCCGCTCGACTCCGTCCGCTTCATCGGCAATCGATCGAGCGGGAAGATGGGCGTGGCGCTCGCCGAGGAGGCTGCACGCCGCGGGGCCGAGGTCACGCTCCTCTACGCAAACGGCTCCGTTCCGCCTCCGGCTGGCATCGAGGTGGTCGCGACGCCGACGGCCGCAGATCTCGCGCGCGAGACGCTCGCCCGCGCGGACGCGGACGTCGTCCTCATGGCCGCGGCGGTCGCGGATTACCGGCCGAGTGAACCGATTAGCGGCAAGCGCCCGAAGGAACGAGAGCCGTGGACCGTCACGCTGGACCCGACGGACGACATTCTCGCCGAGCTCGGCCGGCGGCGGACGGACGGACAGATCCTCGTCGGCTTCGCGGCGGACGAGGGCGAGCGCGGCCTCGAGCGCGCGCGAGAGAAGCTCGCAGCCAAGCGAGGAACCTTGTTCGTCTTCAACGACGTATCACAAGATGACATCGGATTCGACGCGAACCAAAACGAGGTTGTTCTCGTCTCATCCACCGGAGAACGGAAAATCGCCAAGCGAGACAAGCGTGAGGTCGCGGTGGCTATCCTCGACGAGGTCGCGACCCTGCTGAGAGGAGACTGAGCATGGACGAGACGCTCGCGGGCGTCGAGGAGCCCCTTCGAACGACTCGGTCCGCCGATCTCGCTCGACGTGTCGTCACGAACCTCCGGCAGGTGATGCACGCGCCGGACGAGACACTCGAGCTCGCCGTTCTCTGCCTCTTCAGCGAGGGCCACCTGATTATCGAAGATCTTCCCGGCGTGGGCAAGACGACGCTGGCCAAGGCGCTCGCGCGCTCGGTGGACCTCTCGTTCTCCCGCATCCAGTTCACGCCTGACCTTCTGCCCTCGGACGTCACCGGGGTGAACGTCTTCAACCAGCGGTCACACGAGTTCGAGTTTCGTCCCGGCCCCGTCTTCGCGAACGTCCTGCTCGTGGACGAGATCAACCGAACGTCGCCGAAGACGCAGGCAGCGCTCCTCGAATGCATGCAGGAAGGCCAGGTGACGATCGACGGTGTGTCATATCAGCTCGCCCCGCCGTTCATGGTGATGGCGACGCAGAACCCGATTGAGTACGAGGGAACGTATCCACTTCCCGAGGCGCAGCTCGACCGCTTCACGATGCGGATCGCGATCGGCTACCCGCCCCTCGCCGCCGAGGTCCAGATGCTGACCGAGCAAACGACGACCATGCCGCTCGAGTCGCTGACGCCCGTCGCGAGCACACAGGAGGTGCTTGCCGCGATCGCCGACGCACGGCGCGTCTATGTCGAGGACAGCGTGCAGCGCTACGTCGTCGCGCTCCTGCGCCAGACGCGCGGTGACGGGCGGCTTCATCTGGGCGCGAGCCCACGCGCCGGCATCAACCTCCTTCGCGTAGCGAAAGCACGCGCGCTCGTCGCCGGACGCGATTACATCGTTCCGGACGACGTCAAGACGGTCGCGCCTGCGGTGCTCGCGCACCGGCTGATCCTCGCTCCCGAAGCGCGCTCCGCCGGGCTCTCCGATGCCGATCTCGTGCGCGACGTCGTCGAGCACACGCCGGTGCCCGTGTAGGGGCGAGGCATGCCTCGCCCGGATCCCGTCCAAGAGCTGCCGTGCTAACCGGCCGGGGCCGCGCGCTCCTCGCGCTCGGCGGGCTGACGTACCTCGCCGCCTGGGCCTTCGGTTCCGAGCCGCTCTACCCGCTCGCGCTCGGCCTCGTTCTGGCCGTCGCCGCGGCCGCGCTCTGGGTCCGGGCGCTGCGACGGCCGATGACGCTGCGCAGGTCGCTCTGGCGGGGGGAGCACCTCGCGGGCGACGACGTGCCGGTCCAGCTCGAGCTCGACGTGGAGGGATCGCTTCCACCAGGAAGCCTCGTCATCCGGGAGCGCATCGCCCGCCTCGGCGACCACGAGACGCTTCTGCGCCGCCGGGAGAGTCACCTCTACGGGACGTACATCCTGACCGAGGTCCCTCGCGGGCGGTATCCGATCGAGTCGTCCGAGGTCGTGATCGAGGACCCCTTCGGCCTCGAGCGCATTCAGGTGCCGCTTTCGCGCTCGGAGTCGCTGCTCGTCTATCCGAGGATCGTCGAGATCGATCGACTCTTCTCCGAGTCGGGCGGCCAGACACCCGGCGGACGGCGCTTCCTCCTCCGGAGGATGATCGGGTTCGAGCTCCACAGCGTGCGCGAGTACGAGCAGGGTGAGTCGCTCCGGCGCGTCCACTGGCCCTCGACGGCGCGTCGCGGAGAGCTGATGGTCAAGGAGCTCGAGGACTCGCCGCGGGACGAGACGGCCGTGCTCCTCGACGCGGACGCGACGGCGGTCGTAGGCGAGCCTCCCGAGTCGACGTTCGAGCTCCAGGTGCGCGCGGCGGGCTCGATCCTGAAGGCAAACGCGCGCCGAGGGCGTCGCGCCTCGCTGATCGTCAACACACGCGACCGCGCCTATCAGCGCGTGCACTCCTTCGACGGGGACTGGAAGCGGGCTCTCGAGCTGCTTGCGGCCGTCGAGCCCGACGGCCACGCAGGCGCAGCGACGCTGCTTTCCGACGAAGCCGGCCCGGCCGTCCGCGCGCTCGAGTTGACCGTCGTCACCGCCGCTCTCTCGCCGAGGCTCGTCGAGCGTCTGCTCCAGCGGGCCTTCGGCCACCATGCGGCCGCGCTCGTCTATGTCGATCCCGTCAGCTTCGCACCGGACGGCGCCGATCGCCCGCTCGAGGCGACCGCACAACTCCTCCGTCTCGAGCGCGCCGGGATTCCCGTCGCGATTCTTCGGCGCGGCGACGACCTCGCCACGAAGCTCGCCGCCCTCCAGATCGAGGCGGCTGTTGGCTAGGACGCTTCTCGGCTTCGTCCTCGCGGCACTGCTCGTGACCGCGATGTGGGTCCGGCTCGAGGAAACCGGGAGGTCCGGCAGCGCGGTCGTGATCGTCCTCTTCCTGGCACTTCTGCCGACGCTCGCCGTCGAGCGCAGGCGCGACCGGTTCACCGTGGGCGCCGTGCTAGGTGTCTCGGCGCTTCTCGCCGCGAGCGGCGCGATGAACGTCTCGCTCTCCGACGCGCGTTTGCTCGATTCCGACCGCGACTTCGCCGGGCCGCTCGTCACGGCCCTCCGTGAAGGCTTCCTCGACTACTACGACACAACGCTTCCGTTCAACACGGCCGACTTCCCGCTCATGCACGGCCTCGTGTTGCTCGCGATCTTCGGCTTCACGGCGATCACCGGGATGCTGATCGCTGCGCGCCGGCCAGTCGCCGTCGCCTCCGTGCTGCTCGTCGCGCTCGGCTGGCCAGCCACCCTGATCCCGGGCAATCGCCCGCTCGCAGCCGGCGCGCTCGCGCTGGCGGGAGTGCTCGCGCTCCTCTTCATCCTCCGAGCGGGAACGACACTGTCGCGCGGGTTCGCCGGCGCCGCTGCCGTCGGGATCGCCCTCGTAGCTGTCTCGACCGTCGCGTCGGCATCCGATGCAGTCTCAAAGCCGGGCTTTCTGAGCTGGCAGCAGTGGGATCTCTACGATCGCCCGGACGACCCCGTGAGCGTCTCGTACGTCTGGGACGCGAACTATGACGGCATCCAGTTCCCGAAGAAGAAGACGGTCGTCCTTCGCGTTCGCGTGCCCGGACCGAGACGTTCACTCTACTGGCGTGCGACGACGCTCGACGAGTACACGGGCTCGATCTGGCGCGAGAGCCCCGACTTCCTGACCGAGGGTGAATCGCTCGAGGAGATCGATGTGGCGGGGCTCGACCCGCTCCTTCCAAAGCGTGCGCAGTCGAGACGCGGCTGGATCCGCCAGGAGATCGAGGTCGAGGCCCTGCGCGACATTCACCTCGTCGGATCGGCCCAGCCGGCGAAGTGGAGGACGGGAACGAGCGCACGGGTTCGCCTCGCGGACAACGGCGCCCTCTTCGTGGACGGCGGCCTGCGGCAGGGGCAGCGCTACACCGCTTGGAGCTTCGTTCCCGACTCGAAGCCGAAGGACCTCGCGGACGCCTCGACGGAGTATCCGGCCGAGGTCGAGCGCTACCTCGCGGTCGCGACGTCGCCGAACGACGACCGGCCATTGCCGCCTTTTGGAGCCACCGGTCGGGACGCCCTCATGCGCGCGTCCTTCGCATCGGCCTACTTCCTCCGGGGCCATGACCGCCTCTACGAGCTCGCGGGGAGCATCACAAAGGATGCGCGTACTCCCTATGCGGCCTCGGCGATGCTCGAGTCCTGGTTCCGCGCGGACGGTGGGTTCACCTACGACGAGTCGCCGCCTCCATACGGGACCGAGCCGCCGCTCGTCTTCTTCGTCCGAAACAAGCAGGGGTACTGCCAGCAATTCGCCGGGACGATGGCGCTCATGCTGCGCTTCCTCGGGATCCCGGCGCGCGTCGCGGCCGGGTTCACGAGCGGCTCGTACGACGAGGACAAGGACGAGTGGACCGTGACCGACCACAACGCCCACACCTGGGTCGAGGTCTACTTTCCCGGCTACGGCTGGATTCCATTCGACCCGACGCCGAACCGCGGTCAGCTGACAGCGACGTACTCTCCGTTTTCGCCCGCGTTCGACGCGCGCGAGGCTGCGGGCATCTTCCCGAACGGGCTTTCGCTCGAGACGCTTCGCTCCCAGATCGAAGACCCGCGGGCGCTCGAGCGCCGTGAGCCGGCCGGCACGGGAGGCGGAGGCGGGGGAGGAATCCCCGCCGCGGTCGCTGAGCGGGGCGGAAGCCTGCTCGGTTTCCTTCTCGTCGTCGCCGCTCTCGCGGCGGCGGCCATCCTCATCGCAAAGGCCATCCGGCGGCGCCTGCGCTTCCTCACGAGAGATGCGCGGGAGGTGGGCGCGGCTTGCCGCCGGGATCTGGTCGGGTTTGTCGCCGACCAAGGCCTCGACCCGCCCCCGAGCGCTACGCTGGCCGAGCTCGGCGCGCTCGTCGAGCGTTCGTACTACGTCGACCCGGAGCCGTTCGTTCGGGCCGTCACGCAGGCGCGCTACGGGCCCCCCGCTGAGATGGGGCACGCAGCCCCTCGGGCTCGCCGTGAGCTTCGGCAGTTGCGGCGGCTCATGAGCGGCCAGTTGACGTTCGCGCGCCGGCTGCGCGGCGCGGTGAGTCTCCGCTCGCTCACCGTTTGAGCCTCGACGCGGTCGTCATCGCCGCGGGTGAGGGGCGGCGCCTGCGCCCGCTCACTGAGCGATGGGCGAAGCCCATCCTCCCGGTCGACGGCCGGCCCGTGATCGCGACGCTTCTGCGCGATCTGACCGAGGCCGGGTTCGACACCGTGACCATCGTCGTCGGGCACCTCGGCGAGCAGATCGAAGAGCTTCT
>Ga0136614_10002711_pt1 | contig 11120 bp, 7 predicted proteins | sample AntDrymUQ2792106_2_FD_106643 | JGI IMG/M metagenome (GOLD analysis project Ga0136614, IMG submission 106643) | Polar desert sand microbial communities from Dry Valleys, Antarctica - metaG UQ279 (21.06) | ecosystem: Environmental > Terrestrial > Soil > Desert | place: Antarctica: Dry Valley... | reverse complement strand
CGATGAGTATTCCGACTCCGAGGGCAGTTCCGAGCACCTTGATGTCCGTCCCAGGCGAGGACGCGAGCGCGGCGAAGGCGAAGAAGAGGATCAACGCCGCCGACGTCACAAGCCGCCCCGTCCGGCCGATGCCGGTGATGACGGCCATGGAGGTGTCACCGGTGCGGTCATACTCCTCTCGCATCCGGGCCAGGATGAAGACCTCGTAGTCCATCGACAGCCCGAACAGGAACGCAAAAATCAGTACCGGCAGCCAGAACGTGATCGCACCGGTCGCGGACACGCTGAAGATCGCGTCGGACCCGTTGCCCAGCTGCCAGAAGAACACAATGGACCCGAACACGGCCGCGAGCGAGATCAGGTTGAGGATGACAGCCTTGACCGGCAGCAGCACCGATCGGAACGTGCGAACCAGCAACACGAAGGTGATCAGCGAGATCAAAGCCAGTACGTACGGGAACTTGTCGTACACCGCACTGAAGTAGTCCTCGACGGTCGGCCCCAGACCGGTCACGCCCACGTCACCGCTCACCGTGTCTTCGACGGCGGTCCGAATGTCGCTGACGACAGCCGTGCCGTCGCTGTCGACCGTGACATCGGTGGGCAGGACGTCGACGACGGCCTCGTCGCCCTCGGTGGTTCCGACAACGGCCAGCTGGACTCCGTCGACGCCCCGGGCTGCCTCGGCCGCAGCCTCGGCCTCGCTCGCCGGCACGAGTACCTCCACGGGGGTGAGGATTCCGGTACCGACTCCGCCGTCGCTCAGGGTCTGCAAGGAGTCGTATCGCGGGCCACTTCGCGCCTGCGACTCGAGGCCCGACTGCCCGATCTTGAGACCGAACACCGGGATGATGAGGAGAGTGAGCATAACCACGGCCACCGCTGCCGCCACGAAGCGGTGTCTGACGATGACCCGCGCCCATGCCGACCAGCCGCGCGACGCTGTCCCTTCCTTGCGGATGCGTGGGTAGTCAATGCGAGGCCCGATACTCGACAAGAGCGCCGGCAGCAACGTGAGCACAACTGACACGCTCACCAGGGGAATCAACATGCCGCCGATGCCCATGCTGCGCAGAAACGGCACGGGGACTATGAGCAGGGCGAGCAAGCTGATCGCCACTGTCACGCCCGAGGCGACTACGGCGTGTCCAGCCGTCTTCATGGCAACGACGACGGCCTCCTCGTTGCTGCGGCCGTGTGCGCGCTCCTCGCGCCACCGCGACACCAAGAGCAGCGAGTAGTCGATCGCCACGCCGAGCCCGATCAGGGCGATGAGGAACTGAACGATGACGCTGACGTCGCTGAACGTCGTGAGACCGAGGACGAGCATGAACGTCGTGAGAATCGACACCGCGGCGATGAGCATGGGGAGCAACGCGAGGAACGACGCGTACACGAAGATCAGCACGAGGAGAGCGCCGGCTGCGCCGAACAGCGTCTCGACCAGCACGCTCGGACCTTCAGTGTCGCCACCTGCGGCGAGCAAGCCGTATGACGTCAGACTGCCCTCAAAGCCCTGACTCTGGGCCGCCTCCTCGAGCGCGGGGTCGAGCTGTTCCTCGATGTAGGGGCCGAAGGTCACCGGGATTGGAGCCTGAATCAAGGCGTACGTCGTGCGCCCGTCATCGGTCACGAATCCTGAATCGCCCGTACTGGCGAAGTCGACGACACGCAACTGCACGTTCGGCACTGCCGCCACTGCGGTGGCAATGACCTCTGCAACGGCGTCCGAGCTCTCCTCGACGGTCTCACTCTCCGGCACCGTGACGACCGCGACGTAGGTGTCGAAGGTGCTCACACCGTAGGTCTCGATGAGCTTCTGCTCCGCATCGTCACCCGGCTGACCGGGCAGCGAGAAGTCGAGCGACAGCCGGTCGCTGAGCTGGCTGGCGGAGAACATCCCTCCGAGGAACAGCAGAGCCCAGAAGGCGCTGACGATCCGACGGTGATGCATGACTAGCCGAGCAAGACGCTCCACGGAGGGCTCCTGATCGAGTGCTGGTGCGAGGGCAGGTCGGGTGTGGGACGCACGTCACGTAGATGCAACGTTCTCACACTCCTGCGGCGAGCCTCCAACCTGCTCGTGAACCGAGTCTCGTGTTCTGCAGGGCTGCGAAATCACGGCCGAGAAGCGACGGATCTCAACAAGCCGCAGCCACCCACCGACACAGGTCCGAGGTGGGCTTGAACGCCCTGCTGCCCGCATGGACAGGCCGCTCGTCTTGGTCCGATTGCCTGGTTGTTGAGCGCCGCTCGGACCCTGGTGCCCGGGATCGCCGAGCTTTGAACCGGGGACGTTGTGGTTCCGCTCGGACTGATGTCGTGCGCGAGTTCGCCGAAAATTTTGCGCGAGTTCGCCGAGAATTCAGAGGGTTCGCGGTGGACTACATTGGCAGGGCGAGTTCACTGGGACGAGGAATCGTGCTTGCGCAACGACCAGTTCCTGCCGCATCTGTCGGCTGGTCCTTGCTAGCGAACCCGACCACGTCGAGATTCAGGGCGGGCGGCGTCGCCATGTTCGAACGACCCTTGGTCTATGCGACTCATGGTTGCTGAGCAGGTGGCGGACACCGGGTCGGCTTTGTGTCTTCGAGCCGGTGTCCGCCGATCGTTCAAGAACCAAGCATTCTCTTCATCGTGTTGATCTCTGCGGTTTGCGCGGCTTTGATCTCCTTCGCCAGCGCGACAGCATCGGAGTTCTGGCCCTGCCCGATCTCGGTGTCCGCCATCTCTACTGCACCTTCGTGGTGAGCGATCATGCCTCGAAGCCACATCTGGTCAAATGTGGCGCCGGTGGCGTGGTCGAGCTTCTCTAGGTCGCCGTTGGACATCATCCCGGGCATCTCGCCGTCCATCGAGCCGCCATTGCCCATGCCGCTCATGGAGCCGGAGCTGGCGGTTTCGCCCCAGGCCTCGAGCCAGCCTGTCATCGTGTTGATCTCTGGTCCTTGCGCCGCCTCGATGTCACCGGCGAGTTGCTTGACTTCGGTCGACCCCGCGTGAGCCTGGGCCATTTTTGCCATCTGAATCGCCTGCTGGTGGTGCGGGATCATGTCGCTGGCGAATGCGACGTCCTGCTCGTTGTGGTCGCCTGAGCTGCTGCCAGCGCCGGTGGAGCTGCTGTCACCGCACGCGGCGAGGGTGAGGGTCGCCGCAATGAGGAGCGCGACCAGGTTGAGTGACTTCTTCATGGTGGGTATCTCCTGAGTGGTTGTCGAGGGAGGTGCATGAGGTGGCCGAGCCCGCGCTCCGCGTCGAACGGGATGCGCGACGGTCTCCTCAGCAGCGCAAGATCGACAACTGGGTCAGGGACGGTGGGTCACGGTCACGACCGAGTCCACCGAGGTTTAACCGGAGCCGGTCGACCCGGACGGTGAGCCCCCGCGTGTGTTGACGCGCCAACAGGGCGAGTAGTGCGATCAGTCCGGCGGCGAGGAAGGCGAGACACAACTCGACCATGCCCTGGCTGCTGCCGTCATCAGTCGTGGCGACGTGAGCGACATCTTCGAACGCTCGCCCGTCACGTGTGGCGCCCGACCTGGCAGGGGTGGCTGACACGGCTGGGGGCGTGTGAGCCGTGTTCCAGGAGGCGGCATCGGGCACAGAGGCTGTGCCCGGGTGGACCTCGGCTCCTGTGGTCACACCGGTCATGGCAGCCATGTCACCGGTGCCGTGGCTGGCGAGACCGTGCATCCCGAACAGGCCCGCGAGGACCACGAACATTGCGACTGCCCACAGCCCACCAAGGGCTGCGGTGCGGTGACTGGACGTGGAGGTCGTCATGACTCAATCAGCTTACGGAGCGGCATGAACGGCCCCTGGGGTTGACTGGCCGGTGATGGTTGCACTGTCGGCTGTAGCCGGCAGCTGGAGCCGCTTGAGCAGGAGTGCGTTGACCGCGACGAGGAAGCTGGACCCGGACATCGACAGGGCCGCGATCTCCGGGCGAAGCACGAGACCGAAGGCGGGCTCGAATGCCCCCGCGGCGATCGGGAGGGCGATGGCGTTATAGCCGATGGCCCAGCCGAGGTTCTGCCGCATCTTTCGTAGGGTGCCGCGCCCGATGGTGAGGGCGACGGGCACGTCGAGCGGGTCCGATCGCATGAGGACGATGTCAGCTGCCTCGATAGCGACGTCGGTGCCGGCACCGACCGCAATGCCCAGGTCGGCCTGGACGAGCGATGGGGAGTCGTTGACACCGTCACCGACCATGGCGACCTTGCGCCCCGTCGCTTGGAGCTGCTTGATGTGGCTGACTTTGTCCTGGGGGAGGACGTCGGCGACCACAGTGTCGATGCCGAGCTGGTCGGCGATGCGCTGGGCGGTGGCCCGGTTGTCACCGGTGAGCATGACGACCTCGACACCCGCCTCGTGCAGAGCCTGGACAGCGGCTGACGAGGTGTCCCGAACGGCGTCCGCGATACCGAACACTCCGACCACCGTCCCGTCAACGGCGACCATGACGGCGGTTCGGCCGCTGGCGGCCAGGTCATCGCGGCGCCCGCCGAGCTGCCCGATACTGATGCCTTCGGACGCCATCAGTCGTCGGTTGCCGATGACGACTCGGTGCCCCTCGACGTCGGCAACCGCACCGTGTCCAGCGACGTTGCGGAACCCAGCCGCCCGCAGCGTTGTGGCCTCCTGCTGGTATGCGTACTGGACCACTGCCTGGGCCAGCGGATGTTCGGACTCCCGTTCGACCGCGGCAGCGAGCGCCAGGAGTGGGCTCTCGTCGATGGGTGACACCGGCGCGGTGTCGACGACGAAGTCGATCACCTCGGGTTCGCCCTTGGTCAGGGTGCCGGTCTTGTCCATGACGACGGTGTCGATGCGGGCCGCGGTCTCCAGTGCGGTGGCGTTCTTGAACAACACGCCGCGCTGGGCCCCGAGGCCGGACCCCACCATGATCGCGGTCGGGGTCGCCAAACCGAGGGCATCAGGGCAGGTGATGACGACGACGGTGATCGCGAACAGCATCGCCTCGGTGACCGGTCGACCGACGGCGAGCCACGTCAGTAACGTGGCCGAGCCCGCGCCGAGAGCGACCAGGACCAGCCAGAATGCGGCCCGGTCGGCGAGCCGCTGCCCGGGTGCCTGGGAGTTCTGCGCCTGCTGCACCAGGGACACGATCTGGGCAAGGGCGGTGTCCGCGCCGACCTTGGTGGCACGCACCCGCAGGGTGCCGGTGGTGTTGACGGTCGCGCCGATCACCTGGTCGCCGGCCGTCTTGTGGACCGGCATGCTTTCGCCGGTCACCATCGCCTCGTCCACCTCGGACTCGCCGTCCTCGACGGTCCCGTCGGTCGCGACCTTCGCTCCCGGCCGGATCAGCAGCAGGTCACCGACGGCGACCTCGGCGGTCGCGATCTCCACTGGTTCGCCGTCGCGGAGGACAAGCGCTCTGGCGGGGGCGAGCTCGAGCAGGGTGCGGATGGCGTCGTTGGCGCCGCCGCGGGCCCGCATCTCGAACCAGTGCCCCAGCAGCACGAAGGAGGTGAGGACGGTGGCGGCTTCGTAGAACACCTCTCCTCCACCGGTCAGGGTCACCCCGAGGGAGTACAGCCAGCCGGCGCCGACGGCGACCGCCACGAGAACCATCATGTCCAGGGTCCGCGCGCGCAGTGCCCGCCACGATCCGTCGAAGAAGATCCAGGCAGAGTAGAAGACCACCGGCAGCGACAGCAGCAGGCCGAACACGTCGTCGCGAAGCCCGAAGGGAGCGGCGCCTTGGAAACCGATGACATCGCGGCCGATCGGTGACCACAACAAGATGGGCACCGACAAGATCGCGGCGACGAGGAACCGGTTGCGCATGTCGGTGACCATGGCGGCCATCGACATGGCGCCGTGCCCAACGTGGCCCATCGCGTCGTGTGGTGCGGCCGCCGGCACGCCCGTGCCCGTGTCCGCGACCGGGTGCTGGTCGGGCGGTGCCGCGGCATGAACCGGGTGCGGGTGTCCGCGGCTACCGTCGGTGCTGGTCGGTTCAGCCATCGGGTCGCACACGTGGTTGGGCACCGACTGGCCGGCGCAGTGGTAGCCGCAGTCGCGCACCCATCCCCTCAGTTGCGCCAGACCGGTGCGGGCCGGGTCGTACGTGACGGTGGCGGTCTGCGCGACCGGGTTTGCATCCACCGTCAGGACGCCGGGCCGCCGGGACAGGACCGCCTCGGTGATGTTCTTACTGGTGGCCCACTGGACCCCGGAGACCTCCAGCAGTGCCGTGGCCGTCGCCGTCCCGGAACCCTTCTCGTACGGCTGCGAGCGTCGGTGCTGATCGTGCTGGCTCATCCTCGCTCCTCGTGGCGCGATGGTGCCGTTTCCTGGCGAGTGGTGACCTCAAGGGACGCCCCCGGAGTCGGCACTGCCATTTCCAACCCGGCTGGCTGTGTTGCCGAACCTGGTGCGCGTTGGTCGGTGACGTCGGTGGAGACGGCCCGGAAGCGACGCAGCCGCAGGCTGTTGCTGACCACGAACACCGAGGAGAACGCCATCGCTGCCCCGGCGATCAGTGGGTTCAGCAGGCCCAACGCGGCAAGCGGGAGGGCCGCGACGTTGTAGGCGAAGGCCCAGAACAAGTTCCCCTTGATGGTGCTCAACGTCCGCCGGGAGATCCGGATGGCGTCGACCGCGGCGCGCAGGTCACCACGGACCAGGGTGAGGTCGGAGGCCTCGATGGCGACGTCGGCGCCGGTTCCCATGCTGATGCCGAGCGAGGAAGCGGCCAGTGCGGGGGCGTCGTTGACGCCGTCCCCGACCATCGCCACCGTGTGCCCTTCCGCCAGGAGGCGCTGGATGACCGCGACCTTGTCGACCGGCAGTAGCTCGGCGATGACCTCTTCGATCCCCACCTCCGCGGCGACCGCGTGGGCGGCACGCTCGTTGTCGCCGGTGAGCAAGACCGTGCGCAGTCCTAGGGCTTTCAGCTCTGCGATCGCCTGTGTGCTGGTCGGCTTGACGGTGTCGGAGACGATCAGGACACCACGCGCGGCACCGTCCCAGCCGACCGCGACCGCTGTGCGGCCCTCGTTCTGTGCGGACTCCACCGCGGCGCTCAGCGCGTCGTCGAGGGGCTGGCCCCACTCCGAGGTCAACCAATGCGGCCGGCCAGCGACGACAGCGTGCTGGTCGACGACGCCGGCGACACCCAACCCCTGGGTCGAGGTGAACCCCGCTACCGCGGGTAGTTGCGCACCGAGGTGCCCGTCCGGCCGTCGGTCCAGGCGCTCGGTCGCGCCGGCGACGATGGCCTGCGCGATCGGATGCTCGGAGGCGTGCTCGACCGCGCCCGCCAGCCGCAGGAGCTCCACATGGTCGACACCGTCTGCCGCGATGACATCGACGAGCTGCATCCGGCCGGTGGTGACCGTGCCGGTTTTGTCCAGCACGATCGTGTCGATAACCCGGGTGGACTCCAGCACCTCCGGGCCCTTGATCAGGACACCGATCTGGGCACCCCGGCCGGTGCCGACCAGCAGCGCCGTCGGCGTGGCCAGGCCCAGCGCGCAAGGGCAGGCAATGATCAGGACCGCAACCGCGGAGGTGAACGCCGCCGTCGCGCTGTGCCCTGTCAGCAGCCACCCGGCCAGTGTTGCCAGGGACAGCGCGATGACGATCGGCACGAAGACCGCCGACACTCGGTCCGCGAGCCGCTGCACCTGCGCCTTGCCGTTCTGGGCGTCCTCGACGAGCTTGGCCATCTGCGCCAGCTGGGTGTCGGCACCGACGCGGGTAGCGCGGACCACGAGCTGCCCGCCGGCGTTCACGGTCGCGCCCACGACGGTGTCCCCTGGGCCGACCTCGACCGGGACCGGCTCCCCGGTCAGCATGGAGGCGTCGACCGCGGACGTCCCGGACTCCACGACACCGTCGGTGGCGACCTTCTCACCGGGTCGCACGACGAACACGTCCCCGACGGCGAGCTCGCTGACCGGGATGCGCACCTCGCTGGTCGGCGGTGGGCCGTCCCGAAGGACGGCGACGTCCTTCGCTCCTACGTCGAGCAGGGCGCGCAGCGCGGTCCCGGACTGCCGCTTCGCGCGTGCCTCAAAGTAACGGCCGGCCAGGATGAACGTAGTGACCGCGGAGGCGACCTCAAGGTAGATGTGCGGCTGGTTGTTGCCCGAGCCCGGTAGCAGGTCAAAGGTCATTCGCATGCCGGTGATCCCGGCGTCAGTGAAGAACAGCGCCCACAGCGACCATACGTAGGCAGCTGAGACGCCCACCGAGATGAGGGTGTCCATGGTCGCGGCACGGTGGCGTGCGTTGGTAAGAGCAGCCCGGTGGAACGGCAACGCCCCCCAAACCACCACAGGGGAGGCCAGCGTGAGGGCCAGCCACTGCCAGTTGTCGAACTGGAAGATCGGCACCATCGACAAGAGCACCACCGGGACGGTCAGCACCACCGACACGACCAGGCGCTGCCACCAGCTGGCGTCCTGCGCGGCCTTCGCTCGTTGGCCGGCGTCCTCGACACTCGTGCTCCCCTCGTCGCCTGCCCGTTCCGGGACGGGAAGCGCGGCGGCGTACCCGGTCGCTTCGACGGTGGTGACCAGCTGCTCGGGGCTGACGGCGTCGGAGTAGGTCACCTTCGCCTTCTCGGTTGCGTAGTTCACCGAGGCGGTGACCCCGTCGAGCTTGTTGAGCTTCTTCTCGATACGGACAGCACACGACGCGCACGTCATCCCCCCGATGGTGAGCTCGACGTCTCTTCGCTCGCCGGCGGCCTGGGACGGCTGTGCGGGCGTGTGCTGGGTCATTGTCGTCATCTCCTCGAATCCGGGTGCCCGGGTCCCCGCTTGGTCAATTGCTGCGTCTGCTCTGGTTACTGGTCGTCACCGGCCGGCGAGCTGGTAGTCGCCGGCCTCGTCGAGCGCGGTGGCGACCTGGGCATGGTCCAGCGGCTGCTGGCTGGTGACGGTCACCGTGGAGGTGCCACCGGCGACGAGGTCGACGTTCACGTCAGTGACCCCGGCTAGCGCCACGAGCTCGGTGGAGACGGCGTGCGCGCAGTGGGCGCACGTCATCCCGGTGACCGCGTAGGCCTGTGTGGTCTGGGTGCACATCTGGATCTCCTTTGGTGCCAGAGGGTTCAACGGCTCCGGAGGGTCCGGGTTGGCAGGTCAGGAACGGACGAGTCGCGCGATGGCCTCGGAGGCCTCGGTGATCTTCTGCTCGGCCTCCTCACCTCCCTCGCGGGCAGCGTCGGTGACGCAGTGCCTCAGGTGCTCGTCGAGCAGGGACAGGGCCACCGTCTCCAATGCCTTCGTCGCAGCGCTGACCTGCGTCAGGATCTCGATGCAGTACGCCTCTTCCTCGACCATCCGCTGTAGTCCTCGGGCCTGGCCCTCGATCCGCTTGAGGCGGTTGAGCAGTGCCTGCTTCTCGGTGATGTAACCCGGCTGTGTGGCTGACACCGCACTCATCCTCCTTCTACCCCGTAGGGGTATCTGGGTCGCCCGACCAGAGTACCCCCGTGGGGTACGAACGCAAGGCCAAGATGTCACTTTCTTGAATGGAGTTCCGCAGACTGCTACCGCGACCAAGCTCCAGAGGTGTTCGATCGGGAGCGCGGCTTGCTGCCTTGAAGCGTGCGCCGATAGGCATGTCGGCGCATGGCGCGACGCGCCTTCTGTGAGGTGGGCACGAACCGCTTGAGCATCGAGGGACTTGGCGATGGCCCTGGCGGGGTCGGAGTTGGGGGTAACGAGAGCGCAGACACGCCCCCGGCATGTCTGCGCTCTCGTTACCCCCAGCGTGCTGAGGTGGCGCAGGTACCGCGCGCCACCCCGGCTGAGCAGCAAGTGGCAACGTTCTGCTCGTTCCGCTACGCCGACGGCGATGAACGCCGAGTCCCGTTCGGTCTCGTCGGGATCAGTGGTGCACGACTTGCCCCCGCTGCGCCTCGGTCACGCCAACATCGGGATTACGCTGGACGTCTACAGCCACGTGACCGCGGGACTGCACGACGACGCTGCGGAGCGGGTAGCCGGCCTCGTGTTCAAGACGTGAGATGAATCACCGAGGGCAGGCGCCTCGTCGACCGTTGCGCTGAGGGCTATGACCGGTCGGCTCGGCCCATAGTATGAGCGCCGTCATCTCTCGAAGGGACAGACGTCATGGCCGCAAACACATGGTCCGCCCTTGGCAGCACTGGACAGCATGTCCATGCAATCGCCTTCACGAGGAGGGACGGGAACGCAGTGTCTCTGTGCAGTTTTGAGCTACCGATGCGTGAGACGACCGATCCTCTGCCCGCCTGCCCCGAGTGCAGCAAGAAACTTCGGTCACTGATCGATTCGATGCCCGGGAATGTTCCGGTCTAAGCAGGTTGCCAATGCCACGGTTGGCGGATGTGGGCGGGAGCCGCTGATGCGTATGTTAGCAATCCGTTAGCAGACACCCTCTCGGCAGACATCGATAGCCGTCTGACCTGCCCGCATTCTGTGTCCGAGGGGGGACTTGAACCCCCACCCCCTATTCGGGGACTAGCACCTCAAGCTAGCGCGTCTGCCTATTCCGCCACCCGGACGTTCACCGGCACCGGAGGTGCCGAGCGGCGTCACAATACCAAACCGAGTTCGTCCGTCTGGCGCTCGCAGGGTGCAGGATGAGCACGTGAGCACCCACATCGCGCGCCCCTCGTACGACCCGACGATCGAGGTGGTTGAGCACTGCCGAGAACTGATCCGCATCGACACGTCGAACTACGGTGACGACTCGGGGCCGGGGGAGCGGAAGGCGGCGGAGTACGTCGCCGGGCAGCTCGCGGATGCGGGGCTGCAGCCGCAGGTCATCGAGTCCGGACCAGGGCGCGCCAACGTGCTCGCCAACTGGGACGGTGCCGACGGCAGCGCCGCCCCACTGCTGGTCCATGGGCATCTCGACGTGGTGCCGGCGCGTCCGGAGGACTGGTCGGTCGACCCGTTCTCGGGTGAGGTCATCGACGACTACGTGTGGGGGCGCGGCGCAGTCGACATGAAGGACTTCGACGCAATGCTGCTGTCGGTCGTCCGGGCGCGGCAGCGGGCCGATCTCGCCGTCGGCCGCCAGGCGGAAGGCAAACTGGATCGAGAGCCGGTCCCAGACCTGGAGCAGCAGGTACGTGTACCAGACCTGGG
>Ga0136614_10002710_pt1 | contig 11121 bp, 9 predicted proteins | sample AntDrymUQ2792106_2_FD_106643 | JGI IMG/M metagenome (GOLD analysis project Ga0136614, IMG submission 106643) | Polar desert sand microbial communities from Dry Valleys, Antarctica - metaG UQ279 (21.06) | ecosystem: Environmental > Terrestrial > Soil > Desert | place: Antarctica: Dry Valley... | reverse complement strand
GGCTTGTCCGAACGAACAGATCAGGTAATCCGTGTAGATGTCCAGCATTGACTTGTTCATCTGTCAAGTTTATCAAAGGCTTATGCTTTGCGTAACATGAGGTATTAAATAAAAGCGCTATCAGAATAATTCTTCAACCTTCCGGTCGAGTTTAACATTTGAGACAAAATGAGCGAGCACATCTGGAACAATAATTATCAATATGCAGGGCGATCCGTCTATCTCCTAGCCCTACTATTCATTCTTCCATTCGTCACCCATGCGTCATTCGCTGCCAAAGCGCTTGAGAAGGACATTATTTTTTCAACTCCTCTTACAGTTCGATGGCAGTTCGGATCACAAAATACCATTAGTATCTCGCCGGCCTCTAATAATGGACACATCTACCTGCCTCTTTCATTTGGGGAAATTGTTTCGCTCAAGGTATTGGATGGGGAGCTTCTTTGGAGGACCGAGATCGGGGGGGACTTCTCGGCCACACCGATTGCGGACGAACGTGGTGTCTATCTCGCCTCACGAACCGCTACAGCTGCTCAACAGGGCTTACGCTCTACCGGAGCAATTCGTGCATTGAGCCGGAGCACAGGTATCACTCTATGGATGAGAACGCTCCACTTCCCCATTCAAGGCCGTCTCGCCGCATCAGCTTCGAAACTTTTCGGTGGCTCGCTAGATGGGCGAATCTACGCCTTCGATAAAGCGACGGGGGACATCTTATGGACTGTGCAGCACACGAGCGCCTTCTCCTCCTATCCATCCCTCCACAATCGGCGCTTGTTTATTGGCAGTGAAGACGGGACTCTTCTAGCGCTCGATGACTCAACAGGACAAATCCTCTGGCGTTATCGGACGCGGAAGGAACTTCGCGGAACCATTGCCGTTGTGGAGAATATTATTTTTTTCGGCTCGGCGGATGGATACGTCTATGCTTTTAGTGAAGTACCGGGTCGGCTTCTCTGGCGACGACGGACGGGCGCAGCCGTGCAAGCGGTGATGTCTACGAGTAGTGGAATCTTAGTAACATCGCTGGATAATTTTGTCTATCTACTCTCGCCTCGGCGGGGTGAACTTTTATGGAAGAGGCAGTTAGCCGGACGGATCGCAGCGATGCCTTTGGTAGATGCTCGAAACGCCCTCTTTGCCCCTCTCGGAGGCGACGCCTGCATCGTGCTCTCTTTGCGCGACGGCAAACAGGTGAACACATTGCCGGTTGGTGAAGATGGCAACACTTCAGCGACTCCATTGGTAGCTGGCAATCTTTTACTGATTCCGACACGTCAAGGTCTCGTGGCATTTGCTCCTTCCTCACCAGACGGCAACCCGGAATAATTCAGCAGTACAAGCCGATCGGTGAGTCTGTCTATTTTTTTAGCCGACCGATAATAGAGCGATCCTCAAACTTTCTAATTTTGGGTAGCCCCACGATGCCGGAATAGACCGGCAAAGCGAGTCAATAAACCATAGAGGATATATGCACCGACGATTGAGACGAGAACATAACGGGAATAGAGCCAGACGAGCATCCCAGCGGCGACGATAGCGAGGACAGCCAGACGCGTGCTGCGCCGCCCAACCCCCACAGTTTTAAAACTCGTGTACCGAACCGTACTCACCATAAGCACGGAAAGAAGCGCCATCGCCCCCATCAGCAATCCACTGAAGACAGCTCCTATTTCAACTCCGTGAAGTGAAAATGGAGCAGGGGAAAAATGTACGAGCGCGGCAATGAAGCCTCCAGCCATCGGGATCGGGAGGCCCACGAAGTTTTTCTTGTCAACTTTTACAGCTCCTTCCGCCAGCACCCGGGGTCGGGTGGATTGGACGTTAAATCGTGCCAGTCTGAAGGCTCCGCAAATCAGAAACATGAAGGAGATAAACCAACCTAGCTTGTGCGGGTTACTTCCTTCGGCGAATACCGAACCGTAACCCCAGGCGTAGGCGAGCACCGCGGGGGCGATGCCGAAAGTCACCACATCGGCGATTGAATCAAGTTGCACACCGATCTCCGTGGTGGTTTTCGTCAGCCTCGCGATGCGTCCATCCAGTGCATCGAAGACTACCGCCCAACCGATTGCCAGCGACGCATTATCGAAATGAGACTTAGCTTGTAACAATTCCGCCTCTGTCCCGCCTTCAACCAATTGAAAGCCCCGCATGGCTCCCATCACGGCAAAATAGCCCATTCCGATATTCGCCGCAGTGAACGCCGAAGGAATCAGGTAAAGTCCTTTTCTGAGACCGCGCCTTTCTTTCTCCGGGCGAGAGGCATCTGTGTTTGAAGATTGCTCCAAGCTCATCCTTGCAGCCTCCCGATGACCGTGATCCCGCCCCGCACGCGATCACCGACATGCACACTGATCTCAACTTCCGGCGGAAGCACGAGGTCGGTTCGCGAACTAAATTTGATCAAGCCGAATCGCTCTCCTAAATTCACTTGCTCGCCTTTTTTCTTCCAGCAAACAATGCGCCGCGCGAGTACGCCTGCGATCTGTTTACAGACCACGGTCATTCGTTCGCCCTGAATCGTCAAAGCGTTTTGCTCGTTGACGACGCTGGCCTCTTCGCACGTGGCGATCAGAAACCGGCCCTTCGTGTACGTAACGTCTATAATTTCACCCGCGATGGGAGCGCGATTGATGTGCACATCAAAGGGCGAAAGGAAAATACTGACGACCTGCGGTGACTTCGGATCGTTCGGCATAACTTGTGCGACTCTCGTCACACGCCCGTCGGCAGGGGCGATCACAATATCTTCTTCGGTGGACGAGGTGCGTTCCGGGTCGCGAAAGAAGTACGCCATGAAGAGTGCGAGCAAGAAGAGTGGCACGGCGACGTACCAATATCCGTTGATGGCAGCAAGCACAGCCGCCGCCAGCGGAATGAAAACAAAGGGAATGCCGTCTCGTATCACGTTGCGATCCTGTGGTTAGTTCGATTCATTGGAAAATGAGAGAAAGGGGACGCGCGTATTTCTGTTGTACGGCATCCCCTTTCCTTAAGTGTCTGGCTCTGAATCTTCGCGCCATAGTTGCCCGTGGGTCAATGCGCGGATTCATCTTTGGTCTGGTAGCGAAGCAAAATCTCCTGCATCTGATCTTTAACGGCCAGCTTCTTCTTTTTCAAAGTTATCTCTTCCAACTGCTCCTCGTCGTTTGGATGAGCCAGTGAAGTTAGTTCGCTGAGACGCGCCTCGTAGCGTCTGTGCTCCCGCGCCAATTCGCGAAATTCAGGGTCTTTCATAATTAGTTCTTCTTTCAAGCTGTCCGTGTTGGTCAATTCCATTTCAGGGAAGCCTCCTTTGTGGCAGATGCGCTAGAGTGGTGTGTGCTGTGCGCGTTCGGGGCCAGTCATCAATACCGTGCGCGCGTTTTTATTATTTCGATGGGAAAATGGTAGCTAAAAACCCCGCTTGAATCAAGTCGGAGGTTTCAGCAGCGCGTTCATCAAGAGCGCGTCCTCCGTCGGTTCGCGATAATACTGCCGACGCCTGCCGGCAACTTCAAAACCATATCTCCGGTAAAGTGACTGCGCCGCCACATTCCCCGCGCGCACTTCAAGAATCGCCGTGAGCGCGTTTTGTTGTGTGCCTGCCGAGATGGCTGCTTCCATCAACGCATTTCCGACCCCGCGACGGCGCGCGTTTTCATGGACTCCGATATTATTGATATGCAGTTCATTTGCGGAGACGCGCCCACTGATAAAACCGTGGAGATGATGCCCTGTCAGTTGGTCAAGATAGGTGCGGCGAGCCACTAACATGATGGCTTCTGGCCGCAACAGTTCGGCATAATACGAATCCCATCCCCACAGACTCAGACGACATGATTCTTCAATCTCGACAATCTCCAGCAGATCGTGCGCCGTCATTGGCTCAATCAGAAAATCGCTGTGTCTCGGCTCAGAGGCAAATTCTACGCTCGACATTTCTCATTCAACTCCGCATCCGACAAACGCACATAGAGCGCAGCTAAATCCCCGGCGACTATCGTACTTCCCTGCCGGTAATAAATTAAACCAAGCTCAGCGATCCCTTCCGCATAAGATTCACAGGGCTGTGCCAACGTCCAGCCCACTTTCTTCTCCGCCGTCAATTCATTTATACCCAAAACTTCTTCACCCCAAATAATTCCCTTGTTATTGGCAAACTCGCTGATCGCGCCGGCGTATGCGTGCGCTCCGGCCCCTGCCCATTTCAGATCGCCGCCCCAATTCGCAGCCTTCTCAAGCAACATCGCGGGACTCACATGAAATGGCGCGCTCAATTCCTTGACCATGGACGCCTCGTCAACCCAAAGCAACTGCGCGAATACTTCTCCGCGACCGGCGGGCAAAGAAGCCAACACTCGCTGCGGCGGCGGCGTCCCGCACGCGGAAGCGATGGCGTGAAGCGTCGGCACGCCAACCACAGGACGATTCAAAGTCGCAGCGAAAGCCTTGATGGTCGCGAGTCCCGATCTCAAACCCGTGAAACTGCCCGGCCCGTTCGCGACCGCGAATAGTTCGATGTCAACAAGTTTTACGCCTGACAGAGATAAGGCTTGATCGATATCGTGCAAAACCCGCGCGGAATTTTCTTTTTGCACGCGCCCATGCGTCGAAGCGAGAACGCGCTCGCCCTGTGCAATGACGACGCTTCTCACCTCAGTTGCACTATCGAGGCTCAGGATGAGCGGTGCGGCGGATGTTGTCATTAACAGGTCATCCGCCGAAGACACGTCTCGCAATTGCGGGGCTTCACTTTCGCTTCTCAAGTTTGACATGCGTGTGGTTGCCGCGCGATTATAGGCGTGGCTTCCCATTCAAGCAAACAGGCGGTTGAAGGTTGAGCTTTTTCATTCGGTTGTTCCGATGAGTGTGCGCATAGGGATTTTGACTGCGGGCGGCGATTGCCCCGGTCTCAACGCTGTCATCCGTGCTGTGGTGCGTCGCGCACTGGTCGAAGACGCTCAGGTGTTCGGCATTATGAACGGCTGGCGCGGCCTCATCGAAGACGACATCACCCTCCTCACGCGCCATTCGGTCTCAGGCATTCTCCCACGCGGCGGAACCATTCTCGGCACGTCTCGCACCAACCCCTTTGATGAAGCGTCCTTTCTCGAACGAATCCGTCACACCTGGGAAAAGCATCAACTCGGCGCGCTGATCGTGGTCGGGGGCGACGGGACGTTGCGCACGGCACGCGACATGTGGCGCGAGCATCAATATCCAATCGTCGGTGTTCCCAAAACCATTGACAACGATGTCGGCGGCACGGATTTCACTTTCGGCTTCGACACTGCGGTGAGCATCGTGACGGACGCCATTGATCGTCTGCATTCAACTGCGGAATCACATCACCGTGTGATGGTCGTCGAGGTGATGGGACGCCATACGGGATGGATCGCGGCATATGGCGGCATCGCCGGCGGCGCTGATGTGGTGCTCGTCCCCGAACATCCGTTCCGGCTCTCGCTCGTCTGCGATTTTATCCGCCACCGGGTCGCGCAAGGGAGCATGTTTTCGATCATCGTCGTGGCCGAAGATGCGCGCCCCGTGCCGGAAGAGAATTTTTTAAGTGAAGAAGTTTGCCAGTTGATCTATCAACAAGGGCGACTCGGCGGGATCGGCACCGTGCTGGCCCGTGAGATTGAAAGAGTCGCCGGAATTGAAACTCGCGTTACGCAACTTGGCTATGTGCAACGCGGCGGCACTCCGACCGCGTTTGACCGCGTTCTCGCCACGCGCTTCGGCATCAAGGCTTTTGAGATGGTGGCCGCAGCCGAATGGGGACAAATGGCTGCGATTCAGGGCAACCGCATCGTCAGCGTCCCGCTCGATGAGGCCCTCAAAGAGGTCAAAAAACTGAGCGACGAGATTTATCAGGTCGCCGAATTATTCTTCGGATAGTTGCGAGCGCATGCTGAGTTTGCTGCGTTGCGACGCGAGCAAAAACATCTTCACTCTTTCCCTACTCGCAGCGACTTGCTCGGAGTCAATTGATCCAATACATTAGTCGCTTCACGCGAATCCTCTCGTTGGATAAGACATGGCTGAACCGACACTCACACCAATGCTGCGGCAGTATTACGAACTGAAACAGCAGCACCCAGGCACGCTCCTCTTCTTTCGTCTCGGCGATTTCTACGAACTCTTTTTTGACGATGCCGTGACGGGCGCGCGCGAACTCGACATCACACTCACGGCGCGTCATAAAGAGCGGGGCGGCGGCGCGGGCGTGCCGATGTGCGGCGTGCCGCATCATTCCGTTTCGGGCTACATCGCCAAATTGATCCGTAAAGGTTATCGCGTCGCCCTTTGCGAGCAGACGGAAGATGCGTCGAAGACGAAGAAACTCGTCCGCCGCGAAGTGGTGCGCGTCATCACGCCGGGGACGGCGATTGACTCGCAGTTGGTCGAATCGCGCGAGTGCGTCTATCTCGCCGCCGTGTGCGGCGCGGGCGATTCCTACGGCGCGGCCTTTCTCGATCTCTCGACCGGAGAATTTCGTGCTACCGAAGCGCGCGGCAACGATGCCTGGCAACGCATTCGCGCCGACATCGAATCTTACAGCCCGCGCGAACTGCTCTTTCCCGCCTCGCTCGCCCCGCTCATCAAAAACACACATGCCGGGGTCGCGCACACCGAACCACTCCCACTCTCAGACCAACGCGACTCGAATGTCGTCCCCTTCGCCCGCCCCGCGTCCATCGAAACAACAAACTTCGGCGGCGGATTTATGTCTCTCAGTCCGCTCGATGATTGGTTATGGGAGCCGCTCTCCTGCGCCTCTCTGCTACTCGAACAATTCGGCGCGTACACGCTTGAAGGCTATGGTCTGGACGGCAAAATTGATGCGGTCGCGGCGGCGGGCGCGTGCCTGCGCTACGCGCGGGAGACGCAGCGCGACGCCGCCGCACACGTCAACGACATCACCTATTTCGCCTCGCAAGACCATCTCGTGCTCGATGCCGTCAGCGTGCGCAATCTCGAACTCGTCGAAGCGCAGAACAATGCCGGACGTTCACACACACTGTTCGGCGTGATTGACTCAACCGTCACGGGCATGGGCGCGCGCCTGCTTCGCGCGTGGTTATTGCGCCCTTCCGTGCGTCGCGGCGAAATCGAAGCGAGACTCGCGGCGGTCGAAGATTTTCATGGCTCGCACATGAAGCGCGACCGCATGCAGACGCTCTTGAAAGATGTGGCCGACCTCGAACGGCTCATCGCGCGCATCAGCATGAACACGGCCACGCCGCGCGACCTCGCCGCCCTGCGCCGCTCGCTCGAACAAGTGCCCACGATTCGCCAGACGTTATCGGACTCGCAATCGTCGCTTCTCGAAGTGCTACGCGAAAACGCCGACGAGTTGCCGGATGTGCGCGAGTTGATCGCGCACGCGATCAGCGACGACCCACCGCTGAACCTCGCCGAAGGCGGCGCGATCCGCGCGGGCTACTCTGAGGAACTCGACGAACTGCGCGGCATCAGCCGCGACGCCAAGCAAACTATCGCCGCCCTCGAAGCGCGCGAGCGCACCCGCTCCGGCATCAATAGCTTGCGCGTGCGCTTCAACAACGTCTTCGGGTATTACATCGAAGTCTCCAAAGGCAACGCGGCGCGCGTGCCCCCGGACTACGAGCGACGGCAGACGCTCGCCAACGCCGAACGCTTCACCACGCCCGAACTCAAAGAGTGGGAACAGAAAGTGCTCGGCGCGGAAGGTCGCATCGGCGAACTCGAAGCGACGATCTTCGCGGAGGTTCGCGCGAGGGTTGCAACTGAAACGAAACGTCTGCAAGCGACGGCGCGCGCCCTCGCCATGCTCGATGTGCTCGCCGCGCTCGCCACGACCGCCGTGCGGCAACGCTATCAAAAGCCTCTGCTCCACGACGGCGACGAGATCGAGATCGTCGGGGGCCGCCATCCCGTCATCGAAGCGACGAGCGAGACGCCCTTCATCCCGAACGATCTCTATATGAACAATTCGACGGATCGTCTGCTCATCGTCACCGGCCCGAACATGGGCGGCAAAAGTACAATCCTCCGTCAGGTCGCGCTCATTGCACTGCTCGCGCAGGTCGGCTCTTTCGTCCCCGCCGAACGCGCCCGGCTGCCGCTCTTTGATCGCATCTGGACGCGCGTCGGCGCATCGGACGATCTCTCGCGCGGTCGCTCCACCTTCATGGTCGAGATGACGGAGACCGCCGTCATCCTGCACAACGCGACCCCGCGCTCGCTCGTCTTGCTCGACGAGATCGGGCGCGGCACTTCAACCTTCGATGGTCTCTCCATCGCCTGGTCTGTGGCCGAACACTTGCACGACTCGCCCGCACACGCGGCCAAGACTCTCTTCGCCACCCATTACCACGAACTGACCGAACTCGCCGAACGTCTTCCCGGCGCGCAAAATTATCAAATCCGCGTCGCCGAACGCGAAGGCGAAGTCATCTTTCTCTACAAGCTCGAACGCGGACGCGCCTCGAAGTCTTACGGCATCGAAGTGGCGCGACTCGCCGGTCTCCCTCCAGAAGTGCTCACGCGCGCGCGCGATGTGCTGCAACGACTTGAGCGATACGAACTCGACGTGTTTGCCGAAAATGCCAAAACAGCGTTGCTCTCAAATTCCAGTAGCGGGCCGACGGAAGTTCCCGCCGCCGAAACGACCGGAGACGAAGCGTTGGGACAAGCGGCGCGGCGTGCGGGCAGGCGCGCGTTGGCCGCACAGGCGACGCTCTTCGACACCGTCAACGGGAGCCTGCTTGACGAGTTACGCGACGTTGATGTAGAAAACCTCTCGTCCGAAGAAATTCGTACTCTCCTGAAAAACATACGCACGCGAATCGTTTGACCAGACACATCGCAAGTTCGTCCACCGCGCCCGGTCGCCTTGCCTGCGCCACCCTCGCGCCGTCAGTAAATTTGTCGCGTGCTCGTCATGCTTCTCTCTCTGCGCCCCCCGTCTTTATTCAATCAATCACAGTGTTTACTTTTTTGGCTTTTGTACTCTAATGGCTGACAAATTTTCTTCACTCTCGCTGGAACAAAAAATCGGGCAATTGCTTTACATCGGTTTGCCCGGGACGGAATTTGACACGGAGGCTCGCGCGCTGGTCGAAGAGGTGCAACCGGGCGGCGTGATCATCTTTGGTCGAAACGTCGTCACGCCTGAACAGTTGCGCGGAATGCTCGAGAGCGTGCGCGAGACCGTGCGAGTTGAACCTTTGCTCGGCATTGATCAGGAAGGCGGGCTTGTTGATCGCCTGCGGAAAATCTGCACGCCGATGGCCGCCGCGCGCACGATCCGGCAGCACGGCGACCTCGCAGCCGCCCGCGCGCTCGGCAGTCTCACCGGCGAGGCGTTGCGCTTGCTCGGCTTCAATATGAACTTCGCGCCCGTCCTCTCCATTATGACGGACGACCGCGACTTGCTCTCCAACGGACTCTACTCGCGCTCATTCGGTCGCTCGCCCGGCGAGGTGCTCGGTTACACGATGGTTTACTTGCGGGGTTTGCAAGGACAAGGCTGCCTGGGCTGCGCCAAACATTTCCCCGGCATCGGCGCGGGCGAGGTTGATTCGCATGAGGCGATGCCGATCATCAATTTGTCGCATGATGACTTGATCGCCCAAGACCTCGCGCCCTACATCGAACTTTTTCAGCGCGAGGACAACATGGTGCATGCTGTGATGGTGAGCCACGGCGGTTTTCCGAAAGTTGACATCCGGCGCGGCACGGCGGGCGGGCGACTCGTCCCCGCTTCGATCAATCCGCAGATCGTGACGAAACTGCTTCGCGAAGAACTCGGTTACACGGGTCTCGTCCTGACGGACGATCTGGAGATGGGCGCGATAGCCCGCCACTATGAGATCGAGGAGACCGTGCGGCTCGCCGTCGAAGCGGGCGAGGACATGTTGCTCATCTGCGCCCGCCCGGACTTGATCCGGCGCGGGTTTAAGTCCCTGCTCCAAGCCGCGCGTGAGGGCGCGCTGAGCGAAGAGCGCATTAACATCTCGCTTGAACGCATCGCCCACTTCAAATCTCTCATCCAACCACCGCTCCCATTCGACGCGACGCGCTTCGCCGCACTCTCCGATGAAGTGGCTGCGCTAAATCGCAAACTCAATTACAGCTATGGAGGCAATCTTAAATGAGAATCCGAACCTGGCGATGCGGCGTGGGGAAAGGGATCAAGGCGATGCGCAATCTTAAATTTTTATTCACCGGCAGTTTGTTGTTCGTCGCCCTGTGCCTGTTGCTTTCAAGCGTTTCCTGCCGCCGTGCCGGAGGCGATGCGTTCGTCATGGTGCTCGAAGCCAGCCAGAAGACGCTCAATCCGTTGATGGGAACAGATGCTGCGAGCGAGCGTTTTCGCCAGTTGATGTTCAACACGCTGATGCGCAAAAACGAAGGGTTCGATTACGTTGGCGAGTTGGCGCAAAATGTCCAGACCGCGCCGGACGGCCTCTCCGTCACCTTCACCTTGCACGACAATGTGAAATTTCACGACGGCAAGCCCCTGACCTCGGCAGACGTGAAATACACCTTCGATAAACTTTTTGCTTCCGATTCACCAAAAGCTCCATCCTTCTTTGCGACCAGAGACGGCATCAAACAGCCTTTCGTTTCCGCCGTCGAGGCTCCCGACCCGCGCACGGTCGTCTTCCGCATGCCCCGCCCGTGGCTGGAGTTGTTCCCCAGTCTCGTCGCCGTTCCGGTCATCCCCGAAAACTCTTTCGAGACGCAGGCACAGAAGCCTATCGGCTCAGGCGCGTTCAAGTTTGCCCGCTACGACGAATCGCAGCAGGTCGTTGACATGGAGGCTAACGACAACTATTGGGAAGGCGCGCCCAACATCAAACACCTGCGCGTGAAAGTTATTCTCGACGCCAACACGCAGCAGGCCGAACTCGTCGCCGGACGCGTTGATCTCGCCATCAACACGGCCCTCTCGCCCGATGCTTATGTCAACCTCGCCAAAAATCCGAATCTTCAATTAGTGCAATCGCCCGGAGTCAACGTTCAATACATTGGTTTCAATGCCGAGAGTGAGTACATCAAAAACGCACGCGTCCGGCAGGCGATTGCCTATGCCATTGACCGCGAGAGTATCATCAAGAATCTGTTGCAGGGACAGGCACGCAT
>Ga0136614_10002709_pt1 | contig 11121 bp, 6 predicted proteins | sample AntDrymUQ2792106_2_FD_106643 | JGI IMG/M metagenome (GOLD analysis project Ga0136614, IMG submission 106643) | Polar desert sand microbial communities from Dry Valleys, Antarctica - metaG UQ279 (21.06) | ecosystem: Environmental > Terrestrial > Soil > Desert | place: Antarctica: Dry Valley... | reverse complement strand
GGTGGCAGAACGGATGAGAGCAGTAAGCAAACCCTCAACATGATGTGGGTCGCTGCCGCCTCTTCGCGAGGTGGCAGCATGGAAGGGATGCTGAAAATAGATTCATCCATCAACTGATTTAAAAAAGGGCGTGTACGATTGGGCAGACGTGGTGAACAAGCGCGATTACGTCTTGCGGCACTTCATCACAGCTGGAACGCGTCTAATGGGATTATTACGTTGAGAGGTAAGAAACTTTAGCATTACTACCCTGAATGACCTTGCCGATGTAGTAAACGGTCATGGCACTTGCGATCACAGCAGAACGAATATGGACGTGAATGCCAAAACAGCTTGAGCTATAGTAAATAAGTTAATTCATACCAGATAAAGTTGAGCACGTTAGGAGAAAACGGAAGTGAAAGAGAAATCCACCAGATGCGTCCACGCCGGGACGATCAAAGATGCGGCGACCAAAGGCGTTAACACTCCTATTTACACTTCGACCGCTTACGCATACCTAGACCAACCGCAACAGTTCTATCCGCGCTACTTCAACGTCCCTAATCAGCAGGCGGTGATCGAAAAACTCTGTGTCCTCGAAGGATCGGAATCCGGTTTGGTGTTCAGTTCCGGGATGGCGGCGATCACAACCACACTGCTCGCGCATCTTCAAACGGGCGACCACATCGTGTTCCAGGCAGGCGTCTACGGCGGCACGCACCACTTTGCCGTCCACGAACTCGGAAGATACGGCATTGAGCATTCGTTCACCGAAGGCACAACGCGCGCCGACTTCGAGAGCGAACTTCGACCGAACACGAAGATCATTTACGTCGAGACACCGTCAAACCCGCTCTTGAGCATCGTGGATTTGGATATGGTTGCTGCACTCGCCCGCGAGCGAAACATCATGTCGGTCATCGACAACACGTTCGCCTCGCCGATTAACCAGAACCCGCTCGCGCTCGGCATAGACGTTGTGATTCACAGCGGCACAAAGTACCTCGGCGGTCACAGCGACATCTGCTGCGGCGTAGTGCTGGCGAGTGATGATGTGATCGCGACAGTTAGGCACAGCGCTCTGAGTTTCGGCGGTAGTCTCAACGCCGAAATGTGTCATCTGCTCGAACGAAGTTTGAAGACGCTGGAACTTCGCGTCAGGCGGCAAAACGAGAACGCGCTCACAATCGCGCTCGCGCTTGCAAAGCATGACGCTATCGCGCGGGTGTTCTATCCCGGCTTGGAGAGTCACACCGCACACGACATCGCCCGTCGGCAGATGAGCGATTACGGCGGGGTACTGTCGTTTGAACTGAAGGACGCCGCGCCGACCATGTTTCTCAACAGTCTGCGGTTGATTCAACCGGCGATGAGCTTGGGCGGCATTGAGACGACGATATGCCAACCGGCGATGACTTCGCATGTCAAACTTACTGGCGACGAACGCCTGAAACTCGGCATCACCGATGGACTGATGCGCTTGTCCGTCGGGATCGAAGACGCTCAGGAACTTGCCGCTGATATTGAGCAGGCCATTCATAACAGCCAAAACACTGAAGGCGACAACAGCGAAAGTCAAAGAAGCAAGACGGCGCGCGTATAAACGAGCGTGTTGCCGGCTGACCTCAGGGCAACGGATTAGTGGGGCGCGGAAGGAAAACTCTCTACATTGAGGCATTCGGAATCGCCGATTTTGGCTCCGCGTGATCGAATAGGGTAGATGCGATCTTCGCGACCGGCTCAATCTCAAAGTGGCTCGCTTCCATCGTGGTGATGTACCTTGTAGACTGGGGCCGTCTCTCGCTTGATGCTCCCATCACAACGTACTTGCCGACTACCGTAAAGACACGGGCTCGCAGCTCACATTGCTTCATCGTCTGAGCCATTCCAGTGGTCTGCCTAATCAGATCATCGCTGCTTTGAAGGTGATCAAAACATCGCGGAACTAAGGTTGAGCCAAGTTGAGGCCGTTAGGCGATATGCGAGCGGAGATCTGCAGTTCAAGCCAGGCACACGCAGGGAGTATTCCCACTCGAACTGGATCATCGTCAAAGACGTTGTTGAGAGCATCTCCGGTCGCCGCACATCGACAAGCAGTTAGCCGTGTTGAGCAAGCCGCTACTGAGGCGGCACGGTCGTCAGATTAGTAGTAGCTCACGGTGAGTGTCTGTAATGTCAAAATTAGGTCAGTACAATTTACTACGCTTCCAAACAACAAACTGGGAAGATCTGTATCGCGCGGGTCAGCCACGCATGGCCCTGATTCTCCCGGAGCGCAATGCCTGTGTACTTCACGCCTCTCCCCAATCAATTGTCCTAATCTGCCATCTAAGGTAATCTCGCAGCAATCACCACCAACACGTGGTGCCTCTTGTTCCTTCCCCTCACTGCATTCTAAAAACGATACCGGACAGTACTCTTGCTCATGACTCAAAGCCATAAAGCGTTCAACGCTGATTTAGGAGAAGTTTGCTGTTGTGAAACATCCAGCCGAAAACACGATACTTGTCGTCAATGACATACCCGATCAACTGGAGTTGATGAGCCTGAGGCTTGAACAAGCCGGCTACCGCGTATTCACTGCACCCGACGGGCATGAAGGATTCCAAGTAGCACGGCGCGAACATCCTCGGCTAATAATCAGCGATGTCTCGATGCCGCGCGCCTCCGGCATTGACTTATGCCGCTTGGTTCGTGTCGATGCCACACTGCGCACGACTCCGATCCTGCTCGTTAGTGCATTGCGCATTGACACGGCAAGCGTCGTTGAAGGCTTGCACGCGGGAGCCGACGATTATCTTCAAGCGCCTTATGACCCTGTATACCTGATGGCGAAGGTGGGGCGGTTGGTTGAGCGGGCGCGGATGGTGCAAGCTTTGCACCGATCAGAAGAGCGCTTCCGTTCGCTGGTTGAGAGTGTCCAAGACTATGCGATCCTTATGCTCGATGCCCAAGGTCGCGTTGTTAGCTGGAACGAAGGAGCTGCACGCCTCAAAGGCTACGCGGCTGAAGAGATCATCGGAGAGCATTTCTCCCGCTTCTATCTTCCGGAAGACATCGAACAAGGCAAGCCGGAGCGCGAACTAAGAGTGGCTGCAGAGCAAGGCCGGTATGGAGACGAGGCTCGGCGCGTGCGCAAGGATGGCTCCAGCTTCTGGTCCGATGTAGTGATCACACCGCTCAGAGATGAGGCCAGCGTCTTGCTCGGCTTCTCGCACGTGACGCGTGACATCACCGAACGCAAGATGGCTGAGGAACGCCTGACGCATGCCGCATTTCATGATACTCTGACGGGCTTGCCGAACCGAGCCTTGTTCATCGACCATTTAAAGCGCTGCATCGCGTTGACCAAACGGCATGACGATTATTTGTTTGCTGTGCTGTTTCTCGATCTTGATCGCTTCAAGTTTGTCAACGACAGCCTCGGGCACGTGGCTGCCGATCAACTGCTCGTGGCAATCGCGAGAGGGCTTGTGACGGCATTGCGCCCTGAAGATACTGTCGCGCGGATGGGCGGGGACGAGTTCGCTATCCTTCTTGAAGACATCAAGGACATCAGTGACGCGACGCGCATTGCCGAGCGCATCCAGAAGGACCTGCTGGTTCCTTTCAGCGTTGACGGACATGAGGTTTTCACGACCGCCAGCATTGGCATTGCCCTGAGTTCAGGAGTTTATGACCACCCGGGAGACTGCCTGCGTGATGCTGATACGGCGATGTACCGTGCGAAAGCGCTTGGCAAGGGACGGCATGAGATCTTTGACCAGAAGATGCACATCCGTGTGATGGCGCTTTTGAAGTTAGAGGCAGATCTCAGGTGTGCTATCGAACGCCGGGAGTTTCGTGTTCACTACCAACCAATTATGTCGCTGTCAACCGGCAGGCTGACTGGCTTTGAGGCGCTGGTGCGTTGGGAGCATCCACATCGTGGCACCCTTGCGCCGGCGGAGTTCATAGTGGTCGCGGAAGAGACCGGGATGATCATTCCGATTGGACTGTGGGTGATGCACGAGGCATGCCGCCAGATGCGAGAATGGCAGGAACAGTCTTCCGCCGCGGCGCGCTTGAGCATCAATGTAAATCTTTCGAGTAAGCAAGTTTCGCAAGCTGATCTGGTTGAGAGCGTCGACCTGGTTCTGCGTGAGACCAACCTTGAAGCACACAGGTTGAAGTTAGAGATCACGGAGAGTGTGATCATGGAAAATGCTGATTCCGCTGCGGTTGTGCTTTCACAACTAAAAGACTTGGGAGTTAAGTTGCACATCGATGACTTCGGGACAGGGTACTCATCGCTTTCATACCTGCATAGCTTCCCCGTCGATACCCTGAAGATTGATCGCTCCTTTATCGGTCGGATGAGCGTTGAGGTTAAGAATTTAGAGATCGTGCGGACGATCATTCAACTGGCCCACAATCTGCACATGGAGGTGACGGCAGAAGGAGTGGAGACGGCAGTGCAGCTGGATCAACTCAAGGGATTGGAATGTGAGTACGGGCAAGGGTATTTCTTCTCTCAACCGATGAATGCTCAGTCAGTGGGAGCATGGATCATGCAGTAGCTGCGCATAAGTCTCACTGCGAACTAATCAGTCGCAGTGGGTGACTACTGCTTTCTTTCATGCTTTGTCACAATTTATCCTTCAAACGCCAGCAACGTGCTCTCGAATGCGAGCCGGGAAAAATTAAGTGGAACCAACACCAAAACTGCAAGACCTGTTCGGCGACGCGCCCTATCGGATGCTCATCAAAGAGATCGAAGGCTTCGCGATCTTCCACATTGACCCGACCGGTCACATTGTCAGTTGGAATGCTGGTGCAGAACGCGTCTTCGGTTACCGAGAGGCGGAAGTCACGGGTCAGCCTTTCGCTTTGATCTTCACGCCCGAAGACCGCAGAGACGGCGCGCCAGAGCAAGAACTAAAGAGAGCGGCAAGCGTTGGTTCCACCAACGACGTGCGCTGGCATTTGCGTCAAGACAACACGCGCTTCTATGCCAATGGTGTGACCACGGCGCTGCGCGACGAGGCAGGTGTCTTGCGCGGCTTTGCGAAAGTCGCGCGCGACGACACGGCGCGCAAGCTGGCCGAGGAAGCGCTGCAGGAAAGCGAAGAACGCTATCGCATCGTGGCCGAAACGGCCTCAGATGCCATCATTACAATTGATGAAGAGAGCACTATTTTGTATGTCAACAGCGCGGCCGAGAAGATCTTCGGCCATCCCACGCGCGAGATGCTCGGTCAGCACCTCACGATCCTGATGCCTGAACTCCTGCGGCATGTCCATCGGGCCGGGATCTCACGTTACATAGAAACCGGTCAAAGACATATCGGGTGGGAAGCTATCGAACTCCCAGGCTTACACCAGGATGGCAGAGAGGTTCCCCTCGAAGTCTCCTTCGGTGAATTCTTACGTGACGGTCAACACCTCTTCACCGGCATCATCCGCGACATCACGAAGCGCAAGCTGACGGAGAAAGCTTTGCGCGAAAGCGAGGAGCGGTGGCGTTTCATGGCGGAGTCGATGCCGCAGAAGATTTTCACCGCCACAGCGAAGGGTGACGTGAATTACTTTAATCGGCAGTGGATAGAGTTCACCGGACTCGCTTTCGAGCAGATCATAGACTGGGGATGGACGCAGTTCATCCACCCCGATGATGTTGAGGAGAACGTCCGCCGCTGGCAGCATTCCGTGGATACGGGCACGCCGTTTCAGATTGAGCACCGCTTCCGGCGCGCCGATGGTGAATATCGATGGCACCTAAGCCGCGCTCACGCGATGCGCGACCCCGCAGGTGACGTGTTGATGTGGATCGGCTCGAACACGGATATTGATGACATGAAGCGGGCCGAGATGGAACGTACTCGACTTCTGGAGCGTGAGCAAGCGGCTCGTGCTGAGGCTGTGGCAGCCAACAATCTTAAGGATGAGTTCTTAGCGACGCTTTCGCACGAACTGCGCACGCCGCTGACGGCGATTATCGGGTGGTCGAATATGTTGCTCGCCGGTGGGATGAAAGAAGCAGACGCCGCCCGCGCCCTCGAAACGATTCACCGTAATGCCCGCGCACAGAACCAACTGATCGACGACCTGTTGGATGTCTCAAGAATCGTTACCGGCAAACTCCGACTCGACGTTCAGCCGGTCGAACTATCTGTCGTCATCATCGCCGCAGTGGAAGTCATGCGCCCATCTGCCGAGGCAAAAAGCATTCGCCTCCAGATGGTGCTTGACCCATCGGTCTGCCTTGTCTCCGGTGACGCCAACCGCCTGCAACAAGTAATCTGGAACCTCATCTCGAACGCGATCAAGTTCACGCCCAAAGGTGGTCGCGTGCAGGTGAGACTTGAGCGCGTCAACTCGCACGTCGAGATTACAATCGCGGACACTGGTGCCGGTATCAACCCAGAGTTCCTGCCCCATGTGTTCGACCGTTTTCGTCAGGCGGACTCCGCGATTACCAGAACTCACGGCGGCCTCGGGCTGGGACTCTCAATTGTGCGCCAGTTGGTCGAATTGCACGGCGGCACGGTGCGCGCGGAGAGCGAAGGCGAAGGCAATGGTGCAACCTTCATCGTGAGTCTGCCGTTCATTGCAACACGCAGAGACTCGCCTTTGATGGAGCGCGTGCATCCGGCAACCAACTGCGGCAACATGTCGTTCGATTGCCCGCCGCAACTCATCGGCTTGCGGGTGTTGATCGTGGACGATGAAGACGATACGCGCGACCTACTGCGTGCGGTGATGGAGCGCTGCGGCTGTGAAGCGACTTCCGTCGGGTCAGTGGCTGAGGCGCTTGCCACTCTTCAGCAAACGAACCCTGATGTGCTAATCAGCGACATTGGAATGCCGGAGGAGGACGGTTACTCGTTCATCAGGAAAGTACGCGCACTCCCGGCTGAGCGTGGAGGTAACACGCCCGCTATTGCGTTGACGGCGTATGCGAGGTCCGAAGATCGGATACGCGCACTGATGGCCGGCTTTCAGATGCACGTGCCTAAACCGATTGAGCCGATTGAACTAGCGGCAGTCGTGGCCAGCCTCAGTCGGCGCAATGGGCACCGTTGAATGTGCGAGCGGATACTCAAATGATTCGTTGATGTGGCTGGCTACAGAGGCGATGGCGTTCCGCGGGGCTCTAGAATTCAAAATGGATAAAAGTCGAGCTTAACCCATCTCTTGACAATTATTCACTCTGTAATAAAGTTGCTTCATCTTGAAGTGAGCTCGAGCCCAGACATGACATCAGCATAAGGCAGTGAAGAGCAAGTCTTTTACTGTTGAGAACTGTCTAGGAATTATCAGGCTTCTCTCTCGTGCACTCGCTTCGCATACTATTTGACGCCATCCTAACAGAACAGCGAAGTGTGTAAATGAGATCTTCACGACGCAATTTTATAAAAACTACCGGCTTGGCCGTCGGCGCGATAACGCTGCCGTCATGGGTCTTTGAAGCGGAAGCGGCGGATGCAGCGGGGGTTGATAAGAACCAATTGGCGGACGTGGCTATCTCGACGGCGAAAAAGCTCGGCGCTTCTTACGCGGACATTCGCATCAATCGCTACCGCTTTGAATCCGTGGCGACGCGCGAAAGACAGGTGCAGAACGTAGCGCGGAGCCAGAATTTCGGTTTCGGCGTGCGCGTGTTGGTGAAGGGCACGTGGGGGTTTGCTTCGAGCAGGGATGTCACGCACGCCGAGGTTCGCCGCATTACTGAGCAGGCCGTCGAGATTGCGCGCGCCAACGCCCTTTATCAGCGAAAACCTGTGACGCTCGTGCCAGCGCCGAAGGTCTCCGCGAGTTGGAAGAGTTCGTTTGAGCGCGATCCCTTCGATGTTCCAATTGATGACAAGATTCAGTTTCTCTTAAAGCTGAACGAACGCGCGCTCGGCGTCAAAGGCGTTAGCTTCGTCAACAGCAGCGTGGTCTTTGTCAACGAGCAAAAGTTTTACGCTTCGACCGACGGCTCGCGCATCGAGCAGTATCTCATCCGCAGTTCACCTGACTTTACGGTAACGGCGGCGGATCGAACGACCGGCGACTTTCAAACACGCAACTCGCTCGGCGGACCGCAGGGGTTGGGTTATGAATACATGGAAAAGTATCCTTGGCTGAACGAAGCCGAGCAGGCGGGCAACGAAGCGGTGGCAATGCTGAAAGCAAAATCAATCGAGCCGGGAAAGTATGATTTGGTGCTTCACCCTTCGCACCTGTGGTTGACGATTCACGAATCGGTCGGTCATCCGACGGAATTGGATCGCGCGCTGTGGTGGGAAGCCAACTACGCGGGAACGAGTTTTCTGACGCCGGACAAAATCGGAAAACTCCAGTTCGGTTCAAAGCACATAAATTTCGTTGCCGACCGCACACAGCTTAGCGGACTTGCCACTGTCGGCTATGACGATGAAGGCGTGCCCGCGCAGCGTTGGCATCTCGTCAAAGACGGCGTGTTCGTTGACTGGCAGACGACGCGCGACCTCGCCCCGCTTGTCGGTCACAAGAAATCTTACGGCTGCCTTCACGCCGAATCGTGGAGCAGTGTTCCTTTTCCCCGCATGCCGAACGTCTCGCTTGAGCCATCGCCGCAGAATACCACGCTCGACGATCTACTTTCTGATGTCAAAGACGGCATCTTGATTTACGGACGCGGCAGTTATTCGATAGACCAGCAGCGCTATAACTTTCAGTTTGGCGGGCAGACATTCTGGGAAGTGAAGAACGGCAAGGTCAACGGCATGCTGCGCGACGTGGCGTATCAATCGCGCACCACCGACTTCTGGGGCGCGTGCGATGCTTTAGGCGGACAGGCGACTTACGGGCTCGGCGGCAGTTTCAACGACGGCAAGGGCGAACCCGGTCAATCTAATGCCGTCAGTCACGGTTGTCCGCCCGCCCGCTTCCGTCAAATTAACGTGCTCAACACCGCCGTGCGCCGGGGATAGGAGATTTCTGAAAGATGCTACTCAGTGAAAAGGAAGCTCGCAGCGTTTGTAACCGCGTGATTGGATTTGTAAAGGCTGATGATGCATCGGTCAGTCTTAATAGCGAGATTTATTCGCACCTTCGTTTTGCGGCCAATGCTTTTACGACCAGCGGTCGCAGCGAAGATACGACCGTCGGCGTGATCGTGTGGATTGATAAAAAGCGCGGCGCGTCATCAACCAACAGCACCGACGACGCTTCGCTCCGCGCGGCGGTCGAAGAAGCCGAACAACTTGCGCGCGTCTCGCCCGTTGACCCCGAGTACCTGCCGACGCTTTCGTCACAAACTTATAAACCGACGAACGGCTACGCCGAAGTTACTGCGAACATCTCTCTGGTGAAACGCGCCAAAGACATCAACGACGTGATCGTCGCCTGCGAAAAAGCGAACGTGATCGGCGCGGGCTTTCACCAAGCGCGCGGCACCACCGCAGCTTCGGCAACCAGGAACGGCAACTTCAACTACGAACGCACGAGCCTTGTCAGTCTCGGCCTTACTGCGCGCACGCCGGACGGCGGCAGTTCTGGCTATTTCCTTCGCAACCATTTCGATGTTGCCAAACTCGACACCGCGCGCGTCGCCCGCGAAGCGATTCGCAAAGCACTCGAATCACGCGCGCCGCGCACACTCCCGCCCGGTGCTTATTCCGTTATTCTCGAACCGCAGGCGGTGGCCGACCTGCTCTCTTTCTTTCAAATTACTTTTCTCGCACGCAACGCCGATGAAGGCCGCAACGCCTTTTCAGCGCCGGGCGACAAGACGAAGCTTGGCGATAAAATCTTTGATGAGCGCATTAACATCTACAGCGATCCGTGGCGCGCAGAATTGCCCGGCACACAATCTGCGCAGAGCGGCATCCCGGCGCAGAAGATTTATCTGGTACGCAACGGCGTACTGGAAAATCTGATCTACACACGCTTCTGGGCGAAGGAGAAAGGAAAGGAGCCGACGCCCGGACCGGTCAATAACATTTTGGAGAGTTCTGCCCCGACCGCGAGCCTCGACGAAATGATTAAGGCCACCGACCGCGCGTTGCTGGTCAGCCGCTTTTGGTACATTCGCCCGACAGACCCGCGCACCGCATCGCTCACCGGTCTGACGCGCGACGGCATCTGGTATATCGAGAACGGACGCGTTCAATATCCGGTGCGCAACTTCCGCTTCAACCAGAGTATTCTGCAAATGCTCGCGCCCGGCAACGTCGAGATGATCGGTGCATCCGAGCGCGTCTCCGGTTCCGAATCACAAGGCAACAGTTCATCACTATTGCCCGCGCTGAAATTAAAGGCGTTCAGCTTCACCTCGCAATCCGAAGCCGTTTGAGCGTGAGCACGTCTTTGATTGCGGGCATATCAGATAATTAATTTACGCTACGGCATCGAACCAATCACGTTATCAAGGGATTATGAGAAAGAAAACTGTGCTGCTTCAAGGGGCTTAATCAATTGTTCGGGGGCTTTGGGGCGAAACGTAATTTGAAAGGGATGCTTGCATTGTGTAGGACGAAGAGAAGAAAGAAGGTTGCATGCAGCGGGCGTTACGTGGTTTAACTCCTGTGATTGAAGCGAGAGTTGTCAATCATGCAAGTTGCATCGCTTTGCGGCTCACCGAATGATGGATGACGTAATGCTGAGATAATGTGGTCTTCGTGGAATGGTTTTCGTAATGATTACAAATTTCGAGTAAAAACGGCCGTGTTGCGAAAATTATTGTGAGCCGCAAAAGGGCACCGTGCAACTTCCGCTATACAGCTGAATAATTGTTGGCTGGAAGTGCCGCCACTTAAACGGGTCGAACTTGTGCTTCATGAGTAGACATCGGGATAGTCGTCGAACGACCTAGAATGTGTAGTGTATCCGAGTAGCGGTTCTTGCAACAGAGCCCGTTACCGAGCCCTAAACTCCGCCCGAATGAGCGGCGCTTTAATCGCCAAGATTTTCGCCGTCTGCTTCATCGCAAAATAAACCACCTGCAAGCCGCGATAGGCTCACAGGTGGCTCAGTGATTAACCTTGAATGAGTAGCTAGGATTCTTCGCCGGGGCAGGATTTGCGCCGTGCACGGACTTTGGCAGCGACTCCCGCGAGGCCTGCGCCGAGCAGCAGCATCGTCGCCGGTTCGGGGACGGGAGTGCCGATTGGAGCTGCTAACCCACGAATC
>Ga0136614_10002708_pt1 | contig 11122 bp, 10 predicted proteins | sample AntDrymUQ2792106_2_FD_106643 | JGI IMG/M metagenome (GOLD analysis project Ga0136614, IMG submission 106643) | Polar desert sand microbial communities from Dry Valleys, Antarctica - metaG UQ279 (21.06) | ecosystem: Environmental > Terrestrial > Soil > Desert | place: Antarctica: Dry Valley... | reverse complement strand
TTCCTGCTGCATCTGCGCGACACCACCGGCAAAGTGCCGCACGTCTATTTCGGCTGGAGCGAGGGCAACCCGCTCGCGTACCTCTTCAAGTACGTCGCCTTCGGCGAAGGCGACACGGCTCCCGTCACGCATGAAGTGTTGCGACAAGCGGAAGAAGACCCGGAACGCCGTCCGGTCGTGCATGTTGGAGGATAAGAAACAGCGATCAATAGGCAGTGGTCGGCGAGCAGTAAAATGTGCGCGAAGAGTGGAAACTTGATTCGCGAGTCTGGGAGTGTTTTAGCAACAACTGACTGCTGATTATCGATTACTGATCGCTTACGCCGAAGGCAAAAATAAAGAGACAGCGCGGAGAGAAGAGCGGCGGCACGGCCCCTCTTCTCTCGTCCGCTCTCTAAACTCTTGCCTTTTGCTTTTTGCCTTCGGCGCAGCCGCGTCAGCCTTGCTGTCGCTCGCGGCCTGCGAGGAAGCATGAGCGGCAGAAGACGGGTCGTCCTTGCGACGGGTAAAAAGGTACGGTGGTTTGTTGGCCGCACTGCGCGCAGTTGACGGCCACTTCGATCCGCTGGCGCACGCCGGAGGCTTGCGCGGCGGCAATGGCGGCGAGCCGTTCGTTCTTCGCCTGCTTGCAGGGCTTACAACGCTTCGGCTCGTTCTTTAGTCCCTTATCGTGAAAGAAGACCTGCTCGCCAGCCGTCCAGATGAATTCCTCTCCGCAATCCACACAGCGAATCTGGCGATCTTGGAATTCTATTTCGGCCTGACTCCACTCGCCGTTGGCGACGATACTTGTAGCTGTTGCTTGTGACATGACTTATGATCCCCCACCCGGATTCCACGATCCTCAGGGCTGACGCTGGTGAGAGGTGTCGCCCGAAGGATAATGACAAGGTTTGATTTGGCGAGGTGGTAAACTGCTAACCACACCCACGCGATTGATTACTGGACGCGGCAAAGTTGTAACCAAAAGCGAAAAGACCGTTCTTTGACTGTGCAAAGTATATCTATCACAAAAATGTGTCAAGGCTTTTGCTGCCGACTCCGCAGCCGCACCACCGACTACTGAACGGCTGACACTCTAGCAGCCTGTTTTGTAAATCTTGACAGCTTCGATCCGCCGTGCCAGCATCCGCTGAACTTGCTCGGTCAGCCTTGGTGGAGAAACTCCCAACATCGTCATGAAAATTTTAGTCGTCGGCTCTGGCGGGCGTGAACACGCGCTCTGTCACACCTTGCAAAAAACATCGCGCCGGCCTTTGCGCCTCTACTGCGCGCCCGGCAATGACGGCATCGCGCAAATAGCCGAGTGCGCCGCCATCAGCGCGACAGACACCGACGCGCTCGCGCAATTCGCTGCCGAAGCGAAGATCGATCTGACAATCGTCGGAGGCGAAGCGCCGCTCGCCGCCGGACTGACCGATGAGTTCGTGCAACGAGGCTTAATCGTCGCCGGCCCCGACGCGCAAGCCGCGCGGCTCGAAGCCAGCAAGTCTTTCGCGAAAGAATTCATGGCTCGCCACAACATTCCGACCGCGCGCTTCCGCGTGGCCGATTCGGCGGACGCGGCGCGCGAGATTCTGCGCCGGAGTGAGTTCGGCGGCGAGAGTACGCCGGTAGTGATTAAGGCCGACGGGCTGGCGGCGGGCAAAGGCGTCGTCGTCGCACGCTCGCGCGCCGAAGCCGAAGCCACGATCACGGAGATGATGGAGCAGGGGCGCGTCGGCGTGTCGGCGGCGCGGCGCGTCGTTATCGAAGATGCTCTCACAGGGCCGGAAGCCTCGCTGCTGTTTTGGACGGACGGGCGCGATTACAAGCTGATGCCCGCCGCGCGCGATCACAAGCGCGTCGGCGAAGGCGACACCGGGCCGAACACCGGCGGGATGGGCGCGATCACAGATGCGGCAGTGCTTGACGCGCCGATGTTCAAGCGCGTGGTGCGTGAGGTCGTCGAACCGACGCTCAACGGGATTCGCGCGGACGAATTGAATTTTCGCGGAGTGGTTTTCGTCGGCCTGATGTTGACGCCGGACGGCCCACAAGTGTTGGAATACAACGTGCGCTTCGGCGACCCGGAAGCCCAAGCGATCCTCTTGCGCTTGAGAACCGATCTATCAGAAATCTTCGAGGCCGTCGCGCACGGCAAACTCGGAGAGATTGCGGTTGACTGGTCTGAAGCATCATCGGCCTGCGTCGTCCTCGCCGCGCGCGGCTATCCAGAGCAGCCCGAAACGGGCGCGCGCATCGAAGGACTTGACGAAGCCGCCGCGCTGTCTCGCGTCCAACTCTTTCACGCCGCCACGACGCGCGCGACAGACGGCGCATGGCTCACAGCCGGCGGGCGCGTCCTCAGCGTCGCCTCGAACGGCATAACGCTTGATGACGCTTTGAAAAACTGCTACGCCGCCGTCGATCTCATTCGCTGGGATGGAATGCACTACCGCCGCGACATCGGGCAATTCAGAAAGCAGGAGGCAGACGGCAGGGGCAGGAAGCAGGAGCAGGAGGCAGGGGCAGGAAGCGGGAGGCAGGAGCAGACGGCAGTTCATGATCGTGGGCATCGTTCCTAAAGAGTTGAAGACAGCGAATGACATCTTCGCCGACTTTCCTGCCGCCTGCCCCTGCCTCCCGCTTTCCGCCTCCTGCTTCCTGCCGCCTGCCGCCTGCTGCTATACTCCGAGACAGAAAGTCGTCGCGCCGCGAAATTGCAACCGGACGGAAATGGCAGACGTACAACGCTAGGGCGCGGAGTTCGCACGCGCGTTAATTAATTACCCGCCGCGCATCAGGCGTTATTGGATGCGAAGGTCAAGTCAGAGGAGCCGAAGAGATGAGTACGTGGAGCAGGTTGAAGCGTTCGTTGCACGCGATGTTTGGCGGCATCATTGAGAAGACGGAAAACCCGGAATTGATCCTGCAACAGACGATCCGCGAGATGCGCGACCGCGTGCCGGAACTCAACAACTCAGTCGCGCAGGTAATGGCGACCGAACGTCTGTTAGCGAAGAATAAAGAGCGTCTCGAACATCAAGTTGTCGATATCGACTCGAAGATCAAAGCCTCGATCAAGCTGGGGCGCGACGATGTGGCGACCGCCTACATCGGCCAACTCCAACAAGCCCAACTCGATCTGCAAAAGACCGGCCAGCAACTCCAACACGCCGAAATGGCGTCTAAGCAAGCGCTCAAGGCGCGCAACAATTACATGCTCCAGATGGAGCGGCGCACCGCCGAGGCGATGCAACTGATCAATCAGTCGAAGCAAGCCAAACTGCAAGAGCAGCTCGCGCAGACAATGGAGACGTTCCAACTCGGCGACGACGCTTCGACCTTTAGCGAGATGCGCGACAAGATCGACCGCCGCAGCGCCGCCGCCGAAGCCAAGATGCAACTCGGCGCAGCCTCGGTTGATAACCAAATGCAAGAGATCGAGCAGGAAGCTCTCAACATGCAATTGCAAGACAAACTTCTTCAGTACAAGCAGAACATGGGGCTGCTGCCGGGTTCGACGACGCCACAGATCAACGCGCTCAATCCGGCGGAGGAAGACCGCGCGAATGATCATGGTCATTGAACGAATAACGATGCGTCGAGCGTGCCGGACGGTTGGGCCGACGGAAAATTATGGTCATTGTCGGTGATTGAAAGTTTTATTAGTGATAGAGCGGAGTTTTCAGCAGTAGGTGACAAGCGTTATGGCGGACATGAAGAAGATTGACTTGCAGTATTTGAAAGAGGCGCTGAAGGAACCGGTCAACTTCTGGGGCATGGCGGGCTTCGCGGTCGCTGCCGCCTACACCGGCGACATCATTCCGCTCGGAGCCGCCCTCGTCGCCGAAGGTCTCTACCTCGCCACCGTGCCGGCGAGTACAGCCTACCGCCGTCTTGTGGATCGACGCAATCGCAACCAGCTTTACGAAGCGCGCCGCCGCCAGCGCGACAAAATGATCGAGAGCTTCGACCCGCGCGAGCGCGAGGCCGTGCTATACCTGAAGTGGCTGAAGAAGCAAGTTTTTGAGAACTACACTAAATTCACCGGCGCAAAGGAAGTGCCGCCCAATATCCAGAGCCTCGAACAACGCTGGGAAGATTTCGTCGATCTCCTCGACGTTTATCGCCGCCGCAAACATCACTTGCGCTCGATCAATCGTCAGGCTGTGCAGAATCAACTGACGCAGGCCGAGCGCGCCGTCGAGAACGCGCCCGACGTGCGCGCGCGCCGCATTCAGCAGGCCAACGTCGAAATCCTGAAACGCCGCTTGGCCGCCTTCAGCGAGTTGGAAAAGTCTGTCAAACTCGTCGAAGGCCAACTGCAATCCATCGAAAACTTCTTCGGGCTGGTCAACGATCAAGTCGTCACGCTGCCGACGCCTGAGCGTGTCACCGCGCTCGACTTCGAGCAACTGAGCGACTCTATCGCCATGACCAAGCAGATGCTCGAAGAGACTTCGGACGTGTTAGGAACGCTCGACGATCACAACCGCCAAGCAGGGAACTACGATCTGCTGGCGTCGAAACAGTGAGCAACGCAGGCGGCAGACGGCGGAAGGGAGGCAGGAGCAGGCGGCAGTTGATGATCGGGAGCATCGTTCCTGAAGAGTTGCAGACAGCGACTGACCTCTTGGCTGACTTTCCTGCCCCTGCCGCCTGCCTCCTACCGCTACTATCTCCCCGAAAGGAGACCTGCCAGTACCGTCTCGTCAAGTCGGTACGTCTCATTGCAGAAGTGGCAGATCATCGCCGCGCCTTTATCTTCATGCAGAATCGACTCCAACTCGTTCCGTTCGATGGAAGAGATCAAAGAGACCGCCCGCTCATAAGAACACTGGCAAGCGAAACGGACAGGCTGTTCGCTCAAGACCTCGAATGATATATCGCCCAGAGCCGCGCGCAGCAGATCGATGGGCTGCGCGCCTTCGCGAATCAGCGTCGTAGTTTGCGGCGTGTTGGCGACAGCGGCTTCGATAGCCGCCACCATCCGCTCGTCCGCGCCCGGCAGCGCTTGAATCATCACGCCGCCCGCCGCTTCGATGAACGTCTCGCCCGACTCGCGTGCGCGCAACAGCACGCCGAGCATCACTGCTGAGGGAATCTGTTCCGATTGGGTCAGGTAATACGCGAAGTCTTCAGCGATCTCGCCTGAGATGATCGGCACCGAGCCGCGATAAGGTTCGCGGTACAGCCCGATGTCGTAGCCCGATTCATACGTGACATTGAACATGCCTTCGCCGACGACACCGCGCACGTCGAACTTGCCGTTCGGATTGAGCGGCGCGTCGGCCTCTGGGTGGCGCACATAGCCGCGTACGCGCCCGTGCGCGTCCGTCTCCGCCGTGATACCGCCGACGGGACCGTCACCGACGATCTGCACGGTCAAGCGATCAAATTCTTTTTGTCCCGCGCCGAGCAGGAGCGTCCCCGTCAACGTCCGTCCCAACACGGCGGCGACCGTATGCGAGGTCTGATGCCGCCGGACTGCTTCCGCCACTAAATCCGTTGTCACCGCCGCCATGCAGCGCACGCCGCCATCCGCCGTCGTCGCGCGCATCAATGTGTCCCTACCGATGTTCAATCGTTCTTTCAACGTCTTCACCTGTGATGTACTGATCGAGACGAGTTTACTTTGAAAGGTTGGAGTAACTACGTTCAATTGTCCGCTCTCCGTTATCGCCTGCCGACGACGCGGCAAGTCCCCGTCAAAAGTGTTTGCAACGAGACCGTTGACGGCTTTTATCTCACCTTCGGAAGCTATTTGATGCACCTGAGCGCGGCCCGGTTGGGTTAAGGTAAAACCTCAAAGTGTGCGCTGTATTGGGCTGACAGGAAAGTATGATACAATATGTTGGGCTTAGGTGTTGACAGGCACGGGGCGGCTATGTATACTGCGCTCCGCTTAGAGACGGGAACATGGGGGCCATAGTTGATGTTGGCCGGGCGCGCGTCCGGTGTGCGTCCCTTGCGTCGTCAAAGCGTCCGCCAGCCGCCAGTATTAGAATACATTTCGACACGCTCGCCAGCGCGCCGGGACTTTTCAGTTGAAGTCGATTCAACTCGCGCGCGTGTCGCCCCACGCCGAGAAAGGTGCAGAAGATGAGTACAGTGATCGAGCCGAACGCCGCGCAAGGCAGCCTGATCGGGGCCGCTGCCACTTCCCCGAAACGTGCCGCCGCCGAAGTGCTCGGCATCAACGCCCGCAAAGTGATCAGCAAGCGCTACAGCTTGAAAGACGCGAAGGGGAATCCCAGCGAGGAATGGCCGGACGTGGTGCGCCGCGTCGTCGGCCACGTCAGCATGGCCGAGACCGACGAAGGGAAGCGCGACGAGTTTTACGCGGCCATGTCGGGCGTCATGATGCGGCGCGAATTCGTGCCGAACACACCCTGCCTCGTCAACGCGGGCAAGTCTTCGGGTCAGTTGGCGGCGTGTTTTGTTTTAAATGTGCCTGACTCTATCGCCGGCATCATGAAAACGGTTACGGACGCGGCCCTCATTCACCAGTCGGGCGGCGGCACGGGCATGACGTTTGAGAAACTGCGCCCGGTCGGCGCGATGGTGCGCTCGACACACGGCGTCGCGTCGGGACCAGTCTCGTTCATGAACATTTTCAACACGACGACCGACACGGTGAAGCAGGGCGGCGTCCGGCGCGGAGCCAATATGGGTATCATGAAGGTTGACCACCCGGACTTGCTGCGTTTCATCCACGCCAAGAACGATCAGCACAGTCTGACCAATTTCAATATCTCCGTCACCGTTACCGACCGCTTCTTCGAGGCGGCGGAGAAAGGCGAGTGGTATCAACTGAGCTTCGACGGCCAGCCGTGGACGGAGCCGATCTTCGATCCCGTCCAGAATGGTCTTTACGCCGTCTATCGCCGTCCCGACGGCACGACCGTCACCTTCCGTGATCGTCAGGTGTTCGAGTCTGCTGATCTCTCAGATTGCACGCGAGAAGAGCCGCCGCGCCCCGGCATGGTCTATGCGCCCGACATCTGGAATCGCATCATCGCCTCCGCGCACCGCTACGCCGAACCGGGCGTCATCTTCATCGACGAGGTCAACCGCCGCAATCACATGAGCAAGTCGATGGGACCAATCTATGCGACTAATCCTTGTGCAGAACAGGCGCTTCACTTTAATAACTCTTGCAACCTCGGATCGATTGACGTGGAGAAGTTTTATGACGCCGAGACGCGCGTTTGTTGGGAGCGTCTGGCGGAGGCGGTGCGTTGGAGTACGCGGTTTCTTGATAACGTGATTGACGTGTGTTCGTGGCCGTTGCCGGAAATCGATGATGTGGTGAAGCGGACGCGGCCTGTCGGTCTGGGGATCATGGGCTTCGCCGACTTGTGCTTGATGCACAAAATCTCTTACGGCTCGCCGGCGTCGATTGATTTTATGGATGAGGTGATGGGCTTCATCCGGCGCGAGGCGTGGATGGAGTCGTGCCGTCTCGGCGCGGAGAAGGGCGTCTTCGCAGAGTACCAGCCGAACAAAGAGGCTTACGACAAATTCCTGCACGACGAGATCGGCGTCCCCGCCGACATGCTGACGCCGCGCAATTACGAGACGACGACGATTGCGCCGACCGGCACGATCTCGCTCGTGGCCGAGACCTCTTCGGGTGTCGAGCCGAATTTCTCTTGGGCTTACGTCCGGCACGATACACTCGGCAAACGCACTTACGTCCACACGCTGGCCGCGCGCGCTTTGGGCATCGATGTGGATCAGACTGATCAAGCGTCGATTGATTTCGCGGCGGAGTATGTCGTCGCGCACGAACAGGAGTTGCCGGATTACTTCATCTCAGCCATGTCGATTAGCGCCGAACAGCATGTGCATGTGTTGGCTGCCGCGCAGCGCAACGTTGACAATGGGGTGTCGAAGACCTGCAACGGCGCGAAGGATGATACGGTTGAATCGGTTGATCGGCTGTACCGGCTCGCGCGCGAGTTAGGCTGTAAGGCTGTGAGTTATTACCGCGATGGCTCACGCGAGAGCCAAGTGCTTTCAACCGTCAAGGGCGCGCAACCGAAGGGCGAAGTGGCCTGCGATCCGGCGATTGTTACCGAACAAGCGACTGCCGCGCCGCAAGTCGAACGGGCGGCTGAAGAGGCTGAGAGAGCGGCGGCTGAAACATCTTCTGTTCCGCAATTGACTGCCGTGCCGTCGGCACAGGCGGCGCGGATTGAACGCCCGCGCGAGTTGCGCGGCGCGACATGGCAGATACCGTTCGATGGGCAGAATCTTTACGTCACGGTGAATCACGACGGGCAGCGGATTCTCGAAGTCTTTGCCACTGGGCCGATCTCCGGCGGCGTCGGCTTGCTTGCCTCGAAGATGCTGCGCGGCGGCTTCGATAATCGAGAGGTCGCGCGCTCGCTCAACAAAGTGACCGGCACGCACTCAGTCTGGTTCAACGAACGGCTCTTGACTTCGCCCGAACAAGCGGTGGCTGAGTGCATTATGCTGACGAGCCGCCGCCTGCACAGCCAGCCCGATTCAGCGCGTTCTCTCGCCTACGCGCAACCGCAGATCGAGGTCGCCGCCCCGACAGATGCGGCGCAGACGAATAATAATTATTCGCTGATCGGCGAATGCCCAGAGTGTCGCGGCCAACTCGAACACGCTTCCGGCTGCGACTTCTGCCGCGACTGTGGATACTCGAAGTGCAAGTGACGATTTAATTAACAGGTGTACCAAGCGAGAGGGCGTTCCGTGCCGATGACGGACGCCCTCTTAAACGTTTAGGCAATCGCACTCAATTGCAAATTGCTATAGTATCTGCCAAATAGTTGAGACGAACAAGAGGCCGTCTGGAGGGCGCAATTGATGAGCGTCGAGTGGGTTGAGGCTGAGACGAATACTCATCAGGATCACGTCATCGCGCACGTCGTCAGCGCGACAGCGCTTGGTTATTTCGTGGCTGACGAAGCATTGCATTTCGTCTTGGACATCGGCTTCATTTGGTCTCTCTACGTTGACGGCGAGATGGGATTGGTGTTGGAGCGCGTGGCGCTCGCGGAGTTGAACGAGACGGAAGAAATACGCGATGAATTGACGGCGGATGTTTGTGCGCTGCACGAGCATGGAGTCCACGCCGGGACGCTCGCGCGGGTCACGGTTGCGCCGGAAGGCTGCTCCATTGAAGAGGTCAGCGTGTATCGAAGCGACGGCCAACTTAAATTTATGATTCGAGGCGAGGAAGCAACGCTGATCGTGATGAGCCGGATTGCTCCTCCCGGAATCCACGTTTACCGAGAGGCCGCAACACTTGCCGACTCGGCAATTGATTGACAAGGAAGTGAGGGCAGGAATGTTTCAGACGCCATTCAAACGACTGGTTGAGATCAATGCGGGTTTCCTCAACGCGGCTGCCGAAGAACAAACGGACGCGGCAAATGCGGATGAAGGATTAGAGGATGCTGCACGCGACGAGCAAGATTACCTGCGCTGCCGCCTGCGCGACGAATTAGGCCGCGAGCCGACCGAAGAAGAATTAAACGAGTGGCTGCGCCGCCACACGGAAGGATACTAAAGCAAGGATGAAGGCGGAAGGCGGAAGGCGGAAGGAAAAACAAACTGCTTTAAGTTCTTCTTTGCATCTTTCATTCTTCCGCCTTCATTCTTGCTATTGTTCGACGGTGATCTTGTTCTCGACGGTGCGGACGCCTCTGACCGTTTTGGCGAGACGTTCGACGCGGTTCTTCATCTCAGATGTTGCGACGCTGCCGTTAAGCGTCGCTGTGCCGTCGATGACGGTGACAGTGATGCCGAGCGCGGAAAGCTCTGGGTCGTCCCTGAAAGATTTGTTGATCTGCGATTCAATCGTCGCATCATCAAGGCCGGTGTTGGGTGGTGCGGTTGTACCGGGCGCGGGCGCGGGCGGCGTGATGATGACGGGCGCAGGTTGCATCGTCGCGGGTTGCTCGATGATCACGGGCGGTTGCTGGGCCGGCTGTTGAATGATGATCGGCGTCTGCGCCGTCGGGATCGGCGTCGGAGCGGTAGTAGCGACGATTGTGTTGGCATTGGTCGCGTCTTCCCGATCACTCATCAGGAAGAAGAGGACAAAGGCCGTCAGCGCGATGGCCGTCAAAGCAACGGCGGCGACCATGCCGGTCGAATAGCCGGAGCGTTCCGGCGCACGCTCGCGATGCGTGTAAGAAACCTCTTCGCGCCGGCTCGTCGGCGTCTCTACCACGACGCGGCTCTTCCGTTGTTGTTCTTCGTCGTATGACATAAAAATAGTCTCCTCAAAGTTAAAGTTGTTAGCGAGCAGATAGCACGAAACTAAAACAAGGTTGCTAAACACTTTTTCGTGTGAGAGCCTCTGCGAAAAATCCCGTCACAAAATGCCGGGAGAGGTAAGCCACCGCCGCCACTGAGCAAACGGCATTCCTCATCGAAAAAGAAAGCAATTATGCGAGTAAAGGGGAGGGTTTTAAGCATGATCGCGGGACCATCAGCAAAGCGACACGCCTTTTATTACAGCCTCGCGCCGGCCAGCGTATGAATTTCGTGCTTCACTTTGCCGCACACAGAGTGCGGCAACAAATCCCGTTATTTCAAATTCATGTGCTTGATCGCAACGAGGCGATGTCCGAGCATATCCACGCCGGCCTGACTCTGTTCCAGCACGATGTAGCCGATTAAGGGCTCGTAGAACCCGTCAGCCGACTCCATCTCGACGAACAGCACTTCGCTGAAGATCGGTTGAAAGCCTTCGATTTGAATGCGAACTGGCCCATGGACTTCGTCCTTAATGATCTGCTGATTAGCCGTTTCGAGATCAGCCTCTCCGATTGATTCTAAATCTCCAAGTCTTTCTTTCCACGCGCTAGGTAACACCATCAGAGACGTGCCGGTATCCACCAGCGCATCACATCTCAAGCTCTTTGTAAGCTCAGCAACGTTTGTAATAGTGACTGAAGAAATGATCCGTCCCATAATTTCCTCCATCGAATCCGTGTTCTCAAATATACAACGAAGATCAGTCTTGACTCAACCACTATGCACTGAAAGTGCATAGATTGCTGTTGGACTGAAAGTCCGACTCACTCAAGGATAAAGACGTCGCTTTCCTTGTTCGATGGATGCCGATGATGCTCAAGGTATTGCTGCA
>Ga0136614_10002707_pt1 | contig 11124 bp, 6 predicted proteins | sample AntDrymUQ2792106_2_FD_106643 | JGI IMG/M metagenome (GOLD analysis project Ga0136614, IMG submission 106643) | Polar desert sand microbial communities from Dry Valleys, Antarctica - metaG UQ279 (21.06) | ecosystem: Environmental > Terrestrial > Soil > Desert | place: Antarctica: Dry Valley... | reverse complement strand
GGGAGGCGGGCGCGCTGGCCGATCCTGATCGCCGGCGGGCTGGCGATGACGGCGGCCGCGTTCGACGCGTTCGAATACGCCTGGAGCACGACGACCGGCTCGCTCCCCGTGGAACTGGCCGAACCGTGGAACGGCGTGTTCTCATGGACGATGTTCGGGGTGCGGACCCTCGTCCCGATCGGCTTTCTGCTGGTGACCCTCCGGATCCGGAGCGCGCCAGGTCCGCTGGGTCCCTTCGCGGCGGGCCTGGAGCGCCCCGCCGGTTCGGGGACGGTCGGTGACGCGCTCCGGACGGCGCTCGGTGATCCGTCGCTCCTGCTGCTGCGGCCGGCCGACTCCGGGACCTGGACCACGGAGGACGGTGCCCAAGCGGCGCTCCCGGACCTCGGCCAAGGGCGCGCGTTCACGCTTGTCGGACGTGAGGACCGGCCGTCAGCCGCCATCGCCCACGACCCCGCGCTGCTCGAGCAGCCCGAGCTGCTCGAGGCGGTCGTCCGCGTCCTCCGTCTCGCCCTCGAGAACGAACGGCTGGAAGCGGAGCTGCGCGAGCAGCTCAGGGCGGTCACGGAGTCGAGGGAGCGCATCGTGATGGCCGCCGAGGAAGAACGACGTCGGGTCGAGCGCGACCTGCACGACGGCGCCCAGCAACGGCTGGTCGGTGTGATGCTGGCGCTCCAGCAGGCGCGTGGCACGGCCGACGCGGATATGGTTCCCGAGGCGCTGCGCGAACAGCTCGCCGTCGCCGCCCATGAGACCAACGAGGCGATCCGGGAGTTGCGCGAGCTGGCGCGCGGGATCCACCCGGCGATCCTCGAGGACGAAGGACTGCGAGCCGCCGTGGCGGCGCTGGCGCGTCGCGCGGGCATCCCGGTGGACGTCCGGCTGACCGTCGATGCGCGCCTGCCGCGGGTGATCGAGTCGACGGCGTACTTCACGATCGCCGAAGCGCTCACGAACACGCTGCGGCACGCAGGGGCCAGCCATGCATCAGTGCGCGTCGTGCACGCGGGGCAGACGCTCGAGCTCGAGGTGAGCGACGACGGTCAAGGCGGTGCCGACCTCGAGCGTGGCTCGGGCCTCCGCGGACTCGCCGACCGGGTGATGGCGGTCGGTGGCCGCCTCGAAGTGGAGAGCAAGGCGGGCGGCGGCACCCGCGTAAGAGCGACGATCCCGACGCCATGACCACGCTGCGGGCGATCGTCGCCGACGACTCGGTCGTGATCCGTCAGGGCGTGGCACGGATCCTTTCGGACGGGGGGTTCCGGGTGGTCGCCGAGGCGCGCGACGGGGACGAGCTTCTCGACGCCGTTGCGGCCGAACCGCCGCACCTCGCCGTCGTCGACATCCGGATGCCGCCCGGTGGCAGCGCCGGGCTGACCGCCGCCCTAACGATCCGCGAGCGCTTTCCGACGGTGGGCGTCCTTGTCCTCTCGCAGTTCCTCGAGCCCGAATATGCGTTGCGGCTTCTCGGCGCCGGCGTGGATAGGGTCGGGTACCTTCTGAAGGACCGGCTCGGAGAGACGCAGGAGCTTCTCGACGCGGCCCATCGGGTTGCCGGCGGCGGCTCAGCTCTGGACCCTGCCGTCATCGCAGAGCTGGTCCGGGCGCGGCGACGGGACGACCGCCTGACGCGCCTGACGGATCGCGAGCGCGAGGCGCTGGGGCTCATCGCGGAGGGCCACTCGAACCGGGCGATCGCTGAACGCCTCGGGATCACGACCAAGACACTCGAGGGGATGAGCGGCGCGATCTTCGCCAAGCTCGGGCTCGAGGACGATCCGGACGTCAACCGTCGGGTCCTGGCCGTGCTGCTCTTCCTCGACGGAGCTGCCGGGTAGCGGGTGGCACAGAGAGGCGGCCGCGCTTGGGCCAGACTTACTAGCGACACTGGAGCGCTCGGAACGGAGCTCCGCCGACCACCTCGGTTTCCGCCTCATCGTTGCGGTTCCCTGCACTTCCTCCCTGGGAACCTACGAGCGGAGGCTCAGGACTTGTTACTCGTTGCTGCTTTCACCCCACCCACATGCCGCAGCGGTCCAGTGGGCGCACGGGCACGCCACGCCTTCGTAAGACGCGCGGCTCGACCATGACGACGGTGCCCCATCTCACGAATGCCGTCCGTGGTACCGGGCACGACGTAGTGACGCAGCGACGTCACCACCGCGCACGCGATAGAGCGGTACCGCCGCGAGCATCTCGGGAGGCACTCGCGACCCACGACGGCCTGGCTGACGATCCGCTGTAGTGGAGAGCGCTGGAGGGAACGAAGGGAGCCACCCGCCCGCAGGCTCGACGTCAGGCCCGAGCGGTTGTACTCGTTGGTCCGCTCGAAGCTGTTGCCGCACGTGACGCGCATGTGCGCGATGCGCTCGACTTCCGTGTCGGTCCGTGCCGCCAGCGGCATCGCCAGGGCCCTGAACGCCTTCAACGAGCACAGCACGACTGGGGTGACCTGCGTCGGGGCGTAACGCACTCGATCATCGACGATCCAAGTGCGGGCACAATGGCCCAACGTTCTAGTTTCTGACGTCCGGAATCGTGGCTCGCCTCGAACGTTGCACGTCCCGCCCTCGTCATGCTCCGCACGGGCGTGACGACCCTACGGAGCGAAGTCGCTCGGTGTGCGCCAGGCATCGAGCAGCCGGGACTCAGCGCGGTCGCCGTGGCGCGCTTGACGTAGGCCGTGTCGCGCTCGACCTGGTACACCGGCGTCCCACGAACCCGCCGGCTGGCGTGGAGTCGTGTAGCTCGGACGAGGCTGCCGCGAGCTCGGTGATGTCTCGACCCAACGAGCAGCATGGACGGCTCATGCCCGTCCTCCAGAACGGCACACTCATCGGATATCCGAAGTACGCCTGTAGCCAATCGGTCGTCAGGGCTTGATGTTCACAGCCCCTTTGAGGCTTAGATTACGAGCGTGACGACCAATCCGGCCATGTTCACCGCTGCCACGGGGTGGTGCCGTTCCTGGGAGTCGATCCACAGCAGTCGATGGTCGATGCCTGGCTTCCTGCGGTTCACGCGCTCGCTGCGGCCCGCGGTCGCCGGCTGACAGCCACGGTGACAGCCACGGCGGTGGACTACCATCCCACGGGGTGGAGTCCATGCACAAGCGCCCCGCGCGGCATGGACAGGGACGTGCTCGAAAGCAGCCCGTGTACGCTCTCCGGCGAGACTTTTGATCCTCGTGCCCTGGGTTCGAATCCCAGCCGGCTCACCAGTCTTCCACGCTCAAATCGGCTGCCGAAGGCACCTGGATGGGCTGTCCGAAGGGCGTTTGACAGCCACGGTGACAGCCACGGCAAACGCACGGGGTGGGACGTGGTGGAGGCCGTAGAAGACGGCTGGTCCTGCCTCACCATCCATCACCGCCGGGTCGCTCTCGTCAATCGGTATCCGACCAGCTACCACGTCCGCTAGGCGACGATCTGCTCAAGGGCAGTGCGTCCGTTGCAGTGCACTGACGGCGTCGGACCTGTGGTTCTCCGCCGCATCCACGGCATCAGCGAGTCGAAGTGCTCCACCGTTGTAGATTGCGTCGATGATCCGTGCGCCTTCGGTGCGTAGAGTTGCAGCCAGCCGTTGGTATGCGGCATGGGCCGCCGCATAACACTCGGCGGGCCTCATCGCGAAGGCCTCCGCTTCGATGGTCTCTCCATCCATCTGCCAATGCGTAGCCGCCACTTGGACACCGGTGAAGTGGCGGTGCGTTCGGTCACCGCGGCGGACGACATCGGCCGGGTCATCCACCCCGTCCTCGCCGAGGCCAGGTGGAAGGCGGCACCCTCCAGGCGGTGGGCTACGCCACCATCGAGGAGATGAAGCTGGACGATGGTCGCTACCTCAACGACCGACTCGCGACCTACCTCATCCCGACTGCGCTCGACGCGCCGCGGATCCACACCATCCTGGTGGAGAAGCCCTTCAGTGGCGCTCCACATGGCGCGAAAGGCGTCGGCGAGCTGCCCATGGACGTGGGCGCACCGGCGGTCGTCGCGGCCATCCATGACGCCACCGGGGTTTGGATCCACGACCTGCCCGCTACCCCGGAGCGGATCCTGGCCGCGATGGCGGGTACGGCTGCCGCGGAGTCGCCCGGGGAGTCGGTGCCGGCCGGCACCATGATCGGCCAGGCGGGCCACGCCGGCCGCGAGCCTGACGCCGCGCCGACCTCGGGCACGCCGGACGCCGGCGCCGATGCGGAAGCGAATACGCAGGCACCCGAAGGCGGTCTGGACCCAATGCCGGATGCGAAGAGCGACCCTGAGCCGCTGCGCGCCCCCACGGACCCGCCGCAACGCTGGGGCAAGGACCGGTGACCTACCGCTTCACTGTCAATGGCGAACAGGTCGCGCTGGAGGTGCCCGGCATGCGCAGGCTTCTCGACGCGCTGCGGGAGGACCTGCGGCTGACCGGGACGAAGGAGGGCTGCGGCGAAGGTGAATGCGGTGCCTGCTCGGTGCTGGTCGATGAGGCCGTGGTGGACGCGTGCCTGGTGCCCGTCTGCCAGGTCGAGGGGTCCGATGTCCGGACGGTCGAGGGACTGGCGGACCCTGCGACAGGCGCCCTGGACGCGCTCCAGCAGGCCTTCCTGGAGGCCGGCGGCGCGCAATGCGGTATCTGCACGCCGGGCATGCTCATGGCAGCACGTGCGTTCCTGGCTGACGGCGGTGCTCCCACGGACGCCTCCATCAGGGAGGCCATCGCGGGCAACCTCTGCCGCTGCACCGGCTACACCAAGATCATCGACGCCATCGCCACCGCCGCCGAGCGCGGCCAGGCATCCACGGCCTGAGCGATGCCGGTCGAGCCGCCCGTGACCACACCTGGCAGTCTTCCGGAGGCGTACGGGTTGCTGAGCGATGGCGATGCCTGCGGCCGATCGCTGGCGGCACGGACCTGATGGTCCAGATCACCGGCGAGCTGGGAGACCCTCCGGAGCGGGTCCTGGACTTGTGGCGACTGGATGAGTTGCGCGGCATCGCTCGACGAAGCAGGCACCTATCTGACCCTGGGCGCCCTGACGACCTACACGGAGATCCGCCGGTCCGCCGTGGTGTGCGCGAGCACCTGCCGGCGCTCGCGGAAGCTGCGGCGACCATCGGTGCGGCGCAGATCCAGAACCGCGGAACGATCGGCGGCAACATCGCCAACGCCTCGCCGGCGGGTGACACGCTCCCGGTGCTCCTGGCAGCGGACGCGAGCATCGTCCTGGGTAGTGGCAGAGGCGAACGCCAGGTAGCGGCGGCCGAGTTCTGGACGAGCTATCGCGTCACGGTACGGGCCCCGGACGAGTTGATCCTGGGGGTCCGCCTGCCACTCGCTCCCCGACGCTCCGTACGCTTCCGCAAGGTGGGCACGCGCCGCGCCCAGGCCATCAGCAAGGTGGTCATGGCACTCGCCTACCGCGAGGACGCCGGGGTCTGGCGTGACGTTCGGGTGGCGCTCGGTTCTGTCGCGGCGACTCCGATCCGGGTTCCTCGGACCGAGCGGTCCTGGAGGGAGCGGCGCCTCGCAACACGACCGCCGACCATGCCGCGGCTACCATCGCGCAGGAGATCACGCCCATCGATGACGTGCGCTCGACCGCGGAGTACCGTCGTGCAGTGACGGCACGCATCCTCCACCGGATGCTTCGCGACGAAGGGGACTGGTGACGTTCGACCCATGACCGATTGTCCGCACTGCGGCAGCCCCATCACGCCGGAACTCCGCTTCTGCCTGTCGTGCGGGACGCCGCTCGCCGAGCGATGCCCGACCTGTTCTTCGCCCCGGATGCCCGGTGCGCGGTTCTGCGGGCAATGCGGGACCGGCTTCCAGGACGCCGTGGCCGCGTCGACGGGGGACGGCGGCGCCAGTCCGTCGGGCTCGTCGGCGACGATGGAACGGCGGCTCGTCTCGATCCTCTTCGCCGACCTCGTCGGCTTCACCGCCAGGTCGGAAAGCCGGGATCCCGAGCAGGTCCGTGAGTTCCTGAGCCGGTACTTCGAGTCGGCCAGTCAGGTCGTCGCAACGTACGGTGGCCAGATCGAGAAGTTCATCGGCGACGCCGTGATGGCGGTCTGGGGCACGCCACAGACGTACGAAGATGACGCCGAACGTGCGGTCCGCGCCGCGCTCGACCTCATGGATGTCGTCTCGACGCTGGGCGGGGACGGATCGGACCCGACGCCCGGACAGGTCGAACTCCGGGCCGCCGTCATGACCGGAGAAGCCGCCGTGACCGTCGGCGCCACGGGTCAGAGCATGGTCGCAGGCGACCTCGTGAACACGGCGTCGCGACTCCAGTCAGCCGCGGCGCCGGGGACCGTACTGGTCGACGAGGCGACTCGGCGTCGCGCCGACCAGGCCATCGCGTTCGAGCCCGCCGGCGAGCAGCACCTGCGGGGCAAGGAGGCACCGGTGCCGGCGTGGCGCGCTCTGCGCGTGGTCGCTGAGCGCGGCGGCGTTGGCCGCACGGAGAGCCTGGAGCCGCCGTTCGTGGGACGGCAGGAGGAGCTTCGGCTGCTGAAGGACCAGCTCCATGCGACGGGGCGGGAAGGTCGGGCGAGTCTGATCACCATCCTCGGCTCGCCCGGCATGGGCAAGAGCCGTCTGGTCTGGGAGTTCCAGAAGTACACAGATGGCGTCCTCGAGCAGATCTTCTGGCACCAGGGACGCTCGCCGGCCTACGGGGAGGGCATCGCCTACTGGGCGCTCGGCGAGATGATTCGCCGGCGGGCGGGCATCGCGGAGTCCGACGACGTGGAAACGGCCCGTCCGAAGCTCAGCGCAGCGGTCGGTCGTTTCGTCGATGATCCAGCCGAGCGTCGCTGGGTCGAGCCGCGGCTGGCGGCGCTGCTCGGCATCGCAGAAGCGCCAGCGGGCGAACGCGAGGAGCTCTTCGCGGCGTGGCGCCGGTTCTTCGAGCAGATCTCGGCGCAGGGCACCACGGTCCTCGTGTTCGAGGATCTCCACCGGTCAGACGTGGGCCTCCTCGACTTCATCGAATCGCTGCTGGAGTGGAGTCGTGCACATCCCATCCTCGTCGTGGTCCTCGCACGACCCGAGTTGCTGGAGCGAAGGCCAGGCTGGGGGATGGGTGGTCGGGCATCGGTGGTGTTGCACCTCGATCCGGTCGATGCGGATCGGATGGCCGACCTGGTGGCAGGGGTCGCTCCGGGACTCCCTCCCGTAGCCGTGGCACAGATCGCGGACCGCTCCGAGGGCGTGCCGCTCTACGCGGTGGAGACGGTCCGGATGCTGCTCGACGAAGGGAGCCTGGTACGCGACGGCGATGCGTTTCGGCTCGCCGACCCGACCGCCCGGTTCGCTATCCCGGCTTCGCTTCACGCGCTCATCGCGGCTCGGCTCGACGCACTTCCCCGGGAGGACCGGTCGCTCCTCCAGGAAGCGGCCGTGCTCGGTCGCACCTTCGCCATAACGGCGCTGGCAGCTGTCTCCGGTGGCGACCCGGTGTCGCTCGAAGCGCGCTTGCGGACGCTCGCGCGCAAGGAACTGGTAGTGGCTGACAGCGACCCGCGTTCCCCCGAACAAGGGCATTGGGGCTTCATGCACGGCCTGGTCCGCGAGATCTCGTATGGCACGCTCTCGAAACGCGACCGGCGAACGCGGCATCTCGCCGCCGCCCGGCACTTCGAGGCGCTGGGCGACGAAGAGATGACCGGCGTCCTCGCAAGTCACTACCTGGACGCCTACCGCGCGGCGCCTGAAGGTCCCGAGGGGGCCGCCGTGGCCGCACAGGCGCGCGTCGCCCTGCGGGCCGCCGCCGAGCGGGCACTGTCGCTGCACGCCAACGCGACCGCGGTGACGTTCTTCGAGCAGGCGCTGATCGTGACCGACGACGCCGGTGAGCGCGCGGCGATCCGGTTGCGGATGGCCGAGCCGGCGGAAGCCGCGTTGGGGCTGGAGGCCAGCGCGGAGTACCTGCGCGAGGCACTCGGCTGGCTCGAAACGCAGGGCGATGCTGCGGCCGCCGCCTCCGCCGTCGCACGCCTGGCTCGCTCGCTCATCCAGGCGTCGCGCATCGATGAGGCGCGCGAATTGCTCGTGCCAGCGGTGAGCCGCATCGGTGAGGATCCCGAGACGGTCGCTTCGGCTCGACTTCTGAACGAGATGGCGCGCACCTACCTGTTCGCGGGCTCGCCCGCGGACGCTCTCCCACACATCGAGCAAGGCCTTGTCATCGCCGAGCGGCTGCGAGCGGAGCCAGAGATCGCCGAGCTCGTCATCTCCAAGTCGTGGGCCGTGACCGCGCAGGGTCATCCGCGAGAGGCCCAGATCCTGGGAGCCGGCGGTCTCGAGCTGGCGCGCAGGCACGGGCTCGTGGTCACCGAGCTGCGTGGCCGGATGAACCTCTCGAACTGGTACATCGCCGACGATCCCAGACGCGCCATGGAGGTCGCCGGGGCCGGGGTCGAACTCGCCCGACGGGTGGGCCACGGCGACTGGGCCGCAGCGCTCGCGGCGAACCTGGCAATGGGTGCTCTGCTCGCCGGCGAATGGGACTCCATCGCGCAGAACGAGGCCGAGCTCGACGGCGAGCATCTGACCGCGTTCGGCAGATTCGGACTCTTCGGACCGGCATCGGTCATCCGCGCGTTCCGGGGCATCGGACAGGATCGGATCCTGGACACGGACATCGGGCGCCTGATGATGGCGTCCGGAGCCGCTCAGGATCGGGGCGCGGCGCTGGCCCTCCAGGCCGTGATCCAGTACGCCGCCGGAGACCTCGCGCTCGTGGCGGCGACGGCACGGCAGGCGACACGTGAGATGCCCGAAGGTACCGAATCATTGATCGCGATGGTGCTCTCGGCCCATGCGCAAACCGAGTCGCGCGACGCCGACGCGTTGGCGGAGACGTTGCAACTCATCGAGGGCCTTGGCCACTCCGCGGGCGAGTGGCTTGACGCCAGTGTTCTCCAAGCGCGTGCGGCCCTGGTATGGCTGCGCGGCGATGCCGTGGCCGGTGAGCGGGGTCACCGAGAGGCGATGGAGACCTGGCGGCGACTCGACCTGCCCTTCTCGCTCCTGCTGACCGAGCTCGCGATGCTGGTCCTCGGGAACGGCGCCGTGCGTGGTCGAGAGGCACTGGCCGAAGAGGCGCGGGCGATCGCCGATCGGCTCGGCGCCACCCGGCTGCTCGAGCGCCTGGAGCGCGCGACCAGAACCCGGGCAGGTGCTGTCACCGTGGCCTCCCGACCAGACGTCCCGGAGCCCATCGCTTGAGCGATGGCTTGCCCGAGGGCGTGGAGGTCACCGGGTCAGTTCCGACCGAACACTCCGGGATCCTCTCGCGTGAGGCGCTCGCCTTCGTGGCGGACCTGGCCCGCGGTTTCGACCGTCAGCGCATCGAGCTGCTACAGCGGCGTGAGGACCGCCAGGCGGAGCTGGACGCCGGCGAGATGCCCGATTTCCCTGTGGCCACGGCACAGGTGCGGGAGAGCGAGTGGCGTGTCGCACCCACACCCCCCGACCTTGAAGACCGCCGCGTGGAGATCACCGGGCCGGCCGAACGCAAGATGATGATCAACGCGCTCAACAGCGGCGCCCGCGTGTTCATGGCCGACCTGGAGGATGCCCTGAGCCCCGGTTGGTCGAACGTCATCGCCGCCCAGACCAACCTGCGGGATGCGGTCCGTCGAGAGCTGGCGCTGGAGACACCAGAGAAGTCGTACTCGCTGAACGAGGAGACAGCCACGCTGGTCGTCCGACCGCGCGGTTGGCATCTGGTGGAGCGCCACGTCCTGGTCGACGGACGACCGATCTCGGCAAGCCTCTTCGATGCCGGACTCTACCTGTTCCACAACGCCAGGGAAGCCCTCGACCGTGACTCGGGTCCATGTCTGGGACCCCACTTCTACCTGCCCAAGCTGGAAGGCCGCTATGAGGCCCGTCTGTGGAACGAGGTGTTCGTCGCGGCGCAGGAGCGCCTGGGCATCCCGCGCGGCACCATCCGGGCCACCGTCCTGGTGGAGACCATCCTCGCGGCATTCGAGATGGACGAGATCCTGCGCGAGCTTCGGGAGCATGCTGCGGGCCTGAACACTGGTCGCTGGGATTACATCTTCAGCCTCATCAAGCGCTTCCGTTCGCGAAGCGACATGGTCCTGCCCGACCGGGCACAGGTGACGATGGCAGTCCCCTTCATGCGCGCCTACGCGCGGCTGCTGGTCAGCACGTGCCATCGCCGCGGCGCGCATGCGATGGGCGGGATGAGCGCCTTCATCCCGAACCGGCGGCGCCCCGACTTCACGGAGATGGCACTGGCCAAGGTACGCGAGGACAAGGAGCGCGAGTCGAGTGACGGTTTCGATGGGACCTGGGTGGCACACCCTGACCTGGTGCCCGTCGCCCGCGAGGTCTTCGATCGAGTGCTGGGCGACGCACCGCACCAGAAGGATCGACGGGCCGACGATGTGTCGGTCGAGGCGAGCGATCTGCTGGATGTCGCAGTGCCCGATGACCGCGTGACAGAGGCCGGCGTCCGCACCAACGTATCGGTCGCGCTGCAGTATTTGGACGCGTGGCTCGGGGGGAATGGGGCGGCGGCCATCAACGACCTGATGGAGGATGCCGCGACCGCCGAGATCAGCCGCTCGCAGCTCCGGCAGTGGTGCCGGCACGGGGTCGCGCTCGAAGATGGCCGAACGATCGACCACGATCTCTATCGCCGTGTTCGCGACGAGGAGCTGGCGAAGCTGGGCAGCGGTGGGCCACGTCCGGCAGGCCGCGGTGATCCTGGACGATCTCGTGCTCGCCGAGGAATTCCCCGAGTTCCTGACGCTGCTGGCGTACAGCCATCTCGACTGACGGCGGGTGCTGACGGCCGCGCTGAGGCTGGCGACAACGTAAGGCTACCGGAGTGCGTGGCCGACCACGGCCATGCCGGGCGGGTCGAGTCGCCTCCGACGTCCATGGCCTGCTGCTGCCGGCGGCTGACGCTAGCCCAGGCTGAGCTTCCGCTCCTGGTAACGCCCGAAGCCGCGGCGGCCCACGAACGTACGTCGCGGATGACGTCGCGGCCGCGGACCAAGACGTGGCGCACAGCGCCCTGCACCGCCATCTCCTTACCAGGTCGTCGCCTTCGCGGCGGCATTCCGCGTCACCGAGGCGATCCTGGTC
>Ga0136614_10002706_pt1 | contig 11125 bp, 9 predicted proteins | sample AntDrymUQ2792106_2_FD_106643 | JGI IMG/M metagenome (GOLD analysis project Ga0136614, IMG submission 106643) | Polar desert sand microbial communities from Dry Valleys, Antarctica - metaG UQ279 (21.06) | ecosystem: Environmental > Terrestrial > Soil > Desert | place: Antarctica: Dry Valley... | reverse complement strand
TTCGAGCCCCCCTCGAGGCCGGTCGGCTCGCTCGGACTACCGGTCGCCAATTCTGCGGAAACTCTCAATGGGGCGGGTGCCAAGCGCGCCGAGCGCGAGCGGACGGTTCATGAGGCGACTACGGAGGGGGAGGCGACCTTCGCGGCCTCGGCGCTGGGAGGGGAGACTCCAATCGCAGAAGGTTGCTGGCAGGCGGACCCCGACTTCTTCTTCCAGACGCAGTACGGGTCCGGGGCCAACGCCAACCCCAACGATAGCATCCCTACGGGTTGGAGCATCGTCGGCAGGCCCAACTACTGGGATGAGTACACCCACGGCAAGCTCGAGTACGGTCGCTGTGACAAGCGACGCTACACCAACGACAAGTTCGCCGTAGACTACCCTCTCGACCTCGGAGATGCCATCTACTCGCCCTTCAGGCGTGGCACGGTGACCTTCGCGGGCCGCAACATCACCCACAAAGACTACGGCACCTTCGTCTCGATCAAAGCCGCCAACGGCAAGTACGTGAACCTCTCGGGGCACCTGAGCGGCCTCGCTCCCGGGATCAAGAGTGGAGCAGAGGTCGACAGGAACACCGTTATCGGCTTCGCCGGCAAGACAGGCGGCGGCGACATCCCGGTCGGGCCTGTACACTTGCACCAGGCCTACTACCGCTACCCCACCTACACCCCCGACGGCGCGCCGTACGGGGGCGCGGGGCTCAAGGTAGTTGGCCACCACTACTTCCGCGGCGACAATGGCGTCTACAGATTCGGCTGGGTCGAGAGATCGGAGTTCAAGTACAAGGGCTCAGGGATCAGTTTCTGAATAACTGCACGTCCGACGTCAGCAACTGGTACGTTCAGCAACAAGGCGCTCCTCTCGATTCAGGCGGTGGAGGCCCGGAGGCTCAGGCTTCTTGTAACCGGTAACGTCCCAACCCGAAGACTGCGCGCTTGCCGGCGTGCGTTAGTTGCCCGATGTGCAAGAGTGGCAGGAACTCCTCGACGGGTCCAACGTACTCGACCTGTCCCACGACTCCTTCGAGCGTCTCGCTCTTTTTCCTGAACGAGGAATACCGGCGGAAGGATACCCAAGTGGTCTCGTCGGTGACCGTCTCTACCTCCCCGGCCCTGGCTACCAGCGCCTTGAAGTCTTCCTGCCAGACCTCACCGCAGTGGATGGCCGAGAGCATCGGTATGCGGATCAAGAGGTTCTGCACCAGCGCCGCGAAAGGCGGGGCTTCGACGCATACTCTCCCCTCGAACTTCACGAACGTGGGCGTCAGGAACTCCAGGCGGACCCGGCCACCATCGAGCCCGCGGGCCGCGCTCGCAGCGTCCTCCCAGGATGTGGGCGATCTCCTGTTCTTCACCACCTCGCCGTCGAAGACCTCTTCTTGTGTCCCTGAGAGCGGGTTCTCTGCCACCACCCGCTCCAGCGCGTATCGGGCCCTCAGACGTCCGATCCCCTCCTCCCCCATCTTCGAGAACGCGTAGATAAAGTACGGCATGTACTCCGCCGCCCGGCCGACGACGGTGAAGCCGAAGCGCATCTTTTCGCCGGCCGCGTACTCCATCTTCGTACCCTCCGGCGGCTCGAACACGTAGGGTCGCGGCACCTCCCGATTCTTCGCAAACTCCCGTGCGTCCTCGGGCGGCGAAGTCTCGAAGACGTAGCCATAAGGGCATCTTTCTCCGAGCGGGCAACCTTCGCCGTCGTGCGGGAAGGGGCAGCAGCTCTCCTTGAAGGCGCGGCCGAAGGCGCCCCGGATCATGGACCCCTCGTATGGCGGCACGATAGCCTTCTCCAGGAATCGCACCGTCACCTCGTGGCAGTGCAGCGTTAGGGCGCCCGGGCCGCTAGTGTCCACGGTGCGAGATCAGGCCGGACGACGGGCTGGCCGCATCCTGGTGAGCGATTCGGCTCGGGACGCCTCGTAGGAGTCCGGGTTCTCGATACGCTCGGGCAATTCCCACCTGCCGCCCTCCGCGGTAATAGCCTCGGCCAACTCCTTCAGGGTAAGGAACTCAGCGCCGATTACGCGTCCCCCGGCGTCGATGTCCAGGTAGACACCATCGGCGTGCTGTACGGTCTCTTCTATCGCTCCCTCCTCGACGCGCACGTACAGGGCGCCGGATTCGGGGTCGTATCTCAGCTTCATAGGCCTACCTCCTCAACCGATACGCTGGCGGCTGCTCCCAGCGCCAGATCAGGTCGTGCCCATCCTTCTCACGGCTCAATCCCTTTCGCCGGATCAAAGCCCTCAAGAACCCAAGGCGTTCTGCCATGTACTCATCTGTGTCATGGAGGATCACGCCGTCCAGAGCGATATCCAGGTACAGGTCCGGCAGACCTGCCGTGAACTCTTCCGGCGTCCTGGCCAGCAGGCTCGCCTCCCCGCGATGGAGAGGCGGAAGCAACTTCTTGAGCCGGAAGGCGCGTTCCAACGTCCTCTCTGGCAGGTTGCGGGCAACGACCAGGAAGTCCCAGTCGCTGCCCTCGCGCTCCTCCCCGCGCCCTGGAACCGAACAGCACGACGGCCACCAGATCACTACCCAGCCCCTCTCGCAACCCCGACACGATGCTTTCCGGTATCTCCAACCCTGTGAGCGCCACTTTCTACAACCCCCTCAAAGTCGCGTGCTCCACCCCGACCCTGGCCTCCGGCGCCTCCACCAGCGCGTCCACGTACTCGAGGAAGCGGAGGGCGGACTTCCGGTCTATGGGTTCGAGGCCGTGGGCCAGGATGGAGCGGTTGCGCTTCTGCAACAGGTCCCTGAGCACCGCCTCGTCCTCCGCTTCCTCCCCACCCAGGATGCGGTCAAGCAGACGGGCGTGGCGCAGCGCGAGGACCTCCGGCGGCTCGACCAACCCGGCCTCCTCCAGGAACCGCTCCCGAACGTCTCCGTCCACCTTCCCCCAGTCCACCTTCTCCGTGGAGATGGATCGTTCGCCCAGCCTCCACTGGTGCCACATCTCCACGCACCGGTAGAGGCGGGCGACGCCGTCGTCGTAGCGTCTCTGGTCCACGATGCGCCGTCTGGCGTTCTCCAGCATGTCCACGACGTTCTCCGCCGAGAGCCTGCCCCGCACCTTCCCGAGGAACGGGAGGTGGACGGAGATCCTGTCTGACAGAGCACCCGCCCTCTCCGCTAGCGCCGTCTCCGAGAGCTCGACGCCCATCTCCCCACGCGCCTCCCGCAGCTTCTCCAGGGCGACCCCGTAGTCCGCTACGTCCCAGGCCGCGTACCCCTCGGCCAGTAGCAGGAGCCCGCGGTAGTAGTGCCCGCGTTCGGCGCCGCTCACCTTCCCGACGATGTCCCCGAAGACGAGCGCCGCCGCCCCGTAGTCCCGCCGGTTGAAGAGCTCCACCCCCTGCCCCTCGCGCAGCAGGCCCGTCGCCACGAGCGGGTTCCCCATCGGGGCCACCTCCACCTCCCTGGACCCGTCCCGCTCCCACCGCCCGCCCACGTAGACCTGCGGCACCCGCTGGTGCACCATCCCGACACCCCGCGTCATCGCCGCCAGCGCCGCCCCCAGGCGCATCGGCGTCGTACCGCCCGTCGCGTCCAGCAGGACCTCGTCGCGCCCGTAGCCCATCCCCTCCAGCTCCAAGAGTAGGTGCTCGAAGCGCGAGAAGGAGTCCCCGATCTCCATCGGCGAGTCAACCATCCGGTAACGGAACTCCACGCCCTGGGCGCGCAGCTCCGAGCACTTCAGCGTGACGGCCTCCAGGATCTCCTGCGAGACGATCACACCGAGGACCTCCGGCCGTATCCTGCGCACCGCGATCTCCACCGTTTCGGGACGAGAGGCGAGCAAGATGAGGGCTTTGGAACTGAAAATCTCGCTTGTCACGTCAGAGAACCTATTGATCTTCCAGGATTCGATCCAACAAGCTCCGGGAAATACCCGTACCGTCTTCCGTAAGAAGAACAGGCGTGCCCTCCTGCACCATCAATCCCGATTCCCAGACGCAGTTGATGTGCGACCACGTCACTTCGTAGCCTCCCGAACGTTTCCTCTCCGCCTTACTCCTGACGGGCATCAAATAAGGATGAGCCCGTTTCGGCATGGAGCCGAGTTCGATCATCGGCAACGCCGCGAGCGACTCAGTGGTCGCCGAGGCTGTAGCCGGCGAAAGAGCCGAGATGTTCGGCGCACTCTCGTAAGGAAATTGCAGAATGCTTTTCTTGGCAAATGGGGAGACTCTCCCCACGACCCTTTCCCACAACCGCTCCAAGTATTCTTTCCCGCCCAGTACGAAGAACTTCAGCGTTTCGCAGAGATATTCCTCCACCATCGCGGGTTTCTTGCCAGCGGATTGCACCCCGGCAGGCGGCGCCCAGAGTGGGCCATCGTAGCTCATATCGGTAGTGCCAACGTGTGCCCGGAAGTGAGGTCTTGAGAGCCACCCTCCGGCGGGATAGCCGCCCATAGCGACTAGACCGGTAAAGTCTTCGAGCGACCTCAACGAGCGCGGGGGGTGAAAGTCTCCTTCCATCCAACGCTCCCCGGTCGCGACGCTTGCGAGAAGCCCGTTCGCCGTCGTGGGCGGGAGAAAAGGGTAAGAAGACCAGCTCACGTTCGTTTTGTGGACGTTGCGGAGTTGAAAGCCGCCCCACGGCTCGGCGGAGAGGGTGAGCAAGTGCGAGCCGTGCTCCACTACTCCTCCGAACCTTTCTTGTCCTTGATCTTCTTGTAGTACTCATCCGCGCCAGCCTGAAACTCTTTGCTCCCGCCGTCTTTCAAGGTAGAGAGAAAGTCCACGAAGTCTCCCTGTCTGTCCCGAAGATACGAGAGTGCCGCTTCCCCGGAGTATCGGCGGCCAACCTCGTCGCCGTTGCGTTTCCAGGCGTGCGCTTCGTCGGTTTCCTCGACCGAGAACCCGAACTGCTCAAGCCTCGCCCTCGACTCTTCCACATTACCGCCTTCCTCGAACTTGCTCTGCACCTCCTTGAAACGGTGTTCATGAGCGGACGTTTTGGGGATGGGAAGCGGGAAGATACCGGGGCCAGAGACGTCGACCACTAGCATGGGCTTGCCACCAGCCTCCGGGAACTTCATGCCGCCCTGGGCTCGGGAAGCGGCCGTGTAACGCCCCTGGTTCACGTTCTCCAGCAGAGCGTGAGCGAAAGCTCCGACCTCCCAGTCCAGGACGTGGTGGAGCGTCGTGTAGGTTGGGAAGTCCGTCCCGGCTACTATGACTTCCTCGGTGTGGATGCCGGCCGAACCGGCGGTCGTCTGAGTCAGCTCGTTGACCTGATTTCTGGAGTGGGTCGTCACCGCGTCACCGGCCCGCTGCACGGAGTACGAGGTCGCGTATAGGATACGAGACTTGCAGTTTATGTCCCGGATCAAGGGGTTCTTCTGGGTCGTTCCCGTGAAACCCAAAAGCATGCAAGTCGGACATCGACCGCAAAGTGTCGGGATGAAGCATTCCCCGGCTTCCCAGTACTTGTTTCGCAACTCGTGCATGGTCCGGCGGTCCACGCCCCGGCGCTTCGTGCCCGCGAAGACCGCCTTCTCCACGCCCTTGCCTTCCGGGTCGGCAACGACGTCCTTCTCGGTCACGGTGATGTTTATGTCCGTACCGTCACCGAAGCGGAGTTGCCCGGTCGTCTCCAGGACGGCCGACACGATCACGGTCTTCGCCTCTTGCTCGAACTCTCTGCCGATACCGCTCTTGAACACCACGGCCTCCTCTAGCCTCGTCCCCTTTGATTGCGCACGTTGAGTAGCAGGAGCGCCAGGGTGCGGGCCTCGACTTCTTCCAGGAACGTCTTCCAATCACGTTCGTTATCCGCGTACTGTTCGTAGTAGCGTTCCAACTCCTGCTCCAGCTTCAACTCCGACTGGGCTTCTTCTGACTCGGTGTTCTCAAGCCCTGTCCCATATATACGATTCTTGGTAGACCCTTTCATTTTTCCACCGTCCTGCGAACCTTGACGTAAATCCTGGCGCTCGCGGCCCTCCACGAACGAGGAGATGCGGTAAAGGAAGTCCGCCGTGTTTACGCGAACAAAGCTCTTGGTAATGTTCTCCGTGTACTTCCTGGCTACCCCGGAGACGCTAGACTTGCTTTCATTCACCTCTCTGAGCACTATGGGTCTCAAAATACTATAAAGGTAGTCAGAAAATTCTCGCACGTCGCGGAATATCTCCCGGTTCATGTCTTCCCCTTTCTGTCTGCGCACGAAGAACTCGTCAAAAGCGCCGACCATGCCATCATATCCTGCGACGCCGTCGACGATAGTCTGCGTCTCTCCCCTCCCCGCCTCTTGCGCTTGGGCCGCCACCACGTAGAGAGCTTCGTATGGACGACCGCGATCCAGCGCGTTAATGATGGATATGGCGGGTATTTTGTCTTCGCTGCTCGTCGCGTAGTAGGGTGGTAGACGCCGTAACGCGGACAGGACCAGTGACACCTCCCGCGCCAGCTTCGCCCTATCTTGAGCGGCGATCACTTCCAGCGCCCCCTCATTCTTCAGGCGCTTCAAGAAATGTGACTGGCGTGCGAGCTGCAGATAGTATTGCGCGATCTGCGGCATCTTCCCCTTACCGGAACTCCGGCTCAACAGCAAGTATTTGCTCGGAAAGACCGACAAGCTGGAGACTTTGTTCAGAGTCTTCAAGGTCTCCAGACGGTTTATCCCTTCCAGACTCTCGTAGAGGGCGAAGAGTTCGAGGAAGTTCTCGACCGGCACCTCGACGATGGAGTAGCTGTCGTCCGCTGTGGAGATGGGAGCCAAGCTCCACACTTGCACGCACCTGGCGCATACCTCGGCCGGGTTGTTGGTCTGCGGGCTGTCGTAGTGGCGCTTCTTGCTCTCCGGCAGGATGCTCGCGGTCGATAGCTCACCGCTCTTGCCGCATACCGTGCAGACCCGGCCTCCTGACTCGATGCCGGAGTCGCCGCTCCGTGCATCTCCGAAACTCTCCAGATCGAACGGCGCCGCGCTGAGGGAATCCGATTCCTTTTTGCCCAGACGTATCTCGGCTTTCAGCTTGTCGAATCCTACGAGCTTGACCTGCGTCTTGGTTCCTTTTTTCGGATCGTTCTTGTCCATGAACTTCAGCGACCCACGGAGTCCAGCGGTATCAAAGTTCTCGCGCATGGCTTTCAAGTAAGCGAGGTCCCATCCGAAGAAGGTAAGCTTCCCGTCTTCCTGTGTCGTGAAGCGGTCCACCAGCGCCCAGAGGAGCAGGTAAGCCGTGATCTTGGGTACGGCCAGCGCGGTCCAATCCAGGCGGCTGGAACGAGGCACGAACTCAGCCCTGAAAGCCTCCTCCAGCGTCTCGGCTGCGGCCTGCAAAGAGATTTCTTGCGTGCCGTCGTTGCCTTCCAGCGCCTTGAGTGACACCTCCACCAACTCCTCGAACTCCGGGGTCTCCCGGGATTCTCTTTCGAGCCATTCGTATACTTGAAGAGTGGACCACTCTTTGTACCTGTTGGCCGTGCGGAACTCAGCTGCTTCCGGATCCTCGCGAGTCATCAGGGCCTCTCGGTCGGCTAGTTCCCCGAGATCTTCCTTTCGGAACGATGGAATCTGATCTCCCCCCTGCCATTGAAAGGCGGAAGGTCGGGCGGCGATGGCCTTCGCCAATCCCAGCAAGTAGGACTCGGAGATGAACGCATCGTCCACGGCCTGTTTGCCGATGTTGGATCCTGCAGTCCAGTTGCCCGCCGAAACTGCGATTGCACTCTCGGCAACGCCGCTCTTCAGAAACTCGGTCCAAAGTTCATCCGCTTCCGGCAAGGGGTTGTCGGAGACCAGCTCTGCCACCCCCTGGCGCACCTCTCGGGGCACCGCCTCATGCCCGACATACAAGTATTTCAGCAATAACCCCTGCATGTAAGAGTAAGCGACCCGCATCCGGGGCTCCACCGGCACTGGGAACACGAGCAGGTGCGTCGCCGGTGGCAGAGGCTCGGGCTCCTGGGTTGCCCCGTCCTCTCTGTATCGCAAGAAATAGCCATCGTTGTCTTTTGCGAAGGCGCCTGCGGCGCGCACAATCGAGCGGAAATCGGCATCCCCGCCGTTCCACGCGGTTGCGGCCCTCGCAACCGCCATTCCGGGCTCTCCGGCACCCGAGAGAAGTTGGTAGATGGTAAAGGCGTAACGCGGTGCTTCCCTACTTTCGGAGCCCTGGATCAACGTAGTTCACCTCCCTGGCGAAGTAGGTCACGGAGAACGGGACGACTTCCTCATGACCGGGATGACGGCGCAGTCGAACCCCCGCGCTGACGGTCTTCGTCCCGTCGGGGTTCGTCTCAGTTTCGGGTTCACTCTCCATCCAGGATTCGATCTCTCCGAAATCCACGCCGCCCTCGAACTCTCGTTTGCTGCCTCCTTCTTCGAGCAGAACCAGCCGTTCGGCCCAGGAACTGCCGAGATGATCTAGAGTCATCAGCGAGTACAGGATTTTGGGGAACGCCTCCCACTCAGCTGCCTCCGGGACGACCTTCGAGACGCTAAACCCATGGTGCAGACGGATCAGACCGGCGAGCCGCTCGCGATTCTCTAGCCCTTCCGGCAGATGCTCGACCTTTATAGGCGCGGCGTGGTTCCCGAAAGGTCTGTCGAGCCTGTAGCTTGCGAAGGCCATCGGACTTTTCGGATCTTGCGGGTCTTCCCGGACTGGGAAAGCTCTTATTCCTTCCGCCGACTTCTTCGTTCCTTCCTTCTTGAGACCGATGAACCCCAAGAAAGCGTCCATCACGCTTGAGAAATCAACCTTCTCCGAAACTTGTTCCTCCAGTTCCGGGCGCATCGTTGCGGTGTAGTCTCGTTTCAGTGTTTCCTGAACATCGTTGCGGCCCCACCTCTTGAGCGAGCCTTCACCGTGGTCGAGGTATATCCGACGTTCGCGGAATAGCTTCTTGCCTATGTCGTGGAAGAGCAAAGCGTCTTCGAGGATTGTGTTTTCGTCGGGAGAAACGAACACCAGGAACGCGGCGCAGTTGTAAACGTGCTCCTCGACGGAGATCAGAGCTATCTTCTTCAAGGTTTCGCCATCGACTATCTCGACGACCTTCCCCGGCAATGGGATTCTTGGTGCGGGCACTAGACCTCCTCCCGCCGGGGCTCTTCCCAGCGAAGGATCAGGCTAGTCGAAGGGTTGTTTTTCTTCAGGGTTGTTTCGTACCGTCTTATGTTCGGGTTTCCGAAGTGAATCTCTTTGGTGTCCCCAGGCCAGGTAACCAAACCGAGGTTGTCGTCCACGTAATTCTTACCGCGATAACTCTCCGGCATGAGCAACGTCAGAGGCGCCTGACGAGCATCCTGAAAGCTGTAGCGGTTTGCGTCCGACGGGATGGGGTATCCCAACTGTGCCAGAGCCTCGCCCAGGCTGCGTTGCTTCTCTCCGCCCAGCGCCACCCTCAATGGGGAGTCGTTGTCTTCGTCCTGACCCGTGAAGACCCAAGCGCAGAACGGCGCGAGGCTCGCCGCTCGCCGGATAGGGAGTGACAGACTCTCTTTCATCTTCCCGCCGCGCCAGAACCGCTGTTGCGGGATGCCTCCTATGTACGTGTCGTCTTCGCACATCTCGGAGAAGACCAGTTCGATGCTCGGTTCCCATTCGCGGGTCACCAACGTGCCGCGCTCCCATATCTGGGCGTTCTCAGGTACGTGGTCGTAGACGTAACGGTACAGGGCTTCGTCGTGCAGGTACTCGACGCTTCTTTCGGCACGCTCTGCACTCGGCGGCTCGTTCATGGCGTTTAAGAGGCTCTTGGTTTCGGGTGAGACCTCGGCATCCACTTCCAATACCCTGGCGAACTTCGGTGTTTCACCTTCCTCACCTACCACCAGATATACGTTCCCGTTCTCGTCCGGCCTCCTGGCGCAGCGTCCGATCTGCTGAACGAAGCTCTCGGGACCGAGCACGAAATCTCCCTCGCCCGCCCCACAAAACATGAACTCAGTGGAGATGTCTACGCCTACTTCCATGGCGTGCGTCGCTAGGAGAAGGTAGGGCTCTCTCTTATCGTCCAAATGCAGCAGGCGGTTCAGCACCCGGCTACGGTATCCGGGCAACTGCCCTCCATGATAAGCGAGCACCGATCCGGCGATTCCATCGCCTTCCGTGCGGGCCATCTCCGTGCCAACCCGCTCCTGCAAGTTCTTCCAGGCTTCTTGCAGCCCTCCCTTGCCCGCGATACGCCTGAAGATAATCGCCACGCGGTGTCCTTCGCGGAAGAGGTCCGCGGCTCTGGAAGCAGCCTGCTCTTGAGATACGATGCCCCGGTAGAATTGCCTCCCGCTTCTGCGCTCCTCGTCTTTCACCAGCGCGAAGAAGTCGCCTTCGCTCTCGGGCCTGGGGAAAGCTTCGAACGCATCGTCACGCAACGCTTCGATAAAGCTTTCGGGCAAGGTCGCGGATAGCAGAAGCGTCTGCACGCGGCGCTCGTAGGTGAGCTTATTCAAGACGAACCAGAAGTGGGAGAAGATCGTCTCCTCGTAAGCGTGAGCTTCATCGAAGACAACCAGAGGCTTGCGCGCGTCGTGAGTCAGCCGGTAAGGGTAGATGTATCCCCACCGCCTCTTGCCGTAGCCGAAGAGCCGGTAGACAAATTTGTCCAGGTTGGTGAGAACTATATCCGCCGAATAACCCGTGGGATCATCCTCGTCCCCAGTATCCACGATGATCCGGGGTTCTCTGCCCAGTACTTGTTGGCCCAACGCTCCGACGATCTCTTCGACCCGTTTTCGCTGATCTTGCAATAGCGCCTTCGTCGGGTACAAGAGGAAGGTGCGTCTCTCATTGAGCTTGAGCAGCGCCGGTACGAGAGCCGCCTCTGTCTTACCGCTGCCAGTCCCGGCGGAGAGTATGGCGTTCTGTCCCGCCAAGACTTCTTGACCAAACGTCGCCTGGTGCTTGTATGGTTCTTTGCCGTCCAGGGCAGAACGGAAGGCTAACTCTAGCTGCTCATGGTTTACGGCTACCATCTATTGCGCACTCCACGCAACTGGAGGCTCAGCTTCATCTTGAGCCAGAGCCATTTGCCGATGAGCCTTTCTCTGAACGTAGGAGACACTTGTCCGTGAATCCACCATTCCCCCGTATCCTCATTGATCTCCATGCTCCACTCAAACCTTTCCACGGGTAGGCCGGATTTCTCCACAAACTCCCC
>Ga0136614_10002705_pt1 | contig 11126 bp, 3 predicted proteins | sample AntDrymUQ2792106_2_FD_106643 | JGI IMG/M metagenome (GOLD analysis project Ga0136614, IMG submission 106643) | Polar desert sand microbial communities from Dry Valleys, Antarctica - metaG UQ279 (21.06) | ecosystem: Environmental > Terrestrial > Soil > Desert | place: Antarctica: Dry Valley... | reverse complement strand
TATGGCAGCACCGTCAGCGGGCAGCCGCGCGTTTCAAAGCTCGTGGCCTACTTCCCCGGCCAGCGGCAATCCTTCGCCTTGCGCTTGAAGAACACTTCGCGGCAAGACGATCTGGCCGTGTGCATGATGGACGCGGCGGAGAAAGTGCCACCGATTCCGGCGCTCCCGCTCGACGAGAATTCCGACGCGGCGGCGGTCGGCAAGGCCGTCGTGCTGATGGGCTACCCGTCGGGGCCGGATCGTATTCTGGCTTCGCTGCCGGAGGGTGATGCCAACGGCATTAAGCAGCGTTTCGGATCGTCGCTCGACGTACTGGTGGGCCATCTCGCCGACCGTCAACTGATCAAGCCGTTGACGACACAAGGCAATATCACGGCGCTCGAAGGGCATCGCATCATCTACGACGCGCGCACCGCCGAAGGCGGATCGGGCGCTCCGCTCTTCGGCCAATCGGGGCGCGTCATCGGCGTCAATTTCGCCATCTTCACCGAACTCGACAACGCCAATTTCGCCGTCCCCGTCCGCTTCGCCGTCGCCCTGCTTGAACGCGCCGGCTGGAAGCCTGTTGAGCCGTCCGAAACAAACACCAACAGCAACGCTAACACCAACGCCAGAGATTCACGCTCGTCCACGGCGGCAAACGCGAATCAGTCGAAGTAGTATTGCTGTAACTTGCGGCCGGAGCGGGCGAACTCATTGACGACCTGCTCGCCTTCTCCCGCGCGGCGCGCGGAGATGCACAACACCATCGTCCACATGAACCAACTCGTGAGCGAGGCGCGGCGTGAAGCGCTGTCAAACGCCGTCAAGTACACCCTGCCGCGCGATTGCGCGAAGATCGAAATCGGGAGCGCCGGCAACGATGACGAGGAAATTTATTTCGTCTGTGATAAGGGGGTCGGGTTCGACGTGGAGTCGGCGGGCATACTCTTCGGCGTCTTTCAACGCCTCCACCGCGCCGAAGAGTTTAAAGGCACCGGCGTCGGGCTTGCCAGCGTCCGGTGTATCTTCCACCGTCACGGCGGGTGCGTGTGGGCCGAAGCACAGGCCGGAGTCTGCGCGACCTTCTACTTCTCATTGTCGAAGCATACTGCCGCTCACGAAACAATCAGCGAGACCGGTGCGCCACCCGCCAGTTAAAGCGGCGACGCCTGTCTTGGCGGAACGATTTGTTGACTTTTCGGCCAATAGGTTTAGTATGATTTTATCTTCAGACGTTATTGACAGGCTTCACAGTTTTTGACTGTCGTGAATAGGTAGCCACGAAAGCTCGACACCACGTAACCGCCAGCTCACTCACGCGCTAGCTTTTTCTCGAACCAGCCTGTTCAGCGTTTTATTTGTATTGTCCGCCCGGCCACTCCTGCGTTAACTGGATGGCGTTGCCGCCGATAATGCTGTAGCTCTCGTTTTAGATCGCCCTTCTGGGTGGTAAAGCATGGCTTAGCCGCACGAAACATGAAAGTCGAAGAAACCTTACATCTTCGCCGATTTACATACAGCAGGAGACGAAAGCTAAAAAAGACACCAACAGCATCGTAAAAGCGCAGTCAACTGAACGGAGAGAATTTGCAATGCAGACACTTGCCCCCAAGTCTGTCCGTGTGTTGCTGATTGACGATCACGCCATCATGCGCTCCGGGTTGCGCCTCTTAATCGAGAGCGAGCCGGAATTGAGTGTGGTCGGCGAAGCCGGCAATTGTGCCGACGCGCTGACCGCAGCACACACCCACCAGCCCGACATCATCCTTCTCGACCTCGCCCTGCACGGCGCGAACGGCCTCGATTTGATACCGGAATTGCGCGTCGCGGCGAAACGCGCGCGCATCCTGATCCTCACCGGGGTGCTTGAAACCGATGAGCACGAGCGGGCGGTACGGCTCGGCGCAAGGGGCGTGGTGCTTAAAGAAAAGGAGCCGGAGGTGCTCATCAAAGCGATCATAAAAGTTCATGACGGGGAGCTTTGGCTCGACCACTCGATGATTGCCAGCTTGTTCGGCGGCCGGGCGCAGAACGGCGCGGCGCGAAAGCCCTCGCCCGAAGCCACAAAGATCGTCGCCCTCACCAAGCGCGAGCGCGAAGTCATCACGCTCATCGGCGAGGGGCTTAAGAACAAGCGGATCGCCGAACGCTTGTTCATCAGCGAAGGCACGGTGCGCAACCATCTCACCACGGTTTTCAGCAAGCTCGAAGTCGCGGATCGCATGGAATTGATGATGTACGCCTACCGGCACGGCCTCGCCAAGCCTCTCCTTTAATCTCCTCAGAAAATAGCTTTCAGCTTTCAGCCGTCAGCATTTTCATTGTTTCCGAGCGTCGCATGTGCGACGTAAACAACTCCTTTCCGATTTTTCATCAAACACTCGCGCCCGCCCGAACACCCCATCCATCGCATTGCGAACGATGCCTGCGGCCCACCCTGTCGGCTGCGGAATGTGACAATCCGCACTCTCGACCGTGAGGCTTGTCACCTAAATTAAGTCCCAAAAACGTGAGCATCCGCACCGCTAAAAAGTGCGTGTTGGTAGATGTGTCTTCCGCCCGGGTCGTGTAGTTTCGCCAGCGCGCTCCGAAAGAAAAGAAGTGTGCCGGACGCCACGCCGACTAACGACAGCGGAGGGAGAAGCATGTCGAGCGGTCAAGGAGTAATAAAGCAACCACCTGCCGTCCGTGCCGTGGTGGAGCGACGGAGTAAGCCGCGCGTCTGCGTTCCCTTCCCGGTAATTGTGCGGGGCGTGGACGACAGCGGCAAAGCGTTCCGGTGCGCGACGGTAGTTGACAACACCAGTGCCGGCGGCCTCTACGTGCGGCTGATGCCGTGCGTTAAGGACGGCACGCTGCTCGACATCACCCTGCGGCTGTCGAGCGCGCGCGCCGGCGGCGGAACGACGCGCGTCGTGACACCCGGCGTTGTGGTGCGTAGCGAAACGATAGTTGGCGGAGCGTGCGGCGTGGCCGTCGCGTTCATCCGCCGCTCATGCCGCTGAATTTTTCAACGTCAGATTAGGGATTCAACCGCCGCCCGACGGTCGAATCGTGAGAAGCATCCGGGACGATTTAACAACAAGGGAATGACGCCATGCAGTTCTCTCGCGCTATGACACACTTTTTCACCCGGCCTTTTGCCGCCCGTTTTTTCGCCGCGCAGAGTATCAACATCCGTCCCGCACCTTACCGACATAGACGACGAAAACCTTTTGCCCCATGAACAACCTCGCGCTGTAAACCGCAGCGTTTTGCCCCAAATCCGAAGGAGTTATCAGACCATGCCCCGAATGAGCGACTTTGATTCTCACACGCCCGATTACCCCTCACACCCCAACACCACCGCGCCGAGCGCGCAGGCACTCGTGTGCTCGACAGCCCCGCTGAAGGAGAACCGAAGGCGGGGCGTGTGGCGACGAGCGACACGGCGAAACACCACCTCGACCTCACCGACCGAACGGAGCGCCGAACGGAATGCCGAACGAACCCGTCGCGGCGAGCGGTCAAACAGGAACCCTTTAATTATCGCCCTGCTGCTCCTCGTCCTAACATTGGGCGTGGCGCTGAGTCCGCACTTGCCGGGTGCCAGCGGCGCGGGGCCGTGCGACGCGCCGGCGAATGAAATCGTCGCCGAGAACTGTCAACCGGGCAGTCCTGCCAGCGAGTGGGACGTGAGCGGCGCCGGCGACGCGAGCATTCAAGGCTTCGCCGCCGACTTCAGCGTGGATCAGGGTCAGACCGTTAACTTCAAGATCAAGACCGACTCCACTGATTACCGTCTGGACATTTACCGCATGGGCTACTACGGCGGGGCGGGGGCGCGCAAGGTGGTGACTGTTCAGCCTTCGGCGACGCTGCCTCAGAGTCAGCCAGACTGCCTGACCGATTCTGCGACCGGACTAATTGACTGCGGCAACTGGGCGGTCTCTGCATCGTGGGTGGTTCCGGTGGATGCAGTTTCCGGGATTTACTTTGCGAAGTTGGTGCGCGAAGAAACTGGCGCGACCGGGGCGAGCCACATCGTTTTTATTGTACGCGATGATAACGGCAACTCTGATATGCTGTTTCAAACTGCCGATACGACTTGGCAAGCGTACAACAGCTATGGCGGCAACAGTCTCTACGTAGGCGCGCCTGCCGGTCGCGCTTACAAGGTCAGCTACAACCGCCCATTCAATACGCGTGGGGTGGCCCCTGAAGACTGGGTCTTTAATTCCGAGTACCCGATGGTGCGCTGGCTGGAGCGCAACGGGTACGACGTGAGCTACTTCACCGGCGTTGACAGCGACCGCCTCGGCGCTGAAATCCGTGATCACAAGATCTTCCTCTCCGTCGGCCACGACGAGTATTGGTCGAGCGCGCAACGCGCCAACGTCAAGGCCGCGCGAGATGCCGGAGTTGATTTAACGTTCTTTAGCGGCAACGAGGTCTTTTGGAAAACTCGTTGGGAGACGAGCATTGACGGTTCGGGTACGTCGCATCGCACGCTCGTCTGTTACAAAGAGACGCGTGCCGGCGCGAAGATTGATCCGTCCGCTGAATGGACGGGAACATGGCGCGACCCGCGCTCTTTCAATCCTGAAGGCGGCCAACCTGAGAACGCTTTGACCGGCACGATTTTTACCGTCAACTGTTGCAGCTATGCGATCAGGGTGCCCGAAGCCGACGGCAAAATGCGCTTCTGGCGCAACACGAGCGTGGCGACGCTCGCCGCGGGCGCGACGGCCACCATGCCGAATGAGACGCTTGGTTATGAATGGGACGAAGATTTAGACAACGGCTTCCGTCCTGCCGGCTTATTCGGCTTATCGTCGACAACCGAGAACGTTTCGCAGCGCATCACCGACCACGGATCGAATTATGCTCCGGGCATTGCGACGCACCGGCTTACTTTGTATCGCGATGATAATCAGGGATTAATTCCGGACGCCCTCGTGTTCGGCGCGGGCACGGTGCAGTGGTCATGGGGACTAGACAGTAATCACGACCGGGGCAGCGCGCCGGCGGATACGCGGATGCAGCAGGCGACCGTCAACCTGTTCGCCGATATGGGCGTGCAGCCGGGGACTTTGCAGACAAACTTGGTTGCCGCCACGGCTTCGAGCGACGCGACCGCGCCGACCTCGACAATCACTTCACCTACCAATGGCGGAACCGTGCAGAGCGGCAGCCCTGTGTCGGTCACGGGCACGGCCACTGATAGCGGTGGCGGTGTGGTCGGCGGTGTGGAGGTGTCAACTGATGCCGGCGCGACGTGGCACCCGGCGACGGGCCGCACTAATTGGAGTTATACGTGGACGCCCGGAGCAATCGGCTCGGCAACCATTATGAGCCGCGCCGTAGACGATAGCGGCAATCTTGAAACGCCGTCAGCAGGCACAGGCATCACTGTTCAGGCGCGCGCTTGCCCGTGCAGCATCTGGAGCGATTCGGTAACCGCTCCAGACAGTAATGACTCTGGAGCGGTCACGGTCGGGGTGAAGTTCCGCTCCGACATCGATGGCCACATCACCGGCTTGCGCTTCTATAAGACTTCGGCGAACACCGGCACGCACGTCGGCCACCTCTGGACAACCACCGGGACGCTTTTGGCGCAGGCCACATTCACGGGAGAGACGGCTTCGGGCTGGCAACAGGTCACACTTAATTCGCCCGTCGCAATCACCGCGAACACGACATACATAGCTTCGTATCATACGACCGCCGGACATTACGCTGCTAGCGGAAGTTATTTCGCTTCGTCCGGCGTTGACAATGCACCCTTGCGCGCCCTCGCCAATGGGGAAGATGGTCCGAACGGCGTCTACCAGTACGGCGTGAGTAGCTCATTCCCGACCCTGACGTTCAATTCAGCGAACTACTGGGTTGACGTTGTCTTCAACACTGGCGTCGGGCCTGACACGACGCCGCCGACGGTCACAGCGCAGTCGCCGACTAACAATGCCTCCGGCACAAACACCGGGGCGAACGTGACCGCAACGTTCAGCGAAGCGATGGACGCAGCCACGATCAACGCGAACACTTTTGAACTGCGCGACCCATCGAATAACCTTGTGCCGGCGACGGTCACATACAATGCCCCGACACGAGTCGCCACTCTTGATCCAACTTCATCACTTGCCAACTCAACCACTTACACCGCAACTGTCAAAGGCGGCGCAACCGACCCGCGCGCGAAAGACACCGCGGGCAATGCACTGGCGGCTAATGTTACGTGGTCGTTTACGACTGCCGCGCCGCCGCCGCCGCCACCCAACGAGGGTCCGGGCGGACCAATCCTCGTCATCGCTTCTGCGGCAAATCCATTTGGTCGCTACTATGCAGAGATTCTGCGTAATGAAGGTCTCAATTACTTTACCGCAACCGACATCTCGACTGTTTCTGCCGCAACTCTTGCGACATACAACGTCGTCATCCTCGGCGAGATGGCGCTCACAAATGCACAGGTCACGATGTTCAGCAATTGGGTTAATAATGGCGGCAACCTGATTGCGATGCGCCCCGACAAGCAGCTTGCCGGCTTGCTCGGCTTGAGTGATGCGTCCGCTACGCTTTCGAATGCGTACATGCAAGTCAACACCTCAACCGCGCCGGGCGCAGGGATTGTCGGCGAAACAATACAATTCCACGGCGCTGCCGACCGCTACACGCTGAACGGTGCATCGAGCGTCGCAACGCTTTACTCGAACGCAAGCACGGCGACCGTTAATCCGGCAGTGACGTTGCGCAGCGTCGGTGCCAGTGGCGGCCAAGCGGCAGCGTTCACGTATGACTTGGCGCGCTCAATTGTTTATACACGACAAGGCAATCCTGCATGGTCCGGCCTGGAGCGCGACGGCATTACGCCGATTCGTTCCGACGACCTGTTCTTCGGCGCGGCGAGCGGAGACCCACAGCCCGATTGGATTGATCTGAACAAGGTCGCGATTCCACAAGCAGATGAACAGCAACGACTGCTCGCGAATTTAATTCACCACATCAACCTCGACAAAAAGCCGCTGCCGCGCTTCTGGTACTTCCCGAAGGGCAAGAAGGCCGTCGTGATTATGACCGGCGACGATCACGGTAACGGCGGAACCGTCGGTCGCTTCGATCAATATAAAGCGCAGAGTCCGGCAAATTGTTCCGTCGCCGATTGGGAGTGCATTCGCGGGAGTTCATACATCTACACCAACACGCCGCTGACCGACGCGCAAGCTCTCGCTTACCACAACGACGGCTTTGAAGTCGGCCTACACGTCAACACCAACTGCGCCAACTGGACTCCGGCCACGCTCGGAACTTTCTACGCCAACCAACTGAGCGCGTGGTCGGCGAAGTACACCAGCCTGCCTGCGCCCACAACCAACCGGACGCACTGTATTGTCTGGAGCGACTACGCGACGCAGCCGAAGGTGGAACTCGCTCACGGCATCCGACTCGATACCAACTACTACTATTACCCGCCCGCGTGGATTCAGAACCGGCCGGGTATGTTCACCGGCTCCGGTATGCCGATGCGCTTCGCGGACACCGACGGCACGATGATCGACATCTATCAGGCTGTCACGCAGATGACCGATGAATCGGGGCAGACGTACCCGTTCACGATTGACACGCTGCTTGATCGGGCACTCGGAAGTGAAGGCTACTACGGAGCTTTCACCGCCAATATGCACACCGACAGCGCCTCCTCGAGCGGCTCTGACGCGATTATCAACTCGGCGACGACGCGCGGCGTGCCCGTCGTCTCAGGCCGCCAGATGCTCGAATGGCTCGACGGGCGCAACGGCTCATCATTCGGCGCGCTCACTTGGAGCGGCAACACGCTGAGCTTCACGATTGCGGTCGGCGCAGGGGCGCGTAATCTGCAAGCGATGGTGCCTACCACGTCTGCCGTCGGCGCACTGACCGGCATTACTCACAACGGCGCTTCGGTCGCCTACACCACGCAGACGATCAAAGGCGTCGAGTACGCTTTCTTCGCGGCCAGCGCTGGCAACTACGCAGCGACTTATGCTGTTGATAGCACGCCGCCAATTATTTCGTCGCTCACGGCCATCCCGAACAGCGACGGCACCGCGACGATCACTTGGACCACGAACGAAGCCTCCGACTCGCGCGTTAACTATGGCACTGCATCGAACGCGCTGACGCTCAACGTCACAGACGCTGCGCTTGTCACCGCGCATAGCGTCACGCTGACCGGCCTCGCAGCGAACACGACGTACTACTACCGGGTCAGTTCGACTGACGCCGCAAACAACACAGCAACGTCGCCACCGAACGGTAATTCACCAGCCAGCTTCACGATGCCGTCGGCCAGCCTCACAGACACCACCGTCGCGGACTTCACGGCGGGCACGACGGGCGCGGACACCTATATTGCCGAGACCGCCAACGGCGAGGTGATCCTCAACCCAACGGTCGGGGCCGAATTCTCCGGCTCAACATTGCCGGCGGGCTGGTCGAGCACCGCTTGGAATGCGGGCGGCAACGCCACTGTCGCTAACGGTAGGCTGATTGTTGATGGCGCGCGCGCCGGCACCGATGCTCTGTATGGGCCGGGCCGCTCGCTTGAGTTCGTCGCTACCTTCGCTGCTGGAACCCCTAACCAGCACGTAGGTTTCGGTATCACCTACAATGAGACAATCTGGGCCATGTTCAGTACCAAGGATGGTAGTGGCCTGTACGCGCGGACGAACAACGTGAACGATACGCTGATCTCCGGTGTTTCACTGAGTGACCCGCATCGCTTCCGCATTGAGTGGAATATCAACACTGTCGTCTTCTACATTGATGGCACTCAGGTGGCCTCACACTCGATTACGATTACAGACAACATGCGACCGCTCGCGAGTGACTTCATCGGGGGCGGCAGCAGCTTGTCGATTGACTGGCTGCGGATGAGTCCCCACGTGGCTTCGGGCACTTTCACCTCCAGAGTCTTCGACGCCGGCGGGCCTGCGAATTGGGGGGCGTTGTCCTTCACCGGGCAGACGCCGACCGGTACTGGCATCGTGGTCAGAGTGCGCACTGGCAACACAGCTATTCCGGACGGAAGTTGGAGCAGCTTTACCCCGGTAAGCTCAGGTGGGGCCATCGGCGGCAACTCACGCTACATTCAGTACCAAGCGGAACTGACTACATCTGACGCGAAGCAGACACCAGTGCTGCAAGAGGTGAGCATCGGCTACAGCGCCGGCGCGGACACGACACCGCCGACCATCGTGGGCCGAACACCCGCCCCGAATGCGTCGGACATCGATGTTAACTCCGATGTGACGGTGCAGTTCAGCGAGCCGATGAATGGATCGACCATTAGCAACTCAACTTTCCGCCTGCGCGCTAACGGCGCTTCGAGTGATGTCCCTGCCGTCGTTACTTATTCCGGGGCGACGGCGATTCTCAATCCGACCAGTCCGCTTCAAGCAAATAAGACTTACCAAGTTACAGTGGCAGGCACTGTGATTGATGTCAGCGGCAATCCGTTGGGAAGCGACAGTACGTGGATCTTCACGACTGCGGCACCGCCACCACTTGAATTCACCGACACGACCGTCGCGGATTTCAGCGTGGGCACGCCCGGCGCGAACACTTATATCGCTGAGACCGCAAACGGCGAAGTGATGCTCAACCCAACGGTCGGGGCGGAGTTTTCCGGGTCAGAGCTACCAGCAGGCTGGACCAGCACTACATGGACGACGGGCGGCACTTCGACGGTCAGTGGCGGTAAGCTGACCGTGGACGGTGCGCGCGTTAATAACACGGACGCGCTGCCGCTGTCGCAGTACGGCCCCGGTCGCGCGCTCGAGTTTGTTGCGACCTTTGGCGCGGCAACATTCCAACACGCGGGATTCGGTGTTGACGTGAACACTGTCGCGCTGTGGGCGATGTTCAGCACCCACAACACGAGCAATGCTTTGTACGCGCGAACGAACAACAACGGAACCGCGTCGAACATACAGATACCCGGTAATTGGCTCGGCATACCGCACCGCTACCGCATCGAGTGGAACACCTCGGACGTCGTCTTCTACATTGACGGCAACCCCGTGCATACACAAACAGTCTCGATCAGCAGCAACATGCGCCCGCTGGTCAGCGACTTCACCACCGGCGGCCCGAGCGTTGTGGTTGATTGGCTGCGGATGACTCCCTACGCGGCGTCAGGCACATTCCTATCACGCATCATTGACGCCGGCTCGCCCGCCAACTGGGGCACGCTCTCGTGGACGGGCGACACGCCTGCGGGGACGAGCCTCGTCCTCAGCGTCCGCACCGGCAACACGCCGACGCCCGACGGCACATGGACGGCCTTCAACACACTGCCAAATTCCGGCGCTTCAATCGACGGCAGCTCGCGTTACATTCAGTACCGCGCCGAGATGGTGACGGGCGATCCCGCGCGGACGCCGACGTTGCGCGATGTGACCATCGGCTACAACCCTGTCCCGCCCAACAGCGCGCCGGATGCGATGAATGACACGGCGACTGTCGTTGAGGACAGCGGCGCGAATTCAATCAACGTGCTCGCCAACGACACCGACGCGGACAATAACACGCTCACCATCACCTCGAAGACGGACGGCGCGAAAGGCACCGTGACAATCACTGGCGGCGGCAGCAGCCTGACCTACACGCCGAACGCCAACGCCACCGACTCCGACTCATTCACTTACACAATCAGCGACGGCAACGGCGGCAGCGATACGGCAACCGTCACCGTCACAATCACCGAGGCCAACGACGCGCCGGTTGCCAACGCTCAGTTAGTTGAGACGAACGAAGATACCGCCAAGTCAATCACCTTGTCGGCTTCGGATGTGGACGGAGACACGCTGACCTATAGCATCGTCACACAGCCCGCGCACGGCATCCTCAGCGGGACGGGGGCGAACCAGATTTACACGCCCGAAGCAAATTACAGCGGCGCGGACAGCTTCACCTACAAAGTGAACGACGGCACCGTTGACTCGAACGTGGCGACCGTCACGATCACAGTCAGTTCCGTCAACGACGCGCCGCTCGTCACCAATCCCGGCAATCAAACGACGCCGGAAGGCGCGGCGGTGTCGTTGCAGATTCAGGCCAGCGACCCGGAAGAAAGCACGCTCTCCTACAGCGCGGGCGGTCTGCCGCCGGGTCTGAGCATCAACTCC
>Ga0136614_10002704_pt1 | contig 11126 bp, 10 predicted proteins | sample AntDrymUQ2792106_2_FD_106643 | JGI IMG/M metagenome (GOLD analysis project Ga0136614, IMG submission 106643) | Polar desert sand microbial communities from Dry Valleys, Antarctica - metaG UQ279 (21.06) | ecosystem: Environmental > Terrestrial > Soil > Desert | place: Antarctica: Dry Valley... | reverse complement strand
CGGTCGCCGCCATGCTCGTGGCGGCGACCGCGGCCTTGTTGTCGGCCCCAAGGATCGTGCCACCCGCGTTGCGGACGACGCCGTCCGTGACGACGGGCTCCAAGGTGCCCTCGAGCGGCACGGTGTCGAGGTGGGCACAGAGGAAGATCGGCAGCCCATCCTCCACGGTCGGCGCAAGCCGCGCGAGCAGGTTTCCCGTATCCGAGCCGATCTGCGCCCCGGCGTCGTCCTCGCTCACCTCGAGCGACGACGCGCGCAGATACCCGCTCACGCGATCTGCGACCTGCCGCTCCGATCCGGGCGGGCTGGGGAGCTCCGCAAGCGCCGTGAAGACGCTGAGTGGATCGACTGCCCGAGCGGACATGCTGAACCCGCGTCTCAGGTCGAGGCGGCTGCCGACACGGGGACGGCGGCTCGATCCAGCGAGCGGCGGCGCGCGGCGCCGACGAACTCGCGGAAGAGAGGCGCCGGGCGGGTCGGGCGCGACTTGAACTCGGGATGGAACTGGCTGGCGACGAACCACGGGTGGTCGGGAAGCTCGACGATCTCGACCAGACGCCCTTCCTGGAACGTGCCCGAGACGACGAGGCCGGCATCGACGAGGCGCTGGCGGAAGAAGTTGTTCACCTCGTAGCGGTGCCGGTGGCGCTCGTGGACGACCGCCTCGCCGTAGGCTGCTCGAGCACGCGTGTCTGGATGCAGCTCGACCGCCTGCGCGCCGAGGCGCATCGTCCCGCCGAGGTCCTCGATCTCCTTCTGCTCGGGGAGAAGGTCGATCACCGCGTACGGCGTCTCCGGATCCATCTCGGTCGAGTTGGCGCCGTCGAGCCCGACCACGTGCCGCGCGAACTCCGAGACGGCGACGTGCATGCCGAGGCAGATGCCGAGGTAGGGAATCCCGCGCTCGCGAGCGACGCGGCAGGCGAGGATCTTCCCTTCCCATCCCCGCGAGCCGAAACCTCCCGGAACGAGCACGCCGTCGGCCTGCTCCAGCTCCTCGGCCGCCTCCTCGAGCGACATCCCCTCGGCGTCGACCCAGCGGAGGCGGATTCCGCAGCCGTGGTGGACGCCCGCGTGCTTGAGCGCCTCGTGCACCGAGAGGTAGGCGTCATGGAGCTTCACGTACTTGCCGACGAGCGCGATCTCGACCTCTCCGCGCCGCTCTCGGATCCGCTCGGTCAGGTCGAGCCACTCAGCGAGCTCCGGCTCGCGCGTGGAAAGGCCGAGCTTCGTGCAGACGAGCGCGTCGAGCCCCTCCGCCTGGAGAGCGGAGGGAACGAGGTACACGTCCGGGACGTCGCGGTTCGAGATGACGGCGCTCGGCTCCACGTCGGCGAAGAGCGCGATCTTGTCGCGGATCTCCGGCGAGAGCGGCTCCTGGGAACGACAGACGACGATGTCGGGGTGGATGCCGATGCGGCGCAGCTCGTTCACGGAGTGCTGGGTCGGCTTCGTCTTCAGCTCGCCGGCCGCGTCGATGAAAGGCACGAGCGTCACGTGCAGGTAGAGGACGTTCTCCGGGCCCGCCTCCCGGCGGAACTGGCGGATCGCCTCCAGGAACGGAAGTGACTCGATGTCGCCCACCGTTCCTCCGATCTCGGTGATCACGACGTCGGTCTCGGTCGCCTCGGAGACGCGCTGGATGCGTTCTTTGATCTCGTTCGTGATGTGCGGGATCACCTGCACCGTCGACCCGAGATACTCGCCCTTGCGCTCCTTACGAAGCACCGTGTACCAGATGCTGCCGGCCGTGTGGTTCGCGTTTCGGGACAGGTTCTCGTCGATGAACCGCTCGTAATGGCCGATGTCGAGGTCGGTCTCAGCTCCGTCCTCGGTCACGAAGACCTCGCCGTGCTGGAACGGGCTCATCGTGCCCGGGTCGACGTTGATGTAGGGATCGAACTTCTGAACCTGCACGCTGAGGCCGCGGGCCTTGAGGAGGCGTCCGAGCGAGGCGGCGACGATCCCCTTGCCGAGGGACGACACCACGCCGCCCGTCACGAAGACGTACTTCGTGGGCTTCACGCCGGCTGCCTGCCGAAACGGTCGAGCGCTCGGAGCCCCGGTGTGGTCTCGATCACCGCGCCCAGGGAGCGGTATTCACCGAGAATAGACAAGCCGCAGAGAGCCGCTACGACTGTCAATCGTCCCCTGCCCGCGAGCTTGCCCACGGACTCGTAACCTAGCACGGCCCCCAGCGCATTCGAGCCCGCATCTCCGAGCATCACCATCTCCCGGAGATCGTAGGGCGCGAGCAGGATGGCGAGGCCTGCAGCTCGTCGCGTGCCTCCCCCGAGCACGAGCGCGGCCGCCATGAAGCTCTTGAGCGCCCGGCCGGGCTTCGTGTCGAGCAGGTTGACAACGTGAGCGGTCAGTGCCACGAGCGCCCCTCCGGACGGCGACCGCGTCGTGGCGAGACCCACGAGCGGGATCAGGATGAGCTTCGCGACGCCGGTCGTCCGTCCGGCCCGCAGGTGAGCACGCAGCCCGCGCTCACGCCCGCTGCGCAGATCGTCCAGCAGGCCGATGGCGGCGATCGCAGGCACGCCGAGCGCTGCCCCTCGTGGGCCACTCCGTGGAGTCAGCGCGACGAGCGCTCCCGCGAGCGGTAGGCGCAGGCCACGGTGGTTGACAGCAAGCGGCCCGCACGCAAGGAACGTGTCGAGAAGCTGGCGGCCACGGTGCCCGAAGCCGCTGAGAGTCCGCCCGCTGGCACGATGGTCGAGCGGCAGCTCTACCTCGACGACGCTCAGGCCGGCGCGGACAGCGTCGATCGTCATGCGCGTCTCACAGCCGAACCCCGCTGCGACGGGAAAGCAGGCAGCCCGCGCGCGCCTCGAGAGAGCGCGCTGGCCCGACAGCGGCTCCCGCGCGGCGTAGCAGCAGCGCGCCAGGATGAGCGCCCGCGCGGCGCGCTTCGCGATACCGAATCCGCCGCCGCGATGCTTGCGAAAGGCCGCAATCGCGAGGTCGGCATCGACCTCAGTCAGCGGCGCCGGGTCGCCCTCGAGATCCGCGTCGCACAGCAGGAGCGATCCGGGCCTGGCGGCACGCTCTGCAAGTGAGAGCGCCTGCCCCTTCCCGCGGGCAGGCAGGCGGAGAACTCGCGCACCCGCCGCCTCGGCAAGCGCGGCCGTGGCGTCGCGCGAGCCGTCGTCGGCCACGATCAGCTCAGCCGCCGGAAAGGCAGCTCGCAGCTTCTCCACGGTCCCGGCGATACGCTCCGCCTCGTCACGGGCGGCCACCAGGATCGTGAGGCCTTCAGCCATCGGTCCCGGACGGCACCACGGGATCGATCCGCGGGAGGACGCGGCTTGCGCTCTCCTTCATCCCGTAGTGCCCCCGGCGGGCGCCCTCGAGCAGAACCGCGAGAGCGACCTTTCCGGGCGCTGTATCGATCGAATCGACGCTCGAGAACCCCGCCCGCTTGAAGACGCCGATCGCGGAGGGCTTTGTCGAGCTCCCCTCCACGCCCACGATCGGGACCGACCCCTGTAGGCCCGCGTACAGGCCGCCCAGGAAGAGCGCGGTCGGCTCTCGCTGAGGCTTCGCCGACCGCACGACGATCACGCCGTCGGCCTGCCCCTTCGCGCCCCCGCTCTGCTCCTCGACGAGATCGCCCGCAAGAACGTCCCACAAAGGAGTCTCGCCTCCCTGAACGAGCTCGTTCCCGAGTTCGCGCCCGAGCTCGGAAAGGCGTTCCTCGCCGCGGTAGCGCTCGAGCGTCCGCCGGGAGGCAAGCGTGGCCTCGAGGGCCTCCGAGCGCAGAGGCACGGTCAGGGCGCGGAGACGCAGAAGCTCTGCGCCGGCATCGGCCAACGCGTCGCGGACCGCCGGCGCGAGCTCCTCGTCCACGGACCCGATGAAGACGACTGCAATCTTCTTGTCGGCGAGCCGCCCCGCGATCACGACCGGGTAGGCGGCCTCGACGAAGGCGTCCGCCGCACGCTGCTCGCGCAGGCGTGTCGAAGCGGTACGGAGATCGTCTTCCAACCGGAGGATCTGGTCGCGCTGGCGCACCATCTCGGCCTGGTCGGCAAGCTCGGGATTCGAGATTGCGGCACCGACGAGGATCCCCACCACGAGCGCGAGGAAGACAGCTGCGAGCGACGCTACGTGGTAGCGGAGATCGAACATCCTCAGAGCCCTGCAGCTGTCCGGCAGAGCGCGCCGGGCGCGCGAGGCCTGCCAGTCCGTGCGCTCACGGGTACCCGACCCCCAGGGGCGCTGAAGCGCCCTTCCCCCCGCTTTGAGCGTAGTCGGAAGGGGCGCACGAGTATGGGGCTGGAGCGTGCCGAATGCGTGTCAACCGGGCTCACAGTCCGAGGAGGTCGCGAAGGCGCTCCCCGAGCACCTCGATCACGTTCCGCAGTGCTGGCGAGACGAGTACGGCGGCGACGATCGCGGCGAAACCGGCAAGGGCGAAAGCGACGAGCGGCCAGACGCCGACGCGCCGGCTGACGAGTCGCGAGACGCCCTTCGCGTCGATCAAGATCTCCCCGACCTTCAGGCGCGTAACGAACGTCGAGGACATGCCGGCCCGATTCCGTTCGAGGAATTCGATCAGGTTGAAGTGCGTACCCACGGCGACGATCAGCTCGGCGCCCTTCTCGAAAGCGAGAAGAAGCCCGAGGTCCTCGCTGATGCCGGTTGCGGGAACGCGGTGGTGCCGGGTGCCGAGCCGCTCCAGCCGGTCGGCTCCAGGGGCACTTCCGTCCGGGTAGCCGTGTACCAGCACCTCGCGCGCTCGCCGGAGGGCCTCGTCAGAGACCGAGTCCATGTCGCCGACGATCACATCAGGTCGGTAGCCGGCCTCGAGGAGCGCGTCAGCTCCGCCGTCGATGCCGATCAGAACAGGCTTGAAGTCCCGGATGTAAGGCTTGACGATGCGCAGGTCGCGCTTGTGGCCCGGGCCTCGCGCCACCACGAGGGCATGCCGGTCGCGGAAGCGAGTCTCGAGCGTCGGCAGATCGATGCCTCCCGAGAGCAGCCGGCCCTCCTCGCGGAGATATCGCATCGTATTCTCCGCGAACGCCACGAGCGCCTCGGTGACGCGGCCCCGCTGCTCCTCGAGCGCGACCGCGAGCTCGCGAGCATCGAGCAGCCGTCCCGAGACGAGGCATGTTCCGTTGCGAAACACGCTCGCCCCCCTGATCGTGAGCAGCTCCCCCTCGCTGACCTCGTCGAAGAGCCCCGCGCCCGGCGCGTCGATGAGCCGGACCCCGCCGCGAACGAGCAGGAGCGGGCCCGGGTTGGGGAAGCGGCCGCTCTGGGAGTGAGCGACGTTGATGACGACTCGCACGCCCGACTCCAGAAGCTCCTCGGCCGAGACACGGTCGAGATCCAGGTGATCGACCAGCGCGACGTCACCCGGGCCGAGCCGGCGGACGAGGTGCTTCGTGCGACGGTCGAGTCGGACGGGTCCCGTGAACTCGACGAAATCCTTGCTCCCGCGATCGAAGGGCTGATCCAGGGGCTGGCTCATTCGACCTCACCTCTTTCGCCGGAGACCGTCACGCCCCCGTGGTCCCTGCGACGCTCGCGAGGAACTCTTGCCCCCCCAGCATCCGCTCGAGCTCGCGACGCCGCTCATCCTCCTCGAGCGGCTCGATGCTCGTGTGCGTCGGGTCGCCCGGCACCTTCTCGACTCTGAAGTGACGGTCGGCGAGGCTCGCGATCTGCGGCAGATGGGTGATCGTCAGCACCTGCGAGCGCTGCGCCAGCCGACCCAGAGCCTCGCCGACAGCGTGCGCCGTACGCCCGCCGATGCCGGCGTCGATCTCGTCGAAGACGATCGTCTCTCCCCCTCCCACCGCGGCGATGGCGAGCGCAATGCGGGACAGCTCGCCGCCAGAGGCGGCTTCTGCGACCGGCACGAAGGGAAGACCAGCGTTCGGCCTGATCAGAAAGCTCACCTCGTCGGCGCCACTCGGGCCCTGCTCGCGCTCGCCTACGACGACCCGGAACTCCCCGTCACCGAGCCCGATCGAGCGAAGCTCGGCTGCGATCGCCTCTGCCATCGGTCCGGCAGCTGCAGCCCGCACCTCCGAGAGCTGCCTGACCAGCTCCGCGAACGCCGCCTCCGCCTCGGTCAGCGCGCCTCGCGCGCTCGCGTCGGGATCGAGACCCTCGTCGAGTGCGTCGAGCTCGATCCGCGCCTCGTCTCGCCGGCCCAGGAGCTCCTCGAGGCTCTCGGCGCGGTAGCGGCGCTTCAGGTCGCCGATCTCCTCGAGCCGCCCCTCGAGCTCGTCGAGGCGGCCCGGGTCACCCTCCAGCGAGGCAAGGAACGACCGAAGCTCGTGGACGAGCTCACGCAGACGGAGCTCTGCGTCACGGAGCTCCTCGCCCGGCCGCACGAGCTCCGGAGCCACGTGCTCGAGTGGCGCGATCAATCTCTCTGCTCGGGCGACGAGGCCGGCTGCGCCCTCGCCCTCCTCCGGTGCGATCGCATCGGCCGCGCCCGAGGCAGCTTCCACCAGCTCGGCTGCGTGGCGAAGCCGCTCCCGCTCGGCGCGCAGATCCTCCTCGATACCCGATTCCAGCGTCGAGGTATCAGCGACGAGGGCGCGCAGCTCGCCGAGGCGCTCCGCGCGGGACTCGCTGTCTCGGCGGAGCTCGTCGAACGCGCGTCTTGCGGCGATGAGTGTCCGCCAGGCACGTCGCGCATCGGCGCGGCGCCTCAGCTGTCCCTCTGCGGCGAAGGCATCCAGCGCGTCCAGCTGATACGAAGGGCGGGCAAGGCGGCGCTGCTCGAACTGTCCGGACATGGCGAGGAGACGCTCTGCGACGAACGCGAGATCCTCGCGCGCGATGCTCCGGCCCCACGCATAGGCCCGCGTGCGGCCGTCGGCGAAGATGCGCCTCGCGAGCACGAGCTCCAGCTCGCCTTCGGGCTGCAGCCCGGCAAGCGCCTCGAAGGCCTCCTCCTGGAGCAGATCTTCGGGAAGATCGAGCTCTGCCTCGACGTAGGCCTCCGCGCCGCCCGAGCCGATCATCCCGGCCTCTCCTCTCGCCCCCAGGAGCAGACCGATGGCCTGCGCGAGGATCGTCTTGCCGGCACCGGTCTCGCCGGTGATGGCGTTCAGCCCGGGCGCGAAGACGAGCTCTGCCTCGCGGATCAGGACGAGATTCTCGATGCGCAACCTACGAAGCACGGATCTCCGCGTCGAAGGTTGCCGAGCCGTTCATGAGGCGAAGGTCTCACGGTACCGGGCGAAGAACGTGACCTCGGGAAGCGTCGCGAGCAGCGTGCTCCGAGACCCGAGGCGCACGAGGACGCTCTCGCCGTCTGCGAGCTCCGCGAACCGCTGCCCGTCGGCCAGCACGGTTACGCCGACCTCCGCGGTGCGGTTCGAGACGACGAGCTCACGGCTTCGCCCGACGACGAGCGGACGGGCGTGCAGCGAATGCGGCGCGATGAAGGTGACGGCCATCGCGTCGAGCCCCCAGACCATGACAGGGCCGCCGTTCGAGAGGTTGTAGCCCGTCGAGCCGGACGGTGTCGAGCAGATCACGCCGTCGCACGAGAGTCTTCCGAGGTCTTCCCCACCCACCGCCCAGGAGAGTGACACCATGCGGCCGAGAATCGAGCTCGTCGCGACGATGTCGTTCACCGCCGTGCGACGCGTCCCCCCCACCTCCGCTTCGAGCGTCGCGAGCTCGATCACGCGGTAGTCGCCGGCGAAGACTCGCGCGAGGCCGGATTCGAGCTCGTCCGGGTGGATCGCAGTGAGAAACCCGACGTTGCCGAAGTTGACGCCGAACACGGGAACCTGCGCCTCGAGGCACCGTCTCAGGGCGCGCAGCATCGTCCCATCGCCACCGAGGACGACGGCGAGGTCGGCCCCGCCGGCATCGCCCCGCTCGTCGTCGATGAGCAGCTCGACGCCTTCCTTGGCCGCGACGCGGCGGAGCCGCTCGAGGGCTGGGTCGATCGCGGCGGGCTTGCCGTGGGTGATCACGAGGCACTTGCGCACCGGCTCAGCCGACTGCATCGGCGATCCAGTCGTCGAGCTCATCCGGACGCTCGGGGCGCGCGCGCTGCTCTAGGAGGAGGAAGAATTCTCGGTTTCCTTTCGGGCCTGGCAGGCCCGAGTCTACGACTCCAGCGACCACGGCACCCCACCCCAGGGCCGCGACCGCTACCTCGTGCAGGGTTCTCCTCTGAACCTCGGCATCGCGCACGACGCCGCCTTTTCCGACCTGCTTGCGGCCGGCTTCGAACTGCGGCTTCACGAGTACGAGCCCGCGCCAGCCGGGCGCGCAGAGTCGGAGCACCCCTGGGAGAGCGGTGCGAACCGAGATGAACGACAGATCGCACGTGATGAAGTCGGGCGCATAGGGGAGCACGACGAGGGTCCGCACGTTCGTTCGCTCGAGTACCGTCACGCGCGGGTCGGCTCGCAAGCTCGGATGGAGCTGGCCATACCCGACGTCGACGGCGATCACCCGCGCAGCGCCATGCTGAAGGAGGGCGTCGGTGAATCCCCCCGTCGAGGCACCGGCGTCGAGACAGGAGGCTCCGGCGAGCGTCACCCGCAGCCCGTCGATCGCGTTTACAAGCTTCTCGCCACCGCGGGAGACAAAGCGGGGGCCGCTCGCGACGTGAAGCTCGATCGAGTCGTCCACCTGCGTGCCCGGCTTCGCGTACGGAGGCACTCGCCCGGCCATGATCAGGGCTTGGGCCTGAGCCCGACTCGCCGCGAGCCCGCGCTCGTGCAGCAGTACGTCGAGACGCTTCTTCACGCTTGAAGGGTAAGCGGCTCCTTGCGCATCTGCGCGCAAGGAGCACAAAACTAGGACGCGCGCGTCGGGAGACCCTCCACGATCTCGGCGAGCTCAGTTGTGTCCACAGGAAGATCGGCGAGGCGTGCCCGGGCGCGCGCCGCGGCTTCGTCGGCGAGCCGCCGCGCTTCCTCCTCGCCTGCTTCCACGACGTATCCGTCGCCGTCCATGATGTCATCGACGAGCTGAAAGAGAAGGCCGATCTCCTCTGCAAGCGCGCGCCAGGGCGACTGTCTCGCCTCGGGGATACGTGCGACCCAGAGCGCGCAGCCGATCGAGGCAGAGAACAGGCGGCCCGTTTTGAGCCGATTCAGTGCCAGGACCCCGCCCTGGCTGGACGTGACGTCCAGATACTGACCTCCGATCATCGCCGAGGTTGCCTCGGCGAGCTCACGGGCGACCTCTGGAGCGTCGTAGAGGCAGGCCAGACGGAAAGCCTCGGCGAGCAAGGCGTCCCCTGTGAGGATGGCGACCGCTTCACCGAACTCGACGTGCGCGCTCGGCCGGCCGCGGCGAAGTGCATCGTCGTCGAGCGCCGGCAGATCGTCGTGGACGAGCGAGAAGGTGTGGACGAGCTCGATGGCCGCCGCCGCGGGCAGAAGCTCGGAAGGCTCGGCCCCCGCGGCCTTCCCGGTAGCCAGGCAGAGGAGCGGCCGGACCCGCTTGCCGCCCGACTGGAGGACATAGCGCATGGCTACGGCGAGCTCGCCCCCCTCGGGTGCGAGCGGCAGACCCTCGAGGTAGTCCTCGAGGAGCTCGCGGCTTCCCCTATTCCCGGGCATCGGCCTCTCGCCGGGCCCGGGCCAGCTCTGTCTCGACCTCCTTCGCGATCTCCGCGAGCTCGCCGAGGACCTCGATCGCGGCTTCCGGATCGTCGCGTGCCGAGACCTTTTCCAGCTCGGCTCGCGCCCGCTCCAGGCGGCCGAGCAACTCTTCCGTCCGCTCCAGTGAGTCGCCCGAGCTCAAGCATCCTCCCGATGGATGCGCCCCAGAATCCCGTTCACGAGCCGGCCTGCGTCATCCGAGGCGTAGCGCTTCGCCAGTGTCACAGCCTCGTTGATCGCCACCTCGGCCGGCACGCTACCGTCTTCCAGCTCGAGAGTGGCGATGCGCAGGATGTTCCGCTCGACGGCGCCTAGCCGGTCCGCCGTCCAACCTTCCGCGGCCGCGCTGATCCTCGTGTCGAGCTCCGCCGCGCGTCCCGACACCGACTCCGCGAGGTCGTGTGCGAACGGGTCGACCTCCCCCTCGTAGAGCGATGCCAGCGGAGCACCGGTGATGTCCCACTGGTAGAGCAGGAAGAGTGCCGTGCGCCTGCCGGCGCGTCTGCCGGCGCTCACGTCACGCCTGCGGTGCTGAGGCGCTGCTCAGAGTTCTCCAGATAGCTCGTCGAGTAGCTGCCGCTTCCGAACTCGTCGCTCCGCAGGGTCTCGATCGCGAACTCGCGCGTCGTCGCGACGCCTCGAAGCTCGAGCTCTCCGAGCGCTCGAAGCGCGCGCGCGATCGCCCCGGCTCGATCCTCGTTCCAGACGATCACCTTGGCGAGCAGGGAGTCGTAGAAGGGAGAGACGACGGTACCGTCTTCGATGTGCGAGTCGACCCGGACGCCCGGTCCGAGAGGCGGTCGGAAGCGCTCGATCGCCCCTGGAGACGGCGCAAAGCCGCGAGCGGGATCCTCCGCGTTCAGGCGAATCTCGATCGCATGCCCCCTTCGAGCCGCTCGGCCGGTCGTGCGGAGTTGCTCGCCGGCTGCGATCCTGAGCTGCTCGCGGACGAGGTCGATCCCGGTTACGAGCTCGCTGACCGGATGCTCGACCTGAAGTCGAGCGTTCAGCTCGATGAAGTAGAAGCTCCCGTCCGGGCCGAGCAGGAATTCGAACGTGCCGGCATTCTCGTAGCCGATCGCGCGGCTGGCGGTCTCGGCGGCCTCCTCCATGCTTGCGCGCGCCTGCTCCGACAGCGCGGGCGAGGGCGACTCCTCGATCAGCTTCTGGTGCCGGCGCTGGATCGAGCACTCGCGCTCACCGAGCGTCAGCACGCCTCCGGCCCTGTCCGCCAGAACCTGGACCTCGATGTGTCGTGCCGGCACGAGCGCCTTTTCGAAGTACAGTCCGCCGTTGCCAAAGGCCGCCGACGCCTCGCTCGAGGCACTGGCGAAGGCGTCCTCCAGCTCTGCGGGCGACTCCACGAGGCGCATGCCACGCCCACCCCCACCCGCGACCGCCTTCAGGAGCACCGGGTAGCCGAGCTCTGAGGCTCCGTCCCGTGCCTCGTCCAGGGTTGCCGGCGCGTCGCTGCCGGGGACGACGGGAATGCCGGCCGCCCGCAGCTCGGCCCTGGCT
>Ga0136614_10002703_pt1 | contig 11126 bp, 9 predicted proteins | sample AntDrymUQ2792106_2_FD_106643 | JGI IMG/M metagenome (GOLD analysis project Ga0136614, IMG submission 106643) | Polar desert sand microbial communities from Dry Valleys, Antarctica - metaG UQ279 (21.06) | ecosystem: Environmental > Terrestrial > Soil > Desert | place: Antarctica: Dry Valley... | reverse complement strand
TCTCCGGGCGCACGCACGAAGTCCTGTCCGGCCTCTGCCTCGTCACCGCCGGTTGGAAGGTCGTCGAGCACGAGGTGACGCGCGTCGCCTTCCGCCCCCTGACTCCGCGCGACCTGGCCGCCTACGTCGGTGCGGGTGAGTGGGAGGGACGGGCGGGCGGCTACGCCATCCAGGGCCGCGGCGCCGCCCTGGTCGAGCGCATCGACGGCGACTACCTGAACGTCGTCGGCCTCCCTGCGGCTCTGCTCGTCCGGCTCCTGGCTGAGCGCTTCGCCGGCGTCTACGCGTTCGGCTGAGCGGCTGCGGCATGGCGTCTGGAGCCATGACCCGGTGCCAGGCACACGGACCTGGCCCGAAGCGGTAGGAGCGTCACTGTCGGTCAGGGCCTCCTCAGGCGGCGGTCACGACGGCGACGAGGCCGTCGTCCACGAACGCAGCCAGCTGCGCCCGCGCGCGCTCGACCTGCTCCGCGAACTGTCCGAGCAATAGGTCGCACGTGAGGAACTCAGGGGTCGCCGCGAGACCCAGCGCCGCCGGATAGCTGCTCCAGCGCCAGTGCTCGGGACGCGGGCAGAGGCCGGCGCGAACGGGGTTCAGCGCGAAGTACCGCGAGAGCTCCAGCAGGTGGGCGTTTCCCTCGACGAGCACCGAGTGGTAGCGCCGCTCGAACAGGTGGCCCTGCAGCCCGTACCGCCGGTTGAACCACCGTGCGTACTGGCCGTTCAGGCGCTGCATGCCGGCCGACAATGTCGGCTCGGGTGTCTGCACGAGCAGGTGGTAGTGGTTTGTCATCAGGCAGTAGGCGTGGCAGCGCCACCCACAGACCCGCACAACCGCGCCGAGAAGCTCCAGGAAGCACGCGCGATCGTGGTTGTCGACGGCAATGGACGCTCCTCGGTTGCCGCGGGTGGTGAGGTGGAAGATGCCGTCGTGCGCCTGGAGGCGGGGTGGTCGGGGCATCTACCGACGGTAGCTCGCGCCCGACCCGCGAGAGGACCGTGGCGCTGATTCGATCCACTATTGCTCGCCTTTTGGCACATGGCCCGGTGCCAGGCACCGGTTCTCGCCCTCACGTGGGCGACGGCGCAGACGATCTCGACGCGACAGGAGTGCGGCCGCGCACAGTGTCGGATGCTCGAGACCGCGTGACGACGGCATGGCACCCCGCGAGCGCACCCGACAGAGTCGCACGCGCTCGCGACCTGCCGTTTGCCGACGCGCTCTGCCCGTAGGGGCCGCCCCCGCCGGCCAGGCTTTTCCACAGGCGGCAGCTAGACTCGCTCTCGGTTCGCATGGGCATCTTCAGCAACATCACCGGCTTCGGCGGACGCGACATGGCCGTCGACCTCGGAACGGCGAACACGCTCGTCTATGTCCGCGGGCGCGGGATCGTCCTCTCGGAGCCCTCCGTCGTCGCGATCGACCAGCGCACCGGCGACGTGCACGCCGTCGGCGTCGAGGCGAAGCGGATGCTCGGGCGCACGCCGGGGACGATCTCGGCGATCAGGCCGCTGAAGGACGGCGTCATCGCCGACTTCGACGTGACCGAGCAGATGCTCCGGCACTTCATCCAGAAGGTGCACCAGCACCGCTTCGCCCACCCGCGCGTGGTCGTGTGCGTGCCGAGCGGCGTCACCGGCGTCGAACGGCGGGCGGTCGAGGAGGCGACGCTGAACGCAGGCGCGCGCCAGGCTTACCTGATCGAGGAGCCGATGGCGGCGGCGATCGGGGCCGGGCTCCCCGTGGCGGAGCCAACCGGCAACATGATCGTCGACATCGGCGGCGGCACGACCGAGGTGGCGGTGATCTCGCTCGGCGGGATCGTCGTCTCGCAGAGCCTTCGGGTCGGCGGCGACGAGATGGACGAGGCGATCGTCACCCACGTCAAGCGCGAGTACAAGCTTCTGATCGGCCAGCAGACGGCGGAGGAGATCAAGCTCGAGATCGGGTCGGCCTATGGCATGCGCGACGACGTGCAGGCCGAGGTGCGCGGGCGCGACATGCTGACCGGGCTTCCGAAGACGATCATCCTCACCTCCGACGAGGTACGCCAGGCGCTCGAGGAGCCCGTCACCCAGATCATCGAGGCGATCAAGTCGACCCTCGACAAGACGCCGCCCGAGCTCGCCGCCGACATCATGGACCGCGGCATCGTCCTCGCGGGCGGCGGCGCGCTCCTCCACGGCCTCGACGAGCGCCTCCGCCACGAGACCCACATGCCCATGCACCTCGCCGAATCACCGCTGACCTGCGTCGCCGTCGGGTCCGGGCGGAGCCTCGAGGAGTTCGAGGCGATGCACCGCAGCGCGAAGGCTCGAGCGCGCGGGCGTAACCACCGCCGTTAAGTAGCACCCGGGAGTGCTCTGGACCGGGCGCTACACTAGGCGGTCCGTGCCCCGCCAGCGTTCCGCCCGTGTCGCGGTGCTGGGATCGGCTCGACGGTCCCCCTCCGCATCATCTCCCCTCCGCCCGAACGCCGCTCTCAAGCGTCGCGCGGTCGCGGGAGTCCTGATCGTGCTCTCGCTGCTGCTCTTGACGGTCTACTTCCGCGAGTCCCCGGGCGGGGGCCTGCATGGCTTCCAGAGCGCCGGCGCGACAGTCCTGAGGCCGTTCGAGGTCGCCGCCGAGCGCGTAGCGCGGCCGTTCCGCGACGCGGTCGGATGGGCCGGCGAGGTCCTGGACGCCAAGAGCGAGAACGAGAAGCTCCGGCGCGAGCTCGACGCGTGGCGTCAGCGCGCGATCGAGGGCCAGTTCGCGCAGGAGGATCTCGACCAGCTGCGCAGGCTCCTCGGCTACCGGAGCGGGGCGCGCTTCCCGACCGACTACCGCGCGGTGGCCGCCGCGGTGATCGCGCGGGCCCCCTCGCAGTACGAGCAGCAGGTGGTTGTCGCGGCCGGCTCGAGCGACGGGATCCGCCAGCACGCTCCGGTCGTGACGCCCGACGGGCTCGTCGGTCGCGTGACGAAGGTGGCGCGGAACGCTGCCCAGGTCACGCTTCTCACCGACGAGTCGAGCTTCGTTGCCGCCCTCGACCTGCAGACTCGCGCCGACGGACTTGTCCGCCACGGGCAGGGGACGAGCTCCCTGAAGCTCGACCGCGTCAGCAAGGAGCAGGTGGTGGAGCCGGGCAACGCGATCGTGACCGCGGGCTGGAAATCGGACCGCTTCTCGTCGATCTACCCGCGTGGGATCCCGATCGGGGTGGTCACGCACGTGAACCAGCTCGACACGGACCTGTACAAGCAGGTGCAGATCGAGCCCTTCGTCGACTTCGGGTCGCTCGACTCCGTGATCGTCCTCGTCAGCAAGAAGCCGGAGCCGGTGATCCCGTGATCGCCCTCGACGCAGTCAAGGTCGCGGCGATCGTCTTCTTCGCCTCGATCGCCCAGGTCTCGATCTTCTCGAGCGTGATCGTCCTCGGCGGCACTCCGGATCTGCTGCTCGTCACGCTCGTCTGCGTCGCGCTTCTGCGAGGGTCGATCTACGGGGCGACGGCGGGATTCGCCGCAGGGCTCGTCGTCGACATCGCGACGCTCGAGACCCTGGGCGTCACGTCGCTTCTCCTGACCCTCGCCGGCTACTGGATCGGGCGCTACGGGGAGACGACCGGCCGCGACCGGGCACACGCGCCGTTCCTGTCGATCGCGGTGGTCACCGTGCTCTTCGCCGCGGGCGCGCTCGGCCTCGACTTTCTCCTCGGCGAGTCCGCGCCGGCGCGGCGCGTGTTGCTCGAGACGCTCTTCCAGGGCATCGGCCTCAACCTGATCGTCACGGTCCCGGTTTACACGCTCTGCCGCTGGGCGCTCGGGAGCGAGCCGGGGCGCGCCGACCACCCCCGTGAGGTGAGGCTCCTTGGCTAGCTCGGGCTTGAGGGCGCACCCGGACCGGTTCCTCCCGCCCGATCCACGGGTGGAGGAGCCATACCGTCTGACGCCGCAGACCGCCCTCCGGGTCGCGATTCTCGGGGTCCTCGCGCTCGGCATCTTCGCCGTGCTCTTCCTGCGACTCTGGGCCCTCCAGATCCTCTCCGGCTCGCACTACCTCGGCGAGGCCCAGAACAACCAGCAGCGCGCCGTGCCGATCGAGGCTCCGCGCGGGGTGATCCTCGACCGCACCGGCCGGGTCCTCGTCACGAACGTGGCGGGCACCGCGGTGTCGCTCTGGCCCGCCGACCTGCCGAAGGGCGAGGGCCGAGATACCGAGATCCGGCGCCTGGCGCGGGTGCTGCGCGTGCCGAGGAAGCGGATCCTCGCGCAGATCAAGGAGCGCGCCTCCGACCCGCTCACCCCGATCACCCTCCAGGTCGCTGTCCACCCGGACCAGGTGGCCTACATCCTCGAGCACAAGGACGAGTTCCCGGGTGTGCGCATCTCACAGACCTACCTGCGCCGCTACAAGGCCGAGGCGCTCGCGACGCACCTGCTCGGGCACGTGGGACAGATCTCGGAGGAGCAGGTGAAGCAGCTGCGCAAAGTCGGCTACAAGGCGGGCGACGTGATCGGCCAGGCGGGGGTGGAGGCGACCTACGACCGCTACCTCCGTGGCCAGGCCGGGGCGGCCGAGCTGACCGTCGACTCGCTCGGGCGGCCCAGGGGCGAGCTCCAGCCGAAGGTGCAGGAGAAGCCGGGCAACGCGGTGCGGCTCACGATCGACATCGCCCTCCAGCGGGCGGCCGAGCGCGCGATTCGCTACGGGATCGAGCTCGCGCGCGAGGACGAGCAGTGGGCCGCGAACGGCGGCGCGATCGTCGCGCTCGACCCCCGCGACGGCGAGATCCTCGCGCTCGCGTCCAACCCGACGTACCGCCCGAGTCTCTATGTCGGCAAGGGCGACGCGAAGCGCCTCGAGGTGCTGCTCGACCCGGCGGCGGCCAAGAAGGCGAACTACCCGGGTCTCAACCGGGCGGTCGCCGGGCTGTATCCGGCAGGCTCGACCTTCAAGCCGGTGACCGCGCTGGCCGCGATGGAGGAGGGGCTCATCTCGCCCTACCAAACGCTTCCCTGCACCGGCGCCTACGAGGTCAAGGGCCAGATCTTCAAGAACTGGGATCCCTCCGTCAACGGGCCGATGAACATGCAGACGGCGCTCGCGGCCTCCTGCGACACGTACTTCTACCGCCTCGGCTATTACTTCTTCGGCCTGCCGCCGGACCGGGGCCACCCGCTCCAGGCCTGGGCGAGCCGCTTCGGCTTCGGCGAGAGCAGCGGCGTCGACATCGGCCCCGAAGAGCCCGGCCTGCTCCCGACGCCCGAGTGGCGCCAGGCGACCTACACGAAGGAGACCGACCCGTGCTGCTGGGAGATCGACCGGCTCTGGAAGCCCGGTGACTCGATCCAGCTTGCGATCGGCCAGAAGGACTTGCTCGTCACGCCGCTCCAGATGGCCCGCTTCTACGCGATGATCGCGAACGGCGGCAAGCTCGTGACCCCGCACCTCGTCGCGGACGTCGAGGAGCCCGGCAACCGGAACTCGCCGGCGAAGGTGCTCCGCCAGTTCTCTCCGCCTGCCCCGAGGCCGAGCGGAGTCGATCCGTACGCGCTGCGCGTCGTCCAGGACGGGCTCTACGCGGCGACCCACTCGGAGTACGGGACCTCGACGGGCGTCTTCGGCAGCTTCCCGGTCGGGATCGCGGGCAAGACCGGGACGGCGGAGAAGGTCGTGCAGCTGCCGGGCTACTCGGGCCTGCTCGACCAGTCCTGGTGGTGCGGCTACGGCCCGGTCGAGAAGCCGGAGTTGGTCGTGTGCGCCCTGATCGAGAACGGCGGCCACGGCGGCACGGCGGCCGCGCCGGCGGCGCGCAAGGTGTTCGAGCAGTACTTCGGCACCGAGGGCGGCTACGTCGAGGACGTGTACTCGGACTAGATGGTCGATCTGAAATTCACGCAGCGCAGCTGGTGGCCCAGACACGGCGCTGTGCACCACGGCCGCGTCGCTCTGCTTGGTCTGGGCCATCCCTGCGGGTGCGCCAATTTCCGAGCGACCATCTGATGGAGTACGTCGGCGCCAGCTCGCATCGACGCGCGCGCGCGCGCAGCCAGGTGGACGTCGGCGCGGCGCTGCGCCGGCTCGACTGGGTCCTGCTCGGCGGCGTCGCCGCGGCAGTCGCCTACGGGCTCTGGGCGATTGCGGGGATCACGCGGCACGACATCCCCGACGATCCCAGCTACTACGTGATCCGGCAGGGGATCTTCGTTGCGCTCGGAGCCGCGGGACTCGTAGCGCTCCTCTTTGTGGACCCGAGCGTCTACCGCCGCTACAAGCAGGCGATCTACGCGGTGACGATCGGCGCGATGACGTTCATCCTCCTCGCTGGGGCTGCCGCCCGTGGCTCGACGCGCTGGCTCGACGTCGGGTTCTTCCGCTTCCAGCCCTCGGAGTTCGGGAAGGTCGCCTTCGTCCTCTGCATCGCCGGCCTGCTCGCAGATCGCGGCCGGCGGGTGGTCGAATGGCGCACGGTCATGGCGGCGCTCGGGTTCGCCGCTCTCCCAATCGGCCTCGTGTTCCTGCAGCCGGATATCGGCACGGCGCTCGTCTATGCGGCTGCTCTCGGGGCTCTGCTCTTCGTCGCCGGAACCCGCTGGTGGCAGCTCGCCGTGCTCGGCGCGGCTGTCGTGCTGAGCGCGGTCGTCATCCTCTGGGCGCTCCCCGCAGCGGGAGTCCAGGTGCTGAAGCCCTACCAGCAGGCGAGGCTGACCAGCTTCACGAACCCGGACTCGGACCCGCGCGGGACGACCTACAACGTCAACCAGTCGATCCTCGCCGTCGGTTCCGGGGGTCTCGACGGGCGGGGGGTCGACCAGGGGACGCAGACCGCTCTCAACTTCCTGCCCGAGCACGCGACCGACTTCGCCTTCGCCTCGCTCGCCGAGCAGCGGGGCTTCCTGGGGGCGTCCTTCCTGCTCCTCCTCTACCTGCTCGTCGTCTGGCGTGGCCTCAAGGTCGTGACCGTCGCGCGCGACGCGTACTCGGCGATCGTCGCCGGGGGGATCGTCGTCGCGCTCCTCTTTCAGATCTTCGTCAACGTCGGCATGACACTCGGGATTGCGCCGATCACCGGGATCCCGCTGCCGTTCGTGAGCGTCGGCGGCTCCTCGATGATCGCGAACCTGCTCGCGATCGGGATCCTGCAGGCGATCCACCTCCGGGGGATGAGCGCCCGCCGCGTCTCGCGGCGCCCTGCCCGCTGAGAACCGGTCCGAAATGACGACTCGGCAGGCAGAGTGCTCCATCGCGAAACGAGTCTCTGAACACTCTGCCGTCCGGTCCTGGACCTACGATCGCGGCCATCGACGAGTCGGAGGTGACGCCGGTGCGCGACGAGCTCGAGGTCGAGGAACTGCTGCTGATCGAGGAGGCAGACGCCTGGTTCGAGTATCTCGAGGCGACCCGCGGGCAGAGCGAGACGCGCTACGCGGAGCTCGAGCCCTGGGCCTGGGCCCGGCTCAACCAGCGCCTTCGAGGCATCAGCACTAGGCGCGCCCGGCTCCGCCCGGCCGCGGCGTGAAGACCCTTCGCCCGACCGCCCCGCGCTGCCGGGGGCCCGCGTTGCTAGCCTTGAAGCCACGGCTCATGCCGATGGCATTTCCCCCACCAATGCGCAGCGCGATCGATCTCGGCCTCCGGCCGCGGCTCGCGCGCGTGCACAGCGAGGAGTACAGGTTTGGTTCTCTCATGGTTTCGTCGCAAGAAGCAGCAGTCCGGGGACGGAGCGCCTGACGACGCGTCCGCAGCTCCCAAAGCAGTAGTCGAAGCACCGCCCTCGCAGGGCGAGGATCCCGATTCCCAGCGGCCCCGTCGCCGCCGTGGCAACCGCGGCGGGCGTGGCCGCGCAAAGCGTCCGGCCGAAGGCGTCGACGCGAAGGCTGACGGCGCACCCGCCGCGCGCGCCCAGCACCCCGCGCGGGACCGGACTCGCAAGGACGGCGCTGCGAAGGAGGGCGCCGAGAAGAAAGAGGGCGCCGCGAGACGAGACGGTTCGGAGCCGGCCCGCACGTCGCGCTCGCGGTCTTCGACGCGTCGCCGCCAGCCGCCTCGGCGGCCACCGCTCCCGCCCGCCAGGCGCGAGCTGCTGATCTCGGTCGGCGTCTCCGAGCAGCGCGTGGCCGCGCTCGAGGACGACCGGGTCGCCGAGGTGTACCTCGAGCGTCCCGAACGCCGCTCGATCGCGGGGAACATCTACAAGGGCTCGGTCGACAACGTCCTGCCCGGGATGGAGGCCGCTTTCGTCGAGATCGGCCTCGAGAAGAACGGATTCCTCTACGTCGACGAGATCGTGACGCCCGAGCTCGAAGGGAAGGGCCACCGGCGCATCCAGGACCTGCTGAGCCGCGGCCAGGAGGTGCTGGTTCAGGCGGTCAAGGACCCGATGAAGTCGAAGGGTGCTCGTCTGACGACGGAGATCTCGCTGCCGGGCCGGTTCGTCGTCTTCGTGCCGCTCGGCGAGGGCTTCGGCGTCTCGCGGCGCCTGCCGGACGAGGAGCGAGTTCGGCTGCGGGAGATCGTCAAGAGCCTGGATGTCCCGAAGGGCGGGGTGATCATCCGCACCGCCGCCGAGGGTGCATCGGGCGAGGACGTCGAGCGCGACCTCGTCTTCCTCCAGCGGCTCTGGAAGACGATCGAGGCGCGCGCCAAGCAGGTGCACGCGCCCTCGCTCGTCTACCAGGAGGCCGAGCTACCGCTCCGCGTCGTCCGCGATCTCTTCACCGAGGACTTCGAGCGCGCCCACGTCGACCACGATCGGACGTTCAAGCGCATCGTCGGCTACCTCAAGAAGACCTCCCCCCACATGGTCGAGCGGGTCGTCCGCGACAAGGAGAAGGAGCCGCTGTTCGAGCGCTTCGGCGTCGACGCCGAGATCCGCTCGACGCTCTCGCGCCGGGTCGACCTGCCCTCGGGCGGCTACCTGATCTTCGACTACGCGGAGGCGTTCACCGTCATCGACGTGAACACCGGTCGCTTCGTCGGCTCGCGTTCGAAGAGCTCGGGCGCGCGGCTGGAGGACACGATCACGAAGAACAACCTCGAGGCGGTCAAGGAGGTCGTGCACCAGCTCCGCCTGCGTGACATCGGCGGGATCATCGTCATCGACTTCATCGACATGGGCAGCCCGAAGAACCGCGAGCTCGTGGAAGAGGCTCTGAAGAACGAGCTCGAGCGGGACCGGACGAAGACCTACGTCGTCGAGATCTCGCCGCTCGGGCTGGTGGAGATGACGAGGCAGAACGTGACCGAGGGGCCGCGCGAGATCCTGACCAAGCGCTGTCCGACCTGCGCCGGCGACGGTTTCGTCGTCTCCGAGGCCTCGGCTGCGGTCGAGGTCGAGCGCCGTCTGCGCACGCTCGCCGCCGGCTCCAGGCACCAGGCCTACCGGGTCGAGCTGAACGCACGGGTTGCCTCCCTCGTCGTCGGGCCCGGGGCGCAGCGCCTCGCCGAGATCGAAGCGCAGGCGAAGCGCAAATTCGAGCTCGTCGGGCGAGCCGACGTCCACCTCGACCACTTCGCCGTGCTCGGGCAGGGGAAGCTGGCGGACGTTTCCCCTGAGACCGAGCCGGCCGAGGGCAGCGAGCTCGAGGTGAAGCTCGTCGAGCTCGGGCTCTACGATCCGGCGGCCGGCGTCGCCAAGCTCGGGGGGTACACCGTCGTGGTGGCGGACGCGGCCAAGCTCGTCGGCAAGAAGGTCAAGGTGCAGGTCGCCCGCGTCTTGGACGGCGTCGCCTACGCCACTCTTGCCGGACGGAAGGACGAGTCGATCGCGCCGATCACCGCCGAGGCGGAGGCGGAGAAGCCGACCCGGGCGCCGAGGGGCAGGAAGGCTGCGCCGCCAGGCGACGGCGTCGTGATCGAGGAGGCCGGGGGCGCCGCCGAGGTCGAAGAGCCGCCGGAGCCGGGCCCGGAACCCGCAGACGCGGTCGCCGAGCCGGCCGAGCGACGCCCGAAGGCCGCAGACGCGGTCGACGGGCCGGCGGCTTCTGACGGTGGGGACTCCGAGTCCGAGACCCCCGGCGAGACTCCGAAGCGCAGGACTCGACGCGGGTCCCGCGGCGGGCGAGGGCGAAAGAAGCGCCCGGCCGAGAGTGTCTCCCCTGACGGGGCGGGCGGGGCCGAGGAAAGCGACGGGGATGCCACGGAGGCCGTGGCCGAGCCTGCCACGTCCGCGCCAGGCCCGAGGATCCACGTCCCGCCGGCCGACCTCGGTCGCGAGGTGATCGACGGCGAGGGGCCGGCCGAGGGCGTGGCAGAGCTCGTGGAGGCCGAAGGCGGACCACCGGCCGAGGGCGAAGGCCCGAAGCGCAAGCGGACGAGGCGAGGAAGCCGCGGTGGGCGGAACCGGCGCCGCAAGCCCGCCGGCGGGAACGGGGCCGGGCCCGAGGCGGAGGTCGCCACGGCTACCGAGCCGGTTGCCGAGCCCGAGGCCGTCTGAATGAGAGCGCTTCTGAGCAATGCGGCTCTTGCCGATCCTGGCTACACTCCTGGCTGACGTGGGCGTCCGCCCGCGTTTTCACGTTTAGCTCATGACGTACGCAGTCATCTCACTCGGGGGCAAGCAGTACCGCGTCCAGGAGGGCGAGCGTCTGCTCGTGGACCGGCTCGCCCACGACGAAGGGAAGACGTTCACCCCGGACCTGCTGCTCGTGGGCGGTGACGGCGACGTGAACCTCGCGCCGAGCGGCGTGACGGTGAAAGCGCGGGTCGTCCAGCACACGCTCGGAAAGAAGATCCGGATCGGAAAGTACCGTCCGAAGAACGGCTACCGCCGCCACACGGGCTACCGCAGTCGGCTCTCGCAGATCGAGATCGAGTCGATCGGCGGCCGCAAGAGCGCGGCGAAGGGGGATCCCCCGGCCGAGAAGAAGGCGACGCGCAAACCCCCGGCAACAACGAAGGCGGAGAGTTAGATGGCACACAAGAAGGGACTCGGCTCGTCGAAGAACGGCCGCGACTCGAACCCGAAGATGCTCGGGGTGAAGATCTTCGACGGCCAGGAGGTCAAGGCCGGGATGATTCTCGTCCGCCAGCGCGGAACGCGCTTCCGCCCTGGTGACGGCACGGGCATCGGCAGGGACGACACGATCTTCGCCACGCGCCCTGGACGGGTCGCGTTCCGCAGGAGCGGCGAGCGCCGCTTC
>Ga0136614_10002702_pt1 | contig 11127 bp, 12 predicted proteins | sample AntDrymUQ2792106_2_FD_106643 | JGI IMG/M metagenome (GOLD analysis project Ga0136614, IMG submission 106643) | Polar desert sand microbial communities from Dry Valleys, Antarctica - metaG UQ279 (21.06) | ecosystem: Environmental > Terrestrial > Soil > Desert | place: Antarctica: Dry Valley... | reverse complement strand
GCTGCGCGCACCGCTGGCGGGCCGCACGCGCCTGCAGCCGGACCTCGCGCCGGCTGTGCGCCGGTCTCTGCGCCTCGTCGCTCGCGACGGCCCCTGGGAGCTGTGGAGCAGCTGCGCTCAGACGGGCGGCGCGAAGCGCACGGTGATGCGCTCGAAGCCGAGCGCGCGCATCAAGCCCTCGAGCATCCTGCGGGTGTTCTCCTCGGCCCGCCGCCGCAACGCCGTGTCCGCGCGTGCCGCCTCGTCGAGCTTGCGCTCGGCGCGCCGGTAGAGCTCCTGCTGGTCGCTGGGGTTGTCGGAGAAGACGTCGGAGATGCGGTCGAGGAGCCCGCGGTCCTGGTCGAAGATGCGGGTCTGGGCCTGGTCCAGCCGCGGCTCGGTGAGCTTTGCCGCCGGCAGCTCGATGGCCACCGCCTTGCGGTCCTCCGATACTCGGACGGCGTCCTTGGTCCGCCCCAGCGCACGGAAGTCGACGGCCGCGTCGACGCTCCCGGCGGCGATCATCACCGTGCGCTCGCCCTTGATGAAGGAGGGCAGGAGCCCCGAGTCGCGCTCGATGTCGACGACCACTTGGAGGTTGGAGCTGGCCGCGCGGTACTCCGACAGGTTCTCGAGCGACTTCTGCAGGGCGGGCCCGCTGCGGTCGCGCGTTTCGTCGCGGAACGGGTTGAGGCTGGGGATGATCGCCGGGAGCGCGACGAGCAGGACGGCCGCGGCGACGGCGATCGCCGCGACCACGGCGAGGCCCCGGACGCCGCGCGGGCGCGGGCGCGGCGAGCGCTGGTCGGCAAGCATGCCCACGCCACTCAGGATACGGTCGCTCAGATGACCGCCCCCGCCCGTGGCATCTTCGTGGCGCCCTTCGACGAGCTGGCCGACCCTCGGAGGCTGGCGAGCCTCGCGGCCGCGGCCGAGGATCGGGGCTGGGACGGCTTCTTCGTCTGGGACCACATCCGCTACTCCGCTCCCGCCGACGCCGTGGCCGACCCGTGGATCGCGCTCAGCGCGGTCGCGACGGCGACCGAGCGCCTGCGCCTCGGGCCGCTCGTCACCCCGCCCTCGCGTCGCCGCGTCCACAAGCTCGCTCGCGAGACCGTGACGCTCGATCATCTCAGCGGCGGCCGGCTGATCTTCGGTGCGGGCCTCGGCTCTGACCGTCACGGCGAGCTCGGGCCGTTCGGCGAGGTGACCGACGACCGCGAGCGCGCCCGCCTGCTCGACGCAGGGCTCGACCGGCTCGCCGCGTACTGGGCCGGCGAGTTTCAGCCCCAGCCGCTCCAGCGCCCGCGGATCCCCGTCTGGCTCGCCGGGCGGTGGCCGAACCGCCGGCCCGTGCGGCGAGCGGCGCGCTGGGACGGCCTGTTCCCGATCGATCTCCCGGGCCCCGAGGCGCTCGCCGAGCTGGCCGGCGAGCTGCGCGAGAAGCGCGGCGAGGACGCCGGACCCTTCGACCTGGTCGTCACCAATCCGCCGGGGACCGAGTTGGCGCCGTGGGTCGAGGCGGGGGCGACGTGGTGCCTGACCGGGTTCGACTCCCAGCCACGCGAGGCCGAGGTGATCGAGGCGATCGAGGCGGGGCCGGGGGCCGCGTAGCGCGGGCGTTCGCGGTGAGCGGAGCGAACGTCGCCGGCTCACCGCGCGACCCCCGGGTACACCACCGGCTCGCGCAGCAGCGCCCCCGGTTCGAAGTGCTCCAGGAGGGCACGCGCATCGCGCGCGCCCTCCATCCGCAGGCTGCGAGCCAGCCAGGCGAAGGTGCGCTCGGCGCCCAGCTCCCGCAGGGTGACGGCACCGTGGCGCTTGGCCAGGCGCCTGCCGTCGGGGCCGACCACGAGCGCAACGTGGGCGTGGCTCGGCTCGGGCAGTCCGAGCAGGCGGGCGAGCAGCAGCTGGCGCGGCGTGGAGTCCACGAGGTCTGCGCCGCGGACCACCTCGCCGATGCCCTGGGCGGCGTCGTCGACGACCACCGCGAGGTTGTAGGCCGGGGCCTCGTCGTTGCGCTGGACCACGAAGTCGTCGACCACGCCCGAGCGGCGCCCGAGCAGCCGGTCCTCGAAGGCGACCTCGGCGCCGTCCGCGCGCAGCCGCAGCGCGGGAGGGCGCCCTCCCGCCCGCTTGCGCTCGAGCGCCGCGGGGGAGAGGCGCAGGCACGTGCCGGGATAGGCGCCCTCCGGCAGCGGGTCGTGCGGCGCAGAAGCGGACGCGCGAATCTCCGCCCGTGTGCAGAAGCACTCGTAGATGCGCCCGTCCGCTCGCAGCCTCGCGATGGCGTCCTCGTAGAGCGCGTGGCGGTTGGTCTGGGCCACGACCTCGCCGTCCCAGTCCAGCCCGATCGCGCGCAGGTCGCCGAGCTGCTCCTCGGCCATCCCGGTGCGCACGCGGCCCTGATCGAGGTCCTCGATCCTCACGAGGAACCGCGCGCCGGCCGAGCGAGCGAACAGCCACGCGAGCAGGGCGGTGCGCAGGTTGCCGACGTGCAGCGTGCCCGTCGGGCTGGGGGCGAAGCGCCCGCTAGACGAAGTCGGTGACGAAGCCGAAGGCTTCAGGCAGACGTTCACGCCGCGTAGGCGAACGGCAGCTCGTCCGCGATCTCCGCGAGCCGCGGGGCGCTGCGGTCGCGCTCGGAGCAGGTCAGCTCGAGCTCCGAGGGCCACGCGATCCCCACGTCGGGATCGTCGAAGCGGATGCCGGATTCCGTCGCCGGGTCGTAGTAGGCGGTGCACTTGTAGACGAAGTCCGCGACATCGGAGAGCACGCAGAAGCCGTGGCCGAAGCCGACGGGGATCCACAGCTGATGCCCGGAGACGTCGTCGAGCTCGAAGCCCTCCCACTCGCCGAAGCTCGGCGAGCCGCGTCGCAGGTCGACCACCACGTCGAGCACCCGCCCGCGGGCGCAGCGAACGAGCTTGCCCTGCCCCGGACGGGTCTGGAAGTGGATGCCGCGCAGCGTGCCGCGGCGCGACCGGGAGTGGTTGTCCTGCACGAACGCCGCATGGACGCCGTGCTCGCCCCAGACGTCCTCGCGGAAGGTCTCGGTGAAGAAGCCGCGCTCGTCTCCGTGCACGGCGGGGGCGAGGCGGACGAGGCCCTCCAGGCGGGTCGGCAGGCGCTCCATGGCGCCAATGAGCATAGGCCGGAAGGGATCGACGCCAACGCCGTCGAAACCCCCGGGGCGATGCCGAAGACCGTCACGATGCCGCCGGCCGCCCAGGGCCACCAGACCCTGTCGGCCTACATCTCCTCGCGCTTCGACGAGTTCTCGCGCTCCCAGAAGGACGTGGCCCAGTACGTCGTGGACCACCTCGACGAGGTCGCCTTTCACACCGCGGAGGAGCTCGCGCGCCGCGCCAGCACCTCCTCCTCCACCGTCGTGCGCTTCTCCCAGGCGCTGGGCTTCGAGGGCTTCCCGGAGCTCCAGGAGGCCGCCCGCGAGGAGTACCGCCACCACCATCGCCGCACCGACGCCGCAGTCGAGGCCGTGGCCACGCCGCTGTTCTCGCTCGACCAGAGCGCGTTCGAGTCCGCGGTGGCCGCCGATCACGTCAACGTGGAGGAGACCGCCCGCAAGGTCTCGCGCTCGGAGGTGGACGGCGCCATCGAGGCGATCGCCACCCACGAGAAGGTGTTGATCGCCGGCACGGACCAGATGGCGTTCTTCGCGTCCTACCTGCGCCACCTGCTGATGCTGCTCGACATCCGCGCCGAGATCGCGGCCTCACCCTCCCAGGAGGCGCTCTCGCGCCTCGGCCGGATCGACGAGACCACGCTGGTCATCGGCCTGTCGGCCGGGCGCCCGCACCCGCTGGTGGTTCGCGCGATGAAGATCGCCCGCCACCGCAAGGCGGGGACGCTCGCGATCGTCGACGCGACGCTCTCGGAGGTCTCGAAGCTAGCCGAGCGCACGCTGTACTACTCATCGAACTCCCCGGCCTTCGTGCGCTCGCACGCCGGGCTGCTCTCGATCGTCCAGGCGCTGGCCTACGGCGTCTACGCCCGCGACGCCGCGCAGTACGACGACCGCATCAAGGCGTTCCGGCTGAAGTAGGTTTGGACGCCGAGGCGGGGGGTGACTCCCGCCCTCGCGGCTAGGATGAGGGGCATGCGCGACGAGTCCACATTCCGGGTCAAGGCCGGGCTGGCCGAGATGCTCAAGGGCGGGGTGATCATGGACGTGATCGATGCCGAGCAGGCCAGGATCGCCGAGGACGCCGGCGCGGTCGCGGTGATGGCGCTCGAGCGCGTGCCCGCCGACATCCGTCGCGACGGCGGCGTCGCCCGCATGTCCGACCCGGTTCTCGTCAAGGGCATCCAGGAGGCCGTGACCATTCCCGTGATGGCCAAGGCCCGCATCGGCCACTTCGTCGAGGCGCAGGTCCTCGAGGCGCTCGAGGTCGACTACGTCGACGAGTCCGAGGTCCTCACCCCCGCCGACGAGGCCCATCACATCGACAAGTGGGCCTTCAAGGTCCCGTTCGTCTGCGGTGCCACCAACCTCGGGGAGGCGCTGCGCCGCATCGCCGAGGGTGCGGCCATGATCCGCTCCAAGGGCGAGGCCGGCACGGGCGACGTGGTCGAGGCGGTCCGCCACATGCGCCGCATCACCGGCGACGTCAAGCGCCTCGCCATGCTCGACGACGCCGAGCTGGCCACCGCCGCCAAGGAGCACCAGGCCCCGCTCGACCTCGTCCGCTCGGTCGCGCGTGCCGGCAAGCTGCCCGTCGTGCTCTTCTCCGCCGGCGGGATCGCCACCCCGGCCGACGCCGCGCTGATGATGCAGCAGCTCGGCGCGGAGGGCGTCTTCGTCGGCTCGGGGATCTTCAAGTCCCAGGATCCGGCGCCTCGCGCGGCCGCGATCGTCGAGGCCACCACCCACTTCCAGGATCCCGAGCGCGTCGCACGCGCCTCGGAGGGGCTCGGCACCGCGATGGACTCGCTCGAGACGAGCAAGCTCTCCGAGCAGCAGCTGCTCGCCAACCGGGGCTGGTAGTGCCCTCACCCGTGGTCGGCGTGCTCGCCCTCCAGGGCGACTTCGCCGCGCACGCGCGCGTGCTGGGTGAGCTCGGCGCTCAGGTGCGCGAGGTTCGCGTCCCCGCCGGCCTCGCCGGCCTCGACGGCCTCGTCATGCCGGGTGGGGAGTCGACGACGATGACGCTCGGGATCGAGCGCGAGGGGCTGGCCGAGCCGCTGCGCGAGCTCGTGCGCTCGGGGACGCCGGTCCTCGGCACCTGCGCGGGCATGATCATGCTCGACCGCGAGCACCTCGGCCTGGCCGACTACACCTGCCGGCGCAACGCCTTCGGCCGCCAGATCCGCTCCTTCGAGGCCGATCTGCGCATTCCCGGGATCGACGGCCCGCCAGTCCGCGCGGTGTTCATCCGGGCCCCTTGGATCGACGACGCCGGCGACGGCGTGGAGCTGCTCGCCTCGGTGGACGGTCATCCCGTCGCCGCCCGGCAGGACAACATGCTCGTGATCGCCTTCCACCCCGAGATCGCCGGGGAGCACCGGGTCCACGGGCTGTTCCTGGAGTCGGTGCGCGCTCGCGGCGGGGTGGGGGCCTGAGCCTTCTCGAGGTGTTCTTCGTCCGCCACGGCGAGTCCGTGGCGAACGTCTTCGACCGTGATCGCGAGCGGCCGGAGGGGGACGTCGACCGGCTCACCGAGCGCGGGTGGGAGCAGGCGCGCGGCCTCGGCGCCCGCCTGAAGGGCGAGGGCATCGAGGCGATCCTGGCCAGCCCGATGCGCCGCGCGCAGGAGACCGCACAGGCGATCAACGAGGTGCTCGGCCTGCCGCTCTCGACTGACGACGATCTCTTCGAGGTGCGCCAGTCCGACGCGTTCTACGCCGCCCTGCCCGACGCCGCCGAGCACGCGACCTTGAACTGGATGCCGCAGTCGCCGCCGGATCACGCCCCGGAGGGGGCTGAGTCCTTCGCCGACATCCTCGGCCGCGTGCAGCGCGTCCGCTCGCGCATCGAGGCGCGCGAGCCGCAGCGGGTCCTCGTGGTCAGCCACTACGGCTTCCTGCACTTCCTGCTCGGGTTGACGATGTTCGCCGAGGACTTCGCCCCAGAGCACCTGCTCGGCGTCTACGCGCTCGGCCACGCCAACACCGGCATCTCGATCTTCGCTCGTCACGAGCAGCGCGAGCTCGACGGGATCGCGTTCCCCGGCTGGGCGCTGACCACGTGGAACGACCGGGCGCACCTCTAGATGCCTGATTCCACGAGTCCGCACCCACGGACGACGGCCCCGGCCGGCGTCCTGCCTCGCCCGGAGGGCTCGTCACCGGCTTCGCCTCGCGGCACCCGCACCATCGCCAATACCACCAGTATTGACCTCAGGTGCGTGCGCCGCCAGACATCCGCCCGGAACCATCCCCGTGGGCACGTCTACGCGGAATCAGTCATGTAGGCCTCGCGCTCGTCCTGGCGCTCGCGAGCCCGGCGCAGGCGGGCGCGGCTGACGACGCGGCGCTGCTCGCGCGCCACGCGCCCGTGCTCGTCCACGACTCGCGCGATCGCTTCCCCGCGGCGGCGGTGCAAACCGGACGCCGCTCCGGCGCTCTACGGCCGCGCCGCGCCCACCGCCGGTGGCGGACGCTGGTTGCAGTACTGGCGCTGGCATGTCTTCAACCCGCAGGACCGCGGGATCCTGCGCACGGGCCGCCATGAGGGTGACTGGGAGCTGACGCAGGTGCGCGTGGACCGCGCAGGAGCACCCGTGGAGGCCCTCTACGCCCAGCACAGCGGCGCCGAGCGCTGCGGGTGGGGGAGGCGTCGAGCGCCGTGGAGACGCCCCGGTGGCCTACCTCGCCAACGGCTCACACGCCGCCTACTTCCGCCCCGGGTTGCGCGACCGCACGTGACACTCGCACGCTCGCGTAGAGCGTTGCACCGAGGCGAACGGGCGCGGGCTCGTGCTGCGCCCGCGGATCGTGCCGGTCAGCGAGGGCTCGCCGTCGTGGATGCGCCGGCGGTTTGTCACTCGCGCCCGGCGGCAAGGGTGAGGGCATGGCCCTCATTCCCGATGCCTCATCTGCCATGGCCCGGGGGGCCATGTCACCACCGTCGGTTCGGCTCTCCAAGGTCGGCCGCGCCGCCTCGGACATCGGGATGGCCGGCCTGCTCGGCGGCAACCTCTTCGGCCGCCTGGCCCTGCACCCGTCCGTGACCGAGATCTCGAACCCGGAGGAGCGCGGCAGGCTGGTCAACGCCGCCTGGCGCCGCTACGGCACGATCCAATCACTGTCGCTGCTCGCCGTGACCGGTGGCTGGGTCGGCGCGCGCCTCAACGAGGCGGGCGACGACAAGCTCTCACCGGTCGAGCGTCGCCTCGCCCGGGCCAAGGACGTGCTCGTGGGGGTCGTGACCGTGACGGGCCTCGCCACCGCGGCCGAGGGCGTGCGCTTCTCGCGCTCGGCGCCCGGCGGCGCGGTCCCGCTGCGCGACGGCGATCACGCCGCCCCCCAGGCCAGCCCGGAGTCCGCGCGCCTGAAGAAGCGGGTCAGCGCGCTCGGCGCCGCGAGCCTGGCGGCCGAGGTCGCGCTGGTCGCGGTCAACTCGGCGCTCTCCCAGGAGAACTTCCGCCGTCCGCCGGCGCGGCGGATGCTGCCGCGCCTGGGCCGGGTCTAGGGGAGCGCTACTTGCGGTCGGGGTTGACGACGTTCTTGGCCGCGTCGGCCGCGTCGCCGACCTTGTCCTTGACCGTGCCCGTCGCCTGATCGACCTTGCCCTCGCGCTTGAGGGAGTCGTCGCCCGTCAGCGCGCCGCCGGCCTCCTTGACCTTGCCCTTGGCGTCGTCTCCGGCTCCATCGCCCATGGTGGGGCTCCTTTCGTGGGGGACGAGCGAGGGTACCCGTCAGAACTCGACGACGAGCGAGATCCCGGCGCTGAAGCCGCCGCCGGCGAAGTCCCCGCCGACGTTCGCTCGCAGGGTGGCCGCCGGGCCCTTGGACTTCTGCGCCGCGCGCTGGGCGCCGTCGATCGCCGGCTTGATCTTGGCCAGGCGCTCGGCGACGAAGGCGTCCTTGGGGTCCCCGCCGCCCTGGACGTGGGTCACGACCTCGGCGATCGCGCCGTGAGCCTCCCCAACCACCTTCTGCAGGTCGGGCAGCACGTCGATCTCGTCGCCCAGGAGTGGCATGACGAGGCTCGCCGACCAGCCCCAGCCCTTCGTGTCGTCCTTGGCGACCTTGCCCTCGAGCTTGGCCCCCTTGACGTCGGTCTTTATCGCGAACTCCTTGCCGGTCCAGGCGGCGCTCGCCCCGACGCTGACGTCGCCCTTCTTCACCTCCGCCTCGGCGCCCTCCCTGCCCGCGTCGACCTTGACCGTCGCGCCGCCGATCTTCGTCTTGACCTGCGCCCCGGAGATCGAGAGCCGCAGCGATCCCGCGGCTCCACTCAGGAAGACGCTGGTCGGCACGGACGGCAGCGCGTTGGCGATCGAGGCCTCGGCCTGCTTGGTCATGCCCATCGAGTCGATCTTCTTGCGCTGTGCGGGGATCTCGAAGTTGGCGTTGCTGAAGCGATGGGTGCGGACGAGCATCTCGAGCGCCGCCGCGGGCGCCGAGGCCGCCTGCGGCACCATCTGGCGAACCTCTGCGACGACTTCGGGCACGGACAGGGTGCCCTCGAGCGACTTCTGGAAGTAGGACCCGTACAGCGCGTTGAGGTGGGCCTCCACCGCCGTCCGCACCTCGGCCGGCAGCTCATCCATGGAGGAGGAGAGCGGCGGGGCGCCGCCGAGCCCCGGCAGAAGCGGCTTCTTCGGGTCGGCGATGCCCGGGAGCAGTGGCGCGTCGAGCGGCGCGCGGGCGAGCATCCGTGCCACCGCGGCGTTGCCCGCGCTGCGCTGCAGCGCGAGGATCGAGGCGACCGGGGGCGTCGTGGCGCTCGCGCGCGCCTCGGCGACGCGCTCCTCGTCGGGAACGTCTGACCGGCGTCGCGAGACGCGCTCCGTCACAGGCCGACCGTACCTGGCCTCGCAAGGCCGGACGGGCAGTCTTTAGACCACCATGCCGTGGCGCATGGTGTTCTCGGTCACCACGCGCGGCTCGACGAACTGGAGCAGGTAGCCGGGGCCACCCGCCTTGGTGCCCGTGCCGGACAGGCGGTTGCCGCCGAAGGGCTGGCGGGCGACCATCGCGCCGGTGATCGCCCGGTTGACGTAGAGGTTGCCGACCGGCACGCGGTCGATGACGTAGTCGACGGTGTCGGGGTTGCGGGCGAACAGCCCGGCCGTGAGCGCGAAGGGGGACTCGTCGAGGCGGTCACACGCCGCGGCGACGTCGCGCACGCGCTCGACGGCCAGCAGCGGGCCGAAGATCTCCTCGCTGAGCACGGGCGAGTCCTCGGGGAGGTCGGCGGCGAGCGTAGGGGTGGCGAACCAGCCATGGCCGGGGACGTCCCCGGCACGGGCCGCGATCCGCCCGGCGCGCTCGGCCTCCGCTGCGTAGCGCTCGACGCGCTCCTGCGCCTCACGCTCGATCACGGGTGGGACGTCGGTGTCCAGGCGCTCGGCCTGGCCGACCTGAAGCACCTCCACCGCCCCCGCCAGGCGCTCGACCAGGGCGTCGTGGATCGCCTCGTGGCAGAGCACCCGCGCGGCTGCCGAGCACTTCTGCCCGGCGAACACGAACGCAGAGGCCACCAGCGCGGGCACGACCTCGTCGAGGTCGGCGTCGGAATCGACGATGACCGCGTTCTTGCCGCCCATCTCGGCCACCACGCGCTTGAGGTGGCGCTGGCCGTCGGGCACCTCCGCGGCGCTGCGCACGATCTCCAGGCCGACCTTGTTCGAACCCGTGAAGGCGATGGTGTGTACGCGCGGGTCCTTCACCAGCGCCGCGCCGACTTCGCCCTCGCCTGGCAGCAGCGCCAGCGCCTCTGGCGGCACGCCCGACTCCCGCAGCGCCCGCACCAGCAGGGCGGCGCACCCCGGGGTCTGCTCGGCGGGCTTGAGCAGCACCGCGTTGCCGGTGGCAAGGCCGGCGGCGACCATCCCCAGCGGGATGGCCACGGGGAAGTTCCACGGCGAGATCACCGCGACCACGCCCCGCGGCGACCAGCGCAGCTCGTTGCGCTCCCCCGGCATCTGGAGCAGGGGGGCGCCCCGGGCGAGATCCAGTGCCCCGCGCGCGTAGTACTCGAGGAAGTCGATCGCCTCGCACACGTCGGCGTCTGCCTCGGGCCAGGGCTTCGCTGCCTCGCGCACCTCCAGCGCGGCGATCTCCAGCCGCCGCTCGCGCAGCCACGCCGCCGCACGCACCAGCACCTCGGCGCGCTCAGCGGCCGGAGTCGCCCCCCAGGCCTTGGCGCCGCGCCCGGAGGCCAGCGCGAGCGCCGCCTCCACCTCCCCAGGGGTGGCCGCGGCCGCCTCGGTCACGACCCGCTCGGGATCGCCGGGATCGGTGGAGACGAGATCGGAGCCCTCGCGCCGGTCGGAGCCGATCCAGACGGGCGCCTGGACGACCGGGCGCGCGTCGTGCGCGGCCAGCGCATCGGCGAGCTGGGCGCGCACCGGCGCGCGACGAAGCTCGAGCACCGGCTCGTTGACGAACGCCTTCACGCGCGAGGCGGAGCCGGTGACGAGGCTCTAGCCGAGGCAGCCCACGGCTCCGGCTTGGCGAGCAGCTCCTCGATGGCCGCCCCGCGCGCCTGCTCCTGCAGGAAGGAGTCGTTTGAGGTGTTCTCCAGCAGCCGGCGCACGAGGTAGGCCATGCCCGCCACGAGGTCGCCGACCGGGCAGTAGGCACGCACGCGCAGGCCCTGGGCGGCGATCGCCTCCTGGAGGGGGTCGCCGAGGCCGCGCAGGATCTGCATCTCGATGTCGGCGTCCGACGCGCCCGCGAGCCGGTTGTAGGCGATCGCATGCGAGACCGAGCGCAGGTTGTGCGAGGCGATCGCGGGCCGCAGCCCGCAGCCGTCGGAGCGGTGGTCGATGAGCCCGCGGGTCAGGGCCTCGAAATTAAGGTCGGAGTCCGCCTTGACCTCGAACACCGGTGGCTGCCACCCGTGCTGGCGGGCTTCGACGATCTCGTGATCCCAGTAGGCGCCCTTCACCAGCCGCACGGTCAGTGGGTGCGAGCGGCCGGCGCCGGCCGCCCCGATCCACTCCACGATCGTGT
>Ga0136614_10002701_pt1 | contig 11130 bp, 11 predicted proteins | sample AntDrymUQ2792106_2_FD_106643 | JGI IMG/M metagenome (GOLD analysis project Ga0136614, IMG submission 106643) | Polar desert sand microbial communities from Dry Valleys, Antarctica - metaG UQ279 (21.06) | ecosystem: Environmental > Terrestrial > Soil > Desert | place: Antarctica: Dry Valley... | reverse complement strand
CCGTGCGTGAAGTGAATCCGTTCAACGACGATGGCCGTGCGCCCGGCACGAGCGTGATTGGTAATGTCATTTTGTGTTTCATAGTTACCTCTTTCTCTTTTCATTTATTCGTCGCGGCAAATGATTGCGTTGACTTGGCAAGAGGTATAGTTTGCGCGGGTAAAAATAGTCCTTTGGGAAGGATTAGGAAGTTGTGAGGAATGGATGAGTCAGGCAATATCGGGGAAAACCAGACATTTTTACGAGTTCAGTGATTTCCGTTTGGACGCGGAAAATCCGAGTCTGTGGCTGAACGACCGGCTAGTGTCCGTGCCACCGAAGGCTCTGGAGATGCTGACCCTGCTGGTGAGCCATCGCGACGCGGTCGTCAGCCGGGAGGAATTGTTGGAAACGGTGTGGCGGGACACGTTTGTTGAGGAGGGGAATATCAACTACACCGTCTCGCTGCTCAGAAAGACCCTCGGCGAGAAAGTTAAGGGCGAGTTGCAGTTCATTCAGACTGTGCCCAAACGCGGGTATCGCTTTATCGCTGACGTGCGTGAAGTGGTCGAGAGTGAAGCGGACGAAAAGGCTACGACTCCGAATCTGATCGCTGACTCATCTGACGCGATCCCCGCCGGCGAACCGAAGCCGCAAATCCGCTGGCACCTGTTAGGGATATTTTTGCTCGGCCTATCTCTGACGACGAGTTTTGCGTTCTGGTGGAAGGTTGATGAGCGGGGAGGGCTTGCGGGCCTTTCCGTCGCGGAGAGGAATGTCCGAAGCGTGGCGATTCTGCCTTTGAAGACGCTGGGCGAGCGCGAGATAAATGAGTCGTTGTCGTTGGGCTTGGCGGATTCGCTGATTAGCCGCTTGGGCAGCTTGAACCGCTTCGCCGTGCGTCCGCTGAATGCGGTTAAAGCTTATGCTGACGACAACGATCCGCTAACATTCGGTAAGGAATTAAAAGTTGATGCCATTCTGGAAGGCACATTGCAAACAATTGATAGTCGTTTACGCCTCAACATGAGGCTGCTCGACGTGCGCGACGGCGCGCAGCTATGGCAAGGCTCGTTCGACGAAACGAAGACGGATATTTTCCAGCTTCAAGACGCACTCTCATTACAAGTCACAGAATCTTTAACATCAAAACTTAATCAACAAGAGCGCGCACTTCTCACCAAGCACGACACGGAAAACCGCGAGGCTTTCCACTCGTATTCGCGAGGGCGCGCTTTTCTTGAGATCAGAAACATCGAAAAAGCGATTCCCGAATTTCAGCTCGCCATCCGTCTCGACCCGAACTATGCTCTCGCCTACACCGGCTTGGCCGACGCTTATTCGGCGCACGCACTTTTCACCAGCAGCGCCAACGCAGAATTTTATAATCAAGCCAGAGCGTTGGCCGAGAAAGCCTTGACGTTAGACCCGCATCTCTCCGAAGCCCACACCGCACTGGGGCGGGTTAGATATTTGCACGATTGGGACTGGGCGGGCGCGGAGAAATCTTTCCGTCGGGCGCTCGAACTCAACCCGAACAATGTCAAGGCGCACCAGTTTTACTCGCGACTGCTGGCGACTTTGGAGCGTACCCAAGAAGCACTCGCCGCCGCCCACAAAGCGCGGGAACTCGACCCGCGTTCGGCGGACTTGGCGATTCCGCTTTCCGCCATCTTGATTAAACGCGGCGAATTCGACGAGGCGCTGAAAGTCGTCACGGCAGCTATTGAAATGGACAAAGATTACCGAATGGCCCACAGATGCGTCGGAACAATTTATTTACTGAAAGGCGAGTACGCCAAAGTTATCGAACTAGGCAATCAGCATTTTCCGAACCCGAAAGAAACCGACTTCGCCTGGGCTTCGATGCTGGCGACCGCTTATCACCGAGTTGGGCAGGAAAATAAAGCGACGCAGATGCGAAAGCATCTCACCGGACTGGCGGCCACAGACTTGAAAGCGCTCTACTATTTGGCGATGCATTTCAGTGAACTCGGACACGCGGACGAAGCCTTCGCCGCCCTCCAAAAATGTTTTGAACTGAGGGAAGAACGGATGATCTGGACGAAAGATGAATGGCGTCTCGCGAGTCTGCGAGACGACCCGCGTTTCCGGGAACTCGTGCAAAAAATGAACCTCGCACGTTAGTAGTCTGGCCGCCTAATTTTTAGGCTGAGGGTTCATGCTGGCGGCGTGCCACGTCGCGCCAGCAGCGATCTTAAGGTTGAGATGCGGAACACTCCCGACACAGTTCAGAGTTCAACCTTCAGGTTGCTTTCCCGTAACACCGGCAACCTGAAGGTTGAACTCTGAACTGTGCTACGAAGGTTGAACTCCGAATCCCTCGTCTTCACGTGGGCTAAATAATTATGAGTCCGCGCTCTTGTTGTCGTCCCCGCCGGAGCATCCAACGCTCCGGCGGGGACGGGAATCGTCAGCGGGTCAATTATTTTTCACGCGCTTCCTTCGCTCGCTTCAACCTCGCGGAGTCGCGCGCCCATTCGACGTTCTTCTCTCCGGGTTTGTCGAAAGCCTCCGGGTGCAAATATGTGCCCCGTTCCGCGACGGGCTTCATCTCTTCCACCCGGACGCGATTCTTTTCGGCGTAGGCGTCCCGGCGGACGCCGGTCAGTTGCCACGAGACTTCCATGCCCGGCCTCCCGCCCGCGACGCGGAAGCGGTTGCCCCTGACCTTCGCGGCGACGTACACCGGCGCGAAGCCGCCGACCGGAGTCAGTTGATAACGGAAGTCTCGGTTGAGCGCCTCGAACCAGTCGGGCAGGACGACTCCGGCGGCGCGAATGCGCCCGCGAGAAGGATCAGGAATAACGTTTTTGTGAGATGAATCTTACACACGGGGAAAGTGATCGCCGGCGGCCCGTTCGCGGATGGCTGGCAGCCGGGACTCAATCAGGTTCAATTCATGTACTCGCGTTCGATCAAATCAACGACCGTTTCAAGCGCGGTTGCTAACTCCGGGGTGAGTTGGTCAGTGAAGGGATGAATCTCGCCCGCCTCCGCTCCGATCACCACGACCTCCGGCACGGCGCGCCCGGCGAAAACAATAGCCAGCGCCGCCAGCAGATGATTGACGCCGTATTGATGCAGACTGTACGCCTCGTCTGGCAGGTCAATCTCGTTCGGTGATAGACGCCGCACGCAACCCGGCGCGCCGCCGGTTTTGAGCGCATCGACGATCAACGCCTTGCGGCACCCTTCAAAGTAACCGAGCGCCTCGAATCCCGCCGTGCCCGCTTCAAACGCTTTGACGTCCGCGGGCCACGGGCGACGCTCGCACAAGCGTCGAAAGACGTGGATGCCGAAGCCGTCGTCGCCGTGCCAGAGATTGCCGAAGCAGACCACGTGAATCATCACACGAGAAAAGTTCGCTTCCTCCCGCCCTTCACGAAATGCACCGTGCAGACGAGGCACGCATCGTGCGAGCGGACGACGTGACATAATTCAATCGGATTATCGAGGTCTTTGATTTCCAAACCGATGAAGCTCTCTTCCCAATGCCCGCGGCGATTCGCCGAATCGCGCGGCGAGCCGTTCCAACTCGTCGGCGTGATTACCTGATAATTGGCAATCTTGCCGTCTTTGATCTTCACCCAATGACCGAGGCTCCCGCGCGAAGCATTGATCAATCCGCAGCCTTCGCCCTCGGCTCCGAGCGCGGATTTGATGAAGGTCGGTTCGTCGAAATGCTGCTGCAACTCAATCACTGTGCGGCGCATTTGTTGGAGCAGGGAGACGGGCCGGTGGAATCGCGTGAACTGGCGCAGCCAAGTGTTCGCGCCCTCCGCTTGGAAGAAGGAAGTGAGCAGCCGGTCTCCGGCGATCACGAGGTCTGACAATGGGCCGAGTTGCACGACCTGATCTTGGTAGCGCGGGGCTTTGGCGTAAGTATAGCGGTCGCCGTCGGGTTGATAATCAGGCTGCGTTTCGCCCTCCCACGGATGACGGCCGCCGCCGTAATCGGCATACCAGGAATAACGCACATGCTCCGCGACCTGTCGCTGGTCGAACGATTCAATCCGGTCTGTCTCGCCGTCGTAAAAACCGGCGGGTTGGAGGCACTGGCGAGCAGTGAATGGCGGTTGCCAATTTTCGGGATCGTAGTAGCAACCGGTACTGAGCAGGTGCGGCGTGCCTTGTCCTGTTTGATGCAACCCAAGAGCGCGGCCAAAGCGCGCGAAGACGCCCACGGCGCTGTGCCGGTGCGCTTCCGTTTCATCGAGCCACGCGAAGAAGTCCGCCATCGTGTTCAGACCGAGCCAGCGCTCACAACGACAGCCCAGCACCGTCTGCTCGTACCACTGCGTATAATCGTCAATCGCCGCGAGACAAGCGGCCAGACTCTCCTCTGTCAACGGGCAGGTCACGCCGCCGGGCATCATGTAAGTCGCGTGCGGCCACTGGCCGCCGAAGGCGATGACGATACCCAGAATCTGTTTTGAATGATAAACCGTCTCTCTGGCGACACGGCCTTTGAACGGCGGCTCGAAGAGTTCGAGCGCCTCTCCGTAGAGCGGTTGTCCGCGATACGCCGGGTTGCAGAAATCGGGCGCGAACATCAGGAACGTGTGGCGCGCATCGCTCATCACCGCCTCCGCCATCAGGCAGAGATTGCGAATGCGCGTCGCGTTCGGGGCCAGCGGGGTTTGAAAGGCCACCTCCAGCGCCGAGGCGGCGGCGTAGAGTTGCGAGGTGCTGCAAATGCCGCAGATGCGCGGCGTGATGACGAGCGCGTCTGTGGGAGCGCGCCCGACCAGAATCTGCTCGAAGCCGCGATACATCGTGCCGACGCACCAAGCGTCGGTCACGGTATGGTCGTCAACCTCAAGCTTGATTTCGAGGTCGCCTTCGACGCGGTTCAAATCCATCTTGATGATTTGTTTAGCCATGACACGGCGCTCCATTGCCGGCTGCATCAGAGCCGGGGATCATAAAGATCGGCGCGCGCGGCGGGAGCAGTACCGGCAGTTCCCGCTGCGGAAGTTCCACTTGCCGGAACATCGGTTTACTGAGAGGGAACTTCGCGCCGATGCACCCGACGCAGGCATAGCCGACTTTTTGGGCTGTCCCGCAACGCTTAGTGATGCCGTCCGACAAGCAAGGGCCGACGGTCAGTGGCCGATTGAATTTGTCAAGTTCGAGCGGCAGACCTGCAAGGACCAAGCTCATGGTCTTGATCATCGTCTGGGCATCCGCCGGACAGCCGGCGACGTTGATGACCGGCAAACCCGCTCGCGACCTCCACTCCGGGCCGAGCAACCCGCCGGGCTGTTCGTTGGTGAATTGCAGGCCGCAGCTTTCGCTGGGGTTCGGGGGGGCGGCCGGAATCCCGCCGAAGGCGGAGCAAGTGCCCATCGCAATCACATATTGGGCACGGTCGCACAGCGCGCGGATGATGTCGCGCTTCGGCTGGCCGTCGAAAGTATCGTACATTCCCGAGCCGTGCGGGCCGTTGATGATGCTGCCCTCGACACAGAGCATCGTAAGCTCTTCTTCGCCGGCCAGAATACGGGCGATGATCGTGGCGGCCTCGCGCGGCGAAGTCTCGGAGAGCGACGGGTGCCACAGCAGCCGAACCCCCTCGTCTTCCAAAAAGTCGAGCAGATTGTAGCCCGCTTTGCCCGGCCCTTCCGCGCCGAGAATCGCCATCGATTCACCATTACACGAACCGCATGCCATCCACAACAGCGTCGCCTCCCGGTCACGCCCGCGGAAGTTCTGCCCCTGCTCCGATAATTCCTGCTTGAGTTGGTCCCAATATAAATACATAAATTCCCTCTCTCCTCCTAAGCCGCGACAGTAATGTTGGCGCGCACTCGAAGAAGTTTCAGATAAAGACTGTGTGGGCGGTTGAACGGGAGCGCAGGCTTCTGGCGTGTTCGCCCTGAAACCTGCGCTCTCGAAGATGACGTGAGCGATTTACACCACGTCTAACCGTCGGCTGGCGGTCGTGCTGTTCTCATTCATCGGAATCAGATAATTGACGTCCACGTCCGCGATAATGTCGCACTGAAGATCTGTCCCCCCGAGGCTGAGGGCTTTACCTTCGATGTTCGTGAGGGTGTCGGTCTCGCCTACGTTCAGCGTCTTGGTGTCAGTAGCTCCCAACAGGTTGTAGGGGAAGAGATACATTTCTGAGACCTCTGTTTGTAGTGTGAGTTCGGGGTCAGTCTCAAGTGGGCCAGAGCGCGACACCCACCCGCCGATAGCACCTCGATTGTTAACGATCAGCTTGGCTTTTGAGGGGCTGACCACTTTGATGTGATAGCGAACGTTAATCAGCTTTAAGCCCCCGTTGGCGGCGGTGGCGTTGCCGCTGTAATGTCGAAAGTGAAGTTTTCACCCGGACTGATGGCGTTGGGAACCTCCGCTCGAAATGCGGAGATCGAGACCGTGACTTTCGTATTGAGGTAATCCTGAACCGCGTTGCGGATGTCTATTAAGTTGATTGGCATGATGTTTACTCCTCGTATCTTTGTGGATTAGGCTGATGCTTGTTGGTTGTAGTAAGGCTTATTCCACCAGCGATAAAACAAACCCTACCTGTTCCTTCCCTCTGTCACCGGTGATAAGAAAAAAGACAGAAGCCGGGAAGGTACTCTTTTCATCATCTTTCCTCCTCACGGACGGACGAACGGAAAACTCAGCCGGCCATGAATCCATCGCCGCAAACCGTTGCGTCGGCCGTGGCAATGGTTTTATCTTGGCTGCCGCAAATAGTCCTTTGGAAAGATTAGGGAGTTATGAGGAATAGCTGAGGTGAGAAATGTCCGGCAGAATTGGACATTGTTACGAATTTAGCGGCTTTCGTTTGGACGCGCATGGTTTGAACGAAAGACGAACCACGCCTTGAAGCTCTAAAAAGATCAGCGCTCTCAGGAAATCCTGCAAAAATGATTCTGGCAAATTAATCCGAATCCGGTTGACCGCACCGCAGGGAAAGCAATGTTCATTGAAAAAGGTTTTGATGATCTGTGTGACGAACCTCTTTGAAGTCTCCGACGTTGGCACAACATAGCGGACTGACAGACGCGCCGGCTAACCCGGACATTTCATCATCACCTAAACAATAATTTCCAACTCCATCAGTCTTCACTCAACACTTAACACTGAATTGCTATGCGCTCTTTAATCTACCGCGCGCACCTTTGGTTGGGAGTCGTGGTCGCCGTGCCGGTGCTGTTATGGTCGTCGAGTGGGTTGCTGTATGCATGGCCGGGCGTGGTCGAGGCTGGCAAAGTCGAAGTGATCGACGCGGCGTGCGTGCGCGTGTCGGCGACCGAAGCGCTGGATGGCGCGCACCGGTTTGCCGGGTCTCGTCTGCCGACAACCGCGCTGACGCTGCTGATGCGCGACGGGCGGCCCGTCTATCAAGCCGTCGGCGGCATGGGCGCGGACTCGCTGCTGGTCGACGCAGAGACCGGCGCGGTCATCAGGACACCGCCCCCCAGCGCAAAGACGCGCTTCTTTCGACAGGCGCACTTCTACTATTTCGCGGGGAGTTGGCAGGTGCCGCTGTTGATTTTGATGGCGGCGCTAGCGTGCCTTTCCGCTGCTTCCGGCATCTACCTTAATCTCTCGCTGTGGCGCGCGAAGAAGGCGCGGGTGAGGCGCGGGCGAACAGTCAACGGCTGAATCAGACGGCGCGAGCGTTGGAACGTTGTCAACAGTTGGGGCGGCATCAAAGAACCCTTCCCTGCAACTTCGTGCCGCGCCTCTCTGAGCAATTTGTTTCGAGTTGGTGTAAGCTTCAAATCATATGGAAGGCGCAAACATTTACACAGCTTTGATCTCGTTCCTCGGCGGCCTGGCTTCTTTTCTGTCGCCGTGTGTGCTGCCGCTCGTCCCCGGCTACATCTCGTTGATTTCGGGCGTCAGCATCGACCACTTGAAGGGCGGCGAAGGCGCTCCGCGTCAATCGAGCGCGAAGCGCGCGGTGATTATGAACTCGCTCGCCTTTAACGCCGGACTGTCGGTGATCTTCCTTGCGCTCGGCGCGGCAGCCGGGTGGGCGGGCGCGGCGATTCTCTCCGACTGGCGTCTGCGCGTCGTTGGCGGGCTGGTGATTATCGCGTTCGGACTCCAGTTGATCGGCGTGCTGAAGATCGCCGCGCTCTACCGCGACACGCGCAAGTTTTCCGACGACAAACCGCGCGGCCCGCTCGGTTCGTTCACATTGGGGATGGCCTTTGCTGCGGGGTGGACGCCGTGCATCGGCCCGATTCTCGGTGGCATCATCGGCCTGGCGGCGACAAGCGGCGGGTGGAAAAGCGGGCTGGTGCTATCAGCGTTCTACTCCGCCGGCCTCTCCGTGCCGTTTCTTCTGACCGGCCTCGGCATCAACCGCTTCCTCAATTTCTACGCGGGCTTCCGCCGTCACCTGCACAAGGTCGAAGTCGTCTCCGGCGTGCTGCTGATCGTGATCGGCATCATGGTCGCAAGCAACAGCGTGACGTGGCTCGCGAACGTCGCCGCGAAGAGCGGCCTCAACCTTGAAGCGGTCGTTGATTCGTTCGCCAAAAGGCAGCAGCCGACCGCTCCCGCTTCGTCAGCGCAATCCGTCGCGACCAATGCAGCGGCTTACCCACCGCTGCCGGACGTCGAGTTGAAGACGCTCGACGGAAAAGCGTATCGCCTCAGTGACCTGCGCGGGCGCGTCGTGCTCGTGAACTTCTGGGCGACGTGGTGTCTGCCGTGCCGCAATGAGATACCGGAGTTCAACGAGATGCAGCGCGAATATGAGGCGAAAGGTTTCACCGTCGTCGGCGTCACATCGCACGACACAGTCGAGGACGTGCGCAGCTTTCAACAGGATGTGAAACAGGATTACACCGTGCTGCTCGGCACGGACGATATTCCCGCAAAGTTTCAGAACGGGCCGGGGCTGCCGGTCACGTATATCATTGACCGAGAAGGTCGCGTCCGCCAAAAGATTATTGGCGCGCGCGACCGCGCCGGGTTCGAGGCTGTCGTCAAACCCGTGCTCGACGAAGTGCCGGCGACCGCCGCAGCTCAACCGCCCGGCGAGGAGTGACGCTTCCTTCCCGCCCGAGACGCGCCTCCTCTTTTGCACACGCGCGTCGCCGGTTCATTCGAGCTATCACAGCAACTTCAATACACGTCGTTCTTCATCACACAGGAGATTTTTTATGAAGCCCCGCATCGTCACCCTTGCCGCCGCGCTTGTTCTGACATTCATCCTCGCCCCGCGCGCCGACGTTCGCGCGCAGGACGGGCACGAGTTCGCGCCGCTGCAAGAGAAGCAGGTCGACTACAAAGACTGGACGTTCAAAAGCCTGAAGGATGACACGCCCGTCAATTTGCGCCAGTGGTCCGATGGCAAGAAGCTCGTGCTGGTCGTCTACTTCGCGTCGTGGTGTAAGAATTGGCGCTACGAGGCCCCGGTGCTGACGAAGTTGTACGAGAAGTACAATCCGCACGGCCTCGATGTCATCGCCGTCAGCGAGTACGCGACGCGCGACGACGTGCGTAAATTCTTTGGAGAGGGGGACGCGCCCTACACCGTTGTCGTCGAATCGGAGTCGAACGAAGCGCGCGACAAAACCACGCACTACACCTACCGCCAGGCCTGCGGCGACAAGCGCAATTGGGGTTCGCCCTTCAATGTCTTTCTCGAACCGGCGACGCTGAAAAAAGAGGGTGCGGTGCTCACGGAAAAGGCGTGGGTCGTCGGCGGCGAGTTGATCGAAAAGGATGTTGACAAGTTTATCCGCCAACGCCTCGGTCTGGAAAAAGAGGGCGACAAGCCGGCGACGGAAACGAAGCGCGAGTCAAAATTGTAAGCGCAACAACTCGTTAGATAGCTTCATGGTGACCGGGCTGGTATTAAAGAAATAAACAGTATGAAGAAAGTAGTCACCACTCTTGTTTTTTGTTGTGCTGTTCTGCTTCTCTCTGCTTGTTCGTCTCTTGATGAGTTCGTAATTATCAATAGGTCAGATGCACCTCTTGAGGTGGTCTATGCAGTCAAGCTTTCTGTTACAGACAAAGCGCCCGGCAAGTACCAAGTTGAAGAGCCGCAAGTAATGGGTGCGAGCGAATTAGAAAAAAATGACAGACCGTGGAGGCGCACATCTAAGGAGCGATGTTTGATTGACCACCAAGCCGGTAAAGTTATGGTGAGGCTTGCGCCCGGCGAGGCTCTGTTAGTAGAAAGAACTACAAACTACCAAGGACATAGCAGCGAATATAGCGATCAAAAGTTTAACATTGCAAGCATCAACCTGAATGGAGTGAGAGGCTCAATTAACCTTGAGGGCAGGCAAGCGCAGACGCAATTTCAGAGTAAGCAATATTACTATGAAATAGTTTATCAGTAATGAGGCTGCGCCAGTGGCTCTGCGGCGCTATCTAAGAACCGGATCAGCCAGGATTGCTCCCAGTTAGCTTTCTACAATCAGGTTTCGTGCTCGCTGGTTATCCATGGACGATGTGGAGGACGGCGGATTGGACGCCGCTTGCTTCCCTCACTTCAAAATACTGCTTGCCGTGTCTTGATGCGCCGTGGCCGCCGAGACGCGACCCTCACCTGTTCGCGTCTCGAACGCATTCTCACCAATATTAATCGCAAGCCGCAATGACCATCTGGGTCTAGCGATAATTTGCGTTAGCGAACCGCGTTTGGCGCTCGCGCGGGGCGGCTGTTATGATGACCTGTTTTGTCATCCTCAGAATTCTTCACTGTGCTGCTTCAATGAAACTTCGACTTCTTTACCACGGCCACTGTTTTGACGGCGTCGCGTCAGCCGCCGTCTTCACGCGATTCTATCGCGCGCACGTCGACTCCGCTGCGGACATTCATTATGGCGGGTTAATTCACCGACCGGGCGCGCTGTTTGACGAAGCGATGTTTGACGGCGATGAAAACGCCATTGTTGATTTCAAGTACTCCGCTTCCGAACGTCTGACGTGGTGGTTCGATCATCACCAGTCGGCTTTTCTTTCGCCGGAAGACGAAGCGCACTTTTACGCCGACCGAGAAAGCGGCAGGAAATTCTGGGACCCGGTCAGTAAGTCATGCACCGAATTCATTGCCGAAGTGGCGCGCGAGCGCTTCGGATTTCACGACGACGCGCTTCGTCCGCTGGTGCATTGGGCGCACATCATCGATGG
>Ga0136614_10002700_pt1 | contig 11131 bp, 10 predicted proteins | sample AntDrymUQ2792106_2_FD_106643 | JGI IMG/M metagenome (GOLD analysis project Ga0136614, IMG submission 106643) | Polar desert sand microbial communities from Dry Valleys, Antarctica - metaG UQ279 (21.06) | ecosystem: Environmental > Terrestrial > Soil > Desert | place: Antarctica: Dry Valley... | reverse complement strand
GAAGTCGTTCACCGTGATCTTCGCGGTGTCGCTTTCTTCACCGCCCGCTTTGAGTTCTGCGCGTGCGCTCATCAGCGGAGCCGCATCGATCTCGATGTTGAGATAGAAATGCGGCACCGGGCCTTTGCTCTCGACGAGCCGTTGCGCAATCACCTTACGCATTCCTGAGAGATGAATGCGCGCGCCTTCGGCCGCCTTGCCTTGGGCTTGCGCCGGTGCTGGTGTTTTCTGCGATGCTGCCGCTAGCGCAGGTTGAGATTTCATCGCGGCACGCACGTCAGTTTCTGTGACGCGACCGTCTGGCCCAGTTCCTTTGATCTCCGCAATCTTCAGCCCCTGCTCGGCAGCTAACCGGCGGGCGAGCGGCGAAGCCTTCACGCGCGAATCATCGTCTCCACCACGGGTTCGCTGAGCCGGCGGCTGAGGCGGTGGCATCTCAGCCTTTCCGCCGTCCAGTCGAGTTGATGTTTCGCTCTCTTCTTGTGGAGGCGCGGTCTCAGGTTTCTTCGCTTCAGCTGGCGCAAGCTGTTCCGTCTCAGCTTGCTGGCCGCTCTGCGCTTCGGGCTTCGACTCCTCTTTTTTTTCTTCCTTCGCTTCCGCAGGCGCGGCTTCGCCTTTCTCCCCGATGAACGCGATCTTCTGGCCGACTTCTACCTTCCCGCCTTCTTCTACGTAGATCTCGCTGAGCACGCCGTCTTCCGGCGACTCCCATTCCATGGTTGCTTTGTCGGTTTCGATCTCGGCGATGACATCGCCGGTGGAGACCTGCTCGCCCTTTTTCTTCTTCCAGGCCACGAGCGTCCCCTCGGTCATGGTGTCGCTCAGCTTTGGCATCTGAATCTCAGGCATGACGATCTCCTCGTTAGGCGTTGCAAACCTTCTTCACCGCCGCAACGATTTTCTCCGCGCTCGGCAACACGGCTTTCTCCAGTCGCTCGTTGTAAGGCATCGGGACATCTTCCTGGCTGACACGCGCAATCGGCGCGTCTAGCTCGTCGAAGATCTCGTTCTGAATCCGGTAGCAAATCTCCGCGCCGATCCCGCAATAAGGCCGGTCTTGCTCAGCGATCACGACACGGTGCGTTTTCGCGACGGAATTAAAGATCGCTTCGTGATCGAGCGGTTTGATGGAACGGAGATCGAGCACTTCGGCGCTGATCTCCTCCTCTTCGAGCGCCTGCGCTGCAGCGAGCGCGAGCGGTACAGTCTGCGCGTAGCAGATAATCGTGACGTCGGTGCCTTCACGCTTCAGCTCCGCCTGGCCGAGCGGAATGAGCAGCTCCTGCTCGGCAGGTTCGATCATGCCTTTTGAGCTGTAGAGAAGCTCGGATTCAAGCACGAGCACCGGGTTGTTGTCGCGAATAGCGGTCTTCAACAATCCCTTCGCGTCCCGCGGCGTGGCCGGCGTGCAAATTTTCAGTCCGGGAAAATTCGCATACAAACATTCAGTGGCGTGCGAGTGGGTGGCGCCAAGCTGATGTGCCGGCCCATTCGGTCCGCGGAAAGTGATGGGAATGTTGAATTGCCCGCCCGACATGGTGAGCATGTTAGTCGCGTTGTTCACGACCTGATCGAACGCGACCAGCGAGAAGCTGAAGGTCATAAACTCAATCACGGGGCGCAGGCCCACCATGGCCGAACCTACACCCATCCCGGCAAATCCGTTTTCGCTGATGGGAGTGTCGATAATCCGTTTCGGCCCAAAGCGATCGAGCAACCCCTGGCTCACCTTGTAAGCGCCGTTGTACTGCGCGACTTCCTCGCCCATGAGAAAGACATTCGGATCTCGTTCCAATTCTTCACCGAGTGCTTCGCTCAGCGCCTGGCGATACGTGATCTCGCGCATCTCGCCGCTCATCCCACGTAGGTGTAGTTGTAGAGTTCTTCCACCGGTGGCTCTGCGCTCTCCTCGGCGAATTTCACGCTGGCGAGCGCAGTTTCCTTCGCCTGCTTGTCCATGGCATCGAACTGCTCGTTACTCAGCTTGCCTTCGCGAGTAAGCTGCGCGCGCAAACGCGTGATCGGATCATCCATCCGATACTGCTCGAGCTGCTCCTTGGTGCGATAGCTGGCTGGATCGGACATGGAGTGGCCGCGATACCGATAGGTCCGGATCTCAACGAAGGCTGGATGCGGATCCTTGCGGATCGAATCGACGACTTCGCTGAGCTTGTCGCGCACGTCGCGGAAGTTCATCCCATCCGCCACCACGCCCGGGATGTCGTAGCCTTCGGCGCGATCGACGATTTCTTTAAGCGAAGTCGACCGCTCCACGCTCGTTCCCATGGCGAAGAGGTTGTTTTCGCAAATGAAGATGACCGGCAATTTCAAGAGCGCGGCCAGATTGAGCGCTTCATGAAATGCGCCCTGGTTGATGGCGCCGTCGCCGAAAAAGCAAAGAGTGACCCGGTCTTCCTCGCGATACTTGCAGGCGAAAGCGAGTCCGCAGGCGAGTGGGACATGCGCGCCAACGATGGCGTGACCGCCATACATGTGATTGGCCTTATCAAAGTAATGCATCGACCCACCGAGCCCGCGCGAGCAGCCGGTCGCTTTCCCGAAAAGCTCGGCCATGCAAGCGTCGGCCGTCGTTCCTCGGGCGAGCGCATGCGCGTGATCGCGATAGGCAGTGATCAGGTAATCGTCGTTCCGAGCTGCGGCGATCGCGCCAACGACAACGGCTTCCTGTCCGATATAAAGATGGCAGAACCCGCCGATCTTCTGCGCTTGATACTGCTGACTCGCGCGTTCCTCAAAACGCCGGATCAACAGCATCAGCGAGAGCATCTCGACTTCGTCGCGTTGCTCCGGCGCTGGCATGCCGGATTACGTGGGCCGTGGTAGCCCCGCGGCCGCGCGTGAACCCTCGGTGCTTCGACCAAACTGCATGCAGAGGACAAATACAGACGTGAAGAACAGATCGCCCAGCAGGGAGTTGCGGAGGAACATCCAGGTCGGCGTAGAGCTATACGCAGCCAAGCCGACAGTTTGTGCCTGGATCAGACCCCCGAAGTTCTTTGGGTAACCAGGATCGAAGAGCCAAGAGACGGTGTTTGTGACCACGTAGAAGATGAATGAGGCACCGATCGAGGCCGGTAGCAGCGTCTTGAGCGAGGGGCGATTTTGTAAGAGCAAGCCCAGGCATCCGATTATCCCGAAACCGATGTAATGCGAGGCAATGAAGGGGCTGAGGAAAGTCGCGCTGTAATGCACGTTTAGCACCAGGTCCGAGATCAAGAGCGCGATCATTGGAACGGTGAACTTATAGGCCCGGGGCAGATAGGCAGCGCTGCACAGTGCGATGGCAGCGAGCGGCGCAAAGTTCGATAACCAGGTGGAATTCGGCTGCACAAAAAGGCCCATGACGATCCGAAAAGCGACCGCGGACAGGACGAGGAGAAAGGCTGGAATCATCGGAGGTGAACTTTAACGCTCCTGACGGATATGCAACGCGGTTTGTGCCCGCGGACGTTGCAGACCAATTAGTTAGGCGGTCGGCGCGGAACCCGCCGTAACCAAAGCTTTGAGGCGGGCTTTGCGACGATTAGCCGCGTTGCGATGGATAATCCCGCGCTTGGCAGCTTTGTCGACTGCTGAGATCAAACTGCGCACGTTGTTCTGGTCCGTCTCTCCGGTCGCTCCGGCGACCTTCTTGTGCATCCGACGTAAGCGCGTGAGGACGCTGCGATTGCGGAGCGTGCGCACGCTAGTCTGGCGGGCGCGTTTGGAAGCGGATTTCGTGTTGGCCATTTCGAGAGAGTTTCTTGCGAGGTAAACGCTGGGCGGGGATGGTCGCGGAGGCCCGCAGCGTTGTCAAACCGCGCGCCCCGCGAACAGAGCACGACGCGTGAATTAGCTGTTGTTGCGAGCCAGCCGTGCTCTGCCGATCGCCGCGTTCTTCTGGCGGCGCGCGGTGGCGTCCTGCGAACCTGCCACAGGGCCAGGCGGACGACCTACTTCAACCGGCGCATCAGGCGCCTGAAGCTTGTAAACGACACGCGCCTTCGCAACCTTCGGTAAGCTCTCCGGCACAACTTTAACCACTGCGCCCAGCGGCAACTGACTGTAGAGATCGACCACGTCCTTCGATTTCATCCGGATGCATCCGTAGCTCGCTGGTCTGCCGATGGTTCTCTCTTCCGCGGTGCCATGTATGTAGATACAGCGGCTGAACGCGTGCGCGTTTGAGAGCTCCAGTCCGCGCAGCCAGATGATGCGGCTGACGATCGGATCGCGGCCAGGGGCGTTCGGCTTGAGGATCTCGCCTGTGAAGCGCCGGTTGTGGAAGACCGCGCCCATGGGTGCGTGATCGCCGATTTTCTGCGCGACAGCCATTGCGCCCAGCGGCGTCGTCATTCGCCCTTGCGAGTCACCGATCCCGAACTTCGAAGTCGACACGGGATAGGTGGTGACCTTCGCGCCGTTCTGCAGAAGCATGAGCCGCTGTTCCTTTACGCTAACGATAACTTCGTTCCTGACTTCGGGGCCGCCATGGGCGCGCAGCGCGCGCAAGAGGAAGAAAAATGAAAGCGCGAGGACTGACATACGCAGCATTCGCATCCGGGAGTTTGTTTTCAGATTGAGAGTTCTTGTCACGCCGGAATCGTGAGTTCTCCCGGGGAATGCTCGAGGTTGTTTGCCTTTGGAAACCATTGCGAGAGCGAGCTAACCGACACGTAGAGGAAGCCCAACTGGAACATGACAAGGAAAGGCACGGACAAATACTGGCCGTGCTTGATCGCGAACCAGAGGAAGTAGGTAAAGTAAATCGCAAAGCCCATCTCAACGATCGGCAACAGTGATTTCATGGGCATGTACTTGCAGGTTCGCCACGCCTGTTTCTTGCGTTCGATGCCGTATTTCGGCGTTCGAGCGAAGTCGGACTTCTGATTGAAGACCGCTTCGAGAACAGCTCGAGCATTATTCAAGGACAGCCCCACACCCAAGGCCAATAGCGCGGGCAGCAGTAGGATTTCCTTCATCCAGGTGCGCGGGTGCAGTTCGCGCTGCGCACAAATATAGAAAACGCCTACAGAGAGGGAGGCGGTAAGGAAGATCGGCACATCGACCAGCATCATGCGAAGCCAGCCGGTCTGGGGCCCACCGATGGAGGGGTGGAGAAGCACGCATAAACAAGCTAGCAGGAGGTATGCGAAGTTTGAGGTAAGATGCGCGGTCGCCTCAAGTTTCAGCGGGAACGCCAGCTTACTGCGCCAGATCGTGGGTAAGAGCTTTTTGCAGGTTTGGATTGAACCTTTCGTCCAGCGGTGTTGCTGCGACTTAAACCCATTCATATCCACGGGGAGCTCGGCAGGCGTGATTACGTCCGGCAGAAAAATGAATTTCCACCCGGCAAGCTGCGCGCGGTAACTCAGGTCGAGATCCTCGGTAAGCGTGTCGTGCTGCCAGCCGCCGGCTTCTTCGATGCACGAGTGGCGCCACAGTCCGGCAGTACCGTTGAAGTTAAAGAAGCGGCCGCTCCGACTCCGTGCCGTCTGTTCGAGCAGCAAATGCCCATCGAGGAACATCGCCTGCACCTTGGTGAGCAGTGAGTAGGTGCGATTCAGATGGCCCCAGCGCGTCTGAATCATGCCAACCTTAGGGTCCGTGAAGTGGTGAATGGTCTGCTGGAGGAGGTCAGGTTGCGGAACGAAGTCCGCGTCCAGGATGCAGATGAAGTCGCCTTCAGAGGTCGCCAGCCCAGTCTCGAGTGCGCCGGCTTTGAATCCGGTTCGATCGGTGCGCTGGATCAACTCGACGTTCAGGCCGCGAGCACACAATTCCGCCACACAACGTTGAGTCAGCTCCTTCGTGTCATCCGTCGAATCGTCGAGCACCTGGATGTGAAGCAGGTCGCGCGGATAATCGAGCTCGCTGACCGCTTTGAGCAAACGCTCGACCACGTAGACCTCGTTGAAGATGGGCAACTGCACCGTCACTTTCGGCAGTTGCTCGAAGCGTGAGAACGGCAACGTCGGCCGCTTACGGTGCTTCAAGAATAGGTAGATGATGAAGTAGCGGTGGATCCCATAAGCAGAGAGACCCAGCAGCACGGTGAGGTAGCAGACGGTCCAAATGAAATATCCTGCGCTTCCTTGCATACGGTGTGTGAGAGGTGCCCGCGACGACCCAGCCGGCAAGGGCGACATGATGCCGCTTCCGAAGCTTGCGTCAAATTAAAAATGGCAGTTTTGCCTCTGAAGAACGCTCCTTTGCGCGACCGGAAACGTCGGTGGTAATCGACCAAATTCTCGTGGTCAAACGCGAGCGCCGCTCGGGTGATGTTCTGAAGAAAATTGCTCGATCGAACACACGTCAATCCGGCCTTGCCGCCATTCCCGCAGCAGTCGACTTTTGATCTCTCATGGCTTGGCTTGGATCGAAATGGCGGACGCTTTTCACCCGCCGCGATCAGGATCGGTTCGAGCGCTTTAACATCGTTTTCGCGATCCTCCTGGCCGGCTGGGTCCCTTCGATCCTAATGCTGGTGATCTCATACACCATTCTGACGAACACGCTCGAGTCGAAGATCCTGCGCGACCGACAGACCTTCGTGCAGCTGGTCGCGCATCTTGTCGGCGATGACTTCAGCCGGACGGGCGGCATCATCGAGTACTACCAGACGCAACCGGATGTCCCGAATATCCTGAGCGCAGCAAATCCCGCACAGGCAGCGCAGCAGTGGCTGAACCAGACGTTCTACTCGCATCCGCGGATCGACGGGATGTTCATCGCTGCACCGGATGGGAAACTGGTCGCCTCGATTCCAGACGTCCCCGAAGAACACCTGGCAAATTTTTCCGCCGAGTCGTGGCGAGAAGGCGCAAGTGGCTCGGCGGCTGTTTATGTTACGCCCGTCCATCCGCGGCCATCCGACAAGCGCATGGCCGCCGACATTGTCGGCGCAGTGCGCGCGGCCGACGGGGTGATTGTCGGCTATCTCGGCGTCTCCGTGTTGGTCGAGCGCATGGGCCGGCGCCTTTCGTCGGTCGAGTTCGCGGATCAATCGGTCTGTCAGGTGATCGACCAGGCCGGCAATGCGCTTTTCACAGATAACTTCCAGCCGAATACAGCACCTGCCGCTCGCGAAACGAGCACACTTCTCCAGGAGATCCGACAGACGAAAACCGGGCACCTCGATCGTGCTGGGACCCTCTATTCGTTCGTTCCGGTCGAGAGCACGGACTGGATCACGATGGTCGAGCAGCCAAAGGCTGCCGCCTATCGACCAGTGCGCGATCTGCTTGGCAAGATAACATTCCCCGCCGTCTGGCTGATCCTGCTGACGGCGGTGGGCGCATGGCTTGTCGGCCGCTTCACACGCCGCCAAACTGAGGCGGCCCGCCGCATCGAACGTGAAGTCATCTTCAATGAGAAGATCCTCGCGAACATGCCGAGCGGCATCGCATTGATTGATCCTGAGTCCCGCAATTTTCTTCAGGCTAACGAGGCCTTCGCGAAGATGGCGAAGAACTTCGGCGGGCTTTCGGAGGCGACGGATGTCTACGACGCCACTTACGATGAGGTGAACATCGCCCCGGCTGATGCGATCGAGAAAGTGCTCACTTTCGGCGCGCCTTTCCAGCTAGTTGAGCAGCCGTTCACGGATCGCCACGGCGTGACGCACTTCGTGAATGTGAACCTGCTGCGGCTACAAGGTCCCGAGCAGCGCATCCAAGGCGTGCTCTACTTGGTCGAGGATAAAACCCGTGACGTCACGCTGCGCCAGGAACTGATCGGCGCCAACGCGGCTAAAGATCAATTTCTAGCGCTCCTCTCGCACGAGCTTCGTAATCCGCTGTCGCCCGTCATCGCCATGGTGGGCGAACTGGAGGCGAGCGCGTCCGATAAACCCGAGGTGCGGCGTGCGCTGGAAGTCATTCGTCGGAACGTTGAGCTCGAAGCGCGCCTGATCGACGACTTGCTCGATGTAACGCGCATCTCCAAAGGGAAACTCCAACTCAGCTTCGAAACCGTCAGCGTGCACGAGATCCTGCAGCGGGCATTTGAGATCTGCCGCGGCGAGATCCTGGAGAAGAACCTTGGCATTGAGTTCCGGCTGCGCGCCGAGTTCGTGCACGTCGAAGGAGACCCCGCGCGCCTGCAGCAGGTCTTTTGGAACCTTATTAAGAACAGCGTCAAGTTCACCCCTGCGCACGGGCGGATCATCATCGAGACGTTCAATCCTTCACCGGAGCAGGTCGAGATCAGGACCACCGACACCGGCATCGGGATCGAGCCTGAGAAGATCGGAAAAATCTTCAACGCCTTCGAGCAAGGCCAGAGCTCGATTACTCGCCGCTTCGGCGGCCTTGGGCTCGGCCTCGCCATCTCGAAGGCCATGGTTGATGCGCACGGAGGACAAATCGCGGTGCAAAGCCAAGGCAAAGACCAGGGCGCTACCTTCATCGTGACCCTTCAGACAGTCGCAGCGCCCGAGACGGGCGCAGTGGCCCAGCGGCACGGGCCGCCGGAAGTCACAGACGACGCAAAAGCGCGGATTGAAAAACGTGCGCCGCGTTTGCTTGTAGTCGATGACCACCACGACACCTGCACGGGGATGAAGATGATGCTGGAGCGGCGGGGATATCGAGTGACGGTGGCGCACAGCGCCGACGAAGCGGTAGCAAAAGCGGACGCAGAGGATTTCGACTTACTGGTGAGTGATATTGGCCTGCCTGACCGCTCCGGTTACGAATTGATGGAAGAGCTGCATGCCAGCAAAAGCTTGCGCGGGATAGCTCTTAGCGGCTTCGGAATGGAAAACGACGTGAACCGCGCGCGCGAGGCCGGCTTCTCAGAGCACTTAACCAAGCCCATTAACTTCGAGCGGCTCGAAGAGGTGATTCATAGCTTGCTGGAGCTTGAGCCAAGCAGCGAACGCAACGGCGGCGCTTAGTCTTAGTGGAGGCCGACGCGGAGCGGCCCCAAAGACCGGGACGAAAAGCTAAACTGTCGTGCCGCCGGCGGCACTGGCGCCTTGCTGAAGTGCGCTTTCTCGCTTGTCGGCAGCCTCCTTGAGCTCGCGCGACAATTTTTCCACGCGCTGCCGCATCACTTTACCCGCCTTGAACTTGACCGTCGCCCTCGGAGGAATCACGAAGCTGCTTCCGGGTTCATTCGGGTTGCGGCCTACGCGAGGCTTAGTCAAACGCGGCTGAAATACTCCAAAATTCCGCAGCTCCACCGCTACGTTCTTCGCCAGGCTGTCCGTTATATGGTCAAGCGTCCGCTGGACGACTTCGAAGACCTCGTGCTGGACCATGCCTGTCTGATTGCTGATGGCGACGACGATGTCTCGTTTGGTGAGCTTTGCCATATAATTACTAAATCGCCTACGAGGTGTCGAACAGGTGGGGGAAAGCGCAATTTTTGTCGAAAAACTTTTCCGCGCGGCTCTGGTAAATACTTCGCTTTGGCTGCTTTCGGGGATTGGAAAACACTGTCTCTCCCGCGAGGGCCTTCCGCTTCGACTTCAGCTGGCCTTGCAGCACACCTAATTTAGTGAAAACGCTGTTCCACTCGGCCTCTAGCCGGCGAACGTCTTCGTTGCTCATTTCGCGGACGCCGCGCATCGATACGCCGCGGTTAAGAAAGTTCATTGCGCGGCCGGATAGCTCGCCCAGAATTCCAAGCTCCCGGAAGACGTGCTCCGTTTCCTGCAGCAGGTTTGCGCGGGTTTCAGTGAATTGGCGCTCCTGTTCCGCCGAGATGATCGGTTTCGCTTTGTCGAGCCCGTAGGTGATCAGGTCGTGCACCTTCTTCCAGTTATCTAACTGCAGCGTCAGCAGCCGGAGCTGGGTTTCGAGAGCTTTATTGCGCATAAACTACTTGGATGAAGAGATCTCGAGCGTCTCGTCGAGCTTTTGGAGGTTGTCGATCAGCAGGTGCGCCCAAAGCCGGTCGACCGTCTGAATCTGACAGATAATTCCCTCTTCGAAATAGAAGCGGCCCTGTCTCCAGCGGAAGATTTCGGCAACCGCAGATTCGCCTTCCAGAGTCCCGAAGACCGCATGCCGGACCGCGCCGTGCTGGAGGAAAATCTCGCTATTCCCGCGACCGGATTTGAAATGTGAACCGGCCGCTGCGTTGCCCGAGGCAACTCATCTGGAGGATCTCCGCGGCGGAGAATTGGTTCAGGTTGCCGATCAGGGAATGGCACGGATCGATTCCTTCCGAGGCTTCGTTCGATTGAGTCCCCACCGAAGCCACGAACGCACCCAGCTGTCGACGAAAGCCGCGCTCGCTCCGGTTGGCATCGATGATCGTGATTTTCTGCTGAGCTGCGGCCAGCTGGGCGCCTTCGTCATCGGGTTTTCGCGCCAGACAGACAACTCGCAGCGACGGAAAATGCTGGCGCGCGTTGGTCGCTTGCTCCAGCGCAGTCACCGCCTGCCCTTCGACGATAAAGCCGTCGAAGTGTTCTGCCAGGAGCACGGTGATTGCCTCCGACATTGTCCGAACGATCCGGAGCTCGACCGCCTCGATCTGATAAAGCATCTCGATCGCGCGATCCTCGAAGACCGGGTCGGCATTCAATATCAAGATTCTTGTTTCCACAGCGCTGTCGGGCATCCGGTGAAAAGCAGGAACCTTGCCTGCTCCGCGTTTAGGCAGATTACCTTCGCCACTCCGCGCGCGGCAGAGGGGCCGGGTAGAAGTCGGGCGCAATTTCGTGCGCCGTCCGAAAATGAACTTTCGCGCGCCGACGCAGTGCCACCGGGCCTTCCTTCTCAACGATCGCCTTCGCGGTCGCTTTCACTTGCGCGGAGACGCCGCGGCCAAGCTTGAGCCCGAGCGCCTTGCCCCGGCGATCTAGCCACTCGATAAATGCCTCGCGAGCCATAATCGACGCAGCCGCGACGGCCAGATCTGACTCCGCTTTGGTCCGCTGCTCCAGGTGAATCTCACGGCCGCGCTGCAGGAGTGAACGCTCAATGACCCGAGCATCGGCAAACTTGTCCGACAACGCGCGGGGACAGCTCGGCCTCTTCGCGAGCAGGTTCTCAATGACGCGAGCGTGGCCCCACCCGAGGAGGCTGTTGAGGTTGCCGAACTTCGCGTAGAGATCGTTGTAGCGCTCCGGCCCGATCACCACCGTGTCCGCGATTGCCCCCTGGGTTTTGCGAAT
>Ga0136614_10002699_pt1 | contig 11134 bp, 7 predicted proteins | sample AntDrymUQ2792106_2_FD_106643 | JGI IMG/M metagenome (GOLD analysis project Ga0136614, IMG submission 106643) | Polar desert sand microbial communities from Dry Valleys, Antarctica - metaG UQ279 (21.06) | ecosystem: Environmental > Terrestrial > Soil > Desert | place: Antarctica: Dry Valley... | reverse complement strand
TGATCCGATTGATGGCACTTATTCGTTCGTTCACGGCGTACCACTCTTCGGCGTGCTGATTGGATTAGAAATCAAAAGTGAGATGGTTTTAGGTGTGGCGAATCTGCCGGCATTAAATGAAATGATTTACGCAGCGCGCGAGATGGGCTGTTTTTGGAACGGAGAGCCAGCGCGTGTCTCCGCAACTCAATCGCTCGACGAAGCTCTGCTGCTGTCAACCGACTTCAGTACGTGCGAGAGATACGGTTTCGGCGCGGCGGCTGAGAGGCTGCAAGCCCGAACTGCGGCGCGCCGCACATGGGGCGACTGTTACGGGCATGTCCTTGTCGCCACGGGCCGGGCTGATGTCATGCTCGACCCTGTCATGAACGTCTGGGACTGCGCGGCGCTTCTCCCCATCGTCGAAGAGGCCGGCGGGACTTTTACCGACTGGAGCGGCCAGCGCTCGATCCGCAGCGGCCATGCCATCTCCACCAATGGCGCGCTGTTCACGAGCGTGATGGAGACGATTCGAGCGGCTTAAAAGATAACGCTGTGGTAGTGATCAAAATGTAATGCGGTTGCCTCCTTGCCGCGTCAGCGGCGAGCGGTGCCGCCGCCACATTACATTTTGATCACTACTACTTGCTCAAGTCTGTGGCAGTTCTTGCCGATAAGCAGCAAGGCTAGAAAGCGGCGTGCCGGCGACGCAGATTTAGTCGCCGACCGGGTCGCAATCGCAAGCCCTCAGCAACATTCTCAGTCATCTGCGCCTCACGAAAATTTTTATCTCAACTGCTAAGTTCGACATTGAAATCGCAGATGCGCCAGAAGGAAAACCAATCAGAGATGAAAATGACGGACGCTCAAACTACGTCGGCGCGCATTCTGATCATTGACGACGAGCCTGACATCAGGCGGCTGCTCGCGGAAGCGCTCGGCGAGACCTACGAATGCACGACCGCGTGTTCGGCGGAAGAAGCGCTGGGACTATTGCCTACGCAAAAATTCGAGCTGGTCATCTCCGACGTGATGATGGGCGGCATGAGCGGGCTGGAATTGATCCCGCACCTGCGCCAACTCGCGCCGGAGACGATTATCCTGATGGTCAGCGCCGCACAGAACATCGAAGTCACCATCGCAGCGATGCGGGCCGGAGCGTTTGATTACCTAATGAAACCTTTCGCGCTCGGCCAGTTGGAAGTCGCCGTCGAGCGCGCTTTGGAGCGTTATTACTTGCGCGCGGAGCAGCGCCGCTACGAGGCGCATTTGGAAGAACTGGTCGCCGAGCGCACCGTGCAACTCCACGCCGCGCTCGCCTCAATCGAAGATTCATACCGCAAGACTTTGCAAGCGCTGGCAACCGCGCTTGAGACACGCGATCCGGAAGCGCGCGGCGACGGGGGGCGCGTCGTCAACTTCAGCCTCCGGCTGGGCCAAGAGTTGAAACTGAACGGCGTCGAACTGCGCGCGCTCGAATTCGGCGCGCTGCTCCACGATGTCGGCAAGATCGGCGTCCCCGACGCGATCCTCGAAAAGCCCACCAGCCTCAGCGAAGAAGAGTGGGAACAAATGCGGCGTCATCCACTTCTGGGCCAACAAATTTTGACCGGCATCGAATTTCTCGCAGAGGCCGCGCGCATTGTCGCAGAGCATCATGAATGCTGGGACGGGTCTGGCTACCCGTTGGGCCTGCGTGGTGAAGAGATCGATTTGGGCGCGCGTATCTTTGCCGTTGCCGACGCCTTTGACGCGCTGACGAGTGATCGCCTGTACCGCGCCGGTCGTTCCCACGAGATCGCTGTCGCGGAATTATTGCAGCGCTCCGGCACGCAATTCGATCCCCGTGTCATTAACGCCTTCCTGCGCGTGCCGCTGGCAGAATGGACAACGCTCCGCGAGAAAATCCCACCCTGCGCCCGCTCACTGCCCCGTCCACAAGCCCAAATTGCAGAACTTTTCAACGTGCCGCAGACCCGTCATTCGTATCTCTCCTCCTGACCCTCAACATCCACGTGAGAGCTTTCTATTGCGCCGGGCGCTCGCGGGCGGAAGTCAGCGATTCGTAATACAGCGCCACGTCGCGCATCTGCTCCGGGGTTAGATGGGCGGCAACCGAATGCATGAGGTGTGTATAAGCCGTGCCGCCGCGTTGCAGTTGCTTGAAGAGTTCGAGTTGCAGTGCGAGATAATCGGAATACTGGCCGGCCAGTTCAGGATAGACCGGGTTGCGGGGAATATCGCCGGGGCCGTGGCAGGCGACGCAGGAGGGGACGCGCTGCGTCGGGATGCCTTGTTGTGCGATAGCTGCGCCGCGCTCTATTGCCAGAGAGCTCTCAGGCGAAGGTGTTGACGGCGGTAGCTTCGGCAGGCTTGAGTAATAGAGTGCCAACTCACGCATTTCTTCATCGTTCAGACCTACGGCATTCGGCTCCATGACTCCGCTGTGGCGTTCCTTGCGCGCGAAGGCTTGGAGGGAGGCGTAGAGGTACGCTGGACTCTGGCCCGCGAGTTTAGGAAACGCGCCGATGCCTCGACCAAGTCCGTCCATGCCGTGACAGCGCGCGCAACTGACAGTGATCGCACGCGGCATCGTCTCCGGCCCTAGCAAGCCTTGAATCGGCGCGACCTCTCTGTTCAGGTTAGCCTCGCCGCTCACGAGGCGTCTATATCCTTCCGCGTCCAGCTCAGGAAATTTTCGCAGGAACGCTACCATCGCCCACACCTCGTCGTCGCGCTGCTGCGCCAGCCAAGCGGGCATTCCGGTGAACTTAATACCGTGCTTGACGATGTAGAAAAGTTCACCGCTCTCCCACTGAGGAATAGTCTGCGGCAAGTACGGCGGCTGCGGAGTCATCGCCTGCGCGACCCGCGGATTTCTGAGCGACGGATTGCCGTGACAAGCGCGACAGTTGGTCTCGTAAGCGCCGGCTCCTTTCAGCACGAGGCGCGGTTCGTCGAGCGATGTTGGCGCTTCCAGTCCCCACGTGTGAGTGGCGACCGACCGCCCCTTAGAAAATTGCAGGAACCAACGTGTGATCGCCCAGTGGCCGGAACTGGCTTTGATCGGAATGACGCCGGAGGCGGCGACGAGAAAGCCGCCGATTGCCATCACGACAAGAAAGAGGGCGAAGTGTTTCGCCAGCGTCCACAACCAACGCTTGCGACCCGCCCCACCGCTTCGCTCATGGCGTTCCTGAGACGCGGAAGCATGAGCCGGAGACTGTTCGTGAGACAGGAGTCCGCGCATCGCCGCGACGACGCCCGCCGCAGTCAGCAATGCGATCTTGAGCGATTGACGCATCACGATGCCTCCTCTCCCGGCTTGAGCGCCGCGCCCCGCACCAACCCCACCGTTAGCCAGAGACCGCCCGCGAGATACGAGACTCCGCCAACGATGAGCATGATCGCTCCGCCCAGATGTTGATCATCGAGAGGCGTGAATCCGCTGAACCCCTCGGCGTGGTTGTAGAGCGGGCGCGGCGCGAGAGCGAGCAGCGCTCCCAGCAGCGTCATGTGCATTGAGGTGAGCAGCAGTCCCACAATTCCGGCGGCGCGGCGTGAACCGCCACGCCGAGCATCGCCGCCGAAAGCGGAAAGCCACATGAGCAGGCCGGTCAGAAGAAACATCCCTTGCTCGGCCATCAGTCCTATCGTGTGATGCCGCGCCGCGTGGTGCAGCGCCGGCGCGTGCCAAGCCCACACGACGACCAGTTCCAGAACCGAAGCCGGCACGGGCGCGAACAGCACGGGGGCATGACGCACCGGATCGAATTGTCCTCCGGCAACTCCCAGCGCGATGAGAGGAGCCGCCACCGCCACCACGCCCATGTGCATCGTCATGTGCGCGAAGAAAGCGTGCCGCGCGAGTTGCGGTAGCGGCCCCAGCCACGCGGCGGCGAGTGTGAGCAAGCCCAAGACAAGCAGGACACGACGCATCAATGACAGCTCCCGAAGAAGACGACGACGAGCGCCGCGTAGATGACCGCCACCGCGCTCAACCCCGACAGCAGCAGCGTGGAGAAGCCGAGGAAGCGATGCCGATCCTCCGGCGTGTCCGCGTCGTGCGGCACCGTATCGCCGCCGTAGCTGTGCCGGCGATACCCGCTCCAGCCGATAATTCCGATCCCGGCGAGCGCCAGCGCCGTGTAAATGACGATGGCAACGCGGACTTCCCACAGAGACTTGTCAGGGCCAGCCACTTTCGCGCACCAGATCGAAGCGGTGATATAGCTCAACATAAAATGCGCCGCCCAGATCACCGGCGAGGCCGTGAGCAGCAAGAGGCTTTGGTTCTTTTCTGAAGTTTCTGTCATGCCTCAAAATTCAAGCAAAACACGCGCGATTGGGACAGTGGGTTTTCACCACAGAGACACGGAGGCACAGAGAAAACCTGAGAGCGGAAGCAAACAGCGCAGAATTGCCTTTCTTCTCTGTGTCTCTGTGGTTCATCTTCAGTGTGCCAGTCACGCGACCAGTGGAAATCCGGCGATCACGGCGACCGTGATGGCGACTGTGACGGCGACGAAGTGCCAGTAGAGCGCGACGTTCGCGATGTCGATGTCGTAGCGCGCGGTCATGCGTCCGGCGAGCCTGCGCGCCAAGCAGTAGAGTTGCATAATTAGCCCGACCGCGACGTGCGCCGCCGTCCAGATGACCAGTATCCACACGGTCGCCGGATAGACGTGGCTCTTCGGATCGAGACCTGTCACCCACGGGCCGGCGACGAGCGCGGCTCCGCCGCACACGGCCAAGCCAGCGGCAATCAACAGCCCTGCGTAGAAGCCAACCGTCCAATCGCGTTTGTTCCAACGCCGCGCGAGGAGCGTCAAAGCCCACGCGCCGAGCAGCAATGAGGCGGCAATCGTCGGCCAGAAGACGCCCGGCCCCGCCGCAGGGTCAGGCGGAAAGTCTTGGTGAATCGTCCAGAAGAAGAAGTAACCGAAGACCAGCGAGACGAAGGCGGTCAGGTCGGCCAACATCGTGATGAACATCGCCCACCAGCCGACCGACGCAGACCCCGACACGTAGATCGGAAGCCGTAATCCGAGACCGACATCTTTCTCATCTTTTTCGGGGATGATGGCCGTCCCCGTCCACAGCCAATAGATGATGACGCAGATCGCCAGCGCGAGGCTGATGAACGCCAGCCACCACAAATGATAAGTGCCGAAGATGAAGAAGCCGCCCGTCGTCAGCGCGGCGAAGAGCGTGATGAAGGTCGGCCCCGGCAGTCGCAGGCACTGCTCCGGCTGTGCATCGATGACGGAGGTGACAATCGTTTCCCGCTTCCCTTCTTCGGCGTCCGGCAGGTAGAAGCGGCCTTCGTCAACGTCGCGCACAAAATTCGATTGGTCCCAGAGCGGATAGCGGCTGTCAATCTCCGGGATGGAGCGCATTCCCCACGGCTTGCCGGGCATCTCCTGTAGCCATTCGAGCGTTCCTGCGCCCCACGGATTGCGCTCCGAGTACGGTTGTTTCCCACGCGGGCGCACGAGGTCCCAAAAGACGACAGCGACGCCCGCCGCCAAGATAAATGCGCCGATGCTCGTCGTGAGATTGAGCGTATCGAAGCCTAACCCTGCGGGATAGGTGAAGACCCGTCGCGGCATCCCGCGCAAGCCCGTCAAGTGCATCGGCAGAAAGGCGACGTTGAAGCCAATGAACGTGAGCCAGAAAGCGATCTTTCCCAACTTGTCGGAGAGCTGCTTGCCGTTGATGAGTGGGAAGAAGTAATAGCAACCGGCAAAGATCGGAAAGAGCGCGCCGCCGATCAGGACGTAGTGAAAATGGCCCACGATGAAGAAAGTGTCGTGCGACTGAAAGTTGAACGGCGCAATCGCCACCATCACGCCGGTCAAGCCACCAAGCACGAAGATGACCAGACTGCCGAAGGCGAAGAGCATCGGAATCGAGCGCGTGACGCGCCCTGCCGCGAGCGTGGCGATGAAGCAGAAAATCTGCACGCCCGTCGGGATCGCCACGGCCTGCGAAGCCGCTGAGAACAACCCGAGCGAGATGCCCGGCAGCCCCGTCGTGAACATGTGATGCACCCACAGACCGAAGCTCAGGAAGCCCGTCCCGACCGCCGCCAGCACGATCCAGCCGTAACCGACAATCGGGCGTCGCGCAAACGTCGGCACGATCATCGCGATCAAAGCGACCGACGGCAGGAAGATGATATAGACCTCCGGGTGTCCGAAGAGCCAGAACAGGTGTTGCCACAAGAGCGGATCGCCGCCGCCCGCCGGGTTGAAGAAGGGCCAGCCAAAGGCGCGCTCGACCTCCATCAGGAGACTCCCGGCAATGAGCGGCGGAAAGGCGAACAGGATCATCGCCGCCGCCACCAGCACATACCAAGCGTAGAGCGGGATGAGATTGATCCGCATTCCCGGCGGGCGGCACTTGAGCGCCCCGACGATCATCTCCACCGCGGCGGCAATCGCCGCCACTTCGATGAACGAGAAGCCCAACAGCCAGATGTCCGCGCCGATGCCCGGCTGATAGCTCGTCGTCAACGGCGGATACATGAACCAACCGCCGCGCGGCGCGGCATCGAAGAAGATCGAGCCGGAGAGGAACAGCCCGCCGATCAAGAAGGCCCAGAAGCCGAAGGCCGACAGACGCGGGAAGGGCAGATCGCGCGCGCCCAACATCTGCGGCAGGAACATAACGGCGATGGCCTCGAAGACCGGGATGGCGAAGAGAAACATCATCACCGAGCCATGCACCGTGAAGACCTGATTGTAAGTTTCGGCGGAGAGAAAATCGTTGTTGGGCCGGGCGAGTTGAATCCGCATCAGCAGCGCCAGCACGCCGCCGAAGAGCAGAAAGAAGAAGGTCATGGCCGTGTACCAGAGACCGACTTCCGTATTGTTGACCGCCGACCAGTAGCGCCATCCCGTCGGCGTCTTCCACGCACGCAGCAACCGTTCTTCCTGCGCGCGCTGCACCTCTGCGGGCGGAGTCTCTCTGAGATGCTCCACGTCCGCTCGAGCTTCTGCGAAAGGTTTCGTCTCTTCTCTCATTTCAGACTTTCCAGATAAACGGCCAGCGCCCGCAAATCCTCCGGCGGCAGCATGTGGAAGGAAGGCATCAGGACTCCCGGCTTTACGTCTGTGGTGTGGGCAACCCACCGCCGAAAGTCATCAGGCTCGTTGGGCAACGTGCCGGCGGCGAGGCTCAGGCGGCTGCCGACGTGTGTCAGGTCAGGACCAATCACACCGTTGGCCGGAGTCCCGCGCACCGTATGACACGCGCTGCAACCGTTGGCGAGAAACAACTCTTGACCGCGCGCGGCCATCGGTTCGACGGGCGTTTGTGCCGGCTCGGCCTGCTCGGCGAGCCAACGAATGAACTCTTCTTTTTCTTGCACCACCACCGAAAAGTTCATCAGCGCATGAGAAGCGCCGCAGTACTCGGCGCAGGCTCCGCGAAAGACGCCGGTCTTGGTCGGCGTCAGCGCGAGATAAGTTACACGGCCCGGAATCATGTCCATCTTGCCGCCGAGCGAAGGGATCCAAAAAGAGTGGATGACATCAGGGCTGTCGAGTCGAAACTGCACCGGCTCGCCGACCGGCAGGCGAATCTCGTTCGCCAGCGTGAACGCTTCGCCGCCCGGCGGTTGATAGCGCACGCGCCACCACCATTGTTCGCCGGAGACGGCGATCTGCAAACTCCCCGCCGGCGCGGGAGCCAACAGCGGAGGCAGCATCGCCAGCCCATAAACCAGCAGCACGGTCAGCGTCACCGTCGGCACGACGACCCCGCCGCCAATGATCAGTAAACTATCCCGTCGCTGCTTGCGCGATTCGGGACGGGCGCGAACGGCGTAGATGGCGAGGGCGATCACGGCGAGCCAGACGACGGCGGCTCCGGCAGTCATCCACCAAAAAAGATCGGCGATGCGTTCAGCCTCGCGGCCCGCCGGTGAAAGCGCCGACTGCACGCCGCTGCAACCGGCCACCAGCAGTGCGCCCGTCAACACCATTAACCGGACTACGGAGCGCCACGAGCGCAGCCGTGCGGCATTGATTGACATGCGGCGAGGCACGCGCGAAGCGATGTGATTGGCAAAGCCACAAGATTGGCGGAGCGATGCGATCATGACATTGTTGGATAAAACACACGGTTCGGCACAGCTATTTCACCGGCCGCTCAGGCGGATGAGTTTCACGCTCTTCGCGCGTGACGACGCTGATGCGCCCGTCGCCTTCCATAGCTGCCGATTTTACTTTCCGTAAATCTTTGACGCCTTGCTCGCGCAGATGACTCATCAATTCGTCAACCGTGATCAACTCGCGGCGCAGATTACGCGCCAGCATCCGCCCGTCGCGCACAAGCGGCAAGGGCGGCGGATGCACGAGTTTTTGAAATCCGGGAAAGCGATAGCCGAGCCAGTCGAGCGCGTAACTCCAGAAGATGATCGTTGCCACGAGGATGAGGCCGTCGGTCACAGAAGTATAGCCCGCGCTCATCGCGTTCTGCGCGGCATCGGCGATGAGTACAACCATCAGCAAGTCGCTGATGCTGAACGCGCCTGTCACGCGCTTGAGAACAAAGCGCAGTAGCGCAAAGAGGGCGAGATAGACGAGCGAGCCGCGCAGGATCAGCTCGAAAACCGGGACGCTAGGAATGAATAGCTCCCGCCAATTGATAGCCGCATCCTCCTCAATGAGAACTCAGGTTCTTTTCATTCTCCAAATCAGACGAAGGATAATGAATAGGATTAGCAAGATTGACAAGAAAAAAAATAAACAGCGTGGCTGTTCCATCTGCGGCTCACCTCCCTGACTTGACCCACTACCCACAGAGACAACTGCTTGCTGAAGCGCCGCGCACGTTTCATATCAAGCTGCGTCGCCGTTCAAAGCGCGTTGATGCGGCGCTCTAACTCTGCGGCGATCTCTGCCGGATGCGCGTGCGCGTCGAAGGTGACTGGTTCGCCGAACACGACACGGACCATGCCGGGCGCGGCGAAATACTGCCCGCGCCGCTTGAGTTCGTACAAGCCTTGAAGTTTGACCGGCACGACCGGCACGTTCAGTTCCTGCGCCAGCAATCCGATGCCGGTCTTAAACGGACTCATCTGCATCTGCCCGCGCGGCGCGCGTTCGCCTTCCGGGAAGACAAGCACACTCTCGCCTTTGTCCACACACTCACCCGCGTAAGCGAAGCTGCGGCGAAAGCCGCTCCGTTTGGGGAGCGGAAAGACGTGAAAAAACGTGACGACCAAGACGTATTGCGCGAGCAGTCGCAGACGCAGCAACCAACTTGTCTCGGCGGGCGGACGGAGCCAATCGCGCAAGCGTTCGCCCTCCATCGCAATCGCCAAGCGATGGCGCAGGCGAACGGGCAGCGCCGCCAGCACGAGCGCATGATCGGCCAGCGTGACGTGATTGGCGACGAAGAGGACGGGGCCGTTGAGGGCGTCGAGATGATGGCTGCCCGCCACACGCATCCGGCTCATCAGATGTGTGATCGGGAGAATGAGCGCGTAACAGAGCAGCGCGCGCAGCCACGTCAGCGGAAATTTTCGCGTCCATTGCGGGTACGGATACGGCGCAGCCCGTTCCTCCGTCTCGCCACGCACGATCTTTTCAATGTCGCCGATGGTCGTCGCCGCCGTAAACGCCGCTTCATCAATTTCGATCCCGTAACGATCTTCGAGCGCGCCCAATAACTCAACGCGCCCAAGCGAATCGAGTTTCAAATCGGTCGTCAGCTTCGCCGAAGATTCGAGCTGGGCGGGCGGCGCATTGCCGCTGATGCGCGCGGCTTCTGAAAAGATGAGAGATGAAGAATGAGGGATGAAGGATGAATCGGAGTCTCTGTTTTCATCCTTCATCCTTCCGCCTTCATCCTTGATTTTCGCGGCGACTTCGCGTTTGAGTATCTTGTGCGTGGCGGTGCGCGGAAAGTCCGGCTCCGTCCAGACGAACCAATGACGAAGCTGTTGATGTTCGGCGAGTTGCGCGTTGGCGCGTTCGATGGCTGCTTCTGCGCTTGCGCCCATATCACGCAAGAGCAGCACGGCGAGCGGTTCAGGGCCGCGCGCGCCTTCCCGCTTGATGACACAACTGGCGCGCACTTCGGGCTGGCGGTTGAGCGCGGCTTCGAGGTCTTCGGGATAGATGTTCAACCCGGCAGCCGTCACGATCACATCCTTTTGGCGGCCCTTGAAATAAAGGTTGCCGGCGGCGTCCATCTCGCCGACATCGCCTGTGTGAAGCCACTCGTCATCGCGCGGCTTGATGCGCCCTTCCGCCGTCCAGTAACCGGGCGAGACGCTCGCGCCCCGCACCATGATTTCGCCGTCCGCGTCGAGTTTGACTTCATAACCGGGCAGCAATTTGCCGATGGAGCCGCGACTCTGTTTGAACGGATGCGTGACCGTAATGAGCGAAGCTGTTTCCGTCATGCCGTAGCCTTGCAGCACGGCCAAGCCGAGCCGTCGCCAAAAAGTTTCTGTCCTTTCGTCGAGCGTCGCGCCGCCCGAAATGAACGCCCAGAACTTCCAGCCGAACAGACGATGCACGCGGCGGAACATCCACCAACGCCGCAATGGATGTGCGCCCTGAGCCGCCGCGAGGCGTTCTTGAAACTCCGTCGCTTGGCCGCGCGCGGCGTAGTCTCGTTCAACCCACTCGCGCAAAGAGCCGAGCAAGCGCGGCACGAGAACGACGACGGAGACGCGATGCTTCTTTGTCGTGCGGATGATTTCAGAAGGACTCAGCGATTCCTGAAAGTGAACTTCGCCGCCCAAGAGTTGCGGTACGAAGACGCCTATGAACTGCCCAAAGACGTGGCTCAAGGGGACCAGATGCAGGAAGCGCAGCGGATGAAAGAACCGCTCCCAACGAAGATACTTTTTGATCTCTGTCTCCAACGGCAACAGATTGGCGAGCAGATTACGGTGCGTCAGCAACACGCCCTTCGGCGTTGACGTAGTGCCGGAGGTAAAGATGATCTCGACGAGCGTGTTTTCGTCAATCCCCTGAGATGTGAAAGGCTCGGCGGCATGACGCGCCAGCGTTTCGCTTAACTCTTCGAGATGCAGTTGCGGAATCTCCAATCGGGCGGCGGGCGCGCTCGCGCTTGCCAACGCGAACTTCGCCTCCGTCTGCTGTCGCACTGCCGCAGCGAACTCCGCCGT
>Ga0136614_10002698_pt1 | contig 11136 bp, 11 predicted proteins | sample AntDrymUQ2792106_2_FD_106643 | JGI IMG/M metagenome (GOLD analysis project Ga0136614, IMG submission 106643) | Polar desert sand microbial communities from Dry Valleys, Antarctica - metaG UQ279 (21.06) | ecosystem: Environmental > Terrestrial > Soil > Desert | place: Antarctica: Dry Valley... | reverse complement strand
GAGGCGGCGGTGCGCGGAGCCAAGGCGATCGACTACGTCGGCGCCGGCACTATCGAGATGCTCCTCAACGAAGACAAGTCGTACTACTTCATGGAAATGAACACCAGAATCCAGGTCGAGCACCCGGTGACCGAGATGCTGACGGGCGTGGACCTGGTGAAGGAGCAGATCAGGGTCGCGAGCGGGGACAAGCTTTCAGTGAAGATACCGGTGGAACGACGCGGGCACGTGATCGAATGCCGTGTGAACGCGGAAGATCCGGCGCGCAACTTCCAGCCATCGCCGGGACGCATCGATGTATTCCATCCCCCCGGAGGGCCGGGCGTGAGACTGGACACCCACGTCTACGCCGGGTACTCGGTGCCACCCTACTACGACTCGCTGCTGGCAAAGCTGATCTGCCAGGGACGCGACCGGCCCGAGGCGTTGCGCCGCATGCAGGTCGCGCTCGAGAGCTTCATCATCGAGGGCGTGACCACGACGATTCCATTTCTGGCGAGAGTCATGGCCAACCAGCGCTTCAAGGACGGAGCGGTGGACACGAAGTTCCTCGAGCGCGAAACCGACCTCATGAAGGAGCCCGTCAGTGCGTCTTGATGTGTTCTTCACGCCGTCGGAAGTAAAACCGTCCGATACCTCGGGGCGCCTGGTCGCGATCATCGATGTTCTGCGCGCCTCGACGACGGTCGCGGTCGCGCTGGCGAACGGCGCGAAGACAGTGGTGCCGCTTCCGACGGCGGACGAGGTCATGGTGCGCTCGCGGGAATTCGAGAAATCCGCCGTTCTCACCGCTGGGGAGCGGAAGATGCTGCCCATTCCCGGCTTCGACATCGGCAACTCCCCGAAGCTCTTCACTGCCGCAACGGTGGAAGGCAAGACCATCCTGCTGACCACCTCCAACGGAACGCGCGCCCTCCTCGGGGTCCAGGGCGCCCGTGACATAGTGATAGCTTCATACGTCAACCTTACGGCCGTTCTGGCCCTGATGAAGATGGCGGTCAACTCGAATACAGACATCACCATCATCTGCGCGGCGGAGGAGGGGATATTTGCCCTCGAGGATGCCGCGTGCGCGGGGCGGTTCGTGCGAGTGATGCCGCGCACCAGCTCGGTGGTGGTGAACGATGCCGCGTCCGCTTCAGTGCTGATTGACCGGAAATATGGCGACAACATTGCGAAAATCTTCCAAGACTCGTCTCACGGGAAAGAGCTCAAAGCGGCGGGATTCGGTGACGACCTCGCCACCGCCGCGAAGGTGGACTCCTATTCTGTGGTCCCGATCTATCAAGACCGGCAAATCACCAAAATCGGGCCGGACAGAGAGCGCTAGCAGCGAGTCCCTGCTCAGCCGCGAGATCCGCGGCATCGCGCTGCTGCTGTTCGCCGTATTCCTCGGCGGCGCTCTCGCGGCTGAAGGTTTCGCGCAGCTTCAGGGCGGCTCGGACGTAACCCGCAGCTTCGGCTGGATTGGCGGCCTCCTCGCCGTCCCCGTCACGGCTTTCTTCGGCTGGCCTGCGGCACTCCTGCTCCCCCTCGCGCCCGCCGCCCACGCCCTTCGCCTCTTCGGCCGCCTCGGCGAGCGCAAGGACAGATCGTGGATGGTCTTCCTCCTCGGCATCGTCCTCCTGCTGCCGGTGATATTCGGCCTCGCTCAGGGCGGGGCACGCGAAGCCGGCGCATGGGCGGGCATCTGGGGGAGCTTCGCCGCGTTCTACCTGCTACAGTTTGCGGGCCCGACAGGCGCGTGGATCGTGATCGCCCTCAGCCTCAGCGCCCTCATGGCGGCGACGCTGTCGTGGAATCCCATCCGGGTGGTGGTTGGGAAGCGCGTTGTGCACCTCGATGGCAGCGCACCGACACCGGCGGAACGAAGAGGGCTGGACCCGAGCCTCGAGATCGACGTGCCCGCGGCCTCGAAAACCAATGCGATCGCTCTGATGCCACGGCTCGAGCCATCACCGGAAGAGATGCCCGCGGCTGACCTGTCGCTGATGGACGACGCATCGATCGACGACGTCGGCGAGATTGGTGTCCCGCTCGTAACGACGGTCGAGAAAAAGGGCGGAAAGAGGACGCCGAGAGCGGCCGCCGCGCAGCACGCCGAGAAGATCGCGGCCGAAATCGGGTCAGGTGATGGGGAATCGGTCTCGTTTACCGACGAGGACCTGCCTTCGCCCGACCTGCTCGCTCCCCCCCCGCCTCGCAACACCGACCTCGGCAGACGCGAATTGGATGCGATGGGCGTAAAACTGATGGACGCTCTGCGCACTTTCCGCGTCGAAGGCGAGCTCGTGGGTCGCACGACCGGGCCGGTCGTGACGCAGTTCGAGGTCGCCCCGGCGGCGGGTGTCAAAGTCCGGCAGATCGCGAACCTATCCAACGACCTCGCGCTCGCAATGCGCGCGCAAAGCATCCGCATCGTCGCTCCGATTCCCGGAAAGGGAGCGGTAGGGGTGGAAGTTCCGAATCCAAATCCGGAGATGGTCGCGTTTCGTGAGCTGATCGAGTCGCGGGAGTTCCAGAATGCCCGCGCGGCGCTGCCGATAGCGCTGGGCAAGGACCTCGAGGGCAGGCCGGTCATCGCCGATCTGGCGAAGATGCCGCACCTCCTCATCGCCGGGGCGACGGGATCGGGAAAGTCGGTGTGCATCAACACTCTGATAACGAGCCTCGTCTACCGCCACACCCCGACGACCCTGCGCTTTCTGATGGTCGATCCGAAGATGGTGGAGCTCTCGGTGTACAACGTGCTGCCCCACCTCCGCCACAAGGTCGTGACCGACAACCGGGACGCCGCCGCGGTTCTCAAGTGGGCAGTGTGCGAGATGCAGCACCGGTATGAGCTGCTCGCCGCGAACGGCGCCCGCAACATCCAGGATTTCAACCGCAAGGTCCAGGAAGGCGCGCCGCTCAGGAACGCGCGCGACAAGAGCGTGGCGTTCGAAAATCTCGAGTACACGGGCGGGACCGTTCCGTACATCGTACTCATCATCGACGAGCTGGCCGACCTGATGATGACGGTGCAGGGCGAAGTCGAGACGCCGCTGGCGATGCTCGCGCAAAAGGCGCGCGCGATCGGGATCCACCTCATTCTCGCGACACAGCGTCCCAGCGTGAACGTCATCACCGGCCTGATCAAGGCGAACTTCCCGAGCAGAATCGCATTCCGCGTCGCGTCGCAGGTCGACAGCCGCACCATCCTCGACGGGATGGGCGCCGAGTCGCTGCTCGGCAACGGCGACATGCTGTTCATTCCACCAGGGAAGTCGGAGCCGGCGCGGCTCCAGGGCGCCTACATCTCGAGCGAAGACACCGAGCGGCTTACCGGTTGGTACGAGCTGCGGCGCGAAGAGCGCAAGGCGGCGTTCGAAGCGCAGGGGCTCATCGTGGACGAGCGGCCCAGCGAAGAGGACATCATCGAGGCCATCCGGAAGAAGGAAGCGGAAGAAGCAGGCGGGTCAGACGCAGAGAGTCTCGATGATTCCGATCGCGACAAGCTGTTTCGCGAGGCGGCCGAGATTGTCATTCAGCACCAGCAAGGCTCGACGTCGCTGCTGCAGCGACGCCTCAAGGTTGGCTATGGTCGCGCCGCGCGCATCATCGACCAGCTCCACTTCGCCGGCATACTCGGCCCGCCGGACGGATCGAAGCCGCGGGACGTACTGGCGGGGCTGGACGACCTCGAACGCATCGCCGGACCCCGCGCTTAGATAAACGAAACCCCGCAGCCACCAGGGCTGCGGGGTAACAACCATTTCGTTTGCGTCAGCCGGCGCGCGACGTCTCGTTCGCGTACTTGATGCACTGACCCTGGTTCTTGAAGGACGAACCGTCGGCTGCTCTCAGGTCTTTCCAGCCGCCGTCCTTGCAGTCGTCTTTGCTGCTCGGAGTGCGGAACGGCTCGAAGTCGTAAATCCACGTATTGCCGCCATATGCAATCGTGAGCGCGTCTGTCGCCGCGAAAAGTCCCCCGTTGAACGAGCCTTGGTTCACGCCGAAACCTCCGACGATCGTGGCATTCGGGTAGGCCGCCACGAAAGCGCTCCAGGAGAACGTGCAGCTCTGACTCAGACACGCGGTCCCATCGGCGAGGATGATTGGCCGCGTCGCCCACCATGTGCCCGGAATCGCATCCCAGTTTTGCCATACACCGTCCGTGATCGTGGCACCGTTGAGGTACGGCTCGTACACCAGCGTCAGAAAATCACCGGGAAGGAGCGTGCCGCCGTCCTTGTCGACCTGAATGTTGATCGACGGGAGCGCCACGCCGGCCGTTGACGTTGCATGCCGGTAGGTGGCGTAGCCGATGTCGGTAATATCGGCGAGCTCGGTCCGGATGTGGTCGTAGTTGAAGAGCGTTCCCTTGTCCAGGTTGGTCGGAGTGTTCATCTCGAAGCTTCCCACGCCGAGTGGCGGATTGCCTGGTCCCGTTACGAACGCGCCGGTAGACGTCAGCAAAATTCTGTAATAGAACACCCAGTTGTCGGTGGGCGGCGTGCCCTCCTGCTGGCGCGTAATGTCGGTTTCGGTGACGACTACGGTGTGACTCGACGCCGTGACGTCTGCTCGCGCGGAGACGGCACTTAGTCCACTGGGCCCGGTTGGGTCTGGGGAGCAGGCTGCGGTTGCAAGGAGAGCGGCGGCGGCGGCGATTTTGGGGAGATGGCGCATGGGGGAAATCCTTCCTGTGAGGGGGCCGAGGGCGAGTAAAGGGCTGCCCAGCTTTGATAATGCTGGATAACCTGCATTATCAAAGCCGTGAATGCGTGACCCGTCAGTCATCGTAGATTTACCGCTAATGCACTCGCTCACCGGACTCATGCGCTGGCGGATAGTCGCCGGAGCGCGCTTGCTGGCGGGGAGGTAGAAGCGCGCGTATAGTAGGCGGGCCTTCCATATGTCCACCCCCCTCGAGCGCCTAAGCGCCGCAATCGCCGCACGATACGAGATCGAGCGTGAGCTCGGTCGCGGTGCCATGGCCACGGTGTACCTGGCCCGCGACCTGAAGCACAACCGCCACGTCGCTCTCAAGGTACTCAGCGCCGACATTGGCGTCGCGCTCGGACCAGAGAGATTCCGCCGCGAGATCGAGCTCGCCAGTCACCTGAGCCATCCCCACATCCTGCCGATATACGATTCAGGGGAGGCGGACGGCGAGCTGTACTACGTGATGCCCTTCGTCGCGGGAGAGTCCCTACGGGCGCGGCTCAACCGCGAGCAGCAGCTCCCGCTCGATGAAGCGTTGCGGATCACCTGCGAGGTGGCGAGACCTGCCCCCCGTGCGCGCTGACTCGGGCCGCATCCTGCAGGTTTTCTCCAATCTCGCCGGCAACGCCGTCAAGTTCACTCCGGCCGGGGGATCGATCACACTTTCCGCCAAACGTGCCGCGGGGAACGTGGAGTGTTCAGTCCGCGACACGGGCCCCGGCATTCCACCGGCGCAGATCCCGAGACTGTTCGGCAAGTTCTGGCAGGCGAAGCGCGGTGATGGCCGCGGAGTAGGACTCGGTCTCGCGATCGCGAAAGGAATCGTCGAGGCGCACGGCGGGACCATTTCCGTAGACAGCGAGCTGGGACGCGGCAGCGTGTTCTCGTTCCAGCTCCCCGTATGGGACGAGAAGACTGACCGCACGGAGATCACCGGCGCATACCGTACAACGCCGACTGTTTCATCGCCAGCGCCCTCTCGATACACGGATCAGGTGCCAGCGCGGTAACCGACAAGGTGTTGTGGATTTTCCGTTTTTCCGGCCCCCGTTCTACCGTAACGGCTCGCTTGGCCGGTAGTCTTCAGTTCCCGGGTGTCTGCGCCCCGCCGATCCGGTACTCCCTGGGCGGCTCCGCTCCGAGCAGGTGGCGGACGAAATAATCCCAGCGCCGGCGCATCATGTAATTGCCATGCACACCGTAGCCGTGACCCGCGTTGGGGAAAACGATCAGATCGAAGTCCTTACCCGCTTTGACGAGCGCGTCGACCACCAGGAGTGTGTTGTACGGCGGGACATTATCGTCCATCCCACCGTGTGCCAGCAACAGCTTCCCGCGGAGATTGCCGGCGTAGGTCTGGTTGGCCTCAGCGGCGTAATTGTCGGAGGTGCCCCTCCTCGTGAGCAGGCCCTGATAACGCTCACCCCAATCGTCTTCGTAATTCCTTTGATCGTGGTTGCCTGACTCGGCGATACCTACATCGAAAAAGTCGGGATGACGGAAAAGAGCTGCCGCCGCAGCAAACCCGCCGCCAGAGTGTCCCCATATTCCCACTCTTTCGATGTCGATGAATCGATACCTCCGGCCCAGCTCCCGCATTCCCGCGATCTGGTCTGGCAGAGTGTTGTCACCCATGCGGCCGTAGTACGCATCCGAGAAAGCCTTTGACCGGCCCGGCGTCCCCATTCCATCTATCTCCACGACGACGAACCCCAGCTCGGCGAGCGCCTGGTTGTCCGCGCGCGCGGGCGAAAAGCTGCGCGTCCCAACGCTGCCGGACTGGGGACCCGGGTAGATGCGATTCACGATCGGATACTTCCTGGTCGAATCGAGCGTCGTTGGCGCGTACATGAGGCCGTAGATGTCGGTGGTACCATCACGCGCCTTCATGCGAATGGGCGTCGGCGGCTTCCATCCATTCGCCCGCAGGCGCGAGATGTCGGCACGCTCCAGTGTCTGCAGTACTCGCCCGTTGATGTCACGGATGACGGTGACGGGAGGTGTCTCGGGCGTGGAGTAAGTGTCCACGAAGAATCGCCCATCCGGAGATACCGACACCACATGGTTCGCGTTCTCCGGCGTGAGCAGCGTCTGACCCCGCCCATCGAAGCCGACCTTGTAGAGATGCTGGAAGTAGGGATCTCTGCCGCCCTCCTTTCCCGATGCGAGGAAGTAAATGGTGCGCGACGGCTCATCGATCCTGAGTATCTCGACGACGTTTCCCTCGCCGCTGGTGATGCGGTTCCTGAGCTGGCCAGTCGTTAGATCGTAGAGATAAAGCTGCGTCCAGTTGGCCCGCTCCGACCACCAGATCAGCTCGTTCGAAGCGGGCACGACCCGCCAGAGATTCTCCGTCATCGAGGCGTTACCGACCTGGGTCGGCATACGCTCCTCGAACAGGGTGCGGACCGCCCCGGTACGCGCGTTCGCTACGCGCATCCACGCGCTCTTGTGGTCCCGCGAGCTGGACACGAAGGCGACATGCGAGCCGTCGGGATACCACTGAAGATCGCAGACGACTCCACTCTCGCACGCGGTGTGATCCGTGACCGTGGAGCGGTGCTGGTCCGGTGCCATCTGAAGCCGCACGACCTGAGGTCGACCATTCGTCCCGACGTCGATGACGACTCGGCTGATGCGAAAGATTACGCTGTCTCCGGGAAGCGGGTACTTCCAGGAGTCCAGCCGCGGAGCGCCCACCGTCGTCTCGACGAGGTGCATTTCCGGCACCCCACGGCCGTCATGCTGGAATGTCGCGATACGGCGCGAATCCGGAGACCAGGTCAGTACCGGCCTGTCGCTGCGGATCCATCCCGCGTTATCGGTGGCGTAGCCGAAGTCCCTGATGCCGTCGATGGTGAGCCGGGTTTCCCGGCCGGTGGTGAGCTCACGGGACCAAAGGTTGTGATCCCTGATGAACGCGGCGAGACGGCCGTCCGGTGATACGCTCGAATTCTCAGTGCTGCCCGACGTGTCTGCGGCGGCGCAGGTATAGAGCTGGATGTCGCACATCCACCGTCGATTCTGCACACTGACGGTGATCGAGCGACCGTCTTTCGAGAGCTCGATCGTCCGAAACGGGAGCCGGTTCCCATCGAGACTTCCGCCTGATGACGCCGCGAGCGCGTTGGCTAACCGCGAGTGGTCGAAGAGCGCCTGACGGGTGCGGCGCAGCGGATCGACCACGAGAAACCTATTGCCGTTGGCGTCAGCCGCCCGGTACCAGAACCGTGTGTTGTCCAGCCAGGTGGGTCTCCCGCCAATACCGGTGACGAGCGGCGCTGCATTGGCGCCCAAAAATCTCTCGGCGCGCGCGTAGTCCTGAGCGGTGACCTGGGGTGGCCGTTGGGCGGCGAGTGAGGACGCCGAAAGCAGGAGCAGGACGGAGATGTGGAGGCGCATATGATTGTCGCGGTGGTGATACATGGCGATCGTAAGAACACGAAAAAAGTACCCCGCTGGACGACAATCTGCGATTGATGGGGCCAAAGCCCGCAGCCTCCACGGCCGGCCGAGACCTCCCGGCCGGTAGTCGTCAGTGAGCCCTGGCGCCGCGCCGCACGCCCTTGCGGGTCAACGTACTTGACTATTCCAGATCTGGACGATACACTTGATCAAGTCCAAATTCGGATAGAGTATGCCGGCCAGCGCAGCAAGAAAGCCAGCCCGTACGCCCCCCGTCGGCGAAGCCACTCAGGCAGCCGCGGGGCTGCGCGCCTTCGCGCGCATCGCCGACCAGTGGGGTGTTTCTGTCGCCGACGCGATGGCGCTGCTCGGAGTCGATGCCCGCTCGACTTACTATGACCTTCTCAGGCGCGCCCGCGAGAGCCGGGAAGTCAAAGGACTAAGCAAAGACCAGCTCGATCGTCTCTCCTTCCTCCTCGGCATCTATCAATCGATCAGGGTTCTGTTTCCGCACAGCCGGGAGACACGGGACGCCTGGGTATCTCGCAAGAATACCTCTTCGCTGTTCGGAGGGAGGCCGCCGCTCGATGTCATGCGGTCCGGCATGGTCGGTCTCTATCAAACGTTCGCGCACCTGGCTGCCGTGCGGAGCTAGGCTCTGCCAAAAGTTGCAGCCAGGGCGGGCGACCTCGAGCCCAGGCGCCTGGCCTGGAAGGGGTCAGTCAAGCTCGTAGCAACCATCTTTCCACCGGTCGAGGTGTTTGAGGACGTCGCCGATGCCGACGACTTTGCCGCGCTGCTCGCACTGCGTGCTCGCACAGACCCGCTGCTCGAGGCCCGGATTCAAGCAGCTCTCATGATCCCGCGCGAGGATCGGGCGTATGGTCCAGGGGCCGGCTATGTGATGGCGCCCTTCGTCCATCCGTCGCTGGAGGGAACACGCTTTGGCCCTCCGTCGCATGGCGAGCCATCATTCGGGGTTTTTTACGCCGCCAGGGACGAAGCGACATCAATCGCGGAGGTACGGCATCACCGCACCGCATTCCTGGGGGCGGCTGGAGCGGTGGCTCAGGATCTCGATTTCGACGTCCTCAACGCCCCTATCAGAGGGTCGCGCTTCTACGACTTGCGCGAGCGAGAGGCCGAGTTTGCGGAGATCTACTCCCCCACAGATTATTCACGCTCGCAGCGGTTTGCCGTCGAGATGCGGGGGAAGAACGCCGACGGAATCGCTTACGACAGCGTGAGACGGTCGGGGGGAGAATGTGTGGCCGTGTTCCGTCCACGCTGTGTCGGGCCGTGCCGCGTCGTGAAGCACTTGATTTTCAGGTGGGACGGGCAAGCGATTACCGCCGTTCTGGAGGCACAGCGCCTGGCTTGAGCGAAACTGAGCCACTTCGCGCGTAAATGATGCGCGACCCCATGCCGGCATTTCTATCTTGCGGCATGTCAGGGGCGCGGCAGGCTATGGGCGCAAAGGGAGAGCAGGTGGCGGCGAGGTGGCTCACCGTGCACGGGTGGGAGATCGCCGAGCGACGCTTTCGTAATGGCCACCGTGACATCGACCTGATCGCGACACGTCAGATTAGCCCGGGAGCGGCACGCGTAGTCGCGTTCGTCGAGGTGAAGACCCGAAAGGCCGATTCTTTCGGCGGTCCACTGGGTGCGGTCGGCTGGAGGAAGCAGCGCGAGCTCGCCCGCTCGGCCAAAGTCTGGATCGCGAGGCATCAGAAGGCGGCAGACACCTTCCGGTTCGATGTTATCGGAGTCATTCTTGGCTCGGGAAACGTGCGGGTCGCGCATATCGAGAATGCTTTCCTTCTTCCCACCCAATCTTGATTTTCTTCGATTAGTTTCGTATTTTGTTCGGGTGCGGCAAAACCGGCATTTGCCTGCAATCCCGGGCGCAAACGATTAACCACAGGGTGAACGAGATGGCTGTCTCAACGGTTCAGGAAGACAAGAAAAAGGCGTTGAACCTGGCGATCGCCCAGATCGAGAAGAACCACGGCAAGGGCGCCATCATGAAGATGGGATCTACCGATCCCCGCGTTCGCATCGACGCGATCCCCACCGGAGCGATCAACCTCGACGCCGCGATTGGCGTAGGTGGTATTCCCCGCGGCCGCGTGACCGAGATCTTCGGCCCCGAATCGAGTGGCAAGACCACGTTGTGTCTTCATGTGGTAGCCAACGCCCAGAAAGCTGGCGGAGTCGCCGCCTACATTGACGCCGAGCACGCGCTGGACACCGATTACGCGGTCAAGCTCGGGGTCGACATCGAGAACCTTCTGGTGTCCCAGCCCGACACCGGCGAGCAGGCGATGGAGATCTGCGAGATCCTCGTTCGCTCAGGAGCTGTGGACGTAGTCGTGATCGACTCGGTTGCCGCGCTCGTTCCCAAGGCGGAGATCGAGGGTGACATGGGCGAGTCGCATATGGGCCTCCAGGCGCGTCTCATGAGCCAGGCTCTGCGCAAGCTCACCGGCGCGATCGCGCGCTCCAAGACTTCGGTGATCTTCATCAATCAGCTCCGCGAGAAGATCGGAGTGATGTTCGGCAACCCCGAGACGACCACTGGCGGCAAGGCCCTCAAGTTCTACGCATCGGTTCGCCTCGACATCCGTCGCATCGCCGCGGTAAAGGACAAGGAAGAAGTGATCGGGTCGCACGTCCGCGTGAAGGTCGTGAAGAACAAGGTTGCCCCGCCGTTCAAGCAGGCCGAGTTCGACATCATGTACGCGGAGGGGATCAGCCACGCATCGCTGGTGCTCGACATCGCGTCGGAGTCCGGCATCATCGACAAGTCGGGCGCCTGGTACAGCTACGGCGCGCAGCGGATTGGTCAGGGCCGCGAGAACGCGAAGATGTACCTCAAGGACAACCCGGCTCTTCTCGCCGAAGTCGAGGAGAAAGTGAAGACGGTTCTCGGCATCAAGCCGCCGGTTGGCGACGTAGAGGTAGAGCTGGCGGATTGACGCAGCCGAACGCGTACAGCTACGCGCTCAACCTGCTGGCGGCGCG
>Ga0136614_10002697_pt1 | contig 11136 bp, 4 predicted proteins | sample AntDrymUQ2792106_2_FD_106643 | JGI IMG/M metagenome (GOLD analysis project Ga0136614, IMG submission 106643) | Polar desert sand microbial communities from Dry Valleys, Antarctica - metaG UQ279 (21.06) | ecosystem: Environmental > Terrestrial > Soil > Desert | place: Antarctica: Dry Valley... | reverse complement strand
CGCACCCGCGAAGAGTTAGAACGAGCGTTGACAACGGCGCTCGCACTCGTGACTCCAGATGACTGCGAAGGATGGTTCAGCCATTGCGGTTACCGGGTAACATCCAATTGCAAGCCGCTATAAGAGCAGTGACGAGTGACGATTGACGAGAGGAAAACTTGAATAACTTTTTTGACGAACCGCTCGTCAACGCCATTATAACTCGTCCTTGCTCGTCACTCGTCACTCTTAACTCGTCGCTGCTTTTTTCACACCATGCTTAAAATCACGATCTCGGCGCGGGTGCGGGCGTCTTCGAGGAAGACGTCGGTGTCGGATTCGATCTTGTCTTCGGTGAGCTGTTGCTCGATGACGGGCGTGGCCTCTTCAAGCGTCGGCACGATGACGCCGGGACTCTCGCGGCGGCGGCGCGGCACGAAGACATCGCGGTAATAATCGGCGATCTCTGGCGGCGAGATGACGACGAAGTAGCGGAAGCGAAAGTTGAGGTAGTTCTCGATCTCGACGCGCTGGCGGACAATCTCGCGCAGTTGTTCATTGGTCAGCCCGACGCGGCGGAGGCGTTGATAGAAAGCCTCTTGCGAGGGAAAGAGCTTGATCAACTCGGCGAGGGCGCGCTGCACTTCTTCTTCCTTCGCAGTGATGGCCGGCAGTTTCTCCGCCTCTTGCGCGATCAGACGCTGATCGATGAGCAAGTTCAGCGCGCGCGTTAAATCTTCCGAACGCGGCTGCTCCAGCGGCGTCTGCGGCTCAAGCGCTAACTGCCACAACAGATCGGTGTATGTGATCAACTCCCGCCCGTTAATCGTCGCCACCATACGGTCAACCACTTCTTGCGCGGATGCAGACTTGAGGGCAAAGGGGAAGGGTGAAAGGGGAAGGGAGAAAAACAACAACGCCATGAGCGCGCGGCCTAGCATATTCGATATTAAATTTCTGTTCCCTTTCACCATTTCCCCTTTCACCCTTCCCCATGTTTAGAACGTTTGTCCGAAACGGAAATGAAATTGTCCAGAGTTGAGGCGGATGATCGCCGGGACGCCGCCGGCCTGCGGTAGCTCGAACTGGGGCGGGTTGAGCAGAAAACCGTAGTCAATCGACAGGGGACCAAGCGGCGTCTTGACGCGCAGCCCTAAGCCGACGGTATGCGTCCATTGCGCGCGAAGGTTGCGTTCGTTCAAGGGGCCTTCGGGGTTGCGATTGCCGCCGAAGATGTCGCCGACGCGGCGGAAGACGTTGCCGCCATCGTAGAACGGCACGACTTGAAAATTTCTCGTGACGGGGACGCGCGCTTCTAAGTTGACGATGGCGAGCGCGTTGCCGCCGAAGGGGACCAAGAACGGATTGAGCGCGACCGGCTCGCCGTTCTCGTTGCGGAAGGTTGCGCCGGTGCAGCGCGTATCGACAGCAGCCGGATCGACGGTCGTTCCCGGACAGAGGGCGACGCGCGGGCCGGCCTCCTCGAAGCCGAAGCCGCGCAGCGTGGTCGAGCCGCCGGAGAAGAAGCGTTCGCTGATCGGGAGCGTGCGGTCGAGGTCGTCGATCACGCCGTTGCCGTTGCGGTCGCGCGGGTTAAAAAGGTTGGCCGCGCCGAGCGTCACGTTGAAGGCAAAGACCGTCCCGCGCACGCTGCTCAAGAGCCGGTTACGCCGGTCGAGCGTAGCGATGGAGGCGAGCACATTATTGTCTGCGCCGAACTTGTAATAACGACGGTACGTCGCCAACAGTCTAGTGAACGAGAGATTGCCGCCGAGTTGCCGGAGCGCGACGGCGGCATCGACGGTGAAGAACTCTCCGCGCGACGGATCGAGTTGCCGGTCGCGCGTGTCGCGCGCCAGCGTCGCGCCGAGACGCGCGAGCCGCACCGCCCGGTCGGGACGCAGCACCGGCGCGACGAGCAAGCTCCCGATGTTGAAGAGGCGCACGTCCTCATAGTTGTAGCGCAAAAAGAGAATCGTGCGTGAGCGCTCTTGCAAGATGCGCTGCGTCTCGATGTTGAAGGTGAAACGATTGATCGTCGGTTCGCCCGTCCGCTCGCAGTCGGTGTCCGGCGTAAGACGGCAATCGATGAGGATGGGACGGCCCTCTTCATCGAGCCGTTGCACGATGCCGAAGTTACCGCGATCAATGGACGAGCGGAAGAAGCGCGTCACGCTCACGTCGCGTTGGTACTGCAAGGAGACGGCGAGCGGCGAGAATTTCGTCTGCCCGTAAGAACGGAAACGCGGATCGAAAAACTCGAAGCGCAGCAATTGCTGGCGGCTGCTGGCGCGCGCGCGGATCGCGCCTTGCCGCAACTCGCCGAACAAGTTGTTGTTATAAATCTCGAAGAGGCCGAGCGGCCCGCCTTCGGTCGAGAAGCCGCCGCCGTAATCTAAACGGCGCGGCGGCAGTTCTTCCAGATCGATGATCACGTCGCGCCGGCTGTAGCCGGAGGCCGTCTCGCCCGCCGGCTCGGTGCGGACGATCACCTGCCGGAAGGCGTTCGTCTCGTAAAGAATGCGCTCGGTCTCGGTGAGTTGATCGGCCCTGAGCGGCGCGCCCTCGCGCAGCGGGATGGCCTCGCGGATCGCTTCGCGGTTGGTCCGCAATCGCGCGCCGGGCACGAGGCCCTCGTTGCCGTTGATGATGATGCGGTAGATGAAGACCTTGCCGCCCTCGTCCACGTTGTAGATGAGCCGCACCTGCTCGTCGCCGTCTTTGTCCGGCAACTCGACGGCATCCACTCTGACTTCGGCATTGACGTAACCGTTGCGCGCGTAGAAAGCGCGGATGCGCTCGGCGTCGGCGCGGGCGAGCGTGCGCGAGTATCGCCCGCCGACGGTGTTGCAAGGCTCGCTGCGTTGTCCGGCGATGCGGCACGGCTCTTCTTGCAGGCGCTGCGCCGTGTAAATCTGATTGCCGCGCACCGTGACGCCCGCGATGCGCGTCAGCGGCCCCTCGTTCACGTCGAACGTGATAATCAGGTTGTCGCCAGCGACGCTGACGCCCCGCCGGGCATCTACTGTCGCTTGCCGGTAGCCGAGATCGCGCAGCCGCGCTTGGATCGTGCGCTTGTCGCGCTCCAACAGTTCGTCGCTCGTGTAGCCGCGCCCGAAATCGAGGAACGGGACGAGGGCGAGCGCGTTGCTCTTTCGCGTGCGCAGCTCGCCGGCGAGATCGTCGTAAGTGAAGAGTTCCGTGCCTTCGATCCGCACGTCGGTTAAGCGGAAGCGGCGGCCCGGCTCAACTTCGTAAGTGATATTCACCGTCCGGTCGCCGACTTCCTGCGGACTGATCGTCTCGCACGCTTCGCGCGTGCCGGTTGCCGCGTCGGTAGTCGCTGCCGCCGCGCCCGCCGGTGCGATGGAGCAGAGCGGCGTCACTTCAGCGAAGAAGTAGCCTTCCTCTTGCAGTTCGTTCTCTAACCGACGCTCGCCTTCGACGATGGCCGACAGATCGATAGTCCCTTCACGCTTGACCGGCAACAACTCGCGCGCTTTGTCTTCTCCGATTTCATAGCCTGTGACGTTGACGTTGATCTGCGGCCCTTTATTGCCGGTCAAATTGATCGTGATCCTCCCGCTCTGCGGATCGCGGGTCACTTGCGCGTCGTTCAACTGCGGCGCGAGATTGTCGCCGGCGATGATCGCCTGCCGGATGCGATTGAGGTCTTCACCGAGCGCGGCGCGCGTGAATGGAGCGCCCGGCTTTAGTTCTAGTTCCGGTCTAACACGCGCGTCGTCGAAGCCCGCGACTTTGATGTTAAAAGTATCAACGCGCGCCTGTGGGCCGGGCGTGATGCGATAAGTGATCGTCGCCGATGTCCCCGCCGGATTAACGGTCTGTGTGTATGGGACTTCGGCTTGGAAGAAACCCTTGTCACGCAGGTAGGTTTGAATCGCGTCCGCGCCCGTTCTGATCGCCTGCTCCGAGACGCGACCACCCGGCTCTAACAAATTCAGGCGCGCGCGCAATTCATCGACCGAGACGAGATCATCGTCTGGCGGCACGCCCACAAATTCGATGTCCACATCGCCTACACGCACCTGCGGCCTGACGACGAAACGCAAGCGCACCGGCCCGCCCGCGCCCCCGCCGGCCTCAATCGCTTCGACCCGCGCATTCGCTACCCGGCCCGATCCGAACAATGCCTGCAAAGACTCGCGCACCTGCACGGCGGAAAAATTGATAGTCGGCGCGACCGTCAGCAATGAGCGCAACTCGGCCTCCGCTGCTGCGTCGCGCGGCACGCCTTCCAACACGACTTCGACGGCGGAGACGGGGCGGCCTTCCCACTTACTCAGATCAGGGATCGCGTGCGCCACGACGAACGCGCCGCAAACGAAAAGCTGCGTGAGAAAGACAAGCGAAATCAAACGCCGGAGACGCACCACAGCATGGCCCACAGCGTCAGCCGTGGAACCAATCACTGTCAAAAGTTCAAAGCCCCGGCAGGGGCCTAAGAAATTCAACCTTGTCGCTCCTCCAACCCTCATCTCGTACACGGCTTCACCGGCTGTCAACGTATCTGAAAACAGACGTCTCGTGCGGGGAGCGCGGACGAGCCGTCCGCACTCCCAGCCCGCGCGGCCTTGTCTTCCGGCGCGTTGACAATAGTGGCGACGATACCGAACTGACCTCTCCTTCAAAACCTTTTCCTGAAGCGAATCTCCACGCTGAAATTGTCGTCCTGCGATCTGATCGCGTTGACCGGCGCTTGTTCGTAGCGGGCGACGAAGGAGAGCCGATCCGAGACGCGGTATTCAAGCAAGACCACTTGATTGCGGTCGGTCGTCAAGTTGGTCGAATAAGTCAGGCTAAGGTTGCGATTGATCTGCCGCCCGACGGTGAGGCGCGCGGTCGGGCTGGCCCCGCCCCGACCTGTGATAAGCGGATCGATCTCGAAGCGGTTGAGGCCGAACAGCCGATCTGTCGCGCGCTGGACAGGCGTGTTGATCAGCGTGTCGGTCAAGAGGCTCGTCGCCGTGCCGAAGCCGGTTTGCGCCAACGTCGAAGCGCTCCCGTCCCCTGTCGCCAGATTGCCGGTCGTGATCAGGGCGACGACATCTGATTGCGGCAGCGCCGGATCGGAGCGCACAAGGGCAGTCGGCTGCGAGAGCGGCCCGGTCAGCGTGACGATCACGTTGTAACCTCTGATCTCGGACTCGGCTTGAATGTTGAGAACGGGATCGGCGTCGCGGCGTGCCGGCAAGTTGATGATGGCGCGCGTGATGTCGTAACGGTCGTTGCGGAAGGTCAGCGTGCCGCGCGTGGCCGTGACGCGCCCGGAGATGTTTGGCTCTTGCAGCGTGCCGCCAATGTGCAAGGCGACAGAGCCGACGGCGTCGGCCAAGTTGTTGCGAATGATAAGCGCGTCGCGCCCTTCGACGCGGAGATCGAGTTGCACGTTCCCGCCGAACGCGCCGCCGATGCCCTCGGTGATCTCAACCTCCGGCTCGCGGTTGATGAAGTCGGCGAGATCGATGTCTTCTGTGTATTCCACGCGCTGCGCGTTGATCGTGCCTCTGATCAATTGCGCTGGCTGTATCCCTTGCAGCACCTCTAAGTTGGCATCGACCGTTGAACTGAAGTCGTCGGGGAACGGCACGGTCACGTTGTCGGCCAGCACGTTCAGGCGGAACTGTCCGAGCGCGAAGCCGTCGATGGACGCGCCGCCCGTGACGCTGACGCGCCCGCCGCCGAGCGTGCCGGTCAATGAATCGATCTGCGCGCGGTCGGCGGTGAAGCGGATCGCGCCGCCGATGTTCTGCGCCGTCAGTCGCTCGTCTTCGATCAGTGTGGAGAAAGAAGCGTCATCGACTGTGACCGTGCCGTTGATCTGCGGATCGGCGAACGTGCCGCCGACGCGGACGCCGACGCGCGCCATGCCGCCCACAAACACATCCGGCGAGAGGCCATTCAGGACGCGCAGATTCAGCGTGCCGTCAACAGTGAAGTTCTGCGTACCGCCCGGCCCCAATGCCGCTGTGCCGCCCAAGACGATGTTGGTCCCCGTCCCCGTAAAGCGCGTCCGCTCGAAAAAGATTTCTTCCGGCGAGAACTGCACCAGCAACGGCGATTCGGCGGACAGTTGCACGTCTTCGATCTGAATCGTCAAATCTGTGAACTGGGCTGTGCCGCGCAATGCGCCGATGCTGAACTCGTCTTCTTCGTTGATGAGGTTGCCGGCGGCGCGCAAAGTTCCGGTCGCAGTGCCGGTCACGCGCACGTCTGCGCCGGGCAGGAGCGTGGCAAAGAGTTGCGTCAGATCGGCATTCGTCAACGTCGTCTCAATCGTCGTCGGCAAATTCTCGTCGGCGAGATTAACTTGCGCCGTAATCGTCTGCGGCTGGCCGAGCAAGCCGGTCGTGAGTTGCACATTGAGCCGCTGATTCTCGGTGCGGCCAACAATCGCCAGCGTCCCGGCCTGCTGCCCGTTGACGACGACGTTCTGGCCTTCAGCTTTGAAATCGATCTGCAAGTCCCGATAATTCACACTGGCTGCGTGCGGCCCCGCTGCGATGGGGAGACGGCCAGAGACATTGGCCGTGAAATCGACCATGCCTTCGAGGTTGGGCGCGACCGACGTGCGACCGAGCAGCGATTCGATGAGATCGAGGCTCACATCCGTCCCGCTCGCCCGTGCGTCAAGACGATGGGTCTCCCCGTTAAACGTCCCCGTCGCCATGATGCGCCCCGAACGCAAACGTGCATCGAGTGATTCCAGATTGATCGTCGAGCCGTTGAAGGTCGCCTTGGCGACGATCTCTTGAAACGGCTCGTCGCCGATCCGACCGGGGCCGGCGCGCAGGTCCGCGCTCCCGCTCATCGCGCCGGGAAAGCCCGTCACGCTGACCTGTCCTGACGTGGGACCAACGGCGGCGAGTTGCGAAGTCAAACCGCTTTGGGAAATGGGCAACGCCGCGAGCAACCTGCCGAGATCGTAACGTTCGAGCGTCGCTTCAATCGTTCCGGTATTAGCCTCTGTCAACGGCAAGTTCAACGCAAACTGAATCTGCCCGCCGTCCGCCGCCGCAACGAGCCGCCCGTCGGGAATCCTGACTTCGTTTGGCGTCGTCTGAATCGACGCGGTGAGCGCGCCGAGATCGCGACCATTCGCGGCGAGCGAGCCGAGCGACACGCGACCGTTCACCGAAGGCGCGTCGAGACTGCCCCGCACCGTGCCGTCGAAATTCAGGTTGCCCGCCAACTCGATCCCGTAAGCCTCAAGCGTCTCTTCCAGATCGCCGAGCAGGCCGGAGTTGACCGCGATGCGTTGCAACTCCGCCGCGTCGGTCGAAGCGAGATTGACTTGCAGATTCGAGTCGCCCGCGAACGAGAATTGCCCTGTCGCGTTTAACTCTGTCGCGCCTGCCCGGAGATTCGCGCGCTCGACTGCAAACTGTCCGCGCTCTGCGCGCACGACGAGATCGCCATTGACCGGCGTGCGCCCGCTCGCTTCGTTGCCGGTCTCGCCGTCGAACCGCGTGTTGAGCGTGCCGCTCGCAAGTTCGACGTTGGTCCCCGGAAAGCTCAGGTTGATTGTCCCCGTCGCCGCGCCCGTGACGGGGACGCTATTGCCGGTCGCGAGCGCGAGCAGTTTTCCGACATCGAGATCGGTGAAACTCGCGTCGATGCGCGAAGCACCGCCGCGCGCAGTGCTGATCACAGCATCGCCCTGCGCGCGCCCGTTCATCGCTTCGGCGACGAAATTGTTCAATTGAATCTGGCTGCTCGTCGCCACGACTTGCGCGCGCGCCGAGCCGAGCGGAATGTCGCCCAACACACCGCCGCCCAAACTCAAATCCGCACTTGCGCGATAACGTCCCGAAGGCTCGACGACAAAAGTAGGCCGCGCAAGTCTCACGTTCTCGACGCGACCGGGGCCGAGTTCCGCGTTGCCGGTCTCGAACGCGACTGTGCCGACGTTGAGATCGCCCGTTGAGCCTTCGATGCGCCCGCCCTCGAAGATCGCGAGGCGCACGCCCGCCACATTGAGACTGCCGAGTTGCGCGCCCGCGATTGTGCCGCCGTTCACGCGCGCGTTGTTGACCACAACGTTCGTCACACCGCCGCGATTCACCGCTGTGATGTCGCTCGCGTTGACGCCGTTCACGCGCGTCCCTTCGGCCTGCACTGCGCCAGCGCTCAAAGATGCGGCCGAAGCGTCAAAGCCATTCTCACCTTGCTGGCTGAAGCGCACGCCGGAGACTTGCGCGCCGCTCACTCTTACGGACTGAGTGGAGACGTTCGACGCAGTTGCGCGTTGCGCGCTGCCCGACAATTGACCGTCGCGAAACTCGGCCAGCGCATCGTCGATGAACAATCCCGCGATGCTCGTCGAGCCTTGCCGCGCTGAAGCCGCGCGCAAGTCGCCGAGAAAACGAAAATCAGTCCCCGTTCCCTTTACTCCGCCCTGCGCTTGCACGAGGTTCAGACGAAAATCGCCCGCCGTCAAAAGCTCCGCCACCGCGCTGCCTTGCGCTTCGTAACCTGTCCCCTCGCCGCGCGCGCGCGCTGTCACGTTTAGATTCTTCAGACGAATGTTGTCTGCCGCCAGCGCGTCCGAAATGATCTGCCCTTCGACTTGATACTGGTCCCCCTCGCCCTTCACCGTCCCCGTAAATTGCCCCGCGCCGCGCAAGGCAGCTTCAGTCTGAAACGTCTCGGAGATTTGTGTGAGATTGACATTCGACGTGACTTGCAACTGGTAACGCAGAGCGCGCCAATCGTCTAACGTTCCTTGCAACTGCGCCTCGGCGACGGGCGAGCGCAAAACAAGTGATTGAATCTCGGCCCGCGTTTGATCGACGCGCGCGCGCGCTTCGATGTCGATGTTGTTGATGGGCCGCCCGTCGTAAGTGAACGTCGAATCCGAGAGCGACAACATGATCTGATTCATGCGGCTCTCGGCGGGCGCACTGGGATCATCTGGCTGCACAGTTGCTTTGATGTTCCGCGCCGCGCCGGAAATCTCGTGCCGTTCGTCGCCGTAATGCACGATGCTGTTTTTCAATTCAACTTGCGCGGTCGAGTAAGAAAAGAGGATGCGGCTATTCGGATCGGGCGGCGGCAGATGCAGGTTGCGGAAATTCGAGCGGCCCTGTTCGTCGAAGGCGACCCACAGTTCGAGACCATCGATCACTAACTTTGCGAGATTGACGTTGCGGCGCAGATTCAGCGCGTAGAGGTCTTCAATGCGGACAGTGGCTTCCAGCCGGTCGATCTGTCCGAGTTTCTCGCCGGTTTCCGCGTCATACAACTCCACGCCCTGCATCACGACCGTGCGCGCGCCAAACTCTGTGTGAAACTCTTCGATCTCCGCACGGATGCCATACTGCGCGAGCGTCCCCACGATCTGATTCGCGATCAGATTATCAATCTGCCCCGTGCGATACATGAAAAAGCCGACGAGCAACACCGACAAAATGCTCGCGACGAGCGCAATGCCCGTCCACATCGCATTCCGCCGGTTGACCACGCGCTGCCAACGCCACCGCTCGGCGGGAGTCGCAGCGGCAGCAGTCGGCGCACCCTCGCTCGCCCCTTCGCTCGTCGGCGCAACAGGCGGCTCTCGCTCGCCCGTCTCCTCAGGTGATGTCCGGCGGGAACGCTCGTCCCGGTCGTCAACAGGCATAAACTTTCGTCACCGCAATGGCGTGCGAATCGTCAACGTCAACTGGCAATGAGGGGAGCCTAAAACGAATGATGAATGCGAAATGATGAATGATGAATATAGCGACAGAGCCTCGTGATATTCATCATTCATCATTTCGCATTCATCGTTTCTTTCGCCGGTGCGCCGAGCGGCACGTTGCCGACGACTTCCAAGTCGAAGCCTTCGAGCGCGGTGACTTTCGGCGGATGGTTCGTCAGCAAGAGGATGCGGCGCAATCCGAGTTCGTGAAGTATCTGTGCGCCGACGCCGTAATCACGATTCGCGCCGTAGCCCGTCACGACGCTCGCTTCCTCGAAGCCGATCCCGCGCTCGCGCATCAAGGCGTAAGTGCCGAGTTGATGCAACAGATCAAGCCCGTGTTCCCGCTGCTTCAAATAGAGGATGACACCGCGCCCCGCCGCCGCGATTTTTTCGAGCGCCGTCTGAAGTTGAAAGCCCGTGTCGTCCAAAGTTGAGCCGAATACATCGCCCGTCACGTTCTCCGTATGGACGCGCACCAGCACCGGCTCCGTCTCACTGCCGCTCACGTCGCCCATCACCATCGCCAAGTGGACTTCCGAATTGACCACATTCTCAAACGCGATAGCGCGGAACATTCCATAGACCGTCGGCATTTGGGTCTCGACCGCACGCCTGACCAAAGTTTCTTTGCGAATCCGATAGCGCACGAGATCGGCCACCGAGACGATCTTCAAAGCGTGCTGCTCCGCAAACTCCCGCAGTTCCGGCAAACGCGCCATCGTCCCGTCCGGGTTCATGATCTCGCAGATCACGCCCGCCGGGTACAGCCCCGCGATCCGCGCCAGATCGACGCTCGCCTCCGTCTGTCCGGGCCGCACGAGGACGCCACCTTTGCGCGCTCGCAACGGAAAAATGTGACCGGGCCGCGCCAGATCAGACGGCTTCGTTTTCGCATCGACGGCGGTCAAAATCGTCATCGCCCGGTCCGCCGCCGAGATGCCCGTCGTCACGCCCTTGCGCGCCTCAATCGAGACGGTGAACGCCGTCCCCAAAAACGAAGTGTTGTCGGCCACCTGCATCGTCAAATGCAGTTCGTCGCAACGCTCCTCCGTCAGCGGCATACAGATGAGGCCGCGCGCGTGCGTCGCCATGAAATTGATAATCTCCGGCGTCACCTTCTCCGCCGCGCAGACGAGATCGCCCTCATTCTCGCGGTCTTCATCGTCCACGATAATGACCATCCGGCCCTCGCGTATCTCGGCGGCGGCTTCCTCAATCGAAGCGAACGGCATGTCGAGCTTAATCCAATTTCTGAAGTGTCAGGGGAGATTGTTCTAACGGCGGTTATGTTACCCGAAACTCCGACTTTTGGCGACTGGCGATCAAAGAAGGCTGTGGGTCAGTTAATACGAAGCCGCAGTAACTTCAAACGCCAAAGGTTGGCAGGCGGATAATACCGCTCTACGCGGAGTTATCCATCTCTGATAGTGGATAACTCCGCGCTGGCCGGAGTT
>Ga0136614_10002696_pt1 | contig 11137 bp, 15 predicted proteins | sample AntDrymUQ2792106_2_FD_106643 | JGI IMG/M metagenome (GOLD analysis project Ga0136614, IMG submission 106643) | Polar desert sand microbial communities from Dry Valleys, Antarctica - metaG UQ279 (21.06) | ecosystem: Environmental > Terrestrial > Soil > Desert | place: Antarctica: Dry Valley... | reverse complement strand
GGTGTCCCGTTCATCGCCGCGGCGCTCGCGTTCCGGCGGATGCTTGGTGCGACCGCGTGGCTGCGCCGCCACCAGGCCTGGTTCAGCCGGCTCGGCGGCTTGATGCTCATTGCCGTCGGTGTCCTGCTGCTCACCGGCTGGTGGGACGTCCTGGTCGGACAGATGCGAGTCTGGGTCCCCGGCTTCACCACAGCGGTGTGACATGCCTAGCCACGGAGACCATGGTGGCGCCGTGTGGACGAGCCGGGCAGCCGGCAGTGAAGAGGTGAGTACGGCCCGCGCGGCCCCGGTGCCAAGTGTCATCGGTCGGTGCACTCGTTGATGTGCTTCAGCGCGATCTACCAGCTGCCCAAAGCAACTCGACGTTTCGACAGGAAACCCCAACGATGATGAAGAGACTCTGCACGCTGATGGTCATCTCAACGCTGGTGCTCGCGGTTGCGGGCTGTGGCAACGACAGCGACGAGGCGACCAGCGAGACACAGACCGCCGCTAACGGTGATGAGTTCAACGACGCCGACGTGGCGTTCGCCAGTGACATGATCCAGCACCACGCTCAGGCGTTGCAGTTGGTCGACATGACGATGGGCCGGGATCTTGACCCAGAGGTGCTGCAGCTGGCCGAGGACGTCCGGGCTGCTCAGGTACCCGAGATCGAGCAGATGGCGGCGTGGCTGACTTCCTGGGACCAGCCCATTCCCGCGACTGTTCGCGATCATGCCAACGCCCACGGTGAGGGGGACGTGGAGATGGACGATACGCCCGGAATGATGAGCGAGGACGACATGTCCCAACTTGAGGCCGCGCAGGGCCCGGAGTTCGAGGACCTGTGGCTGGAGATGATGATCGAGCACCACGCCGGTGCGGTCGACATGGCGCAGACCGAGCAGTCCGAAGGTGTGTTCCAACCGGCGATCGCTCTGGCCGACTCGATCGAGGCCTCCCAGGAGAAGGAGATCGATCAGATGGAGAGGCTGCTCCTGTCCTGACCCGGACGCTGACCAACGTGTGGGCGGGGTGGCCAACTGGCGATGCGGCTGGTGCCACCCGTCCACGTCGGCGGCCGTGGGAACGGGATGCACTACCAAGCGCTCGGTCGCGAAATCGAGCGCTCCCCACGGCAATGGCCCTGGTCAGGGTGATGGTGCGGGCTCGAGGCCTGCTACCGGCTTGAAGGCACCGGTGAGTACGTAGAGGGCGACCACGCCGACCACGTTGGCGATCTCGCGATCTTGAAGCCGCGTGCTCGCAGCTCGCCACATTCTCATCGCTGACGGCGGCCGGCTCGCCGTACACCCGGAGAGCGAACGACATGATCGCGGCGATCGCGGGGTCTCCGGACCCCCACGCCGGGCGTGCTCGATCTCGTCCTCGTCGAGGCCGAGGGCTGTTGCTGCCGCGATGTGGGAGTCCAGGCACAGCTCGCAGCCGTGACGGACCTGGATGGCGATGGAGCTCCGTTCGCTGATCCGCCGGTCGAGTTGGCCCGCTTCATGGCGCGGCCGAGCTGCAGGTAGCCGCCGAGCAAGGCTGGCGAGCGTGCCACTGTGCTGACCACGTCCCCGACGTGCCCGTTCCGGCAGACCAGGTCAGCCAGCAACTCGCGGGCGGTGCCGATCGCGGTGTTGGGGGTGAGCCGGGGCAGGGGCCATCACGACTTCTCGTGCGTGGTGGCGGCGGTCAGGGGCCGGAACCGACGCAGCCGCAGGCTGTTGCTGACGACGAAGACCGAGGAGAACGCCATGGCGGCACCGGCGAGCATCGGGTTGAGCAGCCCGGCCGCGGCCAGCGGTAGTGCCGCGACGTTGTAGGCGAAGGCCCAGAACAGGTTGCCCTTGATCGTCGACAGGGTTCGTCTGGAGAGCCGGATCGCGTCTGCGGCCACGTACAGGTCGCCCCGGACCAGGGTGAGGTCGCTGGCCTCGATGGCGACATCGGTGCCCGTGCCCATGGCCAACCCGAGGTCGGTCTGGGCGAGTGCCGCGGCGTCGTTGACGCCGTCGCCGACCATGGCCACGGACTTCCCGGCGGCCTGGAGCTGCTTGACCACGTCGACCTTGTCGGCGGGCACCCCCACCGAAGTTGAGCAAGCCGATGCCCTCTTGGAGCCATCATGAACACCAACACCTTCGCCGCCGGCGTCGTCGGCTTCCTTCAGGCGGCCTCGTCGTCTCGGTGGCGGCCGAGCTCGAGGACGACGGCGCACCGCCGCCCGCTCACGGTTCCAGCAGCTATCAGGACGTCGGTCGGTGACCCTCGACAGCACGGGCAGTCAACGACCCCGCGGGTCGCGCGCTGGCTGATGTCCGGCCGAGCCGGGGCGAGGTCGAACGACGCGTCCCCGACCTCCTCGATCGTCGTGAGAGCCCGGTCGAACCCTTGTCGCGGTCCCTCGTCGGGAGCATCGGAAACGATTTCAGCAGGGGGGACGCAACGCAGCAACGGTGACCCTGACGAGCCGGCGGACCGAAGCCTCGGATGGCAGGGCGCTGGCAGCCGTTAGGGCGTGCAGGCAGTAGGTCGCAAGCTCGGCGGGCGCGATGTCGTTCCGGACGTCACTTGCGGCTGCGGTCTCGGTCAGCAGGTCGCGGAACAGGTCAACGAGCTGCTGCTGCGCCTGGGCGACCCGTTCGCCCCGATGCAGCAATGCGCTGAGCTCATTTGTGCCGTGCCGCTCGCGGTGGTGGCAGATGAGTGCGTAGGCCTCCAGCACCGCTTCGAGCCGCTCGCTCGCGGCGCCGTCTCGGTCTCGGAGTTCGGCGAGTCGGGCAAGGTGACCACGGACATGACGTTCGTGGTAGGCGAGCAGGATCGTTTCGACGTCTGCGAAGTACTTGTACAGCGTCGCACGCCCAATGCCGGCATCCCCTGCGATCTGCGACATCGTCACGGACAGCAGACCGTGTTCGGTCACCAACGCCCACGTGCTGTCCAGGATCGCCTCGCGCACTTCGCGGCGGTGCGCCTCGATCGTGTCGTTCCACAGCCTCGGCACCCGGGTAGCATACAGAACGACGTAGTCTCGACACTACGTTGCGATAAAAACGCTATGTATCGTAAACTCCTGTCCGTACCGAGCCAACGGCGTACGAGTCGCGTCAGGAGACACGCAGATGAGTGACCCTCCTCGCCCCCGCGACACCAAGTCCGACACGGGCCCCGCCACCGACCGCGGCGGGCCGGCCGGCATGCCGACGTGGGTCAAGGTGGCCGGGATCATCGTCGGCATCCTGGTGCTGGCGCTGGTCGCGATCATGCTCATCGTCGGGGGAAACCACGGCCCTGATCGCCACCCCGCTGGCGACCAGCCCACCCAGCAGTCCGAGCCGACAGCGCCCGACGGTGAGACACCCGGTGGCAACGTTCCGTCCGCTTGGGACCACGAGTGATGATGCCGCCGCGCGTACGCAAGTGCGCCCTCGCGGCGCATCTCGCGTTCTCGGTCGGTTGGATCGGCGCCGCCGTTGCGTACCTGGCTCTTGGTGTCGCCGCTGTGAGCAGCCAGGATGCCCCGACGGTGCGCGGCGCGTGGATCGCGATGGAGCTGACGGGCTGGTACGTCATCGTCCCCTTGGCGCTCGCGTCGCTGCTCACCGGACTTGTGATGGCACTCGGTACCAAGTGGGGCCTGTTCCGCTACTACTGGGTGCTGATCTCGTTCGCACTCACCATCATCGCCACCGTCGTCTTGGTCTGGCACATGCCGACCGTGAGCGCCGGGGCAGACCTGGCGCGGGAGCCGGACGGCGCCACTCTGGACGGGCTCGGCGGGGACCTGTTCCACGCCGGACTCGGCCTCGTGGTGCTGGTGGCGATCCAGGTGCTGAACGTCTACAAGCCGCCGGGCATGACCCGATACGGACAACGCAAGCGGGACGAGCACCGGGAGCAACAGGCGGCGCAACGCACAGCGCCCGTGCCGTAGACGCGGCAATGGGTTCCTAGGACGAAAGGGCGAGCACTCAACTCCGGCCCGCCCCAGCGCGCCTGCACGTGGAGACACGCTCCGCCGAGAGCATCCGGTCCCTCAGCAACTGCCGATGGGCGCATGGTTGGCTGCGCAGCGGGCAAGTGGCCGAGGCCGCAGGGGGTCAACGTTCAGACGCTGCTCTACTACGAACGGCGGCGGGGCCTACTCGCAGAGCCTGCCCGGACTCTAGGCTGGGACCGGCTCTATCCGCCCGAGACGGTCACGGTGTTGAGAGTGATCAAGGCCGCGTAGCGGCTCGGCTTCAGCCTCTAGGAAGTCGCCGAAGGCTAGAGGCTGGCCAGAACCATCACGACGCAATGCCGGCCGGCGGGCTCCGTGCCGGCGCGGTGGCGAAGCTGACTGAGGTCGAGGCCAAGCTGGCGGACCTCACCATCATCCGCGACACGCTGCGTGCAGCACTGGCTGCCGGCTGCGACGACCTGATCGCCTGCGTCGGGAGCCCATGCTGCGCGCTACCCTTCGCCGATCTCGGCGCCGAAGCGCCTCGAGGACCATGATCCTCCGCGCTCGGTTCGAGCGGGCATGTCTGCTCTGGCCGGACCGGTCGCCGAAATCAGCGCAACGGGCTACAGGACAGGCTCAGCCAGTTACTAACGGTTTGGCGGCTCGGACGATCGCGCCGTGGATGCCGGTGGCCGCCTGGTGGGTGAACTCCACGGAGGCGTCGACGAACCCGGCCGCGGCAAGCCCGTCGAGATACTCGTGGCGGGACAGGGCGCCGGCGATGCAGCCGACGTAGCTGCCGCGTTCGGCCCGGTCGGCTGCTGTGAGCTGGTCCTCGGCGACGATGTCGGACACCCCGACCCTCCCGCCCGGGCGGAGCACCCGATGCATCTCTGCTAAGACCTTCGGTTTGTCGGTGGACAGGTTGATCACGCAGTTGGAGATGACGACGTCGATCGAGGCGTCCGGCAGCGGGACGGCCTCGATCTGGCCTTTGAGGAACTCGACGTTGCCCGCGCCGGCCTTGGCCGCGTTGGACCGGGCCAGCTCGAGCATCTCGTCGGTCATGTCCAGCCCGTACGCGAAGCCGGTGTCGCCGACCCTGCGGGCGGACAGGAGCACATCGATGCCGCCGCCGGAGCCAAGGTCCAGCACCGTCTCGCCCTTGTGCAGGTCGGCCACCGCGGTCGGATTGCCGCAGCCGAGACTGGCCAGCACCGCCTCTGCCGGCAGAGTGTCGGCGTCCGTGGCGTCGTACAGCCCGGCACCGAACGACTCGTCCACCTCCAATGCCGGCGGTAGCGTCCCGCCGCAGCACGACCCGCCCCTGGTCGCCGCGCCCGGCAGCCGGTCGTCGTGTTCCGGTCCGCAACACGATGCGGCCGCCCCGTTCGTCACCTCGGTCGCCGCTTGGGCGTAGCGGTCGCGAACCTGGTCCCGCAGCTGTTCATCGGTGGTCATGCCGGGCCTCAATAAGTAGGTATTGATATCTGTCGATGTCATTTTGCAGGAGGCATCGACGGTTGTCAATCTGGTCGGGCATACTGGGGGCCGTGGCCACAGCGACGACCGTCCTCCCGCTCCTGCAGTCGGCTGGTTGTTGCACGCCGGTGACGACGGCGCCGCTGTCCGCTGAGGATGCCGACCAGCTGGCTCGCACCTTGAGGGCGATCGCCGAGCCGACCCGGCTTCGGCTGCTGTCGCTGATCGCCGCGCACGACAAGAGCGAGGCCTGCGTTTGCGACCTCACCGAGCCTGTCGGTGTGTCCCAGCCGACGGTGTCGCACCATCTCAAGGTGCTCGTCGACGCGGGGCTGCTCGTCCGCGAGAAGCGCGGCGTGTGGTCCTACTACATCCTCATCCCCGAGGCGCTCGGCGCGCTGGCCATAGTCCTCACCCCGAGCTGAAAAGCCAGCCTGCTGCTGGCCAGTTGGCTGTTCACCGACTGTTGGCTTGCGCTCAGCAGCTGGCGGCGAGACGATTCACGCCACCATGACTACTCACACCACCGTGAATCCTGTGCTGGATGACCAGCTGCTGCGCCTGTTCGCCGACCCGCTCCGGGCGCAGTTGGTGTCCCGGCTGGCCGCGGCGGAGCTGTGCACCTGCCACCTGGCCACGGACACCGGTGCGCTGCCGTCGGCGGTGTCGAATCACCTGCGCCAGCTCCGCGAGGCCGGCGTTGTGGAGACCGAGCCACAGGGTCGTTACACCTACTACCGGTTGCGTCCGGAGGTGCTGGACGCGGTCGCGGACCGGTTCACCGCGCTGGCCGCAGCGGCGCGGTCGGCGACCAAGCGGCCCTGCTGATGCCCGCCGCCGACGCGACTACCCCGCTGGCACGCAGGCTGCTCGCCGAGGGCTTGGGCACCGGCCTGCTGGTCACCGTCGTGGTCGGATCCGGGATCGCCGCGCAGCGGCTGAGTCCCGACGATGTCGGGCTACAGCTGCTGGAGAACTCGACCGCCACCGCGCTGGGTCTGACGGTCCTCATCCTGATCTTTGGCCCCGTGTCGGGGGCGCACCTAAACCCGGTGATCTCGGCGGTTGACTGGCTGCTGGGCCGTCGCGCCGGCCGGGGACTGCCCGGTGGTGAGGTCACCGCGTTCGTTGCCGCGCAGACCGTGGGTGCGGTAGCCGGGGCGGTGCTGGCCAACGCCATGTTCGCCGTCCCGGTCACCAAGCTCGCAACCACCGATCGCACCGGGACAAACCTGTGGCTCGGTGAGCTGGTGGCCACCGCGGGGCTGGTGCTGCTGGTGTTCGCGCTGGCGATTACCGGGCGCGGGGCGATGGCGGCCCCGGCGGTTGGCGCCTACATCGGGGCCGCGTACTGGTTCACCTCCAGCACCTCGTTCGCCAACCCGGCCGTCACCATCGGCCGGGTCTTCTCCGACACGTTCACCGGCATCCACCCAGCCTCGGCCGCCGGTTTCGTGGCCGCCCAGCTGGTCGGCGCCGCCGTTGGCGCGGGGCTGGTTTGGGCGCTGTACCCGGACGTCGCGGCCGCGGCCGACGAAGTGCTCATCCCACCCGCGAACGCCGCCCCGGTTGCTGACAACGCCGCCCCCACCATCGAGGAGCACCCATGACCGACGCCGATCGCGACACCCCCCTCAGCCTTGATCAGACCGTGGCGCTCAAGACCGCAGCCCAGTCGCTGCGCCGCGAGTTCGGCGACGACATGTTCAGCACCGAGACCATCGAACGCTTCCTGCATTCGTCGTACGACCAGTTCGCCGACCAGGACGCCATCCCCAACTTCCTGCCGCTGCTTGCCGAGCGGTTCGCGCGGCAGCGGCTCAAGGCTCTTGCCAAGGTTGAAGGTCAGGCATTGTCGGGCATCCCGACGGTGCTCTTCTTGTGCACCCACAACGCCGGTCGTTCCCAGATGGCGCTCGGGTTCTTCCAGCAGCTCGCCGGCGAGCAGGCCGTCGCCTGGTCCGGGGGCTCCGAACCCGGCCGCGAGATCAACCCGGCCGCGGTGGCGGCGATGGCCGAACGCGGCATCGACATCACGCAGGAGTTCCCCAAGCCGTGGACCGACGAGATCGTCCAGGCCGCCGACGTGGTGATCACCATGGGCTGCGGCGATGCCTGCCCCATCTTCCCCGGCAAGCGGTACGAGGAGTGGACATTGGACGACCCGGCCGGACAGGGCATCGACGCCGTCCGCCCGATCCGAGACGAGATCGAGCGCCGAGTGCGGCACCTGCTGAACGAGCTCGACGTCCCTCGCGACCAGAAGAAGTAGCAGACCAGCACCTGTGCCTCAGCCGCGGAGCAGGTGGACGACGGCGACCGCGGTCACGAGCACCGCGAGTACGCAGGTGAGCAGCCGTTCGTCGAGACGTGGTTGTAGGCCGGCGCCGAGCAGGCTGCCGGCGAGGCCACCGAGACCGGTGATCGTGCCGATGAGCCAGTCGGCAGCAGCGGGGCGGGCTCCGACGTCGATCGCTTCCAATACGGTGTAGGCGGCCAATCCGGTGACCGACGTCGCGAGCGTCGCCAGCAGCGCTAGCCAGGCGACCTGCCGCGGCCCCCTTGCCGTAGCCACGACCAGGGCCGGGGCGAGCAACGAGCCACCACCGAAACCCACCGCAGCGCCGATCAGGCTGGTCAGCGCGGCCAATCCTGCCAGCCGCCCGAGGGCAGGAGGTTCGTCGAGCTGACGGCCGGTCCAGCAAGACCAAGAAGGTTCGTCTGCGCCGGCAGCAGCAGTACCGCTCCGGACACGCCCACCGGAGTACACAGGAGGGCGACCACAAACCCCGCACCAGCGGCAATCAGCAAATCGTCCACCAGCGCACCTTGTGAGATCGACACAGTCGACTATTCGCAAGGACTGTGGCTATCACCTCGAAGTCGGACCGGGCGCTGGACGGCTCCGATGGCAGGAATGGCCCGCCGGTCAGCACGGCGGCTCCACGGCGACCAGGCTCCGGAGCAGTCGCAGGCCGACCTGCTCGCCGCGACCGGGGCGGCGCCTGGTCGCCTCGCACGTACGCCACCATGCGCGGTCCACAGCCATGCGACCTCCCAGCCTTCAGCTGGACCTCTGTCTGGCACCGGGCTCCTCACAATCGGGCGAGCAGGTCGTGCATGGTGGTGATCTCGGCCTGCTGGGTCTGGATGATGCCCTCGGCCAAGGCGATTGCGTCGGGGTAGGAGCCGCCTTCTGTCTCCTGCTGGGCCATGTCGATGGCACCGCTGTGGTGCTCGGTCATCTGCTGCAGGAACAGCCTGGACGCTTCGTCCGCGGACGCGGCTTCCAGGTCACCCATGTCCTGCTCGGTCATCATCCCGTCCATGGAAGACATGTCGTCCATGGAGTCCATGCCGGTGGTCGGCGGGACGTCTTCGTCCCATCCCTGGAGCCAGCCGGTCATGGTCTCGATCTCGGGGGCTTGCGCGGCCTTGATCTGCTCGGCCAGCTCTGCAACCTGGGAGTTGATGCCGTCTTTAGCGAGGAGCAGCTCACTCATCTCGATGGCCTGGGCGTGGTGCGGGATCATGCCCTGGGCGAAGGCCACGTCGGTGGCGTTGTGGCTGTCGTCGTCGCTGCCGGGCGCGGTGTCGTCGCCACCGCACGCGGACAGCAGTGCTGCGGTCACAAGTGCTGCCAGTAGCAGCGGGATCGTACGGTTCATGATGTGTCCTTTCAGGTGATGCCATGGGTTCCACCCGGTTCGACGGCTGACAAGACGCGCATCGGACCCGGAGGAAAAGGCGGAAGCTGGGCTGAGAAGCCGGGCGCGTGACCCCGTGGCGGGGGCCGCCTAGGCCGGGGCGCCGCCGGTGGGTTTCTGCGCGTGGGGCTGGGCTCAGGTCCGGCTGATGCCCAGCTGGCTCGGCGACAGGGCGCGCTTCTCCGAAGGTCGATATGCCGCCGCGTTCGCACCGGCGTACGTGCGCTGGGGACTCGCTGGCCACCTGCCGACACGTCGGGCAACGGTCGCCAGCACCAGGCTCAGCAGAAGCGCGAGGCAGACGACGCCTGCAGATCCTGCGCCGCAGTCATTGGTATCGCAGGCTGCCGCCTGCGCCGAGCCAGCGGCCATGACGGCGTCAGCTGCCACCAACTCCACCAACTCGGTTTCGTGCCCGCCGTGTCCGCTGGTTTCGCCAGAGTTTGCAGCGGTCGGGGTCAGGTGCACCGCGTGATGCCCGCCGGCCAGGGAGTGCATCGCGAGCACCCCAAATACGACGAGCACGGCAAGCGCGGACAGACCAGCACGAGGAGACCGTTGCTCCCACGGCGGTGCGGAGCGACGCCGCCAGCTACGCCCGCACCGGCAGTTGGGCGCGCCGCTGGTGCGTGGAGCTGGTTTGCGCACCCACACACCATACCCCCTCATGGTATAGTAGCAAGCCGGGCCAGAATTTGCAGGGAGACAATCAATGGTCGGCTACTCCAGTACGAAGGACGAACAGCTCAAGAGGCTCCGCAGGGTCGAGGGTCAGGTGCGTGGCCTGCAGCGGATGGTCGAGGGCGACGAGTACTGCATCGACGTGCTCACCCAGGTGTCTGCGGCGACCAAAGCCTTGCAGTCGTTCTCCCTCGGGCTGCTCGACGAGCACATCGCTCATTGCGTCGTCGAGGCCGCAGAGGCCGGCGGCGAGGACGCTCAGATCAAGGTCCGCGAGGCCCAGCAGGCCATCGCCCGCCTCGTCCGCTCCTGACTTTCGCACTCTTGACCACGATACCCCAAGGGGGTATCGTGGTTCGTACGTGACCGCGGCCGTCGGGTGGCCTGTCAGCTCCGGAGGACGATATGAGCAACCACGTAGGGCAGCAGCACCCGTCCGGGACGACCACCCCGCTCGCGAAGGATCCGGTGTGCGGGATGGACGTGGACAACGCGGTTGACTACCGCTCCGAGCACGACGGGCGTACGTACACCTTCTGCTCCGGCCGTTGCCAGACCACGTTCGAGGCGAATCCGGCGAAGTACCTCGACTCGCCGACTGACCGCTCGGCGCCGGCTGCGTCACCGGCCGATGAGGCCGTCGAGTACACGTGCCCGATGCACCCGGAGATCCGCCAGGTCGGGCCGGGTTCGTGCCCGATCTGCGGGATGGCCCTCGAACCAGTGGTCGTCACCGCAACGTCTGGTCCCAGTCCCGAGCTCGCCGACATGACCCGCCGGTTCTGGATCGCCCTGGTCCTGTCCGTCCCGGTGGTCGTGCTGGAGATGGGCAGAGACCTGTCCTCGTCACTTGATGAGCTGATCGCCCCGGCCCCGGCGATGTGGGCCCAGCTCGTGCTGGCGACCCCCGTGGTGCTGTGGGCAGGGTGGCCGTTCTTCACCCGCGGCTGGGCATCGATCCGGACGATGCAGCTCAACATGTTCACCCTGATCGCGATGGGCACCGGTGTCGCCTGGCTGTTCAGTGTTGTCGCCACGGTCGTACCCGACCTGTTCCCCGACAGCCTCCGTGGCATGGATGGCACGGTCGACGTGTACTTCGAGCCGGCGGCGGTCATCACCGTCCTGGTCCTTCTGGGCCAGGTCCTGGAGCTGCGGGCCCGCGAGCAGACCTCCGGGGCAATCAGAGCCCTCCTTGACCTCACTCCGAAGACCGCCCGCCGCATCACCCCTGACGGCGACGAGGCCGAGGTTGCCCTCGATCTCGTCCAGATCGGCGACCTGCTCCGTGTTCGCCCCGGTGAGAAGGTTCCCGTCGACGGCGTCGTCGACG
>Ga0136614_10002695_pt1 | contig 11139 bp, 8 predicted proteins | sample AntDrymUQ2792106_2_FD_106643 | JGI IMG/M metagenome (GOLD analysis project Ga0136614, IMG submission 106643) | Polar desert sand microbial communities from Dry Valleys, Antarctica - metaG UQ279 (21.06) | ecosystem: Environmental > Terrestrial > Soil > Desert | place: Antarctica: Dry Valley... | reverse complement strand
TGCGTCGGATCAATCAAAGGCAGACCGATGTGCGCCGACATCACAGCGCCGATGCCGGCATCGATTACGGCGCGAAACGGAATGAGTTCGAGTTTCTGTAGCCGAGTCTTTTCGACGTTGATAACCGGCAGGCCGCGATGCGAATCAACGGCGGTGTCGCCGTGCCCCGGAAAATGTTTCGCGGTCGCAATGACGCCGCCGCGTTGCGCGCCCTCGGCGAAGGCGACGGCGAAGCGCGCCACGTCCGCCGGGTTTTCGCCGTAAGAGCGGACATTGATAACCGGGTTCGCGGCGTTATTGTTCACATCAACGACGGGCGCGAAAATCTGTCCGATGCCGAGAGCGCGCGCTTCGCGGGCGGTGGTCTCGCCCTGACGGCGCGCATATTCGGGATTGCCAGTCGCGGCGACAGCCATGTTCCACGGAAAATTCACCGTGTCGTCGAAGCGCATCCCGGCTCCCGCTTCCAAGTCGGCGGAGATGAGGAGCGGGTGGCGGGCGTGCGCTTGCATCCGATTAACGAGATGCACCGATTCATAGACGGGGCCGCGAAACAGAATAATGCCGCCGACGTGATTCTCTTCGACCTGCCGGCGCAACGCGCGGTACGCATCACTCTCCTGATTAAGAAACGCCGCGTTGATGCCGACGAAGACAAGCTGTCCGATTTTCTCTTCAAGCGACATGCGCCGCAATTCGGCATCCGCCCACGCTAAAGCCTCGCGCGATGCGCGACGCTGGTACGGGCGCACCGTTGGCGCACTCTGAGCGATTGATGCGTCCGAACGACGATTGGCTAACGAACCGACATGATGTCGCGTCGTATGTTGTGCCGATGATGAAGCGTGCGGTGCGAACAGGAGAGAAGCGCACACTAACGCCGCGATAAAGAACTTACCCAACGCGTAACTTTTACGCCCCTGCGGGGCGAATAAAGAGTCACGCATTAGGTTTAATTTGTGGATGACGAACTGCGCTCCTTTCATTTGTAACTCTTCGATTTCCGCCGCTGACAAAGATTTAAGCACTCAATCAGAATCGTTGTCACTTTCTTCAACTCTTACCCTTTGCCTTTTTACTTTTTCCTTCTTGTCTATTCGCTTGCCGGAGACAATTCGTCCTGACGCTCAATCGGCGCGGGTGCGAAAGCAAAACTTGCGAGCCACGCGACGGCGAGTGTGATTACACTCCCGATTAACACATACCACGTCCACGCGATTGGTGTGTTGAAGCGTACATAAAGCATCACAGCGATGCTCACCAGCATTGCGATGAGCGCGGGCGGCTCCCCCACGCGGCGCAGGAATGTGCCGACGAGAAACACGCCGAGCACGGGGCCGTTAATCAACGACGCGATGCTCAGCGCCTGATCGAGCGCCGAGCGACCCTGCCGCCGCACCGCGAGCGCCACCGCAATCTGCACGATGCCCCACACGAGCGTCAGCACGTGTGAGATTTTCAGGAAGTGCCGGTCGTCCCGTCCGCGCGCGAAGGGTTTGTAGAGATCATTTACCGATGTGGCGGCGATGGCGTTAAGGGAAGAAGACATCGCGGCGGCGAAGATCGCGGCGACGACGAGACCTGACAATCCGGTCGGTAGATGTTGTGTGATGAAGTCAGGGAAGACGCGGTCGCCGCCCGTGAAGGGCGCCGCCGACCCGGCGGGAAGCGTCGCGTATGCGGCGTCAGTGTAAGGATGATAAAAGGCGAAGAGCAGCACCCCAATGATGAGAAAACCGACGAACTGCGCGAGCACCACCGCGCCACTCGACAGAAGCGCGGCGGCAGCGCGCTTCGGGCGGTCGGTGCAGAGGTATCGCTGCACGAGATATTGATCCGTGCCGTGCGTGCTCATCGTCAGGAAGCACCCGCCGATAACACCCGCCCAGAACGTGAATGTCTTTGTCGGGTCGAACGAGAAGTCGAACACGTTGAACTTATCGTATTGCGCGCCGAGGGCGAGAGCGGTGTTCCAGCCGCCGTCCGTCAAATTGATGAGCACGATGGCGGCGGCAATCGCGCCCGCGATGTAAATTCCTAGCTGCACCACCTCGACCCAGATCACCGCTTCCATTCCGCCGAAGTAAGTAAAAATAATCATCACGATTCCGATTAGGACAATCGAAGCGACGATGATCGTGTCGGTGTCGGCCTGCGGCTGAAAGGCTGTGTAGACGGCGGTGAGCACAATCGCCGTCAGGAGCAGGCGCACGCCGTCGGCGATGTTGCGCATAATGACGAACAGAGCCGCCGCGAGCATTTTGATTTTTAGGCCAAAGCGCCGTTCGAGAAGTTGATAGACCGTCATCAACTCGCCGCGAAAGTATGACGGGATGAAGAGCAGCGAAATGACGATGCGCCCCAGCATGTAGCCGAGGACGAGTTGAAGGAATTGGAAATTCCCGTTCTTTGCAAAAGCGATGCCGGGCACCGAGATGAACGTGATCGTCGAGGTCTCGGTAGCGACGATGGAAGCGGCAATCGCCCACCACGGCACCGTCCGGTCTCCGAGAAAGTAATCGCGCGTCGTCTGCTGCTTACGCGAAAACCAGACGCCGAACAGCGTAATGCCGAGCAGGTAAGCGGCGATGATGGCAAGGTCGAGCGATTTCATCAACGATTAAACGATATGGCAAAAGTAAAAGGGTAAAAGGCAAAAGCAGGAGATGTTCGAGGCGGACATTCTCTCACATCATCATGCAGAGCAGGCTTTCGCTGAGACGCTCATACTTTCATCCGTTCTCAGTCGAAAGCAACTCGACGGCTTTATGCACGACGCCGCGCGCTTGTTGGAGCGCGCGCTCGGCTTCGTCGCGTGTGCGATTCGTCTTGTGCATCACAAGGGCGGCGCGCAGATCATTGTTCGCCGCGTCGAGAACGGCGCGCGCTCGTTGTTCGTCAATGCCGGCTTCCGCCGCGAGGATGCGTAGCGAACGGTCGCGCAGTTTCGTGTTGCGCGGCAGAAGGTTCGTCATACGGTTGCCGGTGATGTAGCCGAGACGAATCATCGTCGCCGTCGAAAGCATGTTCAGGACCATCTTTTGCGCCGTCCCAGCCTTGAGCCGCGTCGAGCCGGCGATCACTTCCGGCCCAACGACCGGGGCAATCGAGACTTCGACGGCCTGCGTGATGGGCGATTCCGGCGCGCAGGTGACGGCGACGGTGAACGCGCCGAGGCTCCGCGCTTTTTGCACCGCGCCGATTGTGTACGGCGTGCGTCCTGAAGCAGCGATGCCGACCACTGCGTCCCGCGCGCCCGCGCCGCGTGCGACGATGTCACGCGCGCCCGCTTCCGCGTCGTCCTCCGACGCTTCGACCGCGCGGTAACACGCTTCGTAGCCGCCGGCGATAATTCCCTGCACAAGGTCGGGCGCGACGCCGAACGTCGGCGGGCACTCGGAAGCGTCGAGCACGCCGAGGCGACCGGAAGTTCCCGTCCCCGTGTAGAACAAGCGCCCGCCCGCGCCGAGCCGCGCGACGATCCCCTCAATGGCCGCCGCGATTTGCGGCAACACTTGTTCGACGGCCTCCGCCACGCGCGCATCCTCATCGTTCATCAAGCGCACAATCTCAAGCACCGACAACTCGCTGATCCGAGCGGTGCGCGGATTTTCTTCCTCAGTGATGGGAACAAGCATGGGCGGATTTTGGATTTGCGATTGCCGATTTGCGATTTTCAATCTTCAAGAGATAAGCGTTTTAGATTTGCGATTGCCGATTTTCATCTTGAATTTCAAATTTAAGATTTCAGATTTGAAATTTAAGGAGGCTGTACGCCGCCGCTTCTTCAAATCGCGAATCGCAAATCCAAAATCGCAAGTCACCCTCACCCGGCGAGCGCCAGTTGCAAATGATTGCGCGCCATGCGCGCGGCAGACTCGGCGGGCGTAAACTCCGGCGGTGCGAACGTCGCACCGGGCGCGACCCCCTTGACGGTGACGCGCAAAGGATTGAGGATCAAGGTTCCCGCCGCGAACACGCCGCCGACGTAGCCGATCTGAAAACTCTCGCGCTCCATTCGTAGCTTACGAATCACCGCCGATGCCGCTTCGCCCAATTCGCGCCCGGCTTCGGTGACAATCGCGCGCGCAACGACATCTCCGGCTGTGGCCGCCTCGATGACGGAGCGGGCGAAACCGGCGATGCGGTCGTTGGTCACCCCCGGCGCGTAAAGCGTCGTCGAAAGGTCGTCCGGGTTCGTCAGGTTGAAATAATCGCAGGCCGCTTCGGTGATGGCGGTTTTCGGCCCGCGCCCGTCCGCCGCCTTCGCCACAGCCTGCACGCCCCGCCGCGCGATCCACGAACCGCTCCCCTCGTCGCCCACGAGCGGCCCCCAGCCGCCCGCGCAGACGTGCTTGCCGCGCGCATTGCGTCCGCAGCAAATCGCCCCCGTCCCGGCAATGAGGACAAGGCCGGGTTTGCCGCCCGTCGCGCCGAAGAGTGCGATGTCGCCGTCGGTGACGACCTCAATCGTTTCGATGCCGAGACCTTTCAGCGTCTCGCGCATCCGCTCGCGCAAGTCAGCACGCTTTACACCAGCGAGGCCGATCTCGGCGGCGACGATGTCAATTCGGCGCACCCGCGCGGCGGCGCACGCCCGCTCGGTTGCTTCACGAATCGCCGACGCGGCGCTACTGACCCCGACGCGCAGAGGATTCGACGGCCCGGCGATGCCCTCGCCTAAAACTTTTCCCTCTTCGTCAACAATCACCGCGCGCGTCTTCGAGCCACCGCCGTCAACGCCGAGCACCAGTTCCGGCAACCGGCGCGCGGGTGAAGAAACGAATCTTTTCGGCTCACCTTTTTGACTTAAGGGTGACACTGGACTGACTTGCTCCATGCGACGGCAAAAAAATTTCTCACCAAGAAGTTAAATTTTAGCGACACTCCAGCTATAATGGAAACTAAAAGATTTTATCCGCACGATAACGATGCCTGATACCGGAGAACTTTGATGGAGATACGACAACTCAGAGCTTTCACGGCGATTGCCGAGACGCACACGTTCACCGCCGCCGCCCAGCGCATGCACGTCACACAAGCGGCGATCAGCATGCAGATTCGCCAACTCGAACGGGAGACTGGCATTTTCTTATTTATTCGCACGCCGCGTCGCGTCGTCCTGACCGAGGCCGGAGAGAAATTACTGGAGCGCGCGCAAGCTATTTTGCGCGAGCACGACGCGGCGCTGGCGGAGTTGACAGAGTTGGCCGGTGCAGCGCGCGGGCGCGTCCGGGTCGGAAGCGCGTCTACGATGGTCAGCGCCGACCCGCTGCCGCAAATTCTCAGAGAGTTTCGCACGCACCATCCGCAAGCTGATGTTTCCGTCTCTTCGGGCACAAGTGAAGCGCTCGTGAAGCAGCTTCTCTCGGGTGATCTTGACCTCGCTTTCGTCTCGCTCCCGGTCGCAGCGCGCAACATCGAGACAGTGCTACTGGTAAGCGATCAACTCGTCGCCATCGCCAGCCCGCATCACCGTCTGGCAAAGCAGCGCGTCGTCAGCGCGTTCGCGCTGGCCGGCGAGAAGCTTATCTTGGGCGAGCGCGGCGGCAACACCCGCCGCTTGATTGATGAGTTTTTCGCGGAGGCCGGTCTGAAGCCGACGGTAGCAATGGAGTTGAGCCGGCAGGCGGCGATCAAGCGGATGGTCGAGGAGGAGATGGGCGTCGGCATCGTGCCGCTCCGCGCGGTGCGCGAAGAAGTGGCCGAAGGGCGTTTGGTGCGGTGGTGGATCGAGGGCGCGCGCATCAACTGGGAACTAGGTCTCGCGCGGCTGAGCGGCGGCTACAACTCGCCCGTTTTCCAGACCTTCATTCGCCTGTGTCGTGATCATTTCGCAACGGAAAGCGAGACGACGGCGACTCCGACCGCGAAGAAAAAGGTTACCCAGAAAAAGCGTCAGGCTGAGACAAAGAAAGCGGTAAGGAAATAAGGTACGGTGAGCTTGTCCGTGATAACGCTCGTCGTCATGCACTCTCTTCAATCAACTGTCGAATGGCTGAACCGAGGCGAGCCGTATCTTCGGGTTTACGTAATGCTCCCTGCGCCCCAGCGCGCATGGCCTCATGATCGTCAAGCAAATCGGCGAACGCGGTGTAGAACAACACCGGCGTTTTTTCGTCGAAGCCGCGTATCTCGCGGCACAGTTCGAGGCCGTCTTTGTCCGGCAGCCCGATGTCGAGGAGAATCAGTGCGAAAGGATTTTCGCGTGCCTGCCTAAGTCCTTCTTCCGCCGTCCCGACGGCGGTCACGCCGAACCCGTCCTGCTGTAGAGCGAACTCAACAAGCGCGCGCGTGTCAGACGTGTCATCAACAAACAAAACTTTATGCCGTGCCTCAGCCATTTGATTCTCCAATCAAATAAGGAGTCAGGAGTCAGAAGATGAAGTTTCGCCTTTCCCTCTTATTCCGACTACTGACTCCCTCTCTTCTATGTACCTCTTCATCAATTCGCCCCAGCGTCCCTGTGCCTTGAGGATCAATTCGCAGACTTCGCGCACCGCGCCGAAGCCGCCGGGAAGGCGTGTCACGTAGTCTGCCGCCGCGCGCGTATCTTCGGTGGCATCAGCGACCGCGATACCGAAACCGCAGCGCCGCATGAGAGGGATGTCCGTCACGTCGTCGCCGATGAACGCGACTTCGGAAGGCTCGACTTCCGCCTCCGCCAGCACGTCCTCGAAATCCTCGATCTTGTTCCACGTGCCCTGCCGCAGGTAGGCGATGTTCAAGTCCCGCGCCCGGCGTTCGACGGCGGTTGAGGTGCGCCCTGAAATGATACCGGAGCGCAAGCCGGCGCGATGCAGCAATACGAGACCGTGCCCGTCGCGCGTGTGAAAACTCTTCTGCTCGTCGCCGCCTTCGAGAAGCGTGATGCGCCCGTCCGTAAGCACGCCGTCACAGTCCATCAGCAGCAACTTTAGGTGAGCCGCGCGGCTTTTGATCTCATCGGCGTTTAGCATAAGGGGCTGAAAACAGAAGACAGAATACAAGAGTCAGAAGTCAGAATTAAAACCAGCGTGTATAGATGGACGATATATTGAGCACGTGACAGAGGGCGCTTTAGTGTGAAGTTGAATCCGAGCGAGGGACACACTTATTCTGTCTTCAGTATTCTATCTCCTGTCTCCTTCTTTTTTCACCTTACTTCAAAGAATTGAATGTCGGCGAGCCGCCAACTCTGTCCGGCCCGCGCGAGGATGAGCACGGCCGTGCCGGCTTGATCACGGCCGAGCGTGCGGGCGGTCACGGAAACGTCGGCGAGCATGCGGTTCGCGCCGTGAGCTTCGGTGCGCAGCACGCGCGTCTGCCACGCCTCCGGTTGATTACCGACGATTCCCCGGACGAACCCCGCTAACTCGCCTGGCATGATGAGCGCGTCGAGCGAAGCTTTTCTCCCGCTCTGCACGGCTTGGTCGAATTGCGCGATGAAAGCCCGCGCCGATTCGTCTACGGCGGGAGCCGCGCCGGCGGCGGCCTCTGCCTTAATGCGCCCAGCGCGCGCGGCGAGCGCCGAAGCGTAATCGGCGTCAACGCGCACCGCCTCGTCGAAGCGCTTCGCCGCCTCCGCCGCCTTCGACTGGCGCAGAGCGATTTCACCCAATCCGACGTTCGCCCACGCCAGCGTTGCGGGCGACGGGAGCGCGGCGGCGAGCGCCGCGCGAAATTCTTTCTCTGCTTCGCCCAAGTTGTTCTGCTCGACAAGCGCACGCGCCAGTAGGATGCGCGCTTCCTGATTCGACGTGGCGCGCATGAGTTCGGCGCGTGCGGTCTGCACCGTCTGAGCGTATTGCTGCTGGGCGAAAGAGCGCGTCGCTTCGGCGAGCGCGTCCTCCGACGACGCAGGGCGCGGGGCGATGTCGTTTGCGTAGTCAGTCTGCGGGTAGAACTTGTCGGGATCAATTTCGACCCGGACGACGCGCGCCGGGGTTTTGAAACGCGCTTCGGTGAAGTCGCGCGCCGGAATCGTCGCTTTCGTCGTCAAACGCTCGCCGCTCTCGGTTGTCGCCACCACCGCAGCGTCCACGCCGATGCCGCCGGTGTTACGCAATGCGACAACCCATTCTCCGCCGCGCTGCTGCGGCGCACCGATGAGCAAATCAGTGTCCGTTGGTTGATCAAAGATGCCCTGCAAAATGCTTTGCAGAGACTGGCTGCCCCGCTCTCCGAGCGCCGCGCGGATGGCGGCGAGCGAAGTCTGCCCGTCGGGGCGCGACGCGAACTCACGCTTCAGCATCGCCGTAAAAGCGTCGCGATTTACCGCGCGCTCCGCCACGAGACGCCACACCATCGCGCCCTTGTTCGTCACAGAATTGTAGTGCGTGTCGAAGAAGGGCGTTGATTGGGAGAGCGGCCCGTCGCGTTTGGCGATTGGCAGATAGAGTCTCGCCATCCGCATTCTCTCCGCGTCGGCCACCTCGCGCCCGAACTGCTTTTCGAGAAACAGCGTCGCCAAATACCGCGAGAGACCTTCGCGCACGACCGCTGCGCCCTCGCCCTGCACGGCGGTCGCGCCGCCGACCCACAGGCGCGCGATTGTTTCGGCAATTTGCAACGCCGTCAGTGAATCAATCTTGCTGCGACGAAAGACCGAGGCATCAACGAGCAGCGTGCCGCCCATCTCGAAGCCCGCGCCACGCCGCGCCGCGACGACGCGCACCGGCACATCGGGCACCGCGCCAATCAACTCCGCGTAAAATTTTCGCGCGGCGGCGGCAAGAGCAATCAGCGCTTCACCCTGATGACGTTCATCAGCCGACGCACCCGCGACGAGCCACGCACTTACTCCGCGCCCTTCACCCGTCCCTTCAACCACGTCCCACTTACCCGTCAGGAAGAAGGGCTGCGTGTTAAGCGTTCCCTTGAAACTCGGCCCCTCGGACTGTCCCGACGAGACAACCATCTCGCCGCCCGTCGTGTTCACTGTCAGAAGCACGGGCGCGAAGTCCGCGCCACGCGGCGCGAACTCAGTGTTCGGACTCGGATACCAGTGCGCGGCGGGAAGAAACTGCGCGCCTTCGGCTGAAATCGCCGCGAGACCTGAGTTGTCTCCGATTGGAAGACGATAATCAAAGAGCACCACAACTGTGCCGCCTGGCGCGACGGGTGAATCAAGTGTGACTGTTACTTGTTGAAGTTTCGTGCGCGGGTCGGGTCGCGAGATGAACCGCGCCTGAGCGTTGCCGACACTTGCCGACTTAACTTCCGCCGTCGGGTTGAGCCGCGCGGTGAACGTCCGCCCGCTTCCCTGCCCGACGTTGCGCGCCGTGATTGAAGCCCGCGCCGTGAGCGCGCGGTCAGCGATGGCGTTTCCCGCCACGCCGGCCGCCACGTCAAAGCGCGTCACCTGCCACGCGGCGCGCGCCTCTTCCTGAGTTTGCGCGAACGAAGCGGCGCAGGGGAGAGCGAACAGAAGAATGAAGTTAATTATTCCGAAATGTTTCATGCGTTGCGGAGACCAAATGATCAAGTTTTGATTTCTATCAAGCCGTGATTGCACGCCCTTCGCCGGACGGGCGATGCTGTCCTGTGTCGCGCACGACGAGTTGGTGAATGTCGCGCAACATTTCGATGAGCGCGCTCATCCGCTCAAGCGGCAGCGCGTTCGGCCCATCGCTCAGCGCGCGCGCGGGGCACTCGTGGACTTCCATGAACACGGCGTCAACGCCGCACGCGACGCCAGCGCGGGCGAGCGGTTCGATGTATTCGGATTGTCCACCCGTTGCATGTCCGAGGCCGCCGGGCAATTGCAGCGAGTGGGTCACGTCGAATACAACCGGCGCTCCGAACTCGCGCATGATCGGAAACGAGCGCATGTCAACGACAAGATTATTATAGCCGAACGAGACGCCGCGCTCCGTCAGCAAAAGTTTCTCGCAGCCGGCGGCGCGCGCCTTGCGCACGATGTTGCGCGCATCGTGCGGCGCGAGGAACTGACCCTTTTTGACGTTGACCACACGACCCGACCGCGCGGCGGCCTCGATTAAGTCGCTCTGCCGCGAAAGAAACGCGGGGATTTGCAGAATGTCCGCGACCTCGGCGGCCATCTCGATTTGCGAGACATCATGCACGTCGGTCAGGACGGGAACGCCGCATTCTTCTTTGACGCGGCGCAACGCATCGAGCGACGCGCGCGCGCCGATGCCGCGAAAGCTTTCATGCGACGAGCGATTCGCTTTGTCGTAAGAAGCCTTGAAGACGTAATCGAGTCCGGCGGCACGAGTCCGCTCCTTGCACTCGCGCGCCATCATCAAAGCATGCTCGCTCGATTCGACGACGCACGGCCCGGCGATAATCGTCAATCGCCCGTCGCCGAACGTCGCGTCGCCGACGCGGAACGACTTGATCGCCGATTGTTTTATGCTTTCATTCATGTGCTTCTTAATCGTTGCCGGCGACAATCGCGCTCTCGGTCGCGTGGATGCGCTCGACCGCCGAAGCATCAACTTCGGTCGCGGTCGCCTCGTCACGCATGCGGTTTTCATAGGCCGCGCGCACAAACGAAGCGAAGAGCGGGTGCGCGGCGAGCGGCTTCGATTTATATTCGGGATGAAACTGGCAGCCGAGAAACCACGGGTGAACGTCCCGCGGTAGTTCGATCATCTCGACGAACCTGCCGTCCGGCGATTCGCCGCTGAGAATCATCCCGGCGCGTTCGAGCGTCTCGCGGAATTCAGGATTAAATTCGTAGCGGTGGCGGTGACGCTCGCTCACTTCGCCCGCGCCGCCGTAAACTTCGCGCACCAACGAGTCGGGCGCTAATCGGCACGGATACGCGCCGAGGCGCATCGTCCCGCCCATCTCTTCGACACCAACCAAATCGCGCAGTTTGAAGATCACCGGATACGGTGTCTCCGCGTCGAACTCCGTCGAGTCCGCGCCTGCGAGGCCGCACATCGCGCGCGCGTACTCAATCACGGCGGTTTGCATCCCCAGACAAATGCCGAAGTACGGCGTCCTCGACTTCCGCGCGTAGGAGATGGCGCGCATCATTCCGGCGACGCCGCGCTTGCCGAACCCTCCGGGCACGAGGATCGCGTCGAAGTCGCGCAGGTGTTCCTCGTAGTCTTCGTCCATCAAATCCTCGGCCTCGACCCAGCGCACGTCAACGCGCGAATTGCACGCGACGCCGCCGTGCGTCAG
>Ga0136614_10002694_pt1 | contig 11140 bp, 3 predicted proteins | sample AntDrymUQ2792106_2_FD_106643 | JGI IMG/M metagenome (GOLD analysis project Ga0136614, IMG submission 106643) | Polar desert sand microbial communities from Dry Valleys, Antarctica - metaG UQ279 (21.06) | ecosystem: Environmental > Terrestrial > Soil > Desert | place: Antarctica: Dry Valley... | reverse complement strand
GTCTGAGAAGTCCTTAGCGTCCATTAGGTACGACCTCCAACCCTTTTTTCTGCTGAAGCGTCTCTCTCAGATCCTCGGGGGACATATTCTTGATCTTCTTTAAGACTCTAGCGATCTTTTCGGTCTGCCCTGACTTTGCTTCATTAGCGATCAGCCTATGTGATAGCCCGGCCACGGTGGGATCTTCAAAGAGAGCGCGCAATGGCAACTCGACTTGCACGGCTCTGCGCACGCGCGAGATCACCTGTGTGGCCAACAGTGAGTGCCCACCCAACTCGAAGAAGTTGTCGTGGATGCCCACCTGCTCTACCTTCAGCACCTCTGCCCAGATGTCTGCTACCACCTCTTCCACCGCGTTGCGTGGTGCCACATACTGCTGCGCTAACTCTGGCCGTGCCTCATCCGGCGCTGGCAATGCTCGCCGATCCACCTTGCCATTAGGTGTCAAGGGCAGAGCATCCAACATCACGAACGCCTGCGGCACCATGTACTCTGGCAGCTTCTGCTTCAAATAGCTGCGCAACTCACCCGTCGATGGTGCTCGCTGCTCCTGCGCCACCACCAGGTAAGCCACCAAGCGTTTGTCACCAGGTACATCCTCGCGCGCGACCACGACCGCCTCGCGGACACCAGCATGCAGACCTAAGACGGCCTCGATCTCGCCCAACTCGATGCGGTGACCGCGCACCTTGACCTGCTGATCCAGCCGCCCCAAAAACTCGATGTTGCCATCGGGCAAGTAGCGCGCCAGATCGCCGGTTTTGTAGAGTCGTGCGCCAGGTTCCGCGCTAAACGGGTCCGGGATGAACCGCTCGGCGGTCAGCTCAGGTCGGTTAAGATAGCCGCGTGCCAAGCCATCGCCACCGATGTGCAGTTCGCCACGGACGCCGATAGGGACTGGATTCAGATAACGATCCAGCAAGTAAATCTGCGTGTTGGATATAGGACGACCGATGGGTATGGTTGCAGCTCCTTCGGGTACGTCCTGTACCAAGTACCAGGAAGTGAAGGTTGTGCTCTCGGTAGGTCCATAAACATGAAGCAGTCGCTCTGGAGGGCTACCCTTGAGCACCTCTTTGACCCACCTGGGATCAACAGCCTCGCCTCCGAATAGTAAATGTCGCACCGAATTGAAAATCCCTGGGACCTGGCCAGCAAGCTGATTGAACAAGGCCGTTGTCAAAAACATCGCGCTGATATTTTGCTTACGGATTTGCGTCGCAAAATCTCGCGGCGAAAGAGTTACATCCCTGCTGATTCCGACAAGCTGAGCTCCTTGAAGCAACGCACCCCAAATCTCGAACGTGGCTGCATCGAAAGAAGAGTTCGAAACTTGGGCAACCCTATCGGAAGGCCCCAACTCCACATAGTTTGTATTCAAGATCAGCCGGTTGATAGCCACATGGGGTACGCAAACCCCTTTAGGTATTCCAGTAGAGCCTGAGGTGTAGATTACGTAGGCTAAGTTCTCTGCCATTGCCCCACTAACCGGGTTCTCCTCGCTTTCTTGGGCAATCAACTCCCAGTCCTTTCCTAAACACACCACCTTGGCCTCATGCTCCGGCAGCCTCGCGATTAACTCCTCTTGCGTCATCAGCACCCGCACGTTGGCGTCCTTCAGCATGAATGAAAGCCGCTCCTGTGGGTAGGCAGTGTCTAGCGGCACGTATGCCCCACCAGCCTTAAGAATACCCAGTAGCCCTACCACCATCTCTGGTGATCTTTCCATCATGATGCCAACGAGCACCTCCGGCCCTACTCCGTGCTTTCTTAAGTAGTGCGCTAATTGGTTGGCTCGCCGGTTCAACTCACGGTATGTCAACTGCCGGTCTTCAAAGACCACTGCCACAGCCTCAGGTGTACACTCAACCTGAGCCTCGAACAGTTCATGAATACATTTGTCTCTCGTGTAGTCGGTCGTGGTGATGTTCCATTCAACCAACAACTGATGGCGCTCCGCCTCTGTCATGAGCGGCAACTTTGACAGTCGTTGATCGGGGTCGGCGACAATGCCTGTGAGCAACTGCTCAAAGTGTCCGAGCATCCGCGTGATCGTCTCTGCCTCGAATAGATCCGTGCTGTACTCCACCACTGCCCGCAATCCTTCCGCCGCTTCGATTACAAACAGGGCTAAATCAAACTTCGCTATTCCGCTATCGCCTTCTAGCTCAAGCTGGCGCAGCGCCAGCTTGGAAAGCTCCGGCGCTTGCTGCGGCGCATTCTGGACGGCGAACATCACCTGAAACACCGGATGACGGCCGATGTCTCGCTCCGACTGCAACTCCTCGACCAGTTTTTCAAAGGGCAGATCTTGATGCGCATATGCTCCTAATGCTACCTCTCTCACACGACCTAACAGCTTGCGAAACGTTGGATCACCGGATAAATCGGTGCGTAGCGCCAGCATGTTGATGAAGTACCCGATCAACCCTTCAGTTTCCGCTCGGTTGCGACCCGCGATGGGCGAGCCCACCACAATGTCTTCCTGATTCGTATAGCGTGAAAGTAAAATTTGAAAGGCCGCCAGCATTGTCATGAATAGCGTCGCGCCCTCATGCTGGCTCAATGCCTTCAACTCTTCACCCACCGTCTTCGACACGGTTAATGATTGATGCGCGCCACGAAAGCTCTGCACGGCAGGGTGTGGCCGGTCTGTTGGCAACTCCAGCACAGTTGGCGCTCCTGCTAATTGCTGCTTCCAGTAAGACAGATGCTCACGCAGCACCTCACCTGACAGCCACTCTCGCTGCCACACCGCATAGTCTGCATACTGAATTGGTAGCTCTGCCAGCGGCGACGGCTGATGCTTAGAAAATGCTTCATAGAGTGCCGTCAGTTCTCGCATGAACACGCTGAGCGACCACCCGTCGCTAACAATATGGTGCATCGTCACCAACAGAGCATGGTCTTTATCATTCAACCGTAGCAGGCTCGCCCGAAAGAGTGGACCGCGCGCTAAATCAAAGGGCCGTTGCGCCTCTTCAGTAGCCAACTGCCGAGCTTCCGCTTCGCGGCCCGCTTCCGGCAACTCGCTGAGGTCCACTAGCGGCAGCGCTACGCTCAGCGTTGTGGCTATCATCTGCACTGGGCTGTCATTCACGGTCGCAAAGGTGGTCCGCAAGGCTTCATGACGCCGCACGATCTCATTAAGACTCTGCTCCAGCGCAGCTGCGTCGAGTTGGCCGGCGAGACGCACGGCGATAGGGATGTTGTAAAGGTGACTACCTGGCTCAAATTGGTCGAGGAACCATAGCCGTTGTTGGGCGAAGGAGAGATGGCAGGGGCCGGCTTCCGTCCTTCGACTAATTGTTTGCGCCTGTGGAAGGTCTATCCGCTTCTTCTTAAGCAGCAACGCAAAAAGCTCTGATTTCTCTGACGAGAAAGCACCCGCCCCTTTAGGGAAACCACTCATTTTAATTAACCCCAGTCTTGACTTGATCGGCTCGAAAGAATGCAAGCATCATAAAGATTATAGTGCGGCGGCTTGAACTTAACGGTCTTCACATAATCCACGTCCCTCGTCTCTTTCTCTGGCCTCAAAGAGCAGATGGGGCGGTCGGCGAGCAAGAGGATCGGCTTTCTTGGCTATCGCTTCTCAGAAACGTACCACCGGCTCTTAAGTTTCCATGTCGGAGAAATGAGCGGTTGCATTTCACCGCTGCCGCACAGGGAATAAAAAGACTTCTGACCGTCCTTAAATCCCTCTCCCAAGCGATTACTAAACGTGTCGCCAACAACATCTGCATGAATCTGCGATTTCATGAACATGTCCTTAGTTACACTGATAATCCCCGATACCTGTCTGATTATTACCTATGCTCTACTTGTTGCATTTGTTCAGAAAGCATTAACTTCACCTCATCTTCAGAGAGATGCTCAAGCTCTTTGAATATTCGAGCAATATCTTCGACCACGTCTGGGTCTCCCCAGATTCGAACGGCCTCTTTGGTCAAGCCGGCGACGGTTGGTTCTTCAAACAGTGTGCGCAGCGGCATCTCCACCTGCAAACTCTTTCGCACCCGCGAGATGACCTGCGTCGCCAACAACGAATGCCCACCTAACTCGAAGAAGTTGTCATGAATCCCCACCCGCTCCACCTTCAATACTTCCGCCCAGATGCCGGCCACCACCTCTTCCACCGCACTGCGCGGTCCCACATATTGCTGCTCGATCTCCCGCCGCCCCTCATCCGGCGCCGGCAACGCTCGCCGGTCCACCTTCCCGCTCGGTGTCAACGGCAACTCGTCCAGCACCACAAAACTCGCTGGCACCATGTACTCCGGCACCTTCTCTTTCATGTGCCGACGCAGTTCACTGCTCAGTTCACTACGGCGCTGCTCCCCAGACCAGTCACTGCTCAACTCACGGCGCAGTTCACCACCCGCCACGCTCTCGTCTCTGTGCGCCACCACGTAGGCCACCAACCGCTTGTCGCCCACCACATCTTCGCGCACCACCGCCGCCGCTTCCCGCACCGCACGGTGCTCACTCAGCACCGCTTCCACCTCTCCCAACTCGATCCGATACCCCCGCAGCTTCACCTGCTCGTCTTTGCGTCCCAGAAACTCCACGTTCCCATCCGCCATGTACCGCGCCAAGTCACCCGTCCGGTACAGCCGCCCACTCGCCTCCGCGCAAAACGGGTGCGCGATGAACCGCTCCGCCGTCAACTCCGCACGGTTCAGGTACCCGCGCGCCAACCCATCGCCGCCGAGGTAGAGTTCGCCCGCTACACCCACCGGCACCGGCTGCCATTGACCATCCAAAATGTAAAGCTCCGTGTTCGCAATCGGTCGCCCGATCGGCGGCAGCACCGCCCACTCGCCCACCTCACCAGAGAGCCGATAGGCCGTCACCACATGGCTCTCCGACGGCCCGTAGTGATTGTCCAGCGTGCACCCGCGCAACTTGCCAAACAGGCTCGCCACCTGCCGCGTGATCTGCAACTGCTCGCCCGCCGTGACCACCTCGCGCAACCCACTCGGCACGATCCCCTCGCTGTCGCTGACCTCGCTCAACTGCTGCAGCGCCACGAAGGGCACAAACAACCGCTCAACCGCTTCCTCCTCCAGCAGGCGCAGCAACCCCGCCGGGTCGCGCCGCAACTCCTCCGGAATCAACACCAACTCGCCGCCCGCGCGCCACGTCGAGAACATCTCCTGAAACGACACATCGAAGCTCAACGACGCAAACTGCAGCGTCCGCGCACCCGCGCCGAGCGCCGAGTGGCGCATCTGCCACTCCACCAGATTGACCAGCGCACGGTGCGGCATCGCCACCCCTTTGGGCCGACCCGTCGACCCCGACGTGTAGATCACATAGGCCAAGTTGTCCGGCTCGACCGCGCTCGCCAAGTTCTCCGTGCGCTGCTCGGCAATCGCGGCCCAGTCAGCGTCGAGACAGACCACCGTGGCATCGGATGGCGGCAGCACTGGCACCAGATGGTGTTGTGTGAGCAGCACCGAGGCGGCGGCATCTGCCAACATGAAGGCGAGGCGCTCCGCTGGATAGGCCGGATCGAGCGGGACATAGGAGCCACCGGCTTTGAGGATGCCGAGCACGCCGACGACCATCTCCAGCGAACGCTCGACGAGGATGCCGACGCGCGCCTCCGGCCCCACGCCCCGTGCTCGCAGGTAGTGGGCGAGTTGGTTGGCGCGCTCATTGAGTTGAGCATAAGTGAAGCGCTGATCTTGAAAGACGACGGCGACCGCTTCGGGAGTCAGCGCGGCCTGAGCTTCAAACAGATGGTGCGCGCAGAGGTCTCGCGGATACTCGGCGTGCGTCGCGTTCCATTCGACCAGTAGTTGTCGCTGTTCGGCTGCGGTCAGCAGCGGCAGTTGCGACAAGCATCGGTTCGGATCGGTGGCAATGCCTCTCAGTAGCACTTCGAAGTGTGTCAGCATCCGTGTGATCGTCGCTTCATCGAACAAGTCGGTGTTGTATTCCAACCGCCCGTTCAATCCTTCGGCACCTTCGCTCATCTGCAACGTCAAATCGAACTTCGACGTTCCGGTATCAATCGATACTGAACTCAAGCTCAGTCCATGCAGATTCAGCACCTTGCTCTGCGCGTCCTGCAGAGAGAACATCACTTGGAAGAGCGGCGCATGACTGAGTGTGCGCTCCGGCTGCAACTCCTCGACCAGCTTTTCGAACGGTATGTCTTGATGTTCATACGCTCCGAGCGTCACTTCTCGGACTCGCGCCAGCAACTCGCGAAAACTCGGATCACCGGAAAGGTCTGTGCGGAGCGCCAGCGTGTTGGCGAAGAACCCGATCAACTCTTCGGTTTCGGTGCGCGTCCGCCCTGCGATTGGCGAACCGACGACGATGTCGTGCTGTCCGCTGTAGCGCATCAGCAGCGTCTGGAAGGCGGCGAGCAGTGTGATAAAGAATGTCACGCCCTCCTGACGACTCAAACTCCGCAGCGCCTCAGACACACTTTTGGGTAGTGTCATAAACTGCCGCGCCCCACGAAAAGTCTGCATCGCCGGGCGCGCTCTGTCGGTCGGCAACTCCAACACTTCCTGGGCACCTGCCAACTGTGCTTTCCAGTACGCGAGTTGCTCTTCCAACACCTCACCCTGTAACCAGTCTCTCTGCCATACCGCATAATCCGCATACTGGATCGGCAACTTCTGAAGTGGTGACGGCTGGCCGCTACCGAACGCTGCGTAGAGCGTCGTGAGTTCCCGAAACAGTATGGCAAGTGACCAGCCATCGCTGATGATGTGGTGCATGCTCAGCAACAGCACATGCTCTTCCGCTTGCAGCCGTAGCAAGCTGGCGCGCACCAGTGGACCTTGGGCGAGATTGAAAGGACGCAGCATCTCCTCGGTCGCCAACCGTTGAGCCTCGGCTTCACCATCACTGGCCGGCAAGTTGCTCAGGTCGATGACTGGCAATGCCACGCGTTGTGCCGGGGCAATCACCTGCACCGGGCTTTCATCCACTGTAGTAAATGTAGTGCGCAACGACTCGTGCCGTGCCACAATCGCCGTCAGGGCTTGCTCGAGCGCTTCTACGTTGAGGTGACCGCTCAGTCGCCGCGCCGCAGGCATGTTGTAGAAGGCGCTACCCGGCTCCAGTTGATCCAAAAACCATAATCGCTGCTGAGCGAAAGACAGCGGAATCACACCGTTGCGGTCAATCGCCCGCAACGGTGTGATGTGCGCACTCGTCTTGGTTTGTCGCGCTTCGTCAACTCTTTTGGCAAGTCCTACAACAGTGGGTTCTTCAAAGAGGGCGCGCAATGGCAATTCCACCTGTAAGGCAGTGCGCACCCGAGAAACGACCTGCGTCGCCAACAGCGAGTGCCCACCCAGATCGAAGAAGTTGTCATGGATGCCGACCTCTTCCACCTTCAGCACCTCGGCCCAGATGCCTGCCATCACCTCTTCGACCGCGTTGCGTGGTGTCACATACTGTTGTTCTAACTCGGGTCGTGCCTCATCCGGCGCTGGCAATGCTCGCCGATTTACCTTGCCATTCGGTGTCAGGGGCAGAGCATCCAACATCACGAAGACCCCAGGCACCATGTACTCCGGCAATTTCTCTTTCAAATAGCTGCGCAACTCACCGGTCGATGGCGCTGACTGCTCCTGCGCCGCGACCAAGTAAGCCACCAAGCGCTTGTCACCAGGTACATCCTCTCTGACAGTCACCACCACTTCGCGCACCGTAGCATGCTGGCTGATGACCGCTTCAATCTCGCCCAGTTCAATGCGAAAGCCTCTGATCTTCACCTGCTGGTCAATCCGTCCCAGATACTCCATCTCGCCATCAGGTAAGTACCGCCCCAAGTCGCCTGACTTGTACAACCGCCCCTCCGCCTGGCCGCTAAACTGATCCGCAATGAACCGCTCATCGGTCAACTCAATGCGGTTCAGGTATCCGCGCGCCACGCCCGCCCCACCGATGTAGAGTTCACCCGGCACGCCTACCGGGACGGGTTGCAGTTGACCGTCCAGCACGTACACTTGCATGTCCGGGATATGCCGGCCAATCACGCTGCCTGCCGACCTTTCCACATCCGCCATCGTCAACGGACGGTACGTCACATGGACGGTCGTTTCCGTAATGCCGTACATGTTGACTAACTGCGGCTGCTCGTCTCCATGACGCGCAAACCATGACCTCAAGCCTTGCAGTTCAAGCGCCTCTCCACCAAAAATGATGAAACGCAGCCCTAGCTTTTCAACCGCGCCGGCGCGCTCTTCCGCCTGCATCAATTGGTGAAATGCCGACGGGGTCTGATTCAGCACTGTCACCTGCTCGCGTCTTAATAAATCATAAAACGCCTCTGGCGAGCGACTCACCAAGTAGGGCACGACTACCAGCCGACCACCGTAAGCGAGCGCACCCCACAATTCCCAGACCGAGAAGTCGAAGGCATAGGAGTGAAACAGCGTCCACACATCTGTCTCTTTAAAGTTAAACCACGCCTCGGTCGCTTTGAAGAGACGGACGACGTTGTGGTGAGTTACCAACACGCCTTTCGGCTGGCCCGTCGACCCTGATGTATAGATCACATAAGCGAGGTTGTCAGCCGTCACCATAGTATCCACCGGGTTTTCGACACTCTCCCGGGCAATGTCCGCCCACTCCGTGTCCAAACAAACGACCTTTGCTCGATGACCGGGAAGTTCTGTGTGCAGCCGTGCTTGAGTCAGTAGCACTGGCAGATCGGCATCTTCGAGCACGAAGGCTAAGCGCTCCTTCGGATAAGCCGCATCCAGCGGCACATACGCGCCGCCCGCTTTCAGTATCCCAAGCAGTCCGACCACCAGATCGACGGAGCGTTCCATCATGATGCCAACTCGCACCTCCGGCTCGACTCCCGACCGCCGTAGGTAATGAGCTACTTGATTGGCTCTCCGGTTCAGTTCACCATAGGTCAACTGCTGATCTTCAAAGACCACAGCAACTGCGTCCGGTCTCTGCTCCACCCGCGCTTCAAACAACTCATGGATGGTCTGGGCTTTCGGGTACACGGTCGCAGTGTCGTTCCATTCGACAAGCAATTGATGACGTTCTACTTCACTAAGGAGCGGCAACTTGGACAGGCACTGCTCCGGCTCGGCGGCGATGCCTTCGAGCAAGCGCGCGAAGTGTCCCAGCATCCGCGTGGCCGTTGCAGCATCGAACAGGTCGGTGCTGTATTCCAACACACAGGACAGTCCTTCCACTCCTTCGAACGCGAATAGACTCAAATCGAATTGCGACTTTCCGATGTCGAGCGGTAGACCACTGAGCTTCAGTCCCGACAACTCTGAAGCTTGCCCCGGCATATTGTGCAGAGCAAACACCACCTGAAAGAGCGGCGTGCGGCTCAGAGATCGTTCGGGCTGTAGTTCTTCGACCAGCTTCTCGAACGGTACGTCCTGATGCGTGTATGCTCCGAGCGTCACCTCTTTGACCCGCGCTAACAGTTCTTTAAAACTGGGATCACCCGACAGATCGGTGCGAAGCGCCAGCGTGTTGACGAAGAACCCGATCAGATTCTCAGTCTCCGCCTGGCTGCGACCGGCGATGGGCGTGCCGACCACGATGTCGTCCTGGCTGGTGTAACGCATCAGCAACGTCTGGAAGGCAGCGAGCAGCGTCATAAAAAGCGTCGTGCCTTCGCGCTGGCTGAGCCGCTTGATTCCCTCCGTCACATTCTTCGATAACGTCAGACGCTGCTTGGCCCCTTGATAACTCTGCACGAACGGATGCGGTCTGTCCGTTGGCAATTCAAGCACGGCAGGAGCGCCGGCCAGTTTCTCTTTCCAATATGAAAGCTGCTTTTCCAGCACTTCACCTTGCAGCCACTCGCGCTGCCACACGGCATAATCAGCGTACTGGATCGGCAACTCCGCCAGCGGCGACGACTTACTCTGTGAGAATGTTTCGTATAGCACACTCAACTCTCGCGAGAAGACGCCTGTCGACCAACCGTCGGCGGCAATGTGGTGAATCGTCGAGAGCAGCACGTTCTCCTCTTCGTCCAGTCGGAGCAAGGTCGCCCGGATCAGCGGGCCATGAGCCAGGTCGAAAGGAAGTCGCGCCTTCTCCGTGACCAGCCGCAGAGTTTCCGCCTCGCGTCTGCTTTCCGGCAGATGCTTGAGGTCGATGATCGGCAGCGTCAGAGTCAGAGTGGGAGCGATGACCTGCACCGGTGTTCCATCAACCGCCGCGAAGGTGGTGCGTAAAGATTCATGGCGCCTGATAATTTCGTTGATGCTCTGCTCGAGCGCTGCGACGTTAAGCGGCCCGCTGAGGCGCAGGGCGGCGGGCACATTGTAAAAAGGGCTGTCAGGCTCCAACTGGTTGAGGAACCAGAGCCGTTGCTGCGCGAATGATAAGGGCAGCGAGTCAGCCTCACGCCTTCGCGAAATCTTCTGCGCGGACGAGAGATCGACCCCTTCTTCCTGAAGCAGCGCCTCAAGCAGTTCACGCTTTTTAGAAGAAAACTCGAAGCTACGTTTAGACACACGGCTCATTTCGCCCTCACCCCCTCAAGCATCAGCGTCTTCTCATCAAGCATCGCGTCGACATCATCCTCCGAGAGTTTGGCTAGACTGACCATCAATCGCGCGATCTTTTCAACTTTCACACGCTCGTCCGGGTCCTCCAGAATCCTTAAGGCCAACCCGGCCACCGTCGGCTCTTCAAACAGGCTGCGCAACGGCAACTCGATCTGCAACGCTTCTCTTAAATGCGAAATCACCTGCGTCGCCTTCAACGAATGCCCGCCCAGATCGAAGAAGTTGTCATGCACTCCGACCTGTTCCACATCCAACACCTCGCTCCAGATGCCGGCGACCACCTCCTCGACCGCACTGCGCGGCGCGACATACTCAGCCGCCAACTCAGGCCGCGTTCGGTCCGGCTCCGGCAACGCCCGCCGATCCACTTTCCCGTTCGGCGTCAAAGGCATCTCGTCCAACAACACGAACGCCTGCGGCACCATGTACTCCGGCAGTTTCTCCTCCAGATACCGACGTAACTGCGGCGCTAAACTGCGGAACAAACTGCGCGCCAACGGCTGATTCGCGTAGTAGCTCCACGCCCGCTCCGCGCCGCCGCCTTTCTCCGCTGCACCGGGCCACCGGATCGCGGGCTTCGCCTCGCTCTTCTCCGCTGCCACTCTCGC